>Ga0181554_1000027_pt1 | contig 122922 bp, 80 predicted proteins | sample 011ome_16_FD_145602 | JGI IMG/M metagenome (GOLD analysis project Ga0181554, IMG submission 145602) | Coastal salt marsh microbial communities from the Groves Creek Marsh, Skidaway Island, Georgia - 011503CT metaG (spades assembly) | ecosystem: Environmental > Aquatic > Marine > Intertidal zone... | reverse complement strand
CCAAATCTACTCTACCCCGGTCGCGCGCGCGCGTCTTCGTCGCGTCGTCGTCGCGTCGTCGTCGTCGCGCATGCCATCGCACCCCAAAATGCCGACATTCCTCCGAGACGTGCGACATTTCGCGACGCCTACGCGCGCTCATCGGTCGACGATATCGCCGCCGCGCCGCCGCGCCGGCGCGCGCGAACGACCATGCCGCCTTCGCGGTGCGAGAATCCGGCGTGTTTACGCGAGGTGCGCGCGCGCGCGCGACGGGAGCGGAGGGATTGCGTGCGCGCGTTGGGACTCGGATGTGTCGCGGCGTTTCGTGTCTCGAGACTAACGCGCGCTGTGATGTGCGTGGATGCTCGCGCGCAGGATACGCCGATGTGGCGCAAAGGATGGGTTGATGATGAGTCGTCCACGGGTGCGCTGGTTGATTTGTGTAACGCGTGTGGTGCGTGTTGTTTTTTGTTTATTGGGGGCGCGCGCGCGTCGTCTCGATGTCGTCGTACGCCGACGCGGGACGTCATGATGCGCATTCGTACTTATATTGTGTGACGTTGTTTTCGTGCGTAGGGATTGCGTACAAGCGTGGATGGTGGTGCCAATGGTGTAATTGCGTCTATCGCAAACCAGAAGAGGGTGATAAAGAGACGAAGATGCGCAAATGGCGTTGGCTGGCGTGTGATTTTTGCGACGCGTTTACGCACTACGAATGCGAAGCGAAACTCGCGCCGTCGAGTGCGTTGACTGGGGACACGTATGCGTGTCCGAAATGCCGAGCTGGACCCAAACTACCGAAATTCCCGCGTAAAGAGACGGACAAGGTGAAAAAGGCGAATGCAAGCGCGACGACGACGGTGGCGGGACGTTTTTTGCACAAGCGTCCATTTTTGCGCGTCTCCGCGAAACCTGGCAGTCGCGTCGTCGGTCAAGTCGGTCCTGTCGAGTCGCTGCCGCCGCCGAAGAAGCGTAAATTGGCGATTTTGTCCGAGGCGGCGCTCGCATCTGCGTCCGCATCGACGCCGGCGACGACGTCGCGCGCGATGAAAAAGGCGAAAATTGAGCCGCAGTTGGAATCGATGGATGACGTCCCGGCACGCGTTCTGGCCAAGCAATCGTCGTTTGCGACGACGTCTGCGCGAGCAATCGCGCGGCGCAAGCCTCCGTTGCAACCATCTGCTATCACTACGTCTACGGTGATTAAACCGCGTGCATCAAAGGCAACAGGGGCGATACCCGTACCAGCAAAGCCGCCGTCGCGCGGCTTCTCGGCGCGCGCCGTCATTCCATCATCTACGGCAATGAAACCACCTCGGATATCGCTTCGCCCAGCACGTCCGCGCGCGCCAAAAGAATTGGCCAAGGCGACTGCGCGGCGCGATGACACCGTCTCGCGACCGCCGCGCGCATCTGGATCACGCCGCCAGCGCACGACGTCATCCGGATCCCGCCCTCGTCAGCCCGCGAGCGCCATCGCGCAGCCACGCCGCCGCAGTTTAGTCGATTCCATCGGTTCGCTGCATGCAAAATTCCCTGTCGACATCTATGAAACATTGTACGGTTCTGGCTCTGGTAAAACTGTCGATGACGAATCGTCTCCAGGCTACCGAACGCGAATCGAAGCGTCGCTGCTTCAACAGCGCGCGTCGAAATCGCCGCCATCGACGATGACGATGACGACTGCGTTGCAGCCCGCACCGACACCACTAGGTGACCAGGGTGACACCACGAGTGAGCTGAAGCGGCTCGCGCGAGCTATCACGCAGTCGCTCGATCCGAATTTCGATCAACACACGATTTACGTAAACGTCTGCCGTTTAATCCACAAGCTATCGCAGACGCGCGCATACGTCACCAAGGAGATGATCTTCGAAGCCAATTTACAAAACATCATTGGTGGTTTACTGACGAGTGATGATGTGCGGATTCGATTGGCGGCGGATTCGTTGTTAAACATTCCGTCGTGGCGCGAGGCAATTTGCGGGACGGCGACGCCGCAACGGGGAACGGTGGCAACGCATGCGACGCATCTGGTGGGTAAACCGAGTGGATTGCGCGCCAGTGCGTCGACTGCGGCAACGACTCCCGCGCAACAGACGCCCGCAGCGCCGATTTTACATGATTTCCATTGGAACAGTGCCACGCATTTGGGCGTGTCGTCGCCAGAGGACGCGACGGCGGAGGACGCCGAGGATTTTTTGTTCCACGCCGAGGGCGAGCCGCATCTCCGTGGTGATCGTCGCGTGCGATGATTTGCGCTCTTTCTTCCTTTGATATGTTTACAATTTACGTGTACATTCTTTTCTACAACTCGTCGCGGGGATACGGCGCCGAGATTTCGTCGTCAACGCTCGCCGTGTCTTTGTCCTCCTCCTCCTCTTCTTCTCTATCTTCAACCACCGTCGACACTGGTTTCGCTCGCTTACTCTTCTCGAACGTCCAATCATTCGGCTTTGTTTTTGGTAACCGCTTCGTACCACTCGGAGCTTTCGGTCCGCCGCGAACGTCGCATCGCGCCACCTCGCGCTCGAGTTCGGCATTGCGTTGTCGCAATCCTAAATTTTCCTTTTGTAACATTTCCAGCGTCGATATCGCATCGGCAACTTCGGCGTATTCGTTCGCCATTTCGCGATGTGCTGCGGTTAATCCCGCCAAGCCACACATCCATTGCTCGGGCATTAATACTTTATCACCTTTACCGTGACCGTCGAGCACGGCGAGTAAGTCGCTCTTGAGAAATTCCCACGCGCGCGGCGGCGTAATCGCCTCATCACCGTCTCCAGCATCCTCGTCGTTCTCAGCGGCGTATTCCGGGTGAACAGAATTCGATGCAAGCTGCCATACGGCGTTGGCACATTCGAAATCAATCGTGGATTCTACCAAGGCTTCATAGCCGAGCGCGCGCACGGCGTCGAGGACGACATCCGCAGCGGCGAAATATTCAAGCGCAGCTTCGGGATCACGCACGATAAACTTCACCTCTGCGCGTTTGAGCTTATCTGGATCTTCCAACGCATCCATGTTAGGAATAAATATTATGCCCGCAATCCCAGGCTCGTTAAACATCAATCCAAACAAGTACTTAAAGCCGATGAGCGACGAGGCGCGCGCGTACGCCACGTTTCCATACATCGCGCGCGCGTATAAATCCGCCCACGATGGCTTCTCCAACAATATCACCCGCACCGAACTTTCATTCCTCTCGACAAACTCCATCGCCTCGTGTCTATTTCGCACCTCCTCGATCGGACCAATCGCGTGTCGCAACTTTTCTGTAAAAAATTCAGCCAACGCGTTTGAGTCTGTCGTTCGTCCTTCGTACGCCTCCATGGTATTATAATGCGAATACGCCATGAACCCGCACGCAAACTTACGCGACCGCGTTCTCGATACTTTTGAAAACGTTTCTGCGATGCGCGACACATCAGTGCCCTCCATTTCCGACTCAACGACGTCCAACGCGTCCACGCTCGAGGCGACGCCTTCAATCGATCGAGCAAACCTTCTCCACACCTCCTTCACGCCATGCGACGCGCAGTACCCCGTGGTTTGCTTGGGGAACACACCGATGATAAAATGGTGCCCACTGCTCATGAGCTGCATCTCGAGCGCGGGGAATCGCACGGCGGAGACGTACTTTGGTAGAGGGAGCAGCGTGGAATTAGCGACGCCGTCGAGCGCGAACGCTCGCACGGTTTTAGACGTCGTATCATTCGAATTCGCGTCGATGGGCGATATGCATGCGACAACAAACAGTATCGCTACGCATGCGATGAGCGGTCGCGCGCGACGCATGGAGACACACTGCGCGGGCGCGCGCGATTGTGCGGTGGATTACTGTTACGCTTTCGTCTTCATCGTGTCATTCATTCGCTGCGTCTAAAATACTAACCATTTCTATGCATCCATTCAATCGCGCTTGATGGCTTTTAATTTCTCCCGCGTCGCCGCGTGGCTCGCGCGTTGGCCTAAAAACGTCACCAATGCCCCGAGCAACGCGACGTTTTTGAAAAACATAATCATCTCCACGCCCAACGCCGCCTCGTCCCCGATTGCCGCCTCGCTGGTGTGCACCCAGAACGGGTGCATCACCGGAGTGACGATGAGCAAGAATAGGATCAAGAATTTGGCACCAATGGCGAAACCGGCGGCGAAGAGGGAGGCACCGAGGAGTTCGAGCGTCGTCGCGAAACGGACGAGCGCGTAGTCGCTCGGGAGTAACGAGCATAAATCAAAGCCGGTTTTGGCGTTGATGGTGTGCTTCATGAGACGAAGGGCTGGAGTGACACTGGACATGAGTGTTGCTTCTGGACCCGCACGTAAGGCTTGCCATCTGCGTCGAAACGATAACGAAATCAGTCGATTAGTCTCAACCGTTTTCAAGTAGTTTTAAAACCACGACGACGACGACGGAAACGACGGGGCAAACAACGTCGGCGACGACTACGTCAACGTACTTGTTCACAGCGCTCGCGATGAAAATGAACGAGAAGAGCGCGCGTCCGGTTGCGGTGGTGAGCGACATGTCGCGAGAGCGCGCGAGTCGAAGAGTGACGTTTTCTTCTAAAGAGCAAGCGAGCAATAAATAACAATCATACGAGGCAAAACTAAAACTGGTTAAATCAACGGACACTAATCGAGCGCGCACGCGGGTTGCGACGCGAATGCTTTCATTTCTTCGAAATCCGCCGCCGTCGCGAGCAACCTCTTGCAGCGCACACTCTTCGCCTTTTTCACCGTATCCGCACTGATGCGCGAAATTAACGCGTCGATCGCCGCCATGGCGTTCTCGTACGTCGCAACAGGAATATCATCCTTTGTGTATTTCGATCCAGAACCTACGGCACCGAAATCACCCGCCGCTTCGACATCTAAAAACGTCGCCGCGTTGCGCAACCCGAGCAACGCGTCCTCCAAATCTCTCAACGCCCCGTCCTCGTCGTCCGCACTGGGCACACCACCGGCGTTCACGACCATCGGTAACATGGCTGACGTTTTTGTCGCGCTCGATCCGTACGTATTCCGTAACACGTTAATCGAGCGACGTCTACGCCCGACGTCGGCGTCATCCATCCGCGCAATCTCCGTCGCGAGCGCCAACCCATCGCGCGCATCGAGCGTAACAACGATCGCATCTAAAATAGACACATCCTCCGCCGCGATCGTCGTCGTCAATACCGCTGGCGCCGCCTCCGCAGCGCGCCCATTCGTCCCAATCGCAGTCGTCAGCATCAACGTCGACGTCGTCATGCGTGCGATAAACCCCCGACGCCCGGTCGCGGCGCCACCCGCGCGCGCCGCACCGGCGCGAACGCCCTCTCGCACGCTCGCACTGATCGCCACCGCGCGCATCGTCGCCATCCGCGTCCCTCACGCACGCCGCGTCGTCGAATGACGACCAGCGTCACCCTAAAACAGAGCACCACCCCACGCACCGAGCTCACGCCCTTTCCATCGCACGCCGACGCACCGCGCGCGCGCCACGACGCGTGTGCGATCGTAAACGTATTTCCACATCGAACGCGCGCGCGCACGCGCGAGGACGCGCGCCGCGCGCGACGCATAGGGCGTGAGCTCGTTCAAAACGCACCCTAAAACAGAGCACCCACCGCACACCGCGCCGCACGCGCGCATGTCGTCGTCCACGTCGTCGCGCGCCATCAGCGCGCGCAAGCGAAATCGCATCGTGGAGATTTTGTCACATGCCATCGTCGTGCGCGTCGAGGGTCGCGTGTTCGATAAGTTTGGCGCGGGCATGATCGCCGAAGAGCGCGAGAGGTACGCGAATATGTTGGAGGTCGGGGACAGGCAGGCGTCGGAAGAGCTTGAATTGCTCGAATGCGACGATGAAGAACTGTCGCAAGCGCGGAGCGTGATCGAGGGGGAGTTTTATGACGCCGCGGAGGAGGCGGTGTGTGGGATTGAGACGGCGAAGAGGAAGAGGGAGGATGAGCGCGCGCGCGGAGGCGTACACGCGGAGGCGTGGTCGGGCGAAACGCGCGGGTCGCGGGACGCGATGAAGGATGACGAGGGCGGTGAAGAGGGCGAGAGAGCGTCGAAGACTCGAGGGAAGACTCGGCGTTGATTGGTTGTGTACGTGGTACGGGCGAATGGGGTGGACGGAGGATGCGAGTGTGTTTCTAAACGCGCGCGCGACGGGGACTTTTAAAAAGTTGTGATCAATGGTGTTTGTTATTCAATCTTCTTTCGTGCTTTAATGTGTGCGCGCTATAAGAAGTCTATGACGATCGGCGCAAGCGACGCTTGGGCTTCTTTTCCTCCTTCTTTTCTTCCGCCGCGGGCTCTTCTTGCTCTTTTTCTTCTTCTTCTTCTTCCTCGTTGTTGGCGTCTTCGTCGTCAGAGGCGTCGTCGTTCTTCTTCTTCTTTGCGTCCTTCTGTTGTTGCGCCTTGGCAGCCTTTCCATCGCCCTTGAAGCGCATGATGAGACCGACGATGACAGCGAACAAAGACACGATGTGCAACAAATAATAGATCACCGGGTTGACGGTGAGCTTGGAGAGAACGGCGAGCGCTTTGTCGCGTCCCACCGGAAGTATGTTCGCCAAATTTTCATACAACTCCATGCCAATCGGCGGAGAAGATTCGCGCGCGCGGCGCTTTTCGTCTTCAGCAGCACGCTTCTCAGCCTTGGCTTCGACCGCTTTTTTTACCGCCTCAGCCTTAGCTTCGAAGGTGTCCGCGGAGAAGGCTTTAATATCTTCAAACGTCTTGTCGATGAGAATGTTGTCAAACACCAAACCGCCCGACATGGTCCAGATTTCCACGCCCACGGCGCCAATGTTGCCGATGGACTTTAACGGAGCGCTGTCCTCGAAGAACTTCGGGTTGGGGATTTGCTTCGCCTTCCACTCGCCCTTGTACGCGGGGTTGTCAATCATGGGCGGGTACCACTTACCCTTGTAATCGGGGTTCGCCTTTTCGGGGCGTTCCCATTCGCCGCATCCCGAGACGTCTTGGCACGCCGGGTTAGGCACCATCGGGGCTTCCCAATCGCCGTCTTCGTCGACGTCCCAGTCTTCAGGGATGACTGCCTCATCATCTTCGATCTCAGGTTCTTCATTGTCGAGCCAGTCCGCGGGCTTGACGGCGTCCATGTCCGGAATCATCGCCGGAGCGTCTTCATCCCAATCCTCTGGCTTGGTCGCGGATGGGTCTTCGATTTGCGCCTCGTCAACCCAGTCTTCGGGTTTTTCATCGGAGGGATCATCGATTTCCGCAGGCGGGTTGAATGATGGCTCGAAATCCTCAAACAAAGAGCCAGACGCCTTTTCTTCACCATCGATGGAGACGGCGTACGTGTTATTGGCGTTGACGACGAGCGTGTACTGGTGCACGTTTTCATCCGTCGGCATCGGTGGTGGGTTCTTCAAGTGCTTTTCCTCAATCGAACCATCAACCGGGGACTTGTGACGGAAAATCACGTGCACTTTGTTCGTAGAACCGCACTTATCGGGACCAAACATCACCGTGTACGGGGTTTCGCCATCGAGTTTCTCCGGCGCGAAGCTTTCATCCGCCGTCAAATACTTCAAGTACGCGCCACCGCACGTCAAACCCTTCTCATGGCGCGCCTCAAATTGAAGCGTCATACCCTCAGACGGATCAAACGGCTCGGACAACGATTTCGAAACACCATAGTGCTTCGCTTCGTGCGGAATGTACAAACCGTAATCCTCCGTATCCGCCGCCTTGCGAACCGTCGCTTTGCCTAAAAAATGTCGCCACAAAGAAAGAAGAGACTCCGTCAGTCAACTCGAACCACGCATAAAAATCAAAGCCATCACCGCATCGGGCACACATGCGACGCTATACCCATCACTCCCGCCCTCGCACATGCGTCCGAAGCGCATGGAAACAAAGCATTCCAGCTCCGCCGTCTTCGAGCCGCCGTCCCGTCGGATCGCTCGCGCGATCGCTCGCCCGCTCCCGATCGCCACCGCCGCGCGCATCCATCACCCGAGCGCCTCACCCGCGTCCGCCCGCGCGCACGAAAACAAATCACACCACTCCTTACGCAACCCACTCGCGTGCGGCGCACGCGCACGCGAACTCGTCGTCTGGAACGCCTACGCCAAAAGAAAGCCAAAGAAGACTCGCGTCTTCCGACACTCAAACGCCCGAGCTCAACCACGTACCGGCATACTTTTCATCTGCACTCGCCACCCAACCACGCATGGCACCATCATCGAACGTTTCGCTGAATACCAACGCCGCGTTCGCGCTCGTCGTCGCGAGCGCCGATGCCGCAGCGAGCGCCACCGCAACCTTCATCGGCATCGTGAAATGCGGAACTTTATATATTCCCGGCTATGCGCCACGTGCGATGCGCGCGTGCGGCTGTGAGGTGGTGGAAATGAACGAGGAAACGTCCCTGCGTGCGCGAGCGATGGTGTCGGTCGCGGGCGTGACGGAATGTGCGGGCGGCGCGTCATCAAGATGTGATGATTGGGCGTTATGCGCCACCAATGTAAACACGCAACATCCCATCGCCGGCGCTCCATCGCGCGCCGCGCGTCGCGCGCCGCACTCCATCGCGCTCTGACGCGCTCGACGCGCGCGCGCGATGATGGTACGTTCGCGAACCGCGCCGGCGCCGGCGTGCGGCGCGCGACGGTACGGCAGGGCGCGACTTTCGCGCGTAGCTGTCGCACGCTCGACTGGTGACGTCGGCGCGCGCGACGCACGCGCGTCGAATCCGTCGCCGCTGTCGCGCCGCGCGCTCGGCGCCAAGGTGGCGTTTACGTGTGGCGAGCTCATCGCGTTTCCCTGGCTCACCGAGGCGGCGACGCGGCCGCGGGCGAGGGGCGATGAGGCGCTGCGAGCGTTTTCGCCGGATTGGTTGCGGTCGCTGCTACCGGCGGCGCGCGACGATGCGGCGTTGGCCACCGCTCGCGTCGCGCTCGAGCGTGGAGAAGAGTTTTTAGCGAATGGTGACGCGGCGTCGGCGGTGCGAGAACTCGCGCGCGTGGAGGGCTTAGTCCCGCGCGAGTATAAGATTAATCAACGCGCCGGTTTATCGTTGTCGCGCGCGTACGCGGCGCTCGGGGATAATGACGCATATTTAGAGTGTAAATCTAAAGTGTGGTGGTGGGGGCGCGGTTTACGTTGGCCTGGATGGTACATTATAGGATATTTAAGCGCGAGGTCGGTGTATTTCGATGCGGTCAAGCCGGATGAGCCGCTCGCGTATCGCGCGTTGGCCAAAGGCGAAGCCGCGCTCGTCATTCCAATTTGGATTGGTTTGCTCTACTTGCTCGTGACGTACGGCTTGCCGGATTACTGATGCGCTTGAGTGACGTGGTTTGACGCGGCGCGAGCGATGGCGCGTTTGTACATTGTAGTAAAATTGTTCTTTCTTTCACATGCGAGCCTCACTCTGCGACTCCTCGCGTCTCATGCTGGAACGCGCGTGATTCGCAAAACCGCCCTCGAGCGATGCCATGGCGCGACCGCGCGCGGCACACGCAGATACCACGTCACTTCGACGCGCGCACGCGGCGAGTGACGAAACGCCCGACGGATGCGCTCGATGAGGCGATTGGAAGACCAATCAAAGCACCCAAGCGCGAAACGCGTCCTCGTCGGCCTCGTCCACCCGTGTCCGCGCCGGACGTCGAACGCGATGGAATATTTTCAAACGTTACCGCCTACATCGATGGTTGGGTGCCCGAGGGTGCGAAAACCGTGCGCGAGGCGATCACGTCGCGAGGTGGCGTCGTCGCGTTGTATTATGACAAGACCACCGTGACGCATTACATCGTCGATAGCTACGACGCCATGGATGCGGACGTGCGTCAGCGGGTTGGGAAATACGCTTCAACGTCGTCTCCACGCGGGTCGATGGTGTGCGTGCGTGGTGCGTGGGTGATTCAGTCGGTGAAGCAGGACAAGGCGTTGGGCGTCGAGGCGTTTGCGCCACTCGGGGACGCGCCCAAGGCGCCGTCTGCGAAAGCTGCGACTGGAAAGTATTCCACAACAGACTTGGTGGACGTCGTGATCAATGCCGCGTGGAATGGAACGGGTGGAGTGAGTACGCAAGAAGGTTTGCGCGAGACGTGGTGCGTCAAGGTTGTGTTTGAAGGTGTCGAGCGCGCGTTGACGGATGGCAAAACTAAGGACGCCGATGCGCGGAAATTATCAACACAGGCGTACAAGGCTCTTAAACGCGTCGTGGATTCGAAGTGGGTGATCCCCGTCGGTGCGAGTGAGGCGTTAGTAGACTTATCGGGCATGCGAAACTTTCAAAAGCGAAATCGATTTGAGTCGTCGCAAACGTCGCCAGCAAATGCGGCGGAAATGCTCGAGTGGGTAATGATTGATAAAACTGGTATTAACGTGCGCGCGACGATGCACAATATGCGCGATGACGGATGGGAACCAGAATGGCTCGTCATTGACGCCGACGTTGACGCTGCGCGCGAATCTGTCGGAGTTCTTACGCGGCGGGCCAGTCGAGAAGCCGCGACTCGCATGGCGCCGTCACAAGAAAGTCAGCGCGCTCTCGACACGCACACGCTCAGTCAGGTATCAAATATCGACGACGAAACGTTGAATGCACTTGACCCGCAAACGCGCTATGAGTGGCAAAAATCACGCGAGAATGTGGCAAAGAAAAAGCTCAATCATGAACGAGCGAAACAGAGCGCCGTGTTTCAATTGTTGAACGCAACCAGTAAATTTCTTGGGGACGCCAAGGGCAAGTCAAAAGGGGCGCTTTCGCCTTTGAAAAAGACGCTTCAACCGAATGCATCTCGCCACACACCGCCGCAGCCGAAACGCACACAACGTTCCGGGGCGCAGCTGTCGATTAAATCATTCGCGAGTCCAGTCAAGGCGCCGCGACCGGCGACGGCGAGCGCGCGGTCTTTTGTCGGTGAAGCCGTCATGTCGAGCGCGCGCGTGCACACACCCACGTTGATGCACGCATTTACTTCACTCTTAGAGCGTGACGCTGTCGATCCGGTACCGGATCGCGTGGGCGCAGCGTGCGCTGTGATGCGAGCGCACATCGAACAACTCGAGCGAGACGGTAGACGCGCCGCAGCTCGGCAAGTGCGCGCCGCGGTCGCCGACATTCGATGCCCCGAAAACCCCGCATTCACGAATGCACTACGTGATTTCGTGCTCGCGCGCACTCGTGGCGATAGCTTAGGAATTAATAGTCAGTAGAATTCATTCATCATCGATTACAAGACAAGTCGTACACATGCAAAGAATTTTGTTTACGCGGCGGGACATTCAATTTCGTACATCACCTCGTTCGTGCGCATCATTCCGGGCGTCCAAGGTGGATTATACCCAGCATACTGCGCCACATCCGTATGTTTCACTACGCGCACTAAACCATCGCGCTCAATCGCGCTTTTCAACACGGTGGATTCTTTCGCTATGAGCTCTTCATTCATCCGGCCCGCAAACCGTCGCACCGCCATCCATCGTTCACCGACATCAAGCACGCGCACGTTCGCATCCGTCGGTTTCGGAGCATCAGCAGCACCATTCGGAAACTTCGATTTCGGCAACACAAACTGCATTGTAAATTTTGTCGCGTCGGCGCTCTCGTCGGGTTGCATGAACACCGGCGCCGTCATGGAAATCTTCTCCTTCTTTTCATTCTCCGGCTTCCTCAGCACGCCAATATACCCCGCCAAGCGCATAAACGACCCACCCTGATCGCCCCGAACCATCCCTCGCGCGCTCGCGTACGTCGTCTCGATCACGCAGCACGGCGCATACTTTCTCACCTCGTACTCGGTGCCGCCCGTGGCACTCGGCACGACCGCGTACTCGGGCTGTTCCTCGGTGATTTTGCCAAACACCGATCCCATGATCGATGCGTGCGATGCGTGCGCGCGTCTGGGCGCGGCGGCGGCGGCGGTGGCGGCGGCGGCGATGCGGTGGCGCGCGAAAGACGGAATGAATCGCGCGTCACTCACTGACGCTCAACAGCATCACCATCACGATGACGGCGCTCGCCCGCGGCACCTCGGCGATGCGTGCGCCGCACGGCACCTCGCGCGCGACGCCGCACTCGCGCCTCTCGCGCGTGTCTCGCCCCGTCGTCGTCGCCGCCGCCCGACGCGCGGTCGAACGCGAGCGCGTGGATGCGGATGACGTGTCACCGCCAACCACGCGTCGCGCGGCGCTCACGACCGCAGCGGCTGCGCTCATCGCGCTCACCACGGCGCGAGACGCGCGCGCGAAACAAGATCAAGGGTGCGAATCGTGCAGTGACTCGAATTCGGCGTTGTCTGAAGGGGACAAGGCGTTTAAACGCTCGGAGAGTGGGTTGCGGTTTCTCGATTTGAAGGTGGGCGAAGGCGCGTTGGTGGAGACTTCGGGGACGAAAGTTGTCGTAGATTGGTCAGGGTACACGTCTGGATATCAAGCGAAGAAGATTGAAAGTACGCGTGAGACGGATGAGCCGTTTGTGTTTACTCTGGGGGATGGCACGGCGATTCCGGCGTTTGACGAAGCCGTGCGCGGGATGCGGGTCGGCGGGGTGAGGCGCATTGAAATCCCTGGCGAGCTCGAAGAAAAGCTTGGGTATTCGAGAAATAAAGCATTAAGGTATAATGGCGTCGGTCCAAAGCCGTCGACATTTGGTGGACAACGTGCGCTGGACTTTGTGCTTGATAATGAAACGTTGCGGGACTTTAATCGCTCGTTGTTGTTTGACATTCGTCTGTCTTCGGTGCGCAAATGAGTCTACTGCTGCGGCGTGGCTATATTACACTCAAACGCAAATAGTTACCTGGCTATTTCTACCTAGAAGAATTCTCTGTATGATGATGTGAATACGTTATAAGAAGACTTTGGTTATCACGCCGACGAAAGCGCGAATGAACAATACGCCCAAGCCAACCAAGAGCGCGAGAAACATCGCCACGTATCGCCGATGATTCTTCTCCCGTAACTCGCTCACATCGCTCGTCACGGCGGTCCACATCGCAGATTCTTTATAATCCACACCCTCGCGAACGTTTTCGTCTTGCTCGACGGTTTTCCAGTGCATACCGCGGGCCGGGTCCCATACGAGTTCGGTGCGCACGCCGCCGCTCGGCGTCGCCGATCCCGCCACACTCAACGTCGCGTTTTGCACGTCAGCTCGATTCAAAGCTTCAACAATAACATCTGCAACATCTGTGCGCGCCACCTTGCCCGCGTGCACGCGCGCGTCCCCGCAGCCGAGGACGAGCCGCCGCTGCCCGGCGACATCCTCCGCGCACGGAGCCGCGTCGCTCAATGACCCAGGACGAACGACCACATACTTCATCGTCGACGACGCCGCACAAATCGCTCTCAACGCTCGCTCTCCCGCGAGTTGCCATTGAATCGTCATCGAAAGTACGACATTCAACAACACGGCGATCCAATCAAACGCCGGATACCCAACTGACATACCCGTCACGCGAATAAACTTTTCGCATCCCGCCCGTTCGCACACCTCCGCGAGCGTTCGTACCGCTCTAAAATTCACCCAATACGGATGTCCAAAATCATCCTCGCGCGTCTCGGGCGCGGCGGCGAACACATCCGTAATCTTTCCAATCCGTTGCGCGCCGAACGCCGCCACGCACGCGTCGCACCTCGCGCTCGACACCCACGCATCAACATCAGCCTCGCTCACGACGTCTCCGCGCGTCACCTCCGCCCCTAATGCCTTGAGCCGTTCCGCGCGCGCCGATCGATCGTCTCTCGCGAGCACGCGCACGCGCGTCGGTCGCGCCGGTTGCGTGAGCAAGCGCTCCACCACCATGGCGCCGATGCGTCCAGTGCCTCCGACGACGCAAATCACGCGCGCGTCGTCCTCGCCCGCGCTCGCCCGCGCGCGCACGCGATGGCGCTCGCGTGCGGGACGCATCGGTGGCGCGAACGGCGCCGCGCACGCGCGCGCGGTGAACATGGCGCGCGGTGAACACTGACGATGGTCAACACTGGATCGCGTGACATCACTTTGCGACGCGCGCAGGCGCGAACGTGCACGCGCTCGATCGTTCACCGACGCACGACGCGATGTCTGGCGGTCTTCCCTATGGGTTGCAATCGATGTTAAAGGTGCGCGAATGGAGGAGAGCGCGGGAAGACGGATGCGGATGGTGATGATGCGTTGGCGCGTTTGAGCGAGGCGGCGGGAGATTAATACGCAGCGCGCGTCGATGGAGGCGCGGTGCGCGCGCGAACGCGCGGTGTACGCGGCGCGAGATGTTGCGTCGTCGATTCGTCGCGCGCGGGAGGCGTGTGCGGCGGTGTCGCGCGCGTGAGACGACGGTCAAACGCGGCGCGGATGTGTGTTTTTTCTCGCGCGCGTTGACTAAAAGTTGAAATCGTTTGCACGCGAATAGGACGGGTCCAAGCACCTCACGGGCTTGGACGAAGCCGTGGTGAAAAATATTGAGGCGTGTAAGCAGTTGAGTCAAATCACGCGCACGTCGCTCGGGCCGAATGGGATGAATAAGATGGTGATCAATCATCTTGAGCGGTTATTCGTGACGAGCGACGCGGCGGTGATCGTTCGTGAATTGGAAGTCGCACACCCCGCGGCGAGGTTGATTGTGATGGCGGCACAGTCGCAAGAACGCGAGATGGGTGATGGGACGAATCTTGTGGTGACGTTTGCGGGTGAGCTCTTGGGATTGGCGGAGGAGTTGGTGCGCGACGGGTTGCACCCGAGCGAAATCATCGAAGGGTATGAAAAGGCGTTGACGAAGACATTGGAGTGGATGGAAGAGCTCGTGGTGGAGGGTAGTGAAGTACTTGATGTCAGAGACGTTGCGGCGACTGCGGGAAGAATCAAAGGCACTTTGAGTTCGAAGCAGCACGGATTTGAAGACAAGTTGTCGACCGTCGTCGCGCAAGCGTGCATTGACGTTTTGCCGAAGAATCCCATGAACTTCAACGTCGACAACGTTCGAACATCCAAGATTCCAGGCTCTTCATTGTCCGATTGCACCGTAGTGCAAGGGATGGTGATTCGCCGTGGCGTTGAAGGATCCGTTCGCGCGCTGAAGAATGTCAAGGTTGCGGTGTTTGGATGCGCGGTGGATACGTCATCCACGGAGACCAAGGGCACGGTGTTGATCTCTTCTGCGAAAGAACTCGAAGCGTACTCCAAGGGCGAAGAAGCGAAGATGGAGGAGTACATCAGAGACATTGCCGAAAGTGGTGCTAAGGTTGTAGTCACGGGTCAATCGTTTGGTGAAATGGCTATTCACTTCATCGAACGCTACGGTTTGATGGCGGTAAAGATTCCTTCCAAGTTTGAACTTCGCCGTTTGTGCCGCGCGACAAACGCGAAGGGTTTAGTCAAGCTCGCGCGTCCGGAAGGTGATGAGCTCGGGTATGTGTCATCGATTGAGGTGCGTGAAATCGGCGGTACGCAGTGCATCGTTCTTTCTCAAGACGACCACACGTCTCGCGTTTCTACCGTCGTCTTGCGAGGGTCCACCGAAAGCGCACTCGATGATATGGAACGTGCCGTCGATGACGGCGTGAACGCATTCAAGGCGCTCACGAAGGATTCACGAACGGTTCCCGCCGGAGGCGCGACAGAAATTGAACTCGCTCACCGCCTCGCCGCGTACGGTCGCAAGCAAACTGGTTTGGATCAGTACGCCATCGCAAAGTTTGCCCAAGCACTTGAAGTAGTACCGAGAACGTTGGCTGAAAACGCCGGAGTGAATGCCACGGATTGCGTGTACAACTTGTACGCCGCGCACGCCAACGGGGACGTCTCGGCTGGCGTTGACATTTCTGGCGATAAGTCATACACCAACCTCGGTGCTGACGCAAACATCTACGACGTCTTCCTCGTCAAGTACTGGGCGTTGAGGTACGCCGTCGAAGCCGTGTGCACGGTGCTTTCGGTGGACTCCATCATCATGGCTAAGCACGCGGGTAAAGCGCCCGGCGGAGGCGCCCCGGGCGGCGAGCAAGATTAGAAACCGAAAACTGAAATTCGCCACGCGACATCCGTCAAGGCATCAACTAAATCATTAGAGATCATAGATTGTGGTCGTTTGTTAATACAACGCGCATTTGTCTTTCAAGTGCAGCTCATGACGAGAACGTCCCGCGCCCAAAGCGCCAGCCGCGACAGTTAAGACCCCACACTTCGCAACGCTCGCCATGCGCGCCGCAACTTTCGGCGTCCCTCGCGTCAGCGTGTGGCGCTGCGACGCCGCCGCCGATCGACCGAGCGCGTTATCGCGTCTCGGACACGAGCCTGACTCCAAGCTCGGCGCACACGGACTCGGGACAAAGCTCAACCACCGAGGTCGCCGCGTGTTGTCTTACGAACCCGCTCGAAAATTCGTCTGGCACCTGTGCCTGCGTTCGGAAGAAGATTTCCGCGACTGGGCCGTGAATTCACGACGGGGCGCGGTGTTCATTCCTCGCGATCCGGACGTGGCATACGCCGGCAAAGGTTGGGTGGACTGGGAGGTGCGTCGGCTGACTCAGCCGCGCGTCGAAGCGTCGAAGCGTCTCGTCGATAATCTCAACGCCATCGCGTGGTGTACGCGCCGACTCACGGTATACGTGTCATCTTTGTCGTCGTCATTAGGATTTCTTGGGCACGCCCGTAGATTTTGAGACGTGTCGCGCGTACGCGAGATCGTTAAACTTGACGAGCCAACACGAGTGGTGGGAGCTGGCGCGTCGCGAAGGTGGCTTACCACATCGAATTCCTACGCGTCCGGGTCAATATTTTCGAGATAAGGGTTGGCAAGGGTTTTCGGATTTCTTAGGTATCCCCGAACGCGAGGACGAGGTGGATTTAGGGTATCGATGACGTGTTGTTCGCTCCGCCGACGATTTTTTAATATATTTATTCGCGACTCGCCGGTATCGGCGCCGTAATTACTACCTAGTGTGTTGTTGTACAGACATATTCTCAACTCAAGTTGCACAGCAACGTCAACGAAAATGTACGCCATAAATACATGACGACGCTCGCTTCATCATCCGCGCTTCGCGCGGCGCCAAATGCTTGCGTAAGGCGCGCGCGCGCGTCGACGAGCGCGGCTCGACACGACGCGTTCTCTGGACGAACGACATCAAACGACAGTAACACCGCGCCCGAATCGCGTGAGACATTCCAAAACGCGCGTGGATGAAAATCGTTTACGATGTGTACCGATCCCAGATCGAGTGCGCGAGTCTCATCGCCAGCTTTCAATCCGGCGGATTTGCCGTGTAAACCGGCGTCCCGAGCCAACACCACGTGTACGCGCCAATATCCATCCGCTAATCCCGTCGCGACGCGACTCGTCGCGCTTTCCGCCCCACCAGCGCCCGGACCAAGCACCCAAATCTTCCCGTTAAACCCACCCAGAGCGTTCATGGCGCGAATGGTGTTTGGAAAGCACCGCGCCGCCAGTCGGTTGGGGGCGTCCAACGTCGCGTCGTGCAACGCGATAAACGACCAACCACCATCCCGCATCTTCTCACTCGGCTGCCTCGCGTCCTCTCTACCATCACCACTAGTACTACTATTCGTATTCCCACCCGTGACGCACACGGCGTTCACAAAACTCGCCAATTCCTTTGTAAACATGGGCGCGCTCTCGCGCAACGCCTTTGCGCACCGCGACGCCGTCGACCCATCATCCACCCTCTCAAACGCCGCAAACCCGCGCTTACGACGATACCGCCTGAGCACCAACCCATAAAACGCAAACACCGGCCGTCCGCAGAACGCACGCCAGAACGGAAGCGCCCCGAGCGCCACCGCGCACGCCAACGTCGCGCCTCGTCGCTGGTCGAGTTCAAATCCAACGCGCACAATGTGCGCCACGAACGCGACGTAAGGGGCAAGAAACCCGACGTAGCGCGCGCGGTCACCGAGCGTGGCGGTGCGAGAGCGTGTGCGCGCCATCGCTCGCGCGCGCCGACGCGCAGTGGCGCGACGCCGCGGGGTAATCCGTCGCTCAGGAGACACCGCGTGTGATACATTTTGGAGCTCAAGGGGCAGTTTATGGGTTCGTGATTGGTCGTTTGGTCTGTGACGCCACCAGACTGGCCACACCAGGCGCTGCGGCGGCGCAACACCGCAGAGTTTATCCGCGATGTCCGTCGCCGACGACCTCTCGCGCGCGTTCGCCACGCGATGTACCACGAGCGTCGAACCCCTTTTCGCGCATTCCAGCGATTCCGACGTCGGCGATGCGCTCTGGAGCGACAGCGAGAGCGATTGGAGCGATGCGCAAGACCGAGAGTCGGATGGCGTGCACGACGCATCGAAAGCGCCGAGCGCGGCGCAAGGCGGTGGACGACCCTGGGCGCACGCGAGTCGGGCGAAGAGACGGGCGAGGCACGCGGCGAGGGTGGCGAAGCGCGACGCGTGCGGTGGAGATGATCCGAAGATGACACATGAGGAGGGCGGCTGCGGGACGTTTTTGAGCGAGTTGAGCGACGACGCCGCGCTGGAAGTATTGAAGTGGCTCACGCCGAAAGATATCGCCCGAGTGGCGTGCACGCGGAAATCAGAAATGGCCATGTTAACAGATGGTGATTCGGAAGTGGCGGCGGCGGTGTGGGGGAGGGTGACATTGAGACGCGGGGACGACGCGGCGAAGGCGTTGGCGACGGTGCGTTTGCTGGCAAAGACGACGTTGAAAGAGTTGGACGTTTCTGGGAGTGGCGTGAAAAATTTGAAACGTGCGGATTTGATTGAAACGCTCGGTGTGTGTGCGAGAGTGACGCATGTGCGAGCGTGTGATTTGGGTGATGTTGGGAAATTGACGACGAAGGATGTCGCGGCGTGCTTGGACGCGGCGCCAAGCGTGCAACGGATGACGTGTGATTTGGGGCACAAAATCGTATACGACCCAATACGACGCGACCCAACGGCAAAGTACATTGATGTGTACGAGGACAATGTGAAAAATTTAGTGCACACGCTGGAAATCGAAAAGTTGCGCGTGAGACGGCTGAAATTGCATTCGGCGGATCCATCCAGCGTCCGTGCGGCGGCCGTCGCATCTGCGGCAAACGGGCCGAATAAAGTGGAATCATTCGATGCGAGTTGGAGTTTACGAATCGCCAACGAAGGCGCGAACGCGGTGGCGGAGTGCTTGGCGCAAGGTTGGGATGTGAAGCGTTTGGCGATTCGCAAAGCCGCCGTGTCGGATGAAGGCGCCGCGAATATAGCCGAGGCGATTAAACGCGCGGGCGCGGATGGTAAAAGTCAACTGCGTTGGCTCGATCTCGGATCGAACGACATCCGCGGACCTGGTGCGTGCGCGATTGGCGACGCCATCGGTTCCCCTGGGGTAAATCTCACGCGAGTGACGCTGCGCGGGAATGGCATACAGTTTGACTCGCTGTCAACGCTCGGCCGCGGCATCGCCATGTCGAACACGTTGCGACGGATTGATTTAGCACACAATGGGTTTGGCAACAGTGGCGTGCTCGCACTTGCCGAAGGACTATCGAAAGCGCGTGCACCAAACCTTCGAGTCATTCTCCTCGGTTTCAACTCCATCGGCGCGGAGGGCGTTAAAGGATTGATGGCTGCGTTGGCGGATACCGACGTCGAACATTTAGACCTCGCCTGCAACGTCGTCGGATCAGATGGTGCCGTCGAGATTGCTAAAGTATTAAACGCCACAAAGCTTAAAAGCTTAAATTTGGCGGTAAATAATATTGGTGTGCGTGGTGAGCGCGCCGGCGTACAGGCACTGTCTCGCGCGCTCGAAGGCAACCAGACGCTTGAAATCTTAAACTTGCGCGGCAACGCGATTTCTAAGATGTGCGCGGGTGATCTCGCGGATTTATTGCTCGAAGATTCGGCGCTTATTCAATTGAACGTGGGGTATAACGAGCTTTACGACCACGGTGCGTGGGAGATAGCCGAGGCTTTAGAGGACAACACAACGATACTCGGTGTCGACATGCAGCGCAACGAAATCACGGATGAAGGCGCGTCATGTTTGCTGAAAACCCTCGAGCTGAACAACGTGCTGCAAGAAATCGACTTGCGAAGTAACATGATTTCTCCCGAGTGTCTCACGAAATTTGAAGTTTTTGGTGACAAGGCGAATTGCCGATGGCAGCTCGAGCCACCAAAGAAAAAAGTGGTCAAGCCGCGGCGAGGCGGGACAAAGTAACCGTAGTGGATAGTATTTCTTGAATTTATAACATAGTTCTGCTAGTCTGCGTGTGAATGCGATCGCAAATGCGATCGCAAGTGATACTCTTCTGTGTGCGCAGAGTTGTCGCGCAACCACTCGCGCAAATTGTCGAACTCGCCGCGGAAAGAAATCGTCGGGTGCTTTGCCAACACCGACATGATCAAGTTTGGAAACGCCATGTCGGCGATAATCTTTTGCGAGCTGACAGAGTTAATCGCCAGTGATAGAACACATCCAATCACTGCCTGCGCTGTAGCTTCAGAATCGCTACCGAACTGCGTGAGCACATTTTTTAACACACGCATTGACGTCACCTTGCCCGTGACTTCATCCGTCGTCGTCGCCTTCATAAACGCAGTCTTCCCACGGCCGTTATCCTTGACGATAGCCCAAACCGCGGTCGCAGCCCATTGCTGTAACGCGGCGTTTCTAGGGAAGCGCGTCATGACACCAATAATGGCGGTGAACAACGATCCATCGATCACCGCATCCGTGGCTTGGATGCGCTTGTACGACAATGTGCTCGTCGTGAGCATGTGAAGTAACGCGCACGCCCCAGCGCCAAACGCAGCGTTACCTCGCGTAATCGCATGCGCCAACGCTGCGATGCCGCCGTTTAAGACGATGGCAACCCCAAGAGTGGGCTCGGTGGCAAACATTTCAGCGAGCGCCTCAGACGCTGCCGCGTGCGCGCGCGTGTCGCGAGCGTTCAACACTCGAATGGCTTCATTCACGGTCCATTCTTTACCGCCATCCTTGAGGCGCGCGACTTCGTTCGGTGGGGAATCTCGTACTGCCTTCGCGTCGATAACGGCATTCTTGTACGATTGGTATTGCTTGCTCGACGCGCCTGCGGTTTTTGCCGGCGCATTGAAACCATCGTTTGTTTGCGCGGCGTTGGAGCCACCAGCGACGGCATTGGAGCCACCGACGCCAGCACGGCGGGCCGCCGGAGTTTGTTGCTTTGACGAACCAAATCCTACGTACTCGTCATCACTACCCGCAGCGTCATTGAACATATTCAACGCGTTAATATGCGGTACAGACGACTTCGTGTCATCTTGCGTCCCGGCGTCGAGCGCGCGCTCAGCCGCGTTGCGTTCGCTACGCGTGGTGCTTTTATTGCTTCGTGTCACAGATTTCGCTCCGCCTCTATCACCACGAATCCAATCTCTGAGCATACCAAATTCGCCGTGGAAAGAAATTCCTGGATTTTCGCTCAGTGTCTTGCGAATGGCGCTGCGCAAACCAACTTCCACGAGCTTGTCCTGGATGTCTTTGTTTTCCTTGGCGAGAGAAAGCGCGCACCCGAGAAATTTGCGAATCGTGGGCAGGTACTGGTTCGATCCGGTGTCCGCGCGCGCTTGTGCGAGGCCAGACTTGATGTGATCCAACACCGGTCCGCAGTCCATCACGGTTTCCTGCGCGGGTTTACCGCCGATACCGGTGTACGACCAAAGAGCGTGCACGGCTTCCGCTTTCATTTCCAAGTCGTCGGGATGTCTTGCCACGGCATCGAGAATTGCCGACGGCAAAATGCGGAAGCGAACTTGCTTTTTGAGCCGCGACATTGTAGATTGATCGGTGAGAAGCGCACGTAACACACGCATGGCGGCGTACATCATGTCCGGATTGTGCAGGTAATAACGCAAGCAATCCACGGCGGTTCGCGGGCCGCCACAGGTGAGGACAAGATACGCTCCGCCTCGTTCCGCGATGCGGGCCAAAGCGAGAAGACTGCGATACGCAATTTCTTCGCTCTGATCCTTTGACACACCCGCAACCGAACCCGGTGGATTGAGCGCAATCTTACACAGCATTGAAATCACTCGCTTTTTGGCAAAGTACATTTGTTCCGGAGTCGCTCCGCGTCGCTTCATACGCTCGCGCATGGCGGCGGCACGCTTTTGCGTTGCAGATGCCTTTTCATCCTTGCCGTACTGCATAGACAACGCTCGCCCAGCTGGCGCCGCGTACTTGAGCATTTCCAACTTGGGTAACTCAGATGGGTTGCTGAATTCTTCCTTGAGCCACGCATGCAACGAGGAAAACTCACCTTCGAATGCGAGGTGCGGATTTTCTTGCAGCGTCTTTCGTAGCAACGCTCGGTAGCCTTCGACGACCAAGAACTTCTGCACCACTTGATTCCCCATCGCAAGGGAAAAGATCAAACCCATCATCTTGCGACGGTGCTTACCTTTCGGGTCGTCCAAATCCGACATGCTCAACATCTTCTTAACATATGGCAAAAATCCAGCGTTTCGCACTCGATCCTGAACATCTTTGCCCCCGAGAGCGTTGGCGCTCCAAAGCGTGTGCGCGCCTTCACCGATGATGTCAACGCGATCTTGATGCAGACCAGCTGCTTTGGAAATCGCTGTGGGTAATAAGCGGAAACGTTGTTGCTTCTTTACGTGGATCATCGTCATCGGATTGGACGTGAGCGCGCGAATCAACTTAAAACAGGCGCTCACCATTTTCGGGTTGCCTTCGTAAAGCTTCAAGCAATCAAACGCGCATCTCTGACCTCCGAGGGTCAAAATCATGAACGCACTTCGAGAGTGCGCCAAACGAGCCAAACCTTCGATGCACCGTTGGGCGATTTGTTCGGATGCCTGCTTCGTCAAACCGTTCACTGATCCGGGCGGATTGATTGCCATACAAATCATCATCGAACACGCACGTTTACGAGTGTCATACATATCCAATTGCCCTCGTTTGGCGTACACTGATGATCTACCTGTACGCGCTGTGCGCACGCGGCCAATTTCTCGAACTTCCTCGACAGATTCTCCAGCTCGGCGCGGCGCGCGAGTCGCCGTGGTTTGCTGCTTACGTTCTGGCTGTTGCGATGATCGCATGCGTATCTCCTCACGAACTTCTTCATCCGTACGCGACGTGATATATTTCATGCTCTCGCCTTCGAGCACCTCCTTACGTCGCTGCGTGAGCGAAAATTGTGTCTTCGCCGCGTGTCTGCCCTCCAACCACTCCAACGCCAAGTGCAAGTCATTCACCACCACCGCATCCAAAGCCATCTCACCATCTTCGTAGGAATACCCCAACATCACCAATTGCGCAATCACCGTCACACGCGACGCCAACTCTGGCGCGATCCTCACCGGTAAAGACATGGCCACCGGCATATCAAATCCTTCCTTTTCGTACCGCACGCGCGCCACCTCACTTTGCAACTGTCGAAACGCCCCAGAAAGATCCGCCACGCGTTCTTGTGCACGACGCAATTCCTCACGTTCGCGCTCAATAATCTCATTCGTACCCTCCGCCGGTCGTTCTTGCAACTCCTTCACCGTTTGCTTCAAATTCGCAACCTCTTGCTCACTCAAGCTCAACGCCGTCAACGCGTTCCGCATCGCGCTCGACGCTTGCGATAACATCTGCTGCGAAGATGCCGTCTTCGCCCGTAACGCTTGCTGCGCCGCGTCGATCGCGCGGTCGAACTCGTGTTTCGGAACCATCCCATCCACCACTTGCACATTCACCGACAAATTGGGTGTTGCATCCATGGTGGTCATGTCGACGGCTCACCTCGCTCGGCGTCGAGTTGTGTGCCGCGCGCGCGGGCTGTGGGTTGGTGCGATGCGTTCGGGGTCGAGCACCGCGCGGCGGCGGCGACGGCGGCGGCGACGGCGACCGCGTGCGGTGCAATGTCGCCGGCATGCGATCGCCCGATTTCTTAACACCCCGAATATTATGTTTTTCAATTGACCAATCATGACCAGGAGATGAGTCCCTTGAGAGTCTGAGGAAGTTCCTTCAGTCGCCAGAGCGCGGCGCGCGGCGCGGCGCGGTGCGATGAACGCCGACGCCCGGCGCGTGCTCTACGCCCTGTCCCAACGCGATGAAAACAAGCACTGCGCGGATTGCGCGACGACGAACCCCGATTGGGCATCGGTGAACCATGGGATATTTTTGTGTCTGAATTGCTCGGGCATCCATCGGTCGCTGGGTGTGCACGTATCGTTCGTGCGAAGCACGACGATGGATAGCTGGACGCCGGAACAATTGAAATCGATGGAATTGTCGGGGAACGGCGCGATGAATGGGTTTTTGGAAAAGTATGGGGTTGGGAAGACGACTGGGGCGAGGACAAAGTACGCGAGCCGCGCGGCGGAGGCGTATCGGGACAAGCTCAAGTGTGCGGTGCAAGGTATTGAATGGAAGAAACCGAAGGGGTTGAAGAGTTCGGGTGGTGGTAGTGGTGGATCTTCATCGGGACGAGGCGGGAGTAAGGAGAAGGAGCTGGTGAGTGGGTTGTTTCCGGCGGCGACGTCTTCGCAGTCGAAGAAGGACTCGGCGAACCTCGGGAAGAATGGGTTCGATTTAAGCACCGGTCAGGGGTCGTTGTTGCAGCGTCGATACGAAGAGTCGAATGACGGATGGGTACCACCACCGCCGCCATTGCCAAAGGGTGCGAAAAAGGGGCAATTTTTACATGGATTGACGCCGTACCAGTGGGTGGACGCGTTGAAGCAAATGTCGCGTCAAGATGACCGAACGTATCATTTGAAGAATATGAGCGAAGACGAGCGCGCGCAAGTTGTAGCGGCGATGTCAGGACAACCCATACCCGCACGTTCAAGCTCAAGCACGTCGTTATCGACAGCGACGGTGGCGTCATCGTCTACGAAGAGTGATTTGAAGACGCTGAATCCGTTTGGCGATTCAGATAGCGCGGATGATTTCTTCGCCGTCGGCGGTAAGAAGAAGAAGGACAAGAAAGACAAAAAGGACAAAAAGGACAAGAAAGAAAAGAAAGAAAAATCCTCGACGAACCTGGAAGAGACTGATTTAGAGCGACGCATGCGCGAAGCGGGAGAGGCGGCTAAGGCGCTCGCTCGAGAGCGTTCAATGTCGGCTCAAGCACACGAAGAAGCGTCGACATCTGTCTATGCCGTTCCACAAAAGAAAAAGCCATCGTACTCGCCGCAGCAGTTTCACGGCACAAGTGCGTCGGCGTCAGGAAATGCCTCGGGAAAATATAGCGGATTCGGCAGCCAACCTTGGGATCCAAACGCCCCGAGCGCGAGCCGCTCCGATGACTGGCAAGAAAAGATGAAGGTTTCTTTGCAATCCGCCAAAGGGTGGTTATCTGGAGGATTAAAAAACTTGGCAGCGAAACTCGAAGGTCAATCGTCGTCGTCGGCGGCGCCGCCGTCTTATGCCCAGCACTCAACACACGCACCGAGATCATATCAACAAGTAAGTCGCCCGCCCGAGGCGACGTACGACCCGACGCCTCCGCAACAATTTGCGCGTCCTCCCAAGCCCAGAGGCAAACCTGAGAGTTTCTATAGCGAATCCTCATCGAGCTCGTCTTCAGAAAGCGATTCAGACGTCGATGCCGCCGATGCGCCGACGAAGGCACAGAAAATACCGTCGCGCTCTACGTCTGGCGTCGTAGAATTGGAGCATGGATTCACAAATTTAATGGACTGAGATTTAGATTTCTAGAATTTTCTAAGAATACAAGTGCTAAGAATGCGCTAATGAATGTGTGTTGTTGTTTTGCTAAGAATACTCTACTTTAGCGAGTCATCGCCCACGCGTCTGACGCGCGCCGACGCCCGCGACGATGCGTCTCAAAAACGCCCGCGAAGGCGCGTGTTCCATAAAGTACCACGGGACGCCCTTTGCGAGTGCGAGTTCACCCGTCCATTCTTCGACTAACCGTTCCGGAATGTTGAATTTCGGCCACCACGCCGAGGTGTCGAATACCCCATAGTGCGCCGGAAACATATCGAGCAAGAAAGAATCGGGAATACCGCCGAGGAGGAGCAAATCCTCCACGACGTATAATAAAATTTCACCGGCGACGTTGAGCGCAATCCACACGCCCAAGCCAATGGCAGCGCGACGCGCCCATCGCCATCGCCAACCACTGCCTTGCTTGAGATATGCTTCTGCCTTGGACATAATTCTGAAATATATAATCATATCACCGCGATTCTCGTCGCCTGGGACGCGAAATCCTTCGCCGATGATGACTTTCTTCTCGCCCCGAGCGATGGTGTGCGAATTCGGTTTAATCGCGAGTTTTATCTCTCGCCCGCTGATGCTTGACGTGGTGATCACGCACCCATTCACCGCCTGACGTGGCTCGAGGGCAATCCACGTCGCAACGTCCCGACCGCCATTAACCCGCTCGAATCTCGCGTGCGTCCGTTCGCGAATAACAAACATGACGCTTTGCAAATCGCTCCCAGTCGCCGCGAATTTCAACTCCATCCCGTCTCGCCATCCTCGATGCACGCGCACAGTAAACACCCGACTTCTCGACACAGCCTTCCGCGTGTGCTCATCGAAACCGACGACGACGACGCCCATGCGCTTGACGCAGCCATGAAATAACTCTTCGAGCTCGCATTCGAGCTCGCGCACCACGCACTCGCGCACGCCCAACGCCTCGCAATACATCATCCGCGCCTGCTCCGCCTCGAAGTGGTCGTACGCTCCAGGCGCATCAAACATCGCCATCCCTATCGCATCGTACTCTTTCCGCGTGTCTGGGTCGCTCAGCACGCTGTATGCGTGTCCGATTTCTTGAAACCGCGCGTTGGCGACGCGTTTGGCTTCGGCGTCCCCGGCGACTTTATCGGGGTGGTGTGTCCTCGCGAGTTTATGGTACGCCTTTCGGATTTCGGGCGGTGACGCGGATGGCGACAATCCCAAGACGTCGTACAAGTCTCGCCGCGGCGTTGCGCCCGCATCGTCGCCGCGAGACGACGACGAACGCGCCATGTGTGAGACAAATCAAGTGTGTTTCAACTGATGATTGATTAACGTCGTCCACGCGAATTTTCGCCGTCGTATCGCCGATTCGCGCGCGGCGAACGCGCACACCAATCGCGCCTCGCGCGCGCGCACCACCGCACCGACCGCGGACGCGCGGTCGAGGACGATGCGAGACGCGAATGCGACAGTGAATGAGGACTAATCATCATTCATCATCAACCCGAGTTCCTCATTCGGTGACGCCTCCCACAGCGAGCGCCGCGCTTCGCTCGCGCCATGAGCAAACAATTCGCATTCCGCCGCCGCGCCTCGCGCGCCGTGTTCGCTGAGCTCTACTCAGATGACGACGCAAACGACGATGAGAATTTTCCCGATGGCGTCGTTCCGCCCAGTGCGATCGCCGCGTCGCACGCGGGCTACGACCACGTGCGCATGTCGTTCGCCGAAGCCGAGCACTTTGGAGACGACGTGAAAGGCGCGGTCCGCGAAGGGACGTATTTGGGGATACGGAACGCGATATTAGAGGCGTGGATGGCGACGGGGTGTCGCGAGGCGTTGACGTGCGAATCGACGACGCGCGCGATCGGCGTGGAGGATGTCGCGTTCGGTGCGCGCGTGTTTAGGTATTTGGAACGCGTTGGGGGGATTAATTACGGCGTGTATACGCGCGCGTCGACCGAGGCTGCGCAAGGGGAGACGCCTAAGGAAGATGGTTTGGAGGGCGCGCGCGTGCCGACGACGGCGGATGTGAAGCGCGCGTTGTGCGAGGTGTTAGAGGTTGCCGATTTAACAGTGGATACGGAGAAGGTTATACGCACGAGATTAGAAGAGCGCATTGGGTCGTCGATGAAGGGGTTTAAACTGGTGATTCGTGAGACGATTGATAAGTATTTGGCGGATCCGGCGGCGACGCGAGCCGAGGCGGAGGCGGCGAGCGGGGAGGACGAAGCGACGACGCAGATTGTGGAGATTCCACCCGCCAAGCCGTTTGTGGATGCGCGACCGACGATCGTGATTGGTGCCGGGCCCGCGGGTTTGGCTGCGGCGAACTTGATTCGCGCGCAAGGGGGCGAGGTTATGATATTGGAGGCGCGGTCCCGCGTCGGCGGTCGCGTGCACACGGATCGCGAGACGTTTAGCGCGCCCGTGGATTTAGGCGCGTCCATCGTCACCGGTGTGAGTGAAGACCCGAAGCGTCGTACTGGTATGCCTTGGCTCGGCGTGCGCGCCGACCCGAGTGGGGTTGTCGCGAAACAGCTCGGATTGCGCTTGGTCGAGCTTCGCGAAGGATGTCCGCTGTACGACACCAAGACGGGTGAGAAAGTATCCAAGGAGATGGATGAAAAAGTGGAGCGAATTCGTGATTTAGTCATGGATGATGCGCGTTCGAAGGTGGATGCCAACGGAGAGAGCGCCACGGCGGAGAGTTCGTTGGGTGAAGCGTTGAAGGAGGCGACAGAGAATTACTTTCTTCGTCTCGTGCAAGATGACGGCAACGACAGCGATGACAGCGAAACGCACGCAGCCGTTCGCGAAGCCACCGCCGCGCGCACAGGCTTAACTGAACGTCGCTTGCTTGATTGGCACTGGGCCAATCTCGAGTACGGCTGCAGCGCTGGGTTAAATGACATTTCTTTACCGTTTTGGAACCAAGATGAACAATACGGCGGTTTCGGCGGCGCGCACTGCATGGTGGGCGAAGGCTACAGCACAATCATGACGCGCTTAGCGGAAGGCCTTGACATTCGTATGGATACGCCTGTTACAGAAATCAATCACGACGATAACGGCGTGCGCGTGCGCACGAAGGATGGTCAAGAGATTGAGGGATGCGCCGTCGTCGTCACCATTCCGCTCGGGTGCCTCAAAGCGGGCGACGTCGCATTCAACCCGCCTCTAGGTGCGAGAAAGTCCAGCGCCGTCCAGCGACTGGGTTTTGGCAATCTGAACAAGGTTGTACTGGAGTTTGACGAAGTGTTCTGGGACGACTCTGTGGATTACTTTGGCTCCGCTATCGATAGCACTGAGAACCGCGGCCGCGGCTTTATGTTTTGGAACTTGAAAAACGTCAGCGGTAAGCCCATGTTGATTTCTTTAATCGCAGGCGAAGCCGCGAAGAGCGCCGAAACAGAAGGCTCGGAATCGATAGTCAAATCCGCATGCGCGACGTTGGCGAGCATTTGCTTCCCAAATGATCCATCAAAGATGCCGCCGTTGAAGCAATCCATCGTCACGCGTTGGCAATCCGACCCGTATGCTCGCGGATCGTACTCCTACGTCGCCGTCGGCTCTAAGGGTTCGCGCGACTACGACGAGCTCGGTAAACCCGAAGGGCGCGTGTTATTTGCGGGCGAGCACACGTGCAAGGAACATCCCGATACCGTTGGTGGCGCCATGCTCACTGGTTGGCGCGCGGCTCGTCAGGCGCTCGCCATCGCGCAAGGCGAAGACGTGCGCACTGAAATATTCGATCTCGAAGAGATGCGCGCAGCAATCGCCAAACGCAACGTCGACGAAGAATACGAGTTGGACGAAGACGAAGATTTGGTTGATCACATGATTGACCGCGCCGAGATGTCACACCGTCGTATGCAAGAGGATTTGCTCGCCGACGCCGGCAAGGAGGAAGCCAAACGCATTTATCGCATCACATCCGCGGCTGAGTTTGGTGAAAAGCTCGACGTCCCCGCCGCGCTCGCGGCGACGATGGATCGATTACGCACTGTTCCTGGTCGTCGTGCGTTGATTAATGCATTGCTTGAAGACGTGTCAGCGAGCGACCGTCGAGCATGGGCTCTCAAGTACGGCGGCTTCAAGTTGCTCAACGAATGGTTGATTGAAATCAATGCCCACATCAAGTCCACCGAGGCGTTACTGTTAACGACGAAGATGTTGGAGTTGTTGCTACTCGCCCCAGCGGATTTACCCGCACTTCGTTCGAGTGGCATCCCGCGCACGTTGAAGAATCGATTCCAGACTCACGAAAGCGGCCGACTTCGTTTCCTCGCCAAGCAATGCGGGCACAAGTGGATGCGCGCACTCAGCCGCAAGTCAGCGGGCCTACCACCGCTCGAAGAAGATGAAGACGACGCAAAGAAGACGATGAACATGCCACAGCGCAAGAAGCCTGCTGGTTTAGGTGCGGCAGTGCTCTTTGGTGGCGGTAAGGCGATGGAGAATGTCGAAGATGACGGCGTGGATGTCGCCGTCGACTTAGTCGCCGACAACGTCGAGATAGATTTAGGTAAGACTGAGGCTCAAAAACGTGCAGAACGCGATGCAGTGATCGCGAAAGCTCAAGATTTACCGGAAGGTCAAGCAGCGATCGCGGCACGCATCGCGGCGGATCGTGCGAAAGAAACGGTCGAAGCGGCGATGCGCGCGGCGGAGGAGGCGCAACGCATTGCTCGCGAAGCCGAGTTGAGCGCCACGGCGGGTATTCGCATCTCCAAGAAGGATGTCATCTCATCGTTTGACGATTTCAGCAACGCAGCGGGTAAAAAGCGCGAACGTGCCAAGGAGAAAAGTAAGAAGCGTAAAGCTGGCGATGATGAGGACGACGAGGACGACGAGGACGACGCGCCGAGCGTCTCCTGGGATGAATACCAAGCGCGCATTAGAAAACAAGTCCGCGCGTACGTCCATCAGCAGCTCGCGGAGAAGCGCGAACGCGACATCGTCAGTAAAGCTGAATGCAAAAAGATTGAGGAGAAACTCGTGGAGAAAATTCTCGAAAATTCCTCTGGCGTCAACGATACGGACAAGGCGTTCATGACGAGCAAACGCAAGGAGAAAATTAAATCCCTAGTCTCCGCGTATTGCTCATCCACGATCAAGGCTCGTGGGAACAAAAAGAGCAAGAACGTGGCAAACTAACACCAACATCATTGTCATAAAAGAGTCAACGCTCGTTGCAATACTACAGTTTCGCATTCGTACTCGCTTTTTCGTGTCTACAACCGCACACGTCGACTCGCGCGTGTCGTACGCTTCAATCATGCAAGGGTTCAGCGGCGCGGTAAAGATAGCCCCAGACGCACTGAACGATTACATTGCTCCATCGCAAGACTGCGTCGTTGCCTTGGACGGCTCGAAGGTAGCGCTTTCGCTCGACGACGACGACGTCGCCGTCGCTCCAGCCACCGGTGAGCTCATCACCTCCCGCCGTCGGCGTCAGCCCCCGAGCGCGCCCATCGCGCCCGCATCCGATGAACCCGTGCGTACGTTTACGCCCACACACACCACGGGTGCGCAAGACGCCATCAAAGTGTCCTTGAGCGACTGTCTCGCGTGCAGCGGCTGCGTCACCAGCGCCGAAAGCGTGCTCCTCGAGCAACAGTCCGTCGACGAATGTCTAGCCGCGTGCGCGCGCTGCGCCGACAACCCGCACACGCACGCTATCGTGGTGTCCATCAGCGCACAATCACGCGCGAGCTTGTGCGCGGCGTACGGAATGTCTGATGAAGCGGTCTCTCGGGCGTTGAGCGGGACGTTTAAGTCCAAGCTGGGCGCGGCGCGCGTATACGACACCTCGTACGCGCGTGATGTGAGTCTCGCCGAGACGTATGCAGAATTTAGCGAACGCATGAGAGATGTATCTTTGCCCGCGCCGATGCTCGCGAGCGCGTGTCCAGGGTGGGTGTGCTACGCGGAAAAGACACACGGGGAGCTGGCGTTGCCGCACATGTCGACGACCAAGAGTCCGCAACAAATCATGGGGACGTTCGTCAAGACCGCGGTGGCGAGAGATTTAGGCGTGGATGGGAGACATGTGTATCACATTAGCGTGATGCCGTGTTATGATAAGAAGCTCGAGGCGAGTCGAGAGGATTTTATGCGCGACGGAGTCAAGGATGTGGACGTGGTGCTGACGACGGGCGAAGCGAGCGCTTTGTTTGAACGTCTTGGGATGTGTCATTTACGCGACGCACCCACGGCACCGATGGATCCATGGGTGACTGTCAATGCGCCGGCACCAGAGAGCGTGCACGCGGCGCCGGTGGTGTCGAGTTCGGGGGCGTATGCGGAGTACGTGTTTCGTCGATGGGCGGCTGAGGCGCACGGCGTCGATGTCAGGGACATTGAATGGGTCAAATTACGCAACGCAGACATGCGAGAGGCGGTGTTGACGGTGAACGGTGATGTTGTTCTACGAGTAGCGGTGGCGTATGGGTTTAGAAACATTCAAAATATGGTGCGAAGCCTAAAGATGAAAAAGAGTCCATACGCGTTTGTTGAAGTCATGGCGTGTCCGTCTGGATGCTTGAACGGCGGCGGTCAAATTCCCGCGCGTGAAGGCATGTCGAATAAAGATCTCGTCGATGCGCTGGATGAACATTACCGAGATGTTGCGCGCACGCGAGCCGTAGCGGACGTCGGTACGCTTTATCGTGAATGGATAGGTGGTGAGCCCGGTTCGGCCGCGGCGAGGGACGCGTTGCGAACGTGTTATCATGCGCGTAAACAAATCGTCGGCGTGGTACAAATCAACAACTGGTAGCAAATAAAAAAATGACTAGGTAGTACATGACTAGTGACTATAGCGTAGCGTTGTCTTCTAAAATAATTATGCTAAACTTTGCGAGGACGCGGGCGAATTTCAAGCTCGATGGATTCCGGACGCAACGTGATGAGCGCCTTTGGTTTTGGCGGACCAGAATTTGGAGGCAGGCGCATCTCGCACGCGCTGCACACCATGCCGAGCAACAATACGCTTTCGAGCATGGCAAACCCAGTGCCGATGCAAACTCGTGCGCCGCCGCCGAAAGGAAAGTACGCGTCGTTGGGTCCCAAGCTTTTCAACGCGTCGCGCGCGAGCGCACCGTCGGAATACGGACTTTGCACCAACCATCGCTCGGGCCTGAACGCCACCGGGTCATTCCAATATTTTGGATCACGTTGGATCAAATATGGCGCCACGAGCACGGTCGTGCCTTTGGTCACACGCACGCCTGGGCGTAGTTCAACGTCCCTAGCCGCGCATCGGCCGACCATGTACGCTGGCGGTCGGATGCGAAGCGTCTCTAGCACGCACGCCTCCGTGTACGGAAGTTTGCTGAAATCGCCTGCATCGAGCGTAGACCCAGTACCTTTAATGCGCAGTACTTCGCGTACTTCATCGGCGATGCGATCGCCAACATTCGGATGCTCAGCGACGAGCGCGCACGCCCACGAGAGCAAAATCGCGCTCGTCTCCTGCCCAGCCACCATGAGCGTCATGAGCTCATCACGCAGCGCTTTATCCGTCATGCCGCCACCATCACCAACGCCATCAGCACTCCCGTCGCCTTCATCCGTCGCGCGCAACAATCGATCGAGCAAGTCTAAGCTTTCGTTTTCTTCGCCTCGAGCCGTCGCTCGTCGCCGCTTGGCGATGATCCCATACACCTCTTCGTCCAATCTTTTCACCGCTTCATTGTATCGCACGTTATCAAACGTGGGTGCCCACTCAGGAATTATCATTCCCGTCGCCGCACGACGTCCAAAAAATTCAAAACTATCCTTTATCGCGCGATTAATCGTCGCCGCTCTCGCGCCTTCGACGTCGGCGCCAAACAACGCTCGAGCTACAATTTCCAACGTCGCGTCATTAAAATCCGCATACACATCCCTCACCCCTCGCCTCGACCAATCACGCGCGATTATTTTCGCACCAACATCCACCATGCACTTCGCATACGTCTCCACCGCGGCTTTACGAAATGCAGGATTACTCAACCGTCGTTGTCTCGCCCACGTCTCGCCGTCGCTCACCAACAACCCGTTCCCCGCGAGCGACGACCCAGGAAAAAACGCCGTGCCCTCCTTCTGAAACTCCGGCACGCCATCAACAGTGTCACACATCAGCACCTTTTTCGCCAGCGCTGGAGAACTCACGAGCACGACGCGGGCGTTGGCGAGACGTAGCCCGACGGCGTCGCCGTACGTCGCCGACGCATCCTCCAGAAACATCAATGGGTCATACCCGAGTTCAAGCGCCACGTCCTCGCGCGGACCGGCGGGGAAACCATCGTACGACGCACGCGCATCGTCGTTCCCGGCGTTTAAGACGTCAGCGACGGTGCCTCCGATGGTGCGAAGCGCGCGAGCCGCGAGCTTGGCGATGAAATCATCGGCGGAACCGTCCGCGCGCGCAATCGTTCGCATTCGACGCGCCGTCGTCGACGTCGCGCGGTGCGAGACGCGCCTCATGCGTTGAATGCACGCGTCGGCGCGCGCGCGCGACGTCTTCATCGTTTGTCGTCGTCGACGTCGTGCGCGCGAGCGCGTATGAGGCTTCGATGATGATGCGTCTGCGCGTCACAACAGCGCACGCACGACACCCACCGTCGTCGATCGATCGATTCCATCGCGCGAAACACAACGAAAGGTATCGATTCAAGGCTCTCACGCGCGCGTTCATGGGGTTCCTCGGAGGTTTATTCGCGGGAAAGTCTTCGACGAAGTCATCATCGACCGCGCACTCATCGTGCGTGAAAGCGTCGTCGAACGCGGCGGGAAGCGCGCACGCGTGCGGCTCGAGCGGCTCGGCGTGTCCGTGGAAGGATTGCCGGTGCGGTCCTGGGTGCAAGTGCGGGGCGAATTGCCGGTGCGGGAGCGTGAAGCGGTAGAGCGTTGATAAGGATAAGGATTGAACGATCGGTTTGGCGCTGGGCTCAACTTGGAATGGAGGCTCGACGCGGTGCGCGCACGCGCGCATTCGTGCGGAGATGCATTGGAAAGCTTAATTTGCCCGTGATTTTGGTGCTTGTGGTGTATGCGTACGTGTATAAGATGACGATGCGGTACGGTTTCGGCGAACGTTCGCCGGCGTCGAGCGGGCAACCGGGCGCGTTCGCCGAGGGAATTTTCGTGATTACAGCCGGTTTGGGGTGGGTCATGTACGCGTGCACGGTATTGAGAGACCCGGGCAAAGTGCCATCGGATTACGCGCCATGCGTCGAGAGTGGTGGCGGTGGTGGTAGCGGGGAGATGTTTGTTGAAACCAAACGTAAGGGTGGCGGACACAGATTTTGTCAAAAGTGCGAGCGGCATAAACCGCCTCGCACGCATCACTGTCGCGTGTGCAAGCGATGCGTGCTGCGCATGGATCACCACTGCGTGTGGGTGAACAATTGCGTGGGGCATTATAATTATAAGAGCTTCTTCTTGTTTCTGGCGTACACGACGCTGGCGTTGGCGCAGGCGGTGTATCACCTCGGGACGTTTTCTCGAGATGAAATTTTTAGCCCCCACGGCTCTGCTGTGGACGATTTCATGACCACGTCTTTAGTGACGACGTCTTTATGTTTGACTTTGGCGCTCACGGTGGCGATCGCTTTGCTATTTTTGTGGCACGTGCGACTCGTCGTGAATAACAAAACCACCATTGAACACTACGAAGGCGTGCGTTCCAAGTACAACAACATCCCGCACGTCATCGAGCACCCGTACTCGCTCGGCGTGCACGCTAACGTGCGGGAAATATTAGGTCGTAACGCGGTATTGTGGTGCACGCCAGGGTGTAAAATCTCAGGCGATGGCACGCGATTCACGTCGATATTAGAAATGAGCCGCGGCGGTTCCTCCGTCGCGGCGCCGACTCGTTCCGCAGTCATTTGATGGAACGACCAACAACAAGATAAACAAACAAACAACCCATGTGATTATTGAAGATATAGAACGTATCATTATTCATCACGCGAAACGTGACTCATGAGCCAACCGCGCGCGCCGTCGGTTGCCACTGCGCGAAGCGCCGCCATGAAGCTCTTCCTCACCCTCATCCTCGCCCTCGCCTCCGTCGCACGCAGCGCCGAGAGCGACGCTGCGGCGCCGTACACATTCCCTTCAGACCTACGCGCGGTGCGTTGCGCGCGGTGCTCGAGACCCGACGCTCTGAGAACTTGTTCTCGTTGACACTGACGGTAAAAATCTTCTTTCGCTCACACAGGCGCTCGACCGCGTGGACGTGACGAGATGCGCGCAACACAAGGCTGGACATCGCCGTGCGAACTCGGTGGGTGTTGAACTGCTCAAGCGCGACGCACTGGACGACGCGCTCGCGTGCTTTGTCGCGTCGCTGCGACACAAGATGGATTTTCCACCCGCGTTGTACGGCGTCGGTGAAACCTTTGCGCGACGCGCGAGCGGGAGTGGATTTGAACTCGCAAAGTTGAGCTATGAAGGCGCGCTGAGCATCTGGCCGCATTACGTCGACGCGCATATTGCGCTCGGGGATGCGTGGAGCCGAATCAGAGGCGATAGAATGCGCGCCGAGACGCACTACAAACGCGCCGTGGACTTGCGTCCTCGCGACGCGCTGAGCTGGGAAGCGCTAGCAAATAACCAACGCGAACGCGGTGCGCATGCGTTATCGATAGAGACATATACGCGCGCGATTGATAGCATTGGGAATGGGAGCGCTGGGTTGTTTTATGGGTTCGCCAGGACGCTGCGGGCGAGCGGAAAGTACAACGAGTGCGTGCAAAAGTGCAACAAGGCGCTGGATATCGCGAGCGAATACGGACAAGCGTGGCATTTATTAGCACTGTGCTCGCTGGATGCCGCGGGAGGTCATCGGGCGTCAGATGCGGATGTGGAGATGTACTTTCAAAAGGCGGTGGCGCTCGAGCCTGAATTTGCGGCGCATCACGTGGATTTAGCGTGGCATATGTACAACATCAGCGCCGGGGAGCGTATCGATGCCGCGCGCGATGTCATCGCGGCTGGCAAAAACGCCGAGCTATACGCCGACGAGCGAGGGGTGTTTGAGACGCTCGCGCAGGCGTTCGTGTCGTCTACGAAGGCGCAACCGCGCGACGAGTTGTAACGAATGCAATTCTACCGTTAGCTTACAATTTTATACGTACAGCGCTTCGCTCTATACACAAACAACATTATCAACCTAATCGTGCGTTAATGTTGTCTGAACTACCTTTATTTCCTTCTTCGTTACCGCTTCGTCGAGCGCCAGATCCCCACATTGGGTTTACGTCGACTGGTGGTTTTTCATCCTGCGGTGGCGGTTTCGCGTACGGCTTTGAGTCGCGTCCGCGTTTCTTGTCGCGTCTTCGACTCGGACCACCGCCACTCTGACCACCATCGTTATTGTTCATCACATGTGGCCACTTACACGAATCTCCACGCACGCATCGGCCGACACTGAAATCGAAACAACGGTTGGGCCGCGTCTCGCGTCGACGGTTGACAAGATTGTTCAACGCTCTCTTCGCTTCTCCTCGCGCGCGGGGACTGTGGCTATACACCAACAACAACTCTTCATCTTGTTTATCCGTGGGAATATTGACGACGTACACGCCGTGTTGCATCTCAATATCTCGAAGATTTTCGCCACCCTTGCCTAAAATGTCCCGCATCTCCTTCCCCGACGACGCGCGAAACACCGTGACGTCGGTACGATCTTTATACGATACATGCTCTGGAAGCGTGCCCTTGAGCTTCTTCATGAGCCATTTGATATAGTCCCAACATCGCGCGCGTTCGTCGCGATCGCCTGCCATGATGCCTAGGTTGCCAACGTATTCGAGGCTCGCTCCAGACGCGGCGGCTATTTTTTTCCTCGTTGATCCCTGCGAGCGTAAGAAGAACGTCAGTACGTTGGTTGAAACGTTAAAAGAACGAAAATTCAAGGCATTGTAAGATGTACGGGTAGACAAGTAAGCGTTCACACGCTGGACGGCATACTGGCCCACAGCGGCGAGACAGAAAACACCCGCATATTTCAGACAGAATTTATTGTTCGCGTGAGAGATAGCTTGAGTGATCTAACGCCCGACATGGATATGCCCCGGGCGGATCTACTCGACACGCGCAAAAGCAAAAGCAAAAGCGAAAAAGAAACAAATAGAACGGGGAGAAAAGTGCGAGGCGACGAAAACAACGTACCTGTGCGCCCACGGCGAATGAAAGCTCTTTTTCGTTTGCAAATGGAAACACATCGAATCCCCAGCCGTCGCCCAAGCCATCGCCCACTTGTTCAAACTTCATCGTGAGTTTGCCTTGACCATCGACATAGGTACCGGGTTCTTTCTTCTCCACCGCGCTCATGACCGATAACTCCGCCGCACGACGCGACTTGCGCGGACCGCAAATGATGAGCTTATCAGGCGCGTCTTCGGGATCCGTCGTCGGCTTGCCAAAGAACATCAAAGTGCCACTATCGCCTTCAATTCGTCGCAACCCTTGACCACCTTTACCGGTGACGTATGCCGTGCACGATGCAGGGATTTCCATCACGCTCACATCATCTCGCGGCGTGCTTAAATCGACCGTTATTTTTCCCACACGTTGCCGCAAAACCCACTCGACGTACTGTTTCGCCCTCGTCCTCGTGTTTAAGTCACCGAAAATTTCTATTCGCTGCTCGTTTCCAGGATTGTTCGGATCAACAGGGTTGACTTCAATTCTTGCTCCGCTCACGCGCGCAACCTTGGCCTTGGTGCTGCCTTTAGAGCCGATCAAGAAGCGTGCGTCTTCGCTCGACACGTCGATGCTCTCCACGTTGACTCTCAACGTCGGCTTACCCGCGCTCACGGACGCATCCATGCTCGCGACGGCGGATACATCTACACCACAGTCGCGTTCTGGACTCGGCGTGCGCTGCCGTCCGCCTTCGTCGTCGATCATAGAGGACATACTATACGCGCCGACGCGCGCAAGGGATCTCAGAGGAAGCCCTAGCACTCGCGCGCCCGGTTTCTCGCCGATATCGCAGCGAACTGCGTTCGCGCGCGCACCGTGATACGTCCGGTGACGTCTATCACGCGCGCGCGCGAGCTTGCGCGCGTGATCACGCGGACCGTGCGGCTCGGAGTGAGGGGCTGAGGCAGCCGGCGCAGCTCCAACCGCCGCGCCGCAAGACACGGCTCGGTATATGCTTTGTTATCTGCTGAAGATACGGGTTCATCCGGTGATGTAATAATCGAGCTCATCCACGCCTTTATTTAATTCGTGGGTGTTAATTTCTTCCCAGGGCACGAACACGAGGGTGTTTAAACCGCGATTTGAGTTGCGCACGGCGCACGAGCCGTCGTAGGCGTCCGCGGGGACGACGCCCAATGTTCTTCTATACATGTGCTCTTCATCATCAATTTCGATCCAATTTTCTTCGCTAGGTATGGGAACAGGTTCTTCGTCATCAACGAGACAGATTTTGACGACATCGAGGCGATTACTCGCGCCAGGTTTGGTTTCTCTTAGCCGTGTGAAGAAGTGCGTGGACGTCGTCGATGCGGCGTTAATTCGCAGCACCTCGCAATGCACGCGATTTTCACCGTCAATCGAGTAACATCCGTGTAAAGTCCCTCCATCTTTCGCCGCTAATGCTAAATCCTTGAACAACTTGCCCTCGTGTCGGATCGTTTTCGGGCTCGTCTTGCACAGAAACGCCGAACCTCGACCAGGTAAAAAGCGAAAGTACCTGTAATAACACACCAAATGAACAGGAACGCTGTCCGTCGGCGTCTTCGTCCCAGGCTTGATATATGTATTTCTGCTGCAGTATATGCCGTCCGTGCGCAAGCGCAGGCGCAACTTCCACATGTATCTATATGAGCCGCCGAAGCGTTCGGCGCAAGTCTTCGCCGTCTCGCGTGGCTCCTCCCTGTGCGCGAACGCTTCGAAACAAAACGTGCGCCAGATGGTTTCAGCTCTGGAAACGAATGCATTGAATGCGCGACACGTGCATGCGAGGCGGGCGAATGCGCGTGGACCCGCGTAGTGAGCGACGACCGAAAGGATGTCTGCGCCCAAGGCTTCGAGCACGGCGGGGACTTCGCACGGCGCGCGCCGACGGTCGTACAGTTCGAGCCATGGTCGCCAAAACAATTGCGTGTTTATGTGCGCGACTGTCGCAACGCCGGCGGACATGGCCGCGACGCCGTGAAGTGAGGAGGTGGCGCGGCGCGACGGCGAGCGCAAAGTGGATATAGCGTCGACGGATGGACAATCGAATCAATGTTTGGTTTTAATATTGATGCGATTAGGCATAAACTAGCTACATCTTCAACGCAAAACGAGAAGAACCTCGCATGATTACTGCTTCATGGGGTCAAACGCTGCAAAGGCTTCGGTGAATGCTGCCGTACGCGCGGTTTCCGCGTCTTCGTCCTGCATGCACGTCTGCCAGTTAGCTCGTTCTGGCGCTTTAATCAAATGCGAGATCACCTCGCGGCCGAGTTGCATCCAATGCTTCTCGCCTTTATTGATTGTTTGGATCAGAATCGAGCCGCACGGGAGGTGCACGGCGTAGTATTCGCCTTCGTCTGCGATGGCTTTGATGGCGGCTTGCGCCTCGGCGGCGGACGGCGGCGGATCAATCTTGGTCCACGCAAAGTCTAATTTCTTCGCGGCTTGCTTGAAAATCTTTTCCGCCAGCGCCGCGCGGTCATCGTCTACTGGTATGCAGTTCATGTGGCAGTGGTTACCGCCTTTATTGCGTAATTCTAAATGACGCTCAAAGACGACTACCTTTTGCTGTTTTGTCTCGGCGTACATGCGCAACGCCTGAAGGTACTTCCATATTTCTTCCGCCGTCGATTGAGGAAGTGACACGAACGATGGCAAGTGCTCAACAGGAATAAGCTGACAGTGCTCAGCTGTGAGCCCACCTTTATCCATGCTCATGAAGCACTCACCACTGATGCTCGCCACCAGATGCAAGTCTTTTTCATTCGACAAGCAAAACCAGCACCCTTGCGGTGGTGCGCGCGGTTGACGCTCTTTACGTTCATTGGCCATCTCGACAGCAATGTCACGGCCGAAAAATGAGGCGTTATTGCGTTCAAGCGCAGCTTGCGCACCTTCCACAGTCTTGAAAGCCACGTGACAAAATCCTCGGCTTTGTCCATTCTCTGGTTTCGTCGCCAAACGTACGTCTAATAATTCTCCACACTCGCCAAAAAACTCTGCAATTGCGCCTTCGTCAGCTTTGTAGTTCAAATTTCTCACGAAGACGGTTTTATCTGGATCGCCGACGACGGGCCGCTGCGGCGGTGGTTTCGGCTTTTTTGCCGCATCGTCTCGCCAATCCGGCTGCAATTCATCGGCACGACGTTTGGCTCCGGCTTGCACGAGATACGGATTCGGACCAGAATCAGGAGGAATTTTACACAGCAGCGCGCGATCGATGGTTGAGCCAGGTTCGATTTTCAAAGCGTGCATCCACTTTTCGCTGTCTTCATTCGCGCAGCCGGCGAGGTTGATAAATCTCGTCACCCAGGGCGAGGAGCTCGGATCAGATTTCGCATTGATGTATGGCTCTCGCTCGAAAAAGAATGGATGCGATCCTGCGAAATGATACCGCGGCGAAAGCGCCAACGCCAAAGCGCGAGCGACTGGGCTCCCGGTGGAGCTCGCGCTCTTCGCCTCGCGCCCAATTTCTCTACCATGCACCTCTAACGTCCCTGCGGGCCAATCCCGACAAAGGAAAATATCAATCACATCTCGTTTCTTCATCTCGTCAAAGCACTCTTTCATTTCTCGCACGTCGTCTTCGGTAACTTCGCCGTTTGTCTTGGCGCACGACTTGCCCAAAGCGCTCGCATCCTCGTACGACAGCGCGTCGTACCGTCCCGCTACCGCCGCCACTTTCACGCCGCCAAACAAATCATACACCATTGACTTATCCAGCATGAACACGTTCGGGGCGATTTCGATTCCAGTGTACGAGGACCCACTCGAGCCGTCGCCGCGTTGAGCCGTCGCAGCGGCGCGCGAAAGCGCGTACTCTAAACCTTCTGCACCATCCGCATCGACAAAGTACATCGGCACGGGCACGGTTTTCGCACCGTCAATGTACGGTTGCATGGCCTGAGCGGCTTCTGTTCCGGGAAAGATGCGACCGGCGACGAGAACGCCATCGAATGGTCCCGCGTTAGGATTGCCGTGTACTGTGGCAACTCTTGCGACGAGCGCATCGAACGTGTCGCGCGCATCGCCGGCGACGATGATTCTCCGCGGTGGGAGCGCGGCGTCTGTCGCTGCGTCACCCATGGGTGTTGAACGCGCGCACGCGAGCGAAAGTGTGAGGCGGCGCGACGGCGCGCGACGGCTGTTTGACGACTATTTGTTCGTGGAAACAGAAACAGAAACAGATTACAAGAAGAGCTAAAAATGCACGTAAGAGAGCATTACTGACTGAGCCATTTCACGGCGGCGGCGATCCATGCCCCTTCGCGACCGATGTCGTCGGCTTCAAATCCCGCGAGCACGTCGTGCGCGACGCCGCAGTCGGCGAGGTGCTCAGCGAAATCCTCGAGCTCTACGCGAGTTTTGTTCCCCGGCAGCAGCGCCACTCGCGCGCGTGGATGCGAGTTCAACTGTTCAAGCGTCCACGGGTCTTCGACGAGGTGGCCGGCGGCGTAGGGCGCGTAATCGCTATCATTTGGGAAGGCGACATCAAACGAACCCCATCGAGCGCCGCGTTCGAGCGGCTCGGCGCCCCACTCACGTTCGATGCTCTTGTACCCAGCTAAAACCGGCGCATCTGCCGCTACAACGCGATCAAACGTCAACGGATATCGCAACAACGTCGTCAATGCCCCATATCCACCAGTGCCGTAGCCTAGTAACGACATCGACCCGACGTTGTGCGCCGCTCTAAAGTGCGGCAACACAACCTTCATCAAATAACTTTCATGATTGCTCGTCGCCGAATCGTTCAACCACGTCGGAGTATTGAACACGACTTCTATTAAAATAACTTGGCATTCGTCGTTCCACTTTGTTTTCGCGATGCTCGCACTGAGACTCGCCTTGCCGTCCCGCGGCCCGAACCCCGCTTCGCCCGGGACGCACACCACGCACGGGTACGGCTCTGCGCGCTTCGCATCGTACCCTTTCGGAAGTGTCACTCGGTACCGACCGGGCGCAGCGACTTTACTTTGCGGGTCATACGCGTAGGATGCGGGAAAATTCACGTGGTATTCCTCGAGCACGTCAAATCTGTGTTTACATGAAAAAGCGCAATCACCGTCAGTCTTCACGCGACTCGCTTTACACCTCACGCTCACGTTGTACACGTCCTCTCGCATCGCGCGGCACGCGGCATCGATGCAAACATACCTCGAATACTCATCTTTCTCCTCGTACACGTGCACTTGTCGACTGTTCGAGTTCCCGGGGACGAAATCTGTGCTGTCCTGTGCGGCGCTTTGAGCCGCCACTTGCATTCGTGAGCTACGGCGTAACGCGCGCGCGTGCGGCGCGCGAACGCTCGCTCGCGCGGTCGAGGTGTTAGAACACGCGTGCATGAGGGCTTGAGGAGCACTTGCCGAGGGTTCGAGCACCGCCGACGCGTGCGGGGGTGTGAGGCGCGCGAGAGCCGAGGGTTTAACATGACACACGCGAGCGCGTTCCAATTACAAGGCCTACTGTTTACATTGAGAATAATGATCGCCGGCGACCGCTCGGTGCAGCGGCAATCACGTCGTCATCCGTGCTCGCGACGATGACGGTGTCGACGCCCGAATCGGCGTTGACGGGGTCCGCATTGGCCCCGCGCGGAACGATGGCGAGAATGAATTTGCCGTCTGGCGACGCTTCGACGCGATTCACGCCTGATAACGCGTCACTGGCGAGTTTATCCTTGACTACTGGACGTTCGACGTTACGAACATCGACAACGACGATTGCGCCGGCGTCGCTGGCGGCGATGTACGCGTCATCGCCAAAGACGCTCACATCAGACGCGCCTCGCAAGTCTTCGTGCGCGTGCGGCGACCAATCCAACCAATCTTCGCGATCACCACCAGCGTGCATGCCGACGATGAATTGCGGGGCGCCAAATTCACTAGAGTCCAATATCGATAGCGTACCGCCTTTCATTTGCGACGAAACAACGTAGGTGTACGTTCGAGACTTTCCATCATCCACGCCGACGCACGAACCCACCGCTCCGTCTAACCGACTATCCTTCACGCTCCCGACTAATTGTAGCGTCCCAGCTTCGCTATACTTAAGCGTCGTCACTCTTCGCGACGTTCCACTCGTCACGCGAATCGTCTGTCGATCAACGACGCCTTTGGTGACTTCACGGACGCTGCTGAGCTGGTAGTTACCGCGCGCCTCGGGCGCGCGCTTCTCGTGCACGTCTAGAGATACCGCGACTACGCGCGAGTGAACCTCTGCAGCAACGAACGCCAAACTACGATCTACGACAACCACTGAATGCGCTCCAGCGATGCGCTTTTCGTTTGCGAGCGTAAAAAGACGCTTCGCGCGCGTCGGTTCAACGCCGTACGTCGCAAACGTGTTTGAACCCGCGCACACAATCGCCAAGCGCGTCGCACTCGACCACACCGACGTGGTGTTCGCTTTGTATAAGGACAATGCATCACATGGTCCAATGTCCGAGAGATCGTCCAACGGCGTCACGCTCGGCGTCCCGCGCAAGGTGATGGCGGAGAGGGTGTTCGCGCCCAGGACGTAGGCGACGTCGCCGCCGTCGTAGGCAAAGGCGCGCGCATCAACCGCGAGCGCAGGTCCAATTTGCGTCAACGGCGCTGCGCTACATGCGTGAAACGTCCACGCGAGCGCGCACGCGAAGATATAATACGCCGTCGTCATATGCGTCATGGTGTGGAGGTTCAAACTGAAAAAATAACAACTCTGTTGAATAATAACCGACATGCGCGCTTTCAGTGTCGCAATCATGATAACGCCACAGCGCGATCGACGGACGAATTTACGCATCCCGGCGCATTTTTCGAACGAGATTCGGCTCTGTGTAGTTCACGCGCACCCCTCGCGAGGGCCGCGATGCGTCCCGCCGCGGCGGCGAAGCTTTCCAAATTTGTGGCTTTGACGCCGGTAACGCCGCAACGATATCCTTTGGTGACGATGCCGGCGCGCGTTCGGGCGAGAGCGTGCACACATGGTCGATCGGTGTCTTAATGTCTGCGCTGCTCTCACTCGTACCAGTGCTTGACGGCGACGACGGCGACGAAGACGCCGTCGAAGCCGAAGCCAAAGCCGAAGCCAAATCGAGGCCTGGCGAACGCGTATCGTCGTCGCTCAGCGTCGGCGTCGCAGCCGTCGCATGCGAATCCTCCGAACGACTCGTACGACTGGTGCGTTCGCACACTTCAACGTCTTCGCGTCGTAGTTTCACCTTGAGGCTCGGTTCAGCGTAATTAATCTGTTTCAACGCGTGTCGCGCGCGAAGCGCTCGAATCGCAATCGATCCCGTCGGCGAACCGCGAATCGCAATCTCTTCCGACTTCACCTTGACTTTTCTCGCTCGAGCATCGCGCGCCGCGTCACGCACGCGCTGTGCATGTAAGTCCACTTCCACCGCGCGAAGAGCGCGTAAAATCTCCGCCGCATCAATCAACGTAAAGTCATCGTCCGCTTCCGAATCGGCGCGTACGTCCAACGTCTCCGTCTCCGTCATCGTCGCCTTCCCACTCGTCGACCGCCGCCGCTCGCGCCCACGCCCATTCTCGAGCTCGCATTCCAACGCTCGCACGCGCGCGCGTAACGCCCCAACCTCGCGCGTCGTCGCATCTAAAGCCGCGCGCGTCGTCTCCATCGCGCGCGTCGCGTCGCGCTCCGCGAGTGCCCACAACACCTTCTCCCCCTCGAATTGTCGTCGAACCACGCCGAGCGCCGCGGCGAGCGCGCGCTCAGACGCCACCGCCGCATCCGCGCGCGCATTCGCGGCGTTCGTCGACGCTCGAAGCTGTGCGAGCGACGCGCATCGGCGCGTTTTCGTCGTCAGTCATCCACGTCGCGGTGCACAGATTCGTTCGCATCGTCGTCGCACCTGCGTGTTCGCCTTGGCGAGCTCGGCGTTGACGGCGGCGAAGCGCGCGGTGAGGGTTTTAGACGACGTCTTCGCGCGCGCCGCGTCCGTGGGCATCGCGCGCGCGAGTGCGGAGGCGCGAACGTGCGACGTGGGCACGGGCGATGCGCGATCGACACTCGGCATTCGTACGCGCGCGCGTACGCGAGCGACGGACGCGACGGACGCGACGGACGCGCGGCGGTGACCCGGTGGCGCAACTTTCGACGCGTGCGTGCGCACGCGACGGCGTTCACTTCGCGCACGGGGCGTCGTGGTCGTAGAGATTAGCGATGGATAGAGCGATGACGATGGCATCGCGACTCGCGCCGGCGGCGGTATCGTCGTCGTCGACGCGCGTCGTCGCGCGTTCGGGTCGTCGACCGACGCACTTCTCGCGCACACCACGGGTGACGCGCGCCAAGGGCGCCAAAGGCGATGACGACGCGCAGCAAGGCGCACAAGATGGGAAACGGGATTGGGACGGCGCGTGGGATGCGTTCAAGCGCGATTTTGTCGGCTCGGATGCGAAAATGCCGAGCGATTACGTCGATATGAGCTTTAAATCGAGCAGGTACGATTGTCTTACAACATCTCACACGCACTCGCGCGCGTGAACGCACTCGAGAGACTGACGACATGGTCGTACGCACGCAGACGCGCGCCCGACGCCGACGCCAAGGATCGCATTCGCGCCGACGAAGATTTAGTCTTAAACTGGTGGACGTCCCCCAAATTCGCCGTCGCGGGCGTCGGTGCGGCGGCTTTACTTTTATTTTTATTTGTCGTCGTCATTGGACCGCCGCCGAGCGATGGACGATGCACTTTACCGTGGTGTTGAAGACGTCGGATGAGCCCGCGCCCAGCCGACGCGCGCGCGCTCTTACGCGTCTCGCACGTCTTCCACCGCGTCTCGCGCCGCGAACGCGCGTCCAGTGCCTGCAGGCGAACGTCACGCGCATCGCCGCGCGCGTTCCCGCGCGCCGTCGTCCCCCGACGCCTCGCGCGCGCGCGCACGCCGTCGTACAACCGTCGCCGTTGACGTGCCACGTCAGATTCAACAACCTCTCCCGCGAAATATCTTCTCATAGTTTAATACCACAAACCTATATTTATCTTTCCGATTTTCTACGACGCGCACTTTTCGCCCATGTCGTCGCATCGCCGTCGCGCGCATCGCCGCATACGACGCCGCGCGACGTCGCTCGATCGCATCGCGCGCGCGACGCGCACTCAAGCGTTTTTCGCGCATCGTATTCACCGCTCGATAGGCTCGGCGTAACGCGCGGGGCGACGCGAGACGCGCGAACGCGGGGCGAGGGGCGATTAGGTAATCGGTCACGGTGCCGGTGGGTTGACGGTTTCGAGCACTTTGCGCGCCGTGGACGACGCGTGCGCGTGGCGTCAGTGCTTTTGCGCGCCGCGAACGACGCATACGTGTAAGGGGTACGCGTGGCGCGCGCGCGGGGCGAGTGCAGGCGCGAGCGTGGCGCGGGACGGCGGGTAATCAGCGGACATGATGCACGCGCGAGACCGCGTCGGTCGAGACGCGAGCGCGGACGCGCGCGACCGCGGATCGACGAGGAGTTCATCTGCGCGGTCGAGTAAGACATTGAAAGCATCACCGAGTGAGAGTGAAGTGGGTGATAGAGTGCGAGAGGATGATGGTGGTGGTGATGGACCGCAAGGGAGCGACGGCGGGAGTAAATCGCCGAGCGAAAATGAATCCGAGGCGTCGGGCAAGTCGCGAAACGTTTCGGTGAAAGATTTGGTGACGAATTTGAAGGCACAGGCGCGTAGACATGATTCGAGAACGTCGCCGTATCGCGGTGTATCGTTATTGCGTCAAACTGGAAAATATCACGCGCAAATCAACGTGCAAAGGAAACAGATTCATTTGGGTTTCTTTTTCAGCGAGGAGGAGGCGGCGCGGGCGTACGACAGGGCGGCGATATTCAAAGCTTCCGTGGAAGGTGGAGTGATATGTACGAATATGGATATCAGCGAGTACAGAGATGAGATCCCAGCCTTGCAGAGCATGACACAACCCGAGCTTTTACAAATGTTGCACGCGATGAAGTTGAAATCAAACGAAAAGCAAGCGCCGCCGTCGCCGCGCAAAATGCCGAAAGCACCGGCGCGGACGAGTACGAACGCCAAGATGGAACGCAAGGCAGGAGTCGTTCTTCCGCCACCACCTCCAGCGATGAAAATTGAAAAACGTTCATCTGGAAGTAGCCCATCGAGCTCGACGCAAGATGTCGGGAGCCCGAGGTTTGATGCCTTGAGCACGGCGGTGTCAAAGTTTTCTGACGATTCCATCGATTTTCACTCGTGTCCTGTACCCGCGGTCGTCGATTTGCATTTAAGCAAACGTCGCCGTACACGAATTCAGCCGCAACAAGCGCCCGCCATGGCGTGAGCGAAACTATGATGTGTACTGTACAAAATTTTTTGTCTCAACCTTGTACAACTGCTTTTTTTCTTGAAACGTTTTCTTGACACGATCAATACCGTGTAGCGAGCCCCGTACGACCGGCGCGCGTGTATCATTTGTCGCCGTCGTCGAACCAAGCCTAGGACGAAGCGTCAGTCTTCATCATGTTATATTTATGGTACGCATCGTCAAAAAATTTCACTTTATTACAACACGCGGCTACTCGACCAGGATGGTTACTTTTTCCCTTTCTTTGCCGCTTTCTCCGACACTTTTCCCGCGGCTCCGGCGCGTTTTTTTGCACCACTAATCTTCCCCGCTTTCGCCTTGCCCTCATCGCCGTCGTCTTTGTCGTCATCATCGTCAACCTTTTCAAGCGCCGCCCGTAACAACGTCGTGGCTCGTTCTGCCCCATCCTTCCCACCACCCGCGCGAATCATCCGCCCTGCCGCGCGCACATCAACCTTAGCCTTCCGAACACCCACGTTTGCTCCAATCTCGCCGTCACCCACGCGTGCGCGCACGTCTTCAATCTTTTTCGCGTACGCCTCCACCCGAGCCGCCTCCTTCGCGCACGCGTGCGCCCCCGGCTCCACCCCCAACGTCTTCAAATACAGCGCAAACAACGCCGTCATCGCGCGAGCAGCTTCAAGATGCACCAATGCACGCTCCAACGGGCGGAGTTTACGCTCCACCGCGCGCCGATCGGCGTCAGTAAACGGTTCGAGCGCGCGCTCCATCGAAGAAATCGCCTTCTTGCACGCATCTAACGCGTCAACAGCGCTCGGTGGAAGCGCGCTCGCGTCCGCGGTGGCGGGTGCCATCGCGTGCGATGTGGTCTCGGTCTCGCTCGCGGCGTCGCGTGCGCGGGCGTGCGCGGGTGGCGACGCGCGGCGGCGGTGCGTTATGGCGGCGGCCTATTAAAAGACAAACGCGACAGACGCCGACGCACGGGACGCGACTCGCGCCGCCGACTCCGACACCGACGCGCAGGGCGGACGCGCGCGCCGTGAACGTCGACCGCCGTCGTCGTGCGCCAGCCACCGCCGCCGCTGTCGTCGCCGCTGCCGTCGTTGGATAAAGCGAACGATGACGTCGCCGCATGTCACGGCACGAAAACTCGTCGGGCACGCCAATTTCGTGCGCTCGAACCCGTGCAGCGACGCGTTCGAGGTGAAGAGGTTTCATCACATCGAATTCTTCGCGGGTGACGCCACGAACGCGGCGTCGAGGTTCGGGGTGGGGCTCGGCATGGGGTTGGCGTGTAAGAGCGACGCGTCGACGGGGAACAGCGCGTTCGCGTCGTACGTGATGAAATCGAACGATTTGGTGTTTGCGTTTACGGCACCGTATGATGTGAAGGATGAGCATGATGTGCGTGCGCGGGGTGGGGATTCGGTGGCGCATCCAGGGCACACGTGTGCGCAGTTGAGAGAATTTTTTGAGACGCACGGATTTGGCGCGCGCGCCGTCGGGTTGGAAGTGAGCGACGCTCGAGCGGCGTTTGAAGAGTCTGTGAAGCGCGGTGCGCGTGCGGTGTTAGCGCCGGTTGAGCTCAAGCACACCAAGGATGATGGGTGCGTGAAAGGTGGTCAGATTATTTCCGAAGTTGAACTGTACGGGGACGTCGTGCTTCGATTTGTGAGCGCAGTGGACGGCTTCGACGGAGACTATTTATGCAACTACGTCGCCGTGCGCGATGCGCCAGAGGTTTCTTACGGGTTGCAGCGTCTCGATCACGCCGTCGGGAACGTGCACGAGCTGTTGAAGACGGTGGATTACATTGCCAACTTTACTGGCTTTCACGAATTCGCTGAGTTCACCGCCGAAGACATTGGCACCATCGACAGCGGGTTGAACAGCATGGTTCTCGCGAACAACAACGAGTTCGTGTTGCTTCCAGTGAACGAACCCACATTTGGTACGAAGCGTAAGAGTCAAATCCAAACGTATCTTGAGCAAAACAACGGACCGGGATTGCAGCATTTGGCGCTCAAGACGAATGATATTTTTGCCACGGTGCGCGAGATGCGCAAGTATTCCTTCATGCGAGGCGGTTTCGATTTTCAAGCGCCTGCGAGCGATGGATACTACCAAACACTCAAAGCCCGAATTGGTGACGCGTTAACAGATAAAGAGTACGCCCTGGTCGAAGAGCTTGGGTTGCTCGTGGACAGGGATGATCAAGGCGTGCTGATTCAAGTGTTCACCAAGCCCGTTTCGGACCGGCCGACTATATTTTTAGAAATTATTCAACGCGTAGGCTGCATGCGCAGCAAAGAAAACTCAGAAGAGAAAGAGCAAGCTGCCGGGTGCGGCGGCTTTGGTAAAGGTAACTTTACGGAGCTCTTCAAATCGATCGAAGCGTACGAGAAAACGCTCGAGCTCTAGTCGACGCCCGCGTTGTTGTTTAGTGTCAATACACACAAGTCATTCATATTTGCATTTCATCATCGTCAATATCGCTAAAAGCTACTGGACATCATCAAATGAACGCGAACGGGTTATCTTGCGAGTACTGTGTTGGCGCCACGGGTGCTGGTGCGGGTGCTGGTGGCATCGGCATTCCCGTCGCAGGATTCAACTGCACCGCCGCGGCGCTCGGCGGTGGAGAGTCAACCGGCGCAAACGCGAACGAATCACCCGCAGCGTGCACTTTCATATCCTCGAACATGATCGCTTGGTGATAATCCACCGCTGGCGCCATCGATGGTGGTTGCGACGCCGGCATTGGGAAACCCATTGGTCCGAGGTTAACTGCAGGCGTCGGCGCCGGAGGAGCTACGGTCTTCTGTTCTGGAGCCAGTGGCGGTTGAGGCACAGCAGGTTCAGGCGCAAACGGCTGAGATACAACCGGTACAGGCGCTGCTTGCACTGGCTGCGGCATCGCTGGTGCTGGCTGCGGAGGTTGTTGACTAGGGACGACAGGCTTTATACCCGTCAAAGCGCCAAAGGACTCAAATGGATCTGGAGGCACCGGCGCTTGCTCCACCACTTGTTGCGGTGGTTGTTGCGGCACTGCCATGCCCGGCATCTGCATTCCCGGCATCTGCATTCCTGGCATTTGCATTCCTGGCATCTGCATTTGCGGCGGTATTCCTGGCATTTGCATTTGTTGCGGCATTTGCATTCCCGGCATTTGCATATGTTGCGGCATTTGCATACCCGGCATTTGCATACCCGGCATTTGCATTTGTTGCGGCATGTGCGTTTGTTGTGGCATTTGCATTTGCTGTGGCATGTGCGTTTGTTGTGGCATTTGCATTTGCTGTGGCATGTGCGTTTGTTGTGGCATTTGCATTTGCTGTGGCATGTGCGCGTGCGCTTGCGGCGGCGGCGCTTGCGGCGGGGGCGGCGTAATCGTCCAGAAGTCTTCCTCTAAAGGCGCGCGCGTTGTAGGCCCCACTGGCGCCGCCTGCTCTACCGCTGGCGTCTCTTTAACTGGTGTTTCTATCGTCAACCCACCGAATAAGTCGGCTTGTTGAGTCGGTGGTGCCGTCCCTGGTTGGGCTACTGGTGCTCGCGCCGCGTACGCTGAGTGCGCTGGAGCGGGCGGTGGAGCGAAGAACCCGCCCGTAGTAGTCACCGTGGCCGGCGCACTTGCCGGCGGTGGAATGTTGAACTGTACCGGCGGTGCAGCTGTTTGTGGCGGCGCATCGAACGAGCTCCAATCTGAGCCCCCAAACGCCGGAGGTGGAGCGTGTTGTTGCTGCTGCGGCGCCGCGGACGGTGTCGGCGAGTCGAACAAACCTCCGAACAAATCCGGCGCTGAAGTCGTCGCCAACGCAGGCACCGCCGTCGGTCTCGCCGTGCTCACCGCTGCCGGCGCCCCTTGATCGTTGTGATACTTCTTCTCCGCGAAGACTTGTTTAATAAAAGCCTTGCACCTCACCACGTCGCCGCACGTCGGCAACGGATAGCTAGGATCCCATGCAGCTAAATACGTTCGACGCGCCTCATCATTTCCTTTCCTACGCAAAATTTCCACTTCCTCACTCGTAAACGTCGACGCACTGATGCTCTTGATTCTAAAATTAAAGTCTCGCCTGCGCTCGCAAAGTGTTTTTGTTTTCTCAGTCAGTCGTCGGAAAACGTACGCGCGCGAAACCCACTCGCGCTTCACGCCGACGCCACGCCCGTTCGACGCGAGCACACCGCGCATACGACGACTAGAAACGTACAATATTCCAGAACACCGCGTGCAGACGAATATACCCAAAGGAACGCACACCGAGCGCGGTGCCTACGCGAAACGTCGACGACACCGTCAGTCATCTCAACATAATCACTCCACGCATCGCGCGCGCGTCGTCTCCCGCGCTCTACACCGACGACACAGACCACGCGATGTGCAAACGCTCCATGTATTCGCGCGCTCGCGCACGTACGAGTGATCCAGGGCCGGTGCACGTGACGCATTGTTTATTCCCTGGTAAACGGCTCAAGTCGGTCAACGCCTGTTCATTCTTATCGCGCTGCATCGCGCGCGCGCGAGGTTGAGACGCGTGGTGTGCGCGTCGAGACGGCCGTCGCGATCGTCGCGCGCTCGTGTGCGTGCGATGCCACGGGCTCGCGCGAGGTCACCTCTGCGGGCTTGAATCACGAGATTTCGCCTCTGAGAACATTTTTTTACATTGGATTGCAATCCAATGGTCGGCTACTATTCGTACATTCAGAGTATTACATGTCTGTCTAAAACGCTACCGTAGAAGGCTATATTATTAGTCTTCTTCGTCAAAGTATCTATCCTCGGCATCGCGTTCGATTTCTTTGGCCCAGTGGTCGTCGAGCGAAGCGTCGGCGTCCACGCGGGCGTAATCGAAACCTTCGTCTTCGCCCGCTAAAAATCGTTCACGCATCACGCGCTCAAAATCAGCCATGCGCTGAGCATACTCGTGTTGCGAGAGGTATGCGGTGGATGTACCCTCCGAGGCGCGATAGTCGTCGATATCGAGCACGAACGTCGAGCGCTCTCGCGTCTCTTTGGCTTCCGCGTCCTCGTCGACGCGCTTCGCCGACGCCGATGCGTGCAGAGCGTCGCCATTCGACCCACCATCGCGCGCATCGACGCCCCACCCTTCAAACATCGCCCTACGCCACGCTTCTTCGCTCACGCGTCCGTCGCTCGACGCCACCGAACGCAAAGACGCGCCGAACGCGCGTCCGCCGCCAAACGCCGCCCCAAACGCCCCGCGCCCACCCTCGTCCACACCTCTCGCGGGCATCACCAAACCCTCAGCCTCTCTCGCGCGCGTCACAATCTCACGAAACTCCCTCGCGTCCTCGCGCGCTAATATCGCCCCAGACACCGTCGCGCGCTCGCCCACGTCGTCGTCATCATCATCATCTTCACGCACCTCATCATCATCCTCGCGTCGCGCGTACACGCCCACCATGGTATCAAACAACCCCGGCGCCCGGCGCCGCATCGCACGCGATGCGAAATACCCATCGCCATCCAGCGCGCGCGCCATGTGCGCGTGGCGACGGTTACGAGACGTCGACATCTGACCCGCGCGCGCCGAATTGTGTGGCAACGGTTTTGGGTGTTTTGGGTGTGCGTGGTCATGATTGGTCAGAGTCCCCCCCTAAGTCCCCCGTCACCTGGTCATGATTGGTCAATCGGACCCATGCGAAATTCAAACGATGCGACGCGACGGAGCTGTCTGTCGTCAGAGTGTCGCGCGCGCGCGAGACGCACGAGCGCGCGAGTACCGAGCGGCGATTGCGTCGAGCGCGGGACGTTCATTTCGCGCGCGGTATCACCGTCGTCGGCGGTGCGCGCGCGGGCGGTGACAGTGCGGACGTCGCGTCATCGATTTGGATTTGAATTTGAATCGCTGTGCGAATCAAAGCGCGTCATCGTTCGTGCGCGATGTCGACGATGTCTGGCGCACTCGTGCCTCGCGCGCAGTCTGCGCACGGTTCGATTGATCGCATTGAGGTGGAGAATTTTAAGTCGTACAAGGGGGCGCATACGATTGGGCCATTTAAAAAGTTTACGTCGGTGATTGGGCCCAACGGGAGCGGCAAGTCAAACTTGATGGATGCGATCTCGTTCGTGTTGGGCGTGCGAAGTTCGCAATTGCGTGGGACGACGTTTAAGGATTTGATATATACGGTGGATTTGGCCGATGCGAGTGAGTCGAGACGGACGGCGCGGGTGACGTTGGCGTACGTGCCGGAGGGGGAGGGGGAGATTTTGTTTACGCGCGTGATCGAAGCGAGCGGCGCGACGCGATTTGAAGTGAATAACGTGCGCATGTCGGCGGAAGAATACAACGAGCGCTTGAAGTCGTATGGAATTTTGGTCAAGGCGCGTAACTTTTTGGTTTACCAAGGCGATATCGAGGCTGTTGCGGCGAAATCGCCCAAGGAGTTGACGACGTTGATTGAACAAATCTCTGGTTCGGATGAATACGCCGAGCGTTATGCGGAGAGCGAACGCGCCAAGCAGCGTGCGGAAGACGAAGCACACACAAGTTTCACGAAGAAAAAGACATTGATGACTCAGAAGAAGCAAATGCGCGAGCAGAAGGAGGAGGCTGAGCGTCACTTGGCGCTTGTCGAACGCGTCAACGACATGAAGGTTGAGAGCACGCTGTTCAAGCTTTATCACATCGACGGCGACATTGAGCGCATGCGTGAAGAAGTCAAGAATGTTCAAGATCAACGCGATGAAAATAGCGCCGCAAACGTTGCGTCTACAAAAGAATATGATGAGAAACGCTTAGAAAAAGCCAACAAGACAAAGACGGCGTTGACGCTCGATCGGAAAATTATCAAGCTCAAAGCGGAGATTGAGAACCATGCGCCGCGCACGAACCAGATCAAAGAAGAAAAGCTTCGCGCGCAAAAGAAGATTGAAACCAGTAATGTTCAGCTCACCAAGCTCAAACGCGATGCCGCGACGCAGGCTGAGGAGATTGCCAAGATGGAGAAACATTTGTTGAATATCGACGACGCCGAGAAGATTTTTGACGCGGAACAACAAAAGCGTTCGGCGCAAGACAAGAAGTTTGAACTCACACCAGAACAGCAATCGGAATACAATTCGAAGAAAATTCAATCTGGGACGGCGACGTACAAGTTGAAGACGGAACGCGATGCCCTCGCCGCGCAGCTTACTGCGGATGAGGAAACCGCATCGCGTTTGTCGAGCAAGTGTACTGAGCTTGAGTCTCGCCTTTCGTTCTTGCAAGAACAAGAGGATCGCGGTGCTGATCGTTTGGCATCTCTCAAGGAAAACAAGAAGCAGAACTCGTCTACGCTCATCGATATCGAAAAGAAGCTCAAGGGATTTGTCGAGGAGAAGCGCACGCTCCGAAGCCGACAAGATTTGTACAAGGAGAAGATTGAAGTTTTGAATGGCAAGCTTCGTGAAGCCAAGGCTGACCGCAAGCAAAACGAACGTGAAGCTAAATCACTTGAGGCAATTGCGTCAATGAAGCGTTTGTTTCCTGGTGTGCACGGTCGACTCACGGAGCTCATCAAGGTGAGTCAAAAGAAGTACGAACTCGCTGTCATCACCGTCCTCGGACGCGAGGCTGACGCCGTGGTTGTCGAGGATGCAAAAACTGCGCAACTTTGCATTCAATTGTTGAAAGAGCAGCGTATCTCGCCCATGCAGTTCATTCCGTTGAAGGAGATCAAGGTGCAAGCAATCAATGAGCGTTTGCGCCACCTCGGCGGTTCGGCGCGCTTGTGCGTCGACGTTCTTCAATTCGATAAGTCTCATGAACGGGCCATTTTGTTCGCGTGCTCTGATACCATCGTGTGCGACACGCACGCGGAAGCGAAAAAGTTGGCGTTCGGAGGTCAGCAGCGTCTCAAGTGCGTCTCTTTGGATGGTACCTTGGTTGACAAGAATGGCCGTCTCACCGGCGGTTCATCGACTGGCTTGTCCGAAAAGGCGAATCGTTTCAGCCGCGTGGATATTGAAAACGCTCGCCAAGAAAAGATGAAACTTGAAGATGAACTCAATGCGATGAAAAATTTGACAACGTTAATGCTTGAAGAACAAGAATGCCTCGATTCGAAGACGAGCCTTGAAAAGGACATTCAGTTTACGGAAGCGGATATGAAGGTGATGAAAGATAAGCTCGACAAATTAAGCCGTGACAAGGACGTGATTGTTAAGTCTCTCAGCGAAGCAAAGCCCGAACTTGAGGCGGCTAAGAAGGCGAGCAAGGAGGGTGCGAGTGCCGTCGCGGCACTCGACGAGCAAATTCACGCCGTCGTGGATGAAATCTATGCTTCGTTTGCTGCCAGTCTCAACATTGCCAACATTCGCGTGTATGAGCACGAACACTTGAAACGCAAGCAAAAGCAAGCTGAGGAGAAGAGTAAGTTTGCCTCGCAGCGTTCTAAGTGGAAGGAGCAGTTGAACTATGAAAAGAGCCGAGACACAGTTGCGCCAATCAAGGCCACAGAAGCGCTGATTGCCAAGTATGAAAAAGAGCTCGTCGATCTCGAGAGCTCGTCTGCAAACACCGCCAAGGAGCTCGAGGAGTCTAAGAACAAACTTCTTGAGATGGAAGCCGAGCAAAAGCAAGCCAAGGCGCAAGCGAATTCGCTCGAAACTGATCTCATCGTGTTGAAGGAGAAGACGTCAGCGGCAAACACTGAAATTGCTCGACTTGACAAGTTGATTTCTTCCGCCCAGAACGCTATTGACGCGCAAAGTATCATTCGCAGCGATCTCATTACTTCTGCTCAGATGGAACAATTGGAACTTCCTCGAGTGCTCGCGATTGGTGATGGTGGACGTTCCGCAGCGGCGTTACCAGATCCCGACGCGATGGATGTTGATGAAGCGACGACGTCAGCCGCAAACGCGAACGTTGTTCTCGATTACTCTAGCTTGCCGAGTGAATTACGTCATGTCTTGAAGTCGGAACGTGAACGCGTTGCAAACGAACTTCTCATCAAGATTGAGGAATTGTCTGTCGAGCTCGCGCGACTCGAGCCCAACATGAAGGCGCTCGAGCAGTACGAGACTCTCAAAGAGAAGGAGCGTGTACAAACTCAAGAGCTCGAGGCTGCGAAGGATCGCGTCAAGGAAGCAACCGACTCGTTCGAAGAAATTCGCCAAACCCGTCGTAATATCTTCGTCGATGCTTTCCAGCACATCGCGGCGTCCATCGACGTCTTGTACAAGGAATTGACGCAAAGCTCGAGCCATCCCCTCGGCGGGCAAGCGTACTTGAGCCTCGAAAATTCCGAAGACCCATTCCTTGCCGGCGTGAATTACACTGCAATGCCGCCCACGAAACGTTTCCGCGACATGGACCAGCTTTCCGGTGGTGAGAAGACCATCGCCGCGGTTGCGCTTTTGTTTGCTATTCACTCGTATCGCAGCTCGCCGTTCTTTGTCCTCGACGAAGTTGATGCAGCGCTCGACAAAGTGAACGTCGAAAAGCTCGCGAGTTTTATGGCAAACCGTTCGCACGGTCACAATGGCGCCAAGGGTGTTCAGTCGATTGTTATTTCTTTGAAGGATTACTTTTATGACAAGGCGGATGCGCTCGTCGGCGTCACGCGCGACGTGTCGCAAGCGTGCTCAAAAGTACTCACCTTTGATTTGACTCAATACGATTAGATGAAACACTGTAGATGACGAGTACAATCGTGCTGACGATAAAGTGACGACGATTATGATGACTTAGCGACCGAAAAGGTACCATATGATAGATACGCCCCATGTTACATAAAGACTGATACTAGATTTGACGCGCTCCAACACCCGTAGCGTGTCATTCACGACGCGGGCCGCACCCTATTACTCAACTTAACATACAACTTTAAAATCCAGGCGTCCGCACGAGTTGAATCGTGTTTCCGTCGTCGTCGTCGTCAGAGGTCAACCTATACATGAGATAGGCAATCGTCAGCCCAAACGCCATCACCACCGCCCCTTGCAACGCGAGCGGAATCGCCTTCCGCTTGCGCTCAGGATTCAATAACCCTGCGTGCGTACATTCCACGACCATGCGTGAGATCAACGTCAGTATTCCATCGCCTCGCGCGGCGTGGCGCTTAAAAAGATCACGCGAACGAGCGCACACAAGAATGTAAATGGCATTCAGCCTCCATCCGTCGCCATCGTCCCCACCGTCGTCGATCGCGACGCGCAAACATCGACACCACGCGTACCTTGGTCTTCGCTCGGGCGCGCGCCGTACGAAGACATGGCGTGCGCGTGCGCGTGAGTGGCGCATCACTGATGATGATGTGATGTTTTGGTGTTCACCACAGCGACACATCGCGACGATGTCGACTTCGACGCAATGACCGCGCCCGTGGACATCCCAGGCTACACCTATCGCGACGGGCGGTATTTCCGCACCGTGCGCTCGCACGAACGCGCGTACTTGGCGCCCGAAACCACCGCGGCGACGACGAATCGAGCCGCAGATGACGTGGACGTGGATGAAGACGAATCATCGGTGACGATTCGACGACCACACGTGGCGGCGCTGGCGCTGGATTTCTCGCGGTGCGCGCCCTTTGCGTCGCATCGGGCGAAAGTTCTCGCTCGGGAGTTGTCTCGTGCGGCGCTCGTGGAGGCGTTCGCGGGAATCACGCTGGCGGGGCGCGCGAGAGCGGTGAACGCGCTCCCGACGGCTCCGGCGGCGTTCGCGCGGGAGGAAGCGTGGCAAACAAAGTTTATGCACGTTGAGCCTTTCCGAGCGCGAGATGGATCGCGTATGATGGCTATCGTGCGTAATTCAGTGGCGAGTTTGAATGAAGTGCGCGAAGATGGCTTTGGGGCGACGACGTTGGTGGCGGCGTCGCCCGCGCCGGCGAGCGGACCGGCGAGCGGACGTCCGATGCCGGCGTGCAAGGCCATCGGCGATGGGAGCGATGGGTTGATATGTGCGAATTGGTGTGGCGTGGGCGGTGAGCGAGGTGGGATTTCGTTTCAAGCGTACGGTGACGTTTCGAATTCGTGCACGTTTGTTTCGGCGATGGATTGCGTTGAGGACGTGTGCCGCGCGGGCTTCAATGTGGATGACGTGTATTGTTCTGGATCTCACGGCGTCGCGCGCGTGATTGAGTCGAATGCGTCCAGTTATGCGTCCAGTTATGCGTCGCCAAGTAAGCGCACGCGGATGGATGCGATGAGCTCTCAGAGCTATCGCGCGGAGACGGTGTTGCACAAGAATGTGCTGAAATCGGATGTGTTCGCCATCGACGTCGACGAGTGGACGCCAAAAGTGTTGACTCTCGGTACGCGGTCGGGGAAAATTGTCGAATTCGATATGCGCGTGGGCAAGGGCATCGAAGCGTGCACGCAAGTGGCGCATTTAACGCAAGAGAACATATATCAAGTGAAGAAATTGCCGCCGCATCGAGCGTCTGGCATCTTATTTTCCTCGAGCGCCGGTCGATATCGCGTCGACCCGCGCACGCGCCGCGTGGAAACGATTGCTACGAAACGCAACTCGTTTTCACGAACCGCCATGGGGTTTGCGGATGACTTCTTTTCGAGTAAAATGGGATTTTGCGACGAATTTTTCTCGTACGCCGTGGGAAAAAATGTTTTTTCTCGCGACTATGGAGAGTTGAAAGTGCCACTGGTGCATTCCATAAAGTTGCACCCCATCGTGCGGTCTTCAGACTTCGCCGAGCGCAACATCGCCATCGGTTGCGAAATAGACGACCGCGGAGAGCCAAATATTTGGGCGCTGAATGAAAATGGATTCGCGCGCTTTTCCAACGTCGACAAGGAGACGCCGTTGACGCAAGTCGGCGTTGACGACGAGTGGTGCATTCCTTTTCTGAGTCAATAGTATTAGTACGTAGCGAATTATAGGTAGGACTTTAGAATGTCTAGTTGGCTGTGTTGTTAAAATATCGTCTATTTTTTCTTGTTAAACAATCCTTGCACGCCCTCTCTGAAGAAGCCCACGCCCTTGTTTACGGGCGATTTCGCCGCCATCGAGTTGTACAATGCCGCCTCTATATCCGATTGCTGCGGACGACGTTGCATCGCTCCAACCTGGTCAAACTTCGCGCCTTCTTTCACCATGATTCTCCACGGCGAACCGGCGGGGGCACCACCGCGAACGCACTTAAACACCGCGCCTTCCAAATTTCCGCCCCAGCCGATTTGGATGCTCAGAGGCAAAAACGAGTACACCACGACGAAAGAATTCGTAAACGCCTCCAACTCCGTAGGCTCACCCGTACGCATTTGATCGAAATTCACTCCACCATCGCCATCGTGCTCCCACTCGACGTTCACGGCGACAATTGGCCGACCTTCGCCCGCGCGACCCTTCCGCGCCGCCTTGTCCGCGTCCTCCGCCGCGACGCCCACGAGCGCAATAATCCCATCCCTTTCGCACGCCATCGCCGGCGGCCACGGCTCATCGATAGAAACAACCTCATACTCCACACCAGGCGTCGCACGCGCCAACGCCGCCGCGCTCGCGCGACCGAAAACACACGTAGCCTCCTTCGCTCCCTCGCGTCCGACCGTCGCCGACGCCATCGCCACCAACGCCCCGTCGCTATCGTCCGCCACCGGCAACTCCACGCACAACCGTGTCGCGCTCGCGAAAGACTTCACAGAACTCTTCCGCTTGCCCTGCTTCTTCGACTTTTTATCCAGCGCGCGCGCGACCGCCACGCGCGCTTGCTCGAACGCTTCCGCTTGTCCCGTCGGTGGCACCGGCGCGTCCTCTTTCGCCGCCGCCGTCGCCGCCGTCGTCGTCGTCATCGCGCGCCTCGCGCGCGGCCGCCGCGTCGGCGATGGCCTCGCCCGCACCGCCGCCGCCGTCGCCGCCGTCGCCGCCGTCGCCGCCGCGAACATGTCGTCGATGCGTCAGTGACTGAGGAAGATACGCTCGACATTCCGCGCCGCGCCGCGCCATGTTCGCCACCACCTCGGCGCGCCCGACGACGACGCCGACGATGCGATGTGCGTCGCGCCGCGCTGCATCGCGCCGCGCCGCGCGCGTCGTCGTCGTCGTCACCGCCGCGAGCGCGCGAGATGACCAAAGGCGATTACAAAAGTTGGTTGAAACCGATGGCATTCGCGCCGCGACGGGCGGAGGGGCGAAGAAATACGTCGCGCGCGAGAGCGGTGAGAAGCGCGGCGAACGCTTGATCACTGGGTTCTGGCAGACGTTCGCGGAGAAGGCGAGCGATGCGCGGAAGAGGCACTTTGATGGGCGGAAGACGATCGATTCCAAGGAAAAGTGAGCCAAACTTTGGAGGACGAGACGATCTGAGGCGAGGAGGCTGGGGTGTGTTTTATGCGAGTGTAGTGTTTTAAAATTATATTATGTTTGTCAGTATCAGAAGGGTGCGTATGCCTAAGTGTCGGTCCGAACGCCGAACGCGTTGCCGGCGGGCGAATATCTCGACGAAAATCGACGATATCGCCGCGCTAAAAAGTTAAAGTGCTATTTACGCTGATTGAGTGGATTTCGCGGATCTCTCGTCCAAAGCTTGCTGAGTAAATCTCGGTACTGCTGCATCTTTAGTCCGGGCTTATCCGCCTTGAGCTCGGCGAGCTTTTCCTCTTCAAACTGCGCGTACGCCGCCTTCATGGACATCGGCGCGGGCGAATTTGACCGCGAATCTTCCAACGACAACGCCTCGATCGCGGCGTCAACGCCAGACGCACTCACGACGCTCGTTTTACGATTCTCATTGACGCGGTCAACCATATCGGCGTAGTCATCTTCTTCGACTTCGTTCTTCGCCGCTTTGGCCGCGGCAAACTTGGCTTTGAGCCTTGCCTTGGCATCCATTTCTTTCCCTTGCGCGAGCTCGTACGCGGTTTTCTTCTTCACCGCGGCGCCGCTAGACTTTTTGCCCGCAAACTGTTCCTCTTCGAGCTGCGCTTGGCGTCGCGCTTCGGCGCGCGCGGCGGCTTTAGCGTCCGCCGACGCGGCATCGGCTTCTGCCCTCTGCGCCGCTTTTGACTTTGAGCCGTCACCGTGGGCGGCCCAGTACGCGTCGTCGGCGCGCTTTTTCTCCGCCGCCGTCGCGGTGGTGGCTTTTTCGGTTTCGCGCTCGACTTTGGCGGCGCGCCGCACGCTCGCCGTCGATGGCATGGCTGCCGCGCTCGCGTCGCAGAGTGAGGCGGAAGCAGTGGGTTTCGAGTCAAGTTACAAAGCGGCTAGACAAAACGCCGTGCGGCGGCAAACGATGACGCCGCACGATGATGGGAATACTATGGTGCGCCGACGCGCGTGGGTCTATTGAGATGGGACTGGAACGGTGAAAATTGTCCGCACGCCCGCGTCGGCGAGCTCCGCGTCAGCGGCGGCTATTGTTCCGTCCATATCGACGCCTCGACACGCATCGCGAACGACGAAAACGTCAAAACCTAATGTTCGCGCGTCGAGTGCGGTGTATTTGACACAAAAGTCGTACGCTAATCCGACGACGAAGACGCGCGTCACGCCCAGACCCTTGAGATACGCCGCCAAACCGGTATCAGAAACCTTGTCATTCTCGTAAAACGCGCTGTACGAATCCACCTTACTATTATGTCCTTTCCTAACAACCATCGTGCGCGGTGGTACGGCTAAATCGGGATGAAACTCGCATCCTTTCGTGCCTTGCACGCAGTGGTCTGGCCACAACGTTTGCGTCCCGTACGGAAATTCCACCTCATCGTACGGTGACTTCCCTTCGTGCTGACTCGCAAAACTCATGTGTCCCTGTGCGGCAAACGAAAGCACGAAATCAAAACACATCTGGTCAGTAAGGCGTTCACGCGCACACGCGCGCACCGAGCTTGTGTGATTGTTAACGCGAGACGCGCGCCTCGACGCCTCGAATCAGTCGCCGCTCGTGCGCACCTCTGGGTGATAATCCTGCGAGAACACCACGTGCTCGAACGCGCGCATGACATCAGAACACACGCTGACGACCTCATCCCCTCCTCTCACCGCTAACGCGCCGTGCGGAGGTATAAAATCCTCCTGAACGTCAATCACCAGCAGCGCATCGGTGTCCCGGTCGATGCGCTCATTCAACGCCCTCTGCGCCGTGCGCGACGCATGCTCGTTCACGCGCACGCCAACACGCGCGCATGGATGCACGCCGTGCATATCTGCCACAAACGCGAGCCTCGAGGAGCGCGTGCGTCGCACAATGCCGCGCGAATGGGCGAATTTTGTAGCTCCGAGGTCAGATGATTTCAGATAAGAGATCGCAGGCGAATCGCCTTGGCGCCATCGTGCGCCGCACCACCGTCGACGACCGCTTCACGCACGCGATATGGCGTCTAAAGCATCGGGATTGAAGCAAATCTCCCTTCTCGGCGGCGCGATCGACGCGAAGAACGCAGAAAAGGCGACGAAGGATTACGAGGAATACTTTAAATCGGAAGACGACAGCGCACGCACGGGGAATTATACGGATGTCGTGAACAAGTATTACGATTTGGCGACGTCATTTTACGAGTTCGGGTGGGGGGAATCTTTTCACTTTGCGCATCGGTATAAGTGGGAGACTTTGCGCGAGTCTATCGTGCGTCACGAGCATTACTTGGCGAGCAAGTTGAACGTGAAAAAAGGCGATCGGGTGTTGGACGTCGGGTGCGGGGTTGGTGGACCGTTGCGCGAGATTTCAGCGTTTACTGGCGCCGCGGTGACTGGTTTGAACAACAATGCGTTCCAGATCTCGCGAGGGGAAGAAATGAACCGACGGACGGGGAGACACGATCACTGCGATTTTGTCAAGGCTGATTTTATGAATATTCCAAAGGAGGACAAGACGTTTGACGCGGTGTATCAAATCGAGGCGACGTGCCACGCACCGGATGCCGTGGGGTGTTATTCTGAAATTTTCCGTGTGTTGAAGCCGGGTGGGATCTTTGCATCGTATGAGTGGTGCTTGACGGATGAATACGACGAGAAGAACCCGGAGCACCGGGCGATTCGTCAGGACATTTTGCTCGGCAACGGGTTGCCGACGGCGAGAACGACGCACGAAGTGTTGGATGCGTTGAAGCGAGCTGGTTTTGAGATTCTCGAGGAAGAAGATTTGGTGAAGACTGCGGATATTCCGTGGTACGAACCCATCGACAAGGACCGCCGGTGGTCTCCTTTCCGCGATTTCTGGTCGTTCAAGACGACGAACTGGGGCCGTAACATGACGCACTACTTTGTGCTTGCGCTCGAAAAGATGCGCATCGCGCCCAAGGGTAGTGTGAATGTGAGTACTTTCTTAAAGAAGGGTGCCGATGCGTTGGTTGACGGCGGTAAAACGGGCACTTATACCACGATGTACTTGACAGTCGCGCGAAAGCCGATGACGAAGACTGAAAAGAAGGAAAACAAGCGCTTGGAGAAACAAGCGAGCGTTGTGTTGAATCAATAGATTGTTTTGAAATTTCAACGCATAAACCAACTATACTAATCATACACACGTCAAAACATCATTGAAGGTTGTGCTTTTGTTCAATACAATTGAAAACAGTTGGTGTGTAACGCGCGCGTGGTGGGTGAGAGGTGACGGAAATATTTTCGGCGTGCGATTTCTTGCTTGTGTTCATTTTAGGCATTTTCAACAGCAGCAGCGGCGGCGGCAGCATTGGCAGCTTCAACTTTCTCCGCGGCTTTCTTCGCTTCGCCTTCAGCCTTGAAAGCCGCGAGCTCCTTTTGATGGCGTTCTTCTTCGATGCGTGCCTCTTCGCTTTGGCGGGCAATCTCGGCTTCTTCTTTGCGACGTTCGGCTTCAGCCGCCTTGGCGTCAGCTTCGGCTTGTTTTGCAGCCTTTGCGTCAGCAGCTTCAGCTGCCTTGGCATCGGCTTCAGCTTGCTTTTCCGCCTCGGCGATCTTGCGCTCCAACTCCTTTTGCGCCTTGATTTCAGCCTTTCGGGCTTCTTCGTCAGCCAAACGCTTCGCCTCAGCGGCTTCGGCGGCAGCGTTTTCTGCCTTCTCAGCCTCAATGCGGTGGAGCTCAGCTTCAGCGGCTTCGGCTTCTGCCTTGGCGAGCAATTCTGCCTTCTTCTTTTCGTTTTGCTCCGCCTCTGCCTTTGCTTTGGCTGTGGCCGCGGCTTCTTCCGCAGCCTTCGCCTTAGCAGCTTTCTCTTCCTCTTGCTTCTTAGCCTCGGCTTCAGCAGTTTGAGCAGCTTCAGCCTCGGCGGCGGCAGCATTCGCGTTTGACTCCAAGGCTGACTCTTCTTGAACAGCGACAGCTTCTTCGACCTCAGGCGCGATGGCTTCGTTTTTGATTGAGCGAACAGCGACACCTTTTGCGACGGTTTCGGCGTCAGTAATCACTTTGCAACAGTATTCGATGTTGCCAATGACATTGGTGTAGAAGATGCAGTCCTTGTTGTTCATAAGCGCATCGATCGATTCCTTGTGAGACGCCAAGTTCGCTTGAATCGCTTCGCTCGCGATGGTTTGTGCAATCTTGGCGTTGTCCAAGCACTCCTTGCGCTTGTCTTGTTCGCGCAAGAAATTGACGAGCTTGTCGGGATTCACTGGAGGCAAGTCGTCCGCCCTCGCGTCGATTGCTTTTTGTGCCAATTGAATGGGCTTTTCCAAACTGGGAAATGCAGCGATGCCATCCTCATATGCTTTGCCGATTAAGAACACCCGTTCGGTTTCGTCGAGAACGACTCTCTCCATTTCAGCACCCTTGGATCTGTACTCTTCGATGTTGATGGCTTCGTTGAGGCCGTGTACACGGTCGATAAACGACGCCGCGGCAGATTTGAATGTCTTGTATCCATGCAACTTGTCGCATAAGTGATCGACGAACACGCTGATATAGCCTGGACCGAATAAAATATTAATGTACGGCTCAAAGTCGTCAAAAACGAGCTTCATGGCGAGCGCGTGACGCTTCATTTCAGACAACTTTTCGCAATACTCGACGTATTCTTTCGGTAAATCCGTGCGAGTGTACACTTGCTTGAGACGGTCGTACTTTTGCTTGGCGATGCGGACGGCATCGCTTGAAGTGTACGTGCGCTTCTTCACCTTGGAGTACGCAACCGAGTTGGCGCGTTGCAACGTCGCCGAGGGGGTCAACTTCGCTTCGTCTTCATCTGTGACTTCCGCCTTGCGCTGCGAGCATCGCTTGACAAAATTGTTGAGTGCGCGGTTCGCACCTTCATACGCCGGCACGAGAGACTTGGTCTCGACATCCGCTACCGCATCCTTCATCGCGGCTTCCGCCTTTTTCTTCGCCGCCTCCATGTCCTCGGTGAGTTTCGTCTTTTCTTCATCAGGAAGTTTCCTGTTGCGCTTGAGGGCATACTTGAGCGAATATTCTGCATACTCGTATGCTTCATACACCGCAATCGCGGCATCGATAGTATCGATGCCGTCTTGCAACTTCGTGACGAAATCATTCGCCACGTGCGCCACGTACTCCTTGTGCGCGTTGCTCGCGTTTTGCACCATTTTTGCCACCTTCAACAACCTCGTCGTGCAGTCCTTGCTCGCTTCACAGTGCTTCGCCCAGTGCGACAAAACACTAGGCTCCATTGCCATCGTAGATTGCGTCCAAGCGCGCCACATACCGATCTGTTCGACGACGAGCTCGCGAATTACGCCAAGTTTTTTATAGTGCTCCGCCGTCGCTTGGTCAAACTCGCAATTCACCAAGGCATACTTGGCCAACGTGGCCTTGCGCGCCGCTCGCCGCGCCGCCGCACTCGATGCTTCAACACCCGCCGCAGCCGCCGCAGCCGCGCGTTTCACGCCCGCGCGCGTCGCATCCAACGCCGCTTCGGGCGCCGACAGACACGCGCCCATGAATTATAGATTTCCCGTAATCACCTATCCATCGTTCCATGGCGCACGCACGCACCGTCAGTTTCACGCTCGCGCACGCACACACACGCACGCATACGACGTGCTCATTCACGACGCCGTGCGCGCCCCAAAACGCGCGATCGACGCCGAAAGAGCACCGAGTCCATGTTAGAATTCAGAATTCACAATTCAGATCTCTGAGATGATCAATCGTCTTCGCCCGCGACGCCGACGATGATTGCGTTCGCGACGTACCTCTCGCGCGAAACGCACGGAACGTACTCGTATGCTTTCTCTTTCGGTGTCGTGAGTCCGCGAAGGGACGACGGCGACGCGTTCGGTGCGCGCGAGAATGACGACCAGACACGTGGCATATTTTCACCCACGCGCGCCGCACAACGATGCGCGCGCCGCCGCCGCCGCGCGCGATTCCTCGCGTGATCGCGCGCGATGCGAACGAACCGATCGCGACGGTGACGTGTGTGGCGCTGACGCGCGCGCCGGTGCGCGCGACGGCGGGGTTATTGGGGGATGTTCGCGCGCACGGGGCGTGGCCGAGCGCGTTGGCGCATGTGAAACGTGCGAGAAAAGCGCCGGATGGCGCGCACACGATGATTTTACTCGCCGTGGCGCGCGGCGAGGGCGACGCGAAGGGTGAGATTGATGCGTTGGATGCTTTGGCGGGCGCGGTACGGGCGCGGTGCGGGGATGGGACGGCGGATGACGCGGGGGCGTTTGCGTACGTCGAGGTGCCGGCGAGCGCTCCGTCGACGAAAGATGAGTGGGATGAGGCGAATGAGATGTGGCCGGTGAGTTTGGTGGTGGCGAATCCGCATGAAGTGATGCCGGTGCCGGCAGCGACGGCAGAGGAGGAGGCGTACGCGGTGAGGTGGATGACGGCGGCGGTGAAGGCGGCGGCTGAGGCGACGACGACGTCGACGACGATTGGAAACTGTGCGATTATCGTCGATCCGGCGAGTGGGGAAGAAATTGCGCGCGCAGTGGATGAGTCTGAAACGCATCCGTTGCGTCACGCGGCGTTGGCGGCGGTGGATTACGCGGCAAAGCGAGATGTCGCGACGTATCCAGAAACTGTCGACGTGCAGGCGCAAATCGACGAGCGTCGTGCGGAGAAACTCGCGCGAGGCGTGGCTGTAGTTGCCGATGACGACGAAGACAACGTCAACGATGTAAAGAAGCGCAAGCGCGACGCGGGGACGAACGGGGCGACAGTGACCGAACTCATGGGTCGCCCGTATTTATGCACTGGCTACGACGCTTTTCTCGCGCGAGAGCCATGCGTGATGTGCGCCATGGCACTCGTGCACTCGCGGTTGAAGCGCGTGTTCTTCGCCGCTCCGAACGCAGAAACAGGGGCGTTAAGTGGCGACAAAGCGGGTGTTCGTCGACTACATAGCGTGCGGAGCTTGAATCATCATTATCAAGTGTTTTCGTACGACGTCGACGAAGACGGCTTACGCGCGATCGCCGATAGCACTCATTAGCGGATAGCAAACATTAGATGACAGTGTTGATAATAGTATGATTCACACTTTTAGATAGTTCTAGTAACTGAATGCAAAAATCAAAGCGGTATGACGGCGGTGGTGGTTTCAAAAACATTTTAGTAGACGTTGCGCAGACGCCCGAAAAGTTTTGCAAAAATAGCACCCTAAAGTACCGATCACAAATCCGTGACACAGCCTTGCGAAGCCGACGCCACGAGCTTGGTGTACTTGTACAACGTGCCCGACGTCGCTTCCAACGGAGGCGCCTTCCAGGATGCGCGACGCTTCGCCCACTCCGCGTCGTCAACGCCAACCGCGTTCATCGTGCGCTTCTCCGCGTCGATTTCGATAATGTCGCCATCCTTAATCAAACCAATTTCTCCGCCAACTTGCGCCTCCGGCGTAACGTGGCCAATCACAAAACCGTGCGACCCACCAGAGAAACGCCCATCGGTGATGAGCGCGCAATCTTGACCAAGACCAGCGCCCATAATCGCCGACGTCGGCGTGAGCATCTCAGGCATCCCTGGACCACCCTTGGGGCCTTCGTAGCGAATGACGATGACGGAACCCTTGAAAGATTCGGAATCCGCCGCCAAAGCCTCGAGCATTTCTTCTTCGCTGTCGTAGCACTTGGCAAAACCCTTGAAATACAAGCCTTCTTTGCCGGTGATCTTCGCCACGGAACCCTCCTTGGCGATGTTCCCATACAAGCATTGCAAGTGACCGGTTTTCTTAATCGGCGTACTCACTGGTAAAATGACCTGTTGACCTTCTTGCAAGTCTGGGCACGAGGCGAGGTTTTCAGCCAACGTCTTACCGGTGACGGTCATGCACGAACCATCAATCATGCCCTCCTTCATGAGGTACTTCAACACCGCCGGGGTGCCGCCGACTTTGTGCACATCCTCCATGACGTACTTGCCAGACGGCTTCAAGTCGGCGATAAACGGCGTCTTGTCAGACACGGCTTGGAAATCATCGAGCGTGAGCGTGATACCCACAGAGTGCGCCATAGCGATCAAGTGAAGCACGGCGTTGGTGGACCCACCGAGGGCGATGACGGTGACCATGGCGTTTTCAAACGCGGCGCGCGTCATAATGTCTCTCGGCTTCAAGTCGATTTCGAGCATGTGCTTCATCGCGGCTCCAGCCAAGAAGCATTCATCCATCTTCAATGGATCTTCGGCAGGGATAGACGACGAGTATGGAAGCGTCATACCGAGCGCTTCGATGCAACTCGCCATAGTATTAGCGGTGTACATGCCGCCGCACGCGCCGGCGCCCGGGCACGAGTTGCGCACAATGTCCTTGCGTTCGTCTTCAGAAATCTTCCCAGTGACGAATTGCCCGTACGACTGGAACGCAGACACGATATCAAGCGTAGAACCGTCAACCTTGGACACACCAGGTCGAATAGTGCCACCATAAATCATCAAACCAGGACGGTTTAATCTCCCCATCGCCATAATCGTCCCCGGCATGTTCTTGTCGCACCCCGGAAGCGAAATGTTCCCGTCGTACCATTGACCACCCATGACGGTTTCGATAGAGTCCGCAATCAAATCACGCGATTGCAAAGAAAATGACATCCCGGGCGTGCCCATAGAAATGCCATCGGACACCCCAACGGTGTTGAATTGAAAGCTCACCATGTCGGCGGCGCGCACGCCTTCGGCGACTTTCCCAGCCAAGTCTAACAAGTGCTTGTTACATGGATTCCCTTGCCACCACACCGAAGACACGCCGATTTGCGGTTTGTTCATATCCACCTCGGTAAGACCGGTGGCGTAGAGCATAGCCTGTGACGACGACGACGACGACGACAGCAATGTAAGTCTTTCCGCGCGCGCGCTTTATGACGCAACAATCAATCAATCAATCACAAAACACCCCTCCGAGACGCCCACATCGTGCGCGATCGCGCGTCTCGCGCGCGCACCTGCGACGCCCCCTGTGACTTGGGCTGCGTAATCTTCCGACTCCACTTATTCAACGCGTCATCCGGGCCTTCAGGCATGATCACCCCTGGTTGGTGGGCCGCCGTCACGCGCACCGAATGCGTGCGGTTTCGAGACTGCACCGCGCGCGCGCGCGTCGGTGCGACGGCGAACGAGGCAGAAAGAGACATTGTTCGTAGAGTTCTCGACGGTACGCGAACGAGCGGGCGCGAACGCGAGCGTTCGAGCGTCAAGAAGTGGCGTTTCCGTCGGGAGTTGGTTGAAACCCTGAGGGCGAGGGTATACTAACGAAGCACGCGTTCAACCGCGCGAGCGCGAATGATGGGTGTGTGAACGTTGTTTCTTTGATTACAACGCCGCGAGACGGCCAGTTAAATAATCTACGCTCTCGGCCTCGTCGTCGTCGTCGTCCTCGTTTTCGGACGCGAATGGAAACACGCGCGGCGACGACGGGAGCCGAGCGGTTAAGACGTCGACGCCTTCGTCGGTGCACACCATGGTGTGCTCGTATTGCGCGCTTCTCGAGCCATCGCGCGTGACCGCGGTCCAACCGTCTGGCCACGTGATGTCGCGCCATTCACCGAGATTAATCATTGGTTCGATCGTGAATGAGTGTCCGGGTTTCATTTTGTGCTCGGCTTTGTTGTTGGCGTAGTGCGGCACGCTCGGAGCGCAGTGGAAGAGTTCGTTAATGCCGTGACCGCAGTACGTTTTCACCACCGAACAGTTGTTCTTCGCCGCGTGAGTGCTGATGATGTTGCCTAAGTCTCGGTATCGCGTTCCGGGTTTGACTTGGTCTATGGCGAGCCATAAGCATTCGAGTGCGACTTTGAGCAAGTGCTTGGATTTGTCGTCGACGTCAGACGGCTTGCCGACGAGAACGGTTTCGTTCAGGTCGCCGTGGTAGCCGTAGATGTACGCCGTGACGTCAATGTTGACGATATCGCCCTTGACTAACGGACGTGCGTCGGGTATACCGTGGCAAATCACTTCGTTTACGGAAATACAGCACGATTTCGGAAAGGAATAGTAATTCAACGGCGACGGGTAGCCGCCGTGCGCAGTGATGTAATTGTGGCAGATTCGATCGAGTTCGTCCGGGATCACCCCTGGGCGAATCGCACGAACGACCGCATCAATCGCCCCGCGGGACACACGGCAGCACTTGTGCAATTGCGCCTTTTCGCTCGCCGTAAGCTCCTTGCAAATGCGTTGAAGTCTCGATTGCTCCTCTGAAATTGGCCGCGACGTCTCCGCGTAATCCGTGCGTACGACATCTTCAGGCACGGGAAGTAATCCACGGAACCCCTCGGTGTGCGAGATTTTCGCCGGGCGCAAATCACCCGTCCATGAATACTCTGGCATGGTTTCCGAGCGACCTTTACCTTTATTCGTGCAATATAACCACTGCGCGTCCTTGGTCGGCGCCTCGGGCGTACTCTTCGGCGCCATCGCCCACACCGACGGTGCCGCCGGATCAATTACTCGTTCATCAACACGCACAACTCCTTTACTAAAACTCCCAATCCGTACGACGTTCGTCGAGCACGGTAAACCAACGCTGACTATCAAGGAAAACGCGTCCCCGTCCGTCGACGTCTCGCACGCCTCCGCGAACGCCACCACATCATCCTTCGGCAACCCACATCCGATGGCGTCCTCCACATCCGCGGCGCACACAACCTTACACCGACCAGCGATCGCGCCGTATCGCTTCTCCTTGGGCGCGCCCGCGGCTTTGGACATTTTCAACACCGCGCACAACGTCTTCGCCGCCGCGAGCGGGGCTTCAAAGAACACCGCCTTCTTCCCCTTCGACCCAGCCCCGCACGCGTCGAACACGGCATCATACAACGCACTGGCGATGTCTTCATCCAATAACGCCCCGATAAACTCCTCCGCGATCGCCGTCGCGTCGACGATCGATTGCGCCACGACGTCAGCGCCAGTTTTCATGGTGACGGCGCGCGCCGAACAACAACACACACCACCGCGTCTACGTGCGCCCCGCACTCTCTCTCGCGCGCACGACGCGTAAAAAAAGAAGTTTCAAACGCGGTCTGTCGCCGTCGCTGCGCTCGCGCGTCTCTTCCGCGTCTCGTGCGTCGCGAAGTGCCTCGCAGCTCCCAAGGCGCGCAACTGGGACAGATAAGACGACACACGTCGCCGCGGCACACATCGCCGCACACGCGATGCGCGCCGACGCGCGCGCGGCTCAGCCACGCCTCGCGCACGTCGCGCCACGTGCGCGCGCGCTCAGCGCGAGACGAGTCGCCGCGACGCGCGCGAGACGGTCGAACGAGTGCGCGCGGCGTCAGCAGTGTTTAAACGCCACGTCTGATTCGGACGCATTCACGGGCGCGGAGGTGTTCGTCGGGAGCGTTCCGCTCGAAGGCTTTGAGGTGGCGAGTGAGTTTTTCTTTCCAGGCGGCGTGCCGAGTCGATTCGAACACCGCATGGTGCTCGTGCGCTACGCGGGAGACGCGAGCACGACGCTGTATGACTTTCTTCCGGCGGACCCAAAGTCGCCAAAGACTGCGGCGATGCTGTTGAGCGGAGGGTCGGTGCGAGGCGTGGTGCGCTCGCGTCGTTTTCCAGGCTTACCGGGGCGTAAGACAAAGTTTGTAGCGAAAACGCGCAGTGGATTGGGGTTCGGGCGCGTCGGCGTCGAGAGCGCGATTTCGAGCTTTCACGAGCGCTTTGATACGAATTTACGACTGCGTACGAATGATTGTCACACGCACGTGCGCGAGCTCACGCAGTGGTTGACGTGTGAGTTTGGGGAGGTGATTGATGTGGATGATTTCGGGAACATGCGTGTGGTGCGTAAAAGCGGAGGCACGCGCGAAGACGAAGACGCCGAAGACGCGCAAATGACATTTGAGTTGGAGCCGGTGAGCACGAAGGGTGCAGAGAAAGTGAAGAAGAAATCCAGTGGCGGCGGCGAAAAGAAGAAAAAATCAGGGAAAAAGTAGCTCTCATCTCTGTGCTTGTGTTGTTTAGTCACTCGACGGGCACGCATCCGTCCTTTGTTCTGTAAAAAAATCCATCGTTGAGTAAAGTCCAAAACCAAACTGCGCGCGTTTGTGTCCGCCACTCGTGGGCGCGTAGTCGCATGTCGGGTGAAATCCATCCACTCGGTGTGCGGCCGAGTGGAAATGCTCTCACATCCTCGCGTGAGGACGTCGAACGGCGCGTGCGAACAAAAGAGCAAGGTTTGGGCGCGCTCGCCGCGCTGGGGGACACCCTTTTGCTTCGCGTGCTCGAGTCGTGCGCCCCGCGTACGCTCGCCGCGCTCGCGCAGACGTCCAAAGCGATGCGCGCGTTCGCGACGCATGCGGATATATGGAAGGCGGCGGTGTTAGAGACGTTTGGTGGGAGATTTCGGTACGACGCGAGTTGGTTTGGGACCTTTGCGACGGCTGCCGAACGCGAGCGCCGCCGCCGGGACGGCGACGACGTGCATGCGAGCAAACGCGCGAAAGCGGAGCCAGCGATGGCGAGACCGAGAACGAGTGTATCAGCCGAGATATACAGCGACGCGTTGCATCAGCGGTACATGTGCGCGTCGATGGAACTCGAGGCGGAGTGGTTGGAGGTGAGCACGGTGCCGGAAGAAACGAGCGGTGAACTCTCTGTGCGCGATTTTGTTGCCAAGTACGAAGCGCCAAACGTACCGGTGGTGATTAGATGCGCGGCAAAGGACTGGCGCGCCACGCAAACGTGGACTCGCGAGAGTTTGGTGGAGAAATTTGGAGATGTTGACTTCGTTGTGGGCGGGTACGACATGAAGCTGGATGATTTTTTCACATTAGATGCGTGCGAAGACGACGTACCGCTGTATTTATTCGATCCAAACTTTGGCGAAAAGGTTCCAGAGCTCGTGAGCGATTACGACGTGCCTGAGTATTTCGCCAAGGATGATTTGTTTTCTCTCATGGGCGCCGACAGGCCGCATTATCGATGGCTCATCGTCGGCGCGGCAAGAAGTGGGAGTAGTTTTCATAAAGATCCAAACGCGACGAGCGCGTGGAATGCGGTGATAACTGGACGAAAAAAGTGGGTTATGTTTCCCCCGCACGTGAATCCGCCAGGTGTGCATCCGTCGGAGGATGGCGCGCACGTCGCGGCGCCGCTCTCTCTCGTCGAATGGTTCTCAAACTTTTACCAATATGCCTACGACGGTGACGTCAAACCGTTGGAATGTATTTGTGAACCAGGTGATATATTATTTGTGCCATCTGGTTGGTGGCACATGGCACTTAACTTGGAAGAGTGCGTTGCAATTACGCAAAATTTCGTCTCCAAGGCAAATTTGCGAAAAGTCATCGCCGTCCTCGACACCAAATGCGAAGCTTTGCTGAGCGGCCTCGACAAATCTCGCCGCGGTTCCTTGGGTGAGCTCTTCAACGAGGCGCTAAAATCATCCCCAGACGATGAAGTTCAGTCGATTTTGACGGAGTATCAATCCAAAAAAGCCGCCAAAGTGAAACCATCGGCGCTCGGCGACGCATTCGCCGCCGGCGCCTCCTTTTCCTTTTCGTTCGCGTAACTCGTCGCACGTCCCCTAGCACGTAGAGAAAACATTATCCAATGTTTCCTACCGGTACACTTATTATTAGCATATGTATCATCATTGTTAGCCATGTATTCATCATGAATCGCGTTCGCGAAACGACGCCTGGATAAAGTGACGAAAAAAGTGACGTCATCGCTTGTCACCGACCCGCGTCACACCGCCGCGCTCGCACAGACGCACCCACGCGTGCGCCTCACAACACTCACACACCATCACACCAGTCATGCGCGCGTCGCCAACCGTGCGTTCTGCGCGCGTCCCGACGCGCGCGGCGCGAAAGAGCTCGCGGACGCTGGGACACAACACCGTGCGCCCGCGTGCGGTTTCGTCCGCTCCAGACGCATCCGCGCCCGTCACGAGCGCGAACGGCGCGCGGGATTGGGATTTGCCGCGCGCTCCGTACGCCGCGGGTGCGCCGCCCGCGGCTGGGACGTGGGCGCCGACGAACCAGACGATTAAGGATTGGCGTTCGCTCTACCGCAACACGACGTTGAGCGTGGACGGCGACGGCGAAGGTTTTGTGATCCCGAAGACAAAGGTTAAAGGCGAGATTCCGAGCGAGCTGAAAGGCACGTTGTATCGCAACGGCCCGGGATTGCTCGAGATTTATGGGAAAAAGTTGAATCAGTTTTTCGACGGCGACGGCTTGGTGTGGACTGTGGATTTCGCGGGCGACGGCGCGGTGAAAATTAAGCACAGATTTGTCGGCACGAAGGGATTTACCGAGGAACAAGCGGCACAGGCGATGATATATAAGGGCGCTTTTGCGATCGGGAACCCGAAGGGCGACGCGTTTTACAACCCGTTTGATTTTGACGTGAAGAATGTGGCAAATACGGGTGTCGTGAATTGGGGCGGCGAGACGTACGCGTTGTGGGAAGGTGGGAAGCCGCACAAGATGAAGAGCGATGATTTGAAAACCGTCGGCGAGGTTGACGAAGTGCTCGGCACGAAGTTGCGCGTGCCGCAAATGGCGGCACACTATAGAATTTGGGAGGGCGAAACCGAGTCGGACAAGCGCCTCATTGGTTTTTCCATCGAAAGCCAAGCGAGCTTTCCGGCTAACGTCAACCGCGCGGCGTTCTACGAGTGGGATGCTCAAGGCAAGCCCGCGGCCGTGCACAACTTCGATGTGCCGAACGCGACGTTTGGCTTTTTCCACGACTGTCTCGTGACCGAGAATTGGATGTTTCTCTTCCAAAATCCCACGAGCTTGAACCCCAAAAAGTTGTTGACAGAGTACATGTTTGCCAAGTGCGCTTTGGCGGAGACGATTTGTATGGTTGATGGTAAGAAAGCAGTGTTGCACTGTTTGCCGCGTACTGAAAAGGCGCGTAAGATTGGTCAAAAAGCTATCGAGTTGGACTCGCAGTTCTTCTTTCACCACATCAACGCGTTTGAGCGCGACAACGGCGAGATTGTCCTCGATTCCATGCCGTGGGTGTTCATGGACTTTAGTATGAACCTCGACGTTGTCAATCCGGCGTTTTTCAACGGTGGTTCGCGCGTGGAATACACTCGTTTCACCGTGAACCCCGAACGCGGCACGTGCAAGCAAACTTCATTGAACAACCGCGTCGGTGAATTCCCGACGATGAATAACAAATTCGTCGGTCGCCCCTACACGCACGCCTACACCGCGGGCACGATTGTCAAGGACGACGTCAAGTGGGGGCCGAACCAGTGCTTGGTGAAGCACACGACTGATCCGAATGGTGAAGCTCCAGCGCAAGAGCAAGTGTGGTACTTTGGCGAGCGATGCTTTGTGCAAGAACCAATCTTTGCCGCGCGACCGGGATCAATGGGCGAAGACGACGGTTGGGTTTTGCAAGTCGTCAACGACGCGGGTGATGAAACGTCTACCTTGCACATTTTCGACGCCAAGGACATCACTAAGGGTCCGGTGGCGAGTATTGTCATCGAAGGCGAGCACTTGCCGCCTGGTTTGCACGGCATGTGGTCGGCGGCGCAATAAGCTTGTCGTTTCGAACACATGCCCAAGAAATAGCTCGATTGTAAATTAAAAGCCAGCAGTGTTTAATCATGATACTAAACGTTTTGAATTAAATGATGAGATGTGCATGGCGCGTACTACTACTGCTACAAGACGTAAATAGTTCCATCAATCCTCGTCATATGATTTTTCTTTCGAGGGCCGAGGAGCGTTTGGGGGCGGCAAAAGCGACATCCCGACATCATTGCCGAGCTGCAGCGCCCGTGTCCATGATTCTTCGGGAAGAATCATCGTGCACAGCTCGGATGAACACCCTGCCAACCCCTCCATGGACTCTTGACTTAAAACATAGCACTCCTTTGTGTGCATAGAGCTTTGAACGTCGACATTTTCGCGGCGTTCCAAAATAATCGGTTGCGAATTCGATGGATTAGCGATTCTCTCGTACTCGGCCACGGTCCAGTGAAACCATCGCATCAAGAACAATCGCAAAGTCAATCCATGTGTGGCCAAAATCATATTTGTGTTTTCTGGAAAGCGTCCGGCGTCGATGTCTCGCACCATATGATCAGAGAACATGGTGATTCTGTCGTACACATCCGCGCCGCTTTCACCATTGGGAAAGCGATAGAAGAATCGCCCAAATGCTCGGCGTTCACGCTTTTCGGCTTGTTTTTTGTTAAAGTCTTGGAAATTACCAAAGTCTTGTTCTCTCAACTGCGGCTCTTCGCGGACGCCTAAAATTTTCCTTCCCTCGAACGCCTTGGCGATCCCGATCGCCGTCTCTTTCGATCGGCGATACGGCGAGATATAAAAGAAAACGCTGTAATCCGTGCCGTCTGAATCCATGATATCTCTCAACACTTGCCCCGTGTGCTCGGCTTGCTCGTGTCCTCGCGCCGTCAACTTTATCTGTGAATCTGGGACGCGCGTATACGCGTTTTCATCCACGTTCCCTTCGCTTTCGCCGTGCCGAACCAGTACGATCCGTCGTGGTAACTTCCGCGTCAGTGTTCCATACCTATACGTCGGCTCACCCACGAGAAAGTGCCCGAGATTATCCCCGTTCGTCATCCCCGACTGCGTTCGGTCATCCGACGTCGCGTCGCGCATCCACGCCTCTCCGCTCGTCGGTACGCCGTCATTCTCGGCGCGCGTGCGCTGCGACGCGCGAGGACGATCGTGACGCCCCTTTCGACCGTGGGTGCATCGCGCACGCGGCATCATCGATGCGAGCGTCAACGCCGTCAACGTCATTGGTGACTTTATCAAGCGCTAATTAATTAAATCCCAACGTCTCGTCTTCGATGCGTTCTCTCTCACGCGTTCTCTCTCTCTCGCGCGCGGCGAGCTCGACCTCACGTACGCGCGCGCACACACGCACGCGCGCGCGCGATCGACGTCGATCACGTCGTGTCGGCGCGTTATGCCGCCCGCTGTGCGCCAGGCACCTCTTCTAATCACCGAGCTCACGCGCACTCCACGCGCGCGCGAGCGTCGCCACCGCCTAGCCACCGCGAATAATGAGCACTACACGCACCAATCACGCGCATCGCACGCGCGACGCATTGAATTCGCGCGAGTCGTCACGACCTTGGATCGCTGGAATTGCTGAGTCATCACGATGAGATTCTTCCTAACGACCGCATATCTCAGCGCGCGAACGATCGCCCGCACGATTATTTAACGCACGCGCGCCGCACACGCAATGATGATGACTGTGACGATCGCATCCACGCGCGCGTGCGCGCCGACGCGCGCGTGCAAGAGCGCGCGACGCGCGAATGTGCGATCGCGCGCATTCAAGACGCCCCGAGATGCCCGCGAGCCTGAAGACGACGTGAGCGTCGGTATCGAACCGTGCTTGGTGGGGTGGAGCGACACCGACGAACATGGGATCGAGATGTATTGCTGCGAACAGCCCGGGGGTGAAATTGTGTGTAAAACAGTGGGCGGAGAAGTGCACGAGGAATGTCGCGTGGAGGATACGCCCGAGGGGCTGAAGATTAACTGTAATCCCGCGCTGCGCGCCGACGCTGGATCGACGTCGACGCCGAAGGGAGCGCGTTAAGATGTCGCCATGTCGATGTCGCCGCCGCCGCCGCCGCCGCCGCTGCCGCTGTATTAAGTTGTAATGACGATGTAACTTCGCTTTCGCTTCAACTGGATTTGGGTAACTAATATTTCATGTGTTCGTTTCGTTTACTTTTTTCCCTTAGCCTTGGCTTCAGCCTTTTTGATATCGCGCTTGATTTGACCAATCAACAGCGGACGCAACACGAAGACTTGGATCAAAAACAGAGGAAGGATCCAAATCTTGTGCTTGTTGTTCGGGTCGAGCTTTTTGCCAGCCTTGGAGTGGTCGTACTCGTACCCTTCGCCTACGCTCGCCACGTCCACCATCGTGCTCACCATATCCGTCACCCACGGCTTGTCGTTCACAACCTTCTCGCCGTCACCATTCGTCTTGCATCTAGATCCGTTCTCGATGAGCACGTACGGGAGCGCCAAGTTTTTCATGCCCAACGTGGAACGCACCGCCGCGCGATATTGCTCCACGCGCGCGGCTACAAATTGCTCGTACGGTTTACCGTCCGTCGGCGTGGTTTGCGCGTGCGAAAACCCAAGAATCGTGCGCTCCCAAAGCTCTGCCCCAAAGTTCTCCGCCAAGGCGGTGAAAATCGCTCTGTCTGCGTTGTCCACGCGCCAGGTATCCAACCGGTCCGTAAACACAAACGCATCCACTTTACGCCCGTTCAACGCCGCACGCAGCGCCATCAACCCGCGCGCGCTGACGGAATCACCCTCAAGCAATCCCGGAGTGTCCAACACATTCAACGTAAACCCCGCCGCCATGCGTCCCGCCAACAACGGTCGCACGTTTTCGGGTTGAAACGGCGAGCTCGGCGCCACGCGCTCGTTCAACAACGTATTCACCGTCGCCGACTTACCAACGCCTTGCTTACCGATAAAAATCACAGTCATCTCATTCACATTTCGCCCGCGTAACTTCCCGAGCGCGTTTAACAGCGCCTGTTGCGTCGCCGCGGGCATGGACGCCAAGCCTACCCATTCTTTCGGTCCGAGCACCGGTTGCGCCTGCGCCGCCGGCGCCTCGCCCTGCTCATCCTCCTCCATCTCTGCACGCGAAACAAAGCCATACACACAGCACGGTCGTCAGTCATCAGTTGCGCGTCACGCCGCCCTCGCGCGATGGCGCACACTCGGCGCGTGTGCGTTTACCCTTGCCCTAAACCTCGCAAACGCGACCGCGAGCGCAAACCGAGCCTCGCGCGCGCACCTTGTCCATCGTCGGAGTACATGTCTTCTTCCTCGGACGACCCGTATTGCTCTCCTTCGGCGCTCATGGCGAACGGGCGTGAATGTTACACGCGCGCGCGACGAAAAGTGAAGTTGACGTGATGTGTGATGCAATTTACAACGCCGCGACCCTACCGAACCAAACGTCGGCGCGGCTCAACACCGCACGCTATGCCCATCGCGCCGCGTGCGCATCCGGGCGACAATTCTAAAGCTATAATATCCTAATTTTCCGCGAGACGTGACGTATACGCGCCGGTGACGTCGCCCATGCGCTCCAAACGCCGCCGACGCCGACGGCTCACCCTTCTCTCCACTGCCTCGCGCACGAACAACACTTATAAAACACCGACATGGGCTCATCCGCGCTTCGAATCTGAATCTGCATAAAGTACGCCTCATCGCCATCGCACTTTGGACAATCCACGCGCGTGCGATCGACGTTCTTCCACGCATCGTCGCCGCCCAAGACGTCATCCACGCGCTTCCGTCGGTGCGCCACCTTTTGTTTCACCCCGTGCGTGACGTCGTAGGCGTAATCGCACGCCTTACACGTCAGCCGCACGCATGCCGCGGACGCCGACGTCGATGGCCCGCCGTCGAGCAGCAGCAGGTTGCCGCACGTCGGGCAAAACGTCAGCATGCGGCACGGAATGGCGACTGTCTGTTGGCGTCACATCGATGCGCGCGTGTGCCCCGAGCGCGAGCTGGTACGCCTCGGCGCTCGCCGCGGCGACGCCGTGCGGCGCGCGCGTGGTGTATGGAAGCGATCGCACGCTCGTCGTCGTGCGTGCGCGCACAGGGGAGGTGGTGGCGATTGTGCGCACGGCGGCGAGGATTCATGCGGTGTGTTGCATTGGTGTGGGCAAAAGCGCGCGCGAGGATGACGATGACGACGATGGCGGCGACGGTGGGGATGATTATGGCGTGGTGTGCGCTTTAGCGGATAAGACGTTACGTGTGTTTGATCTCGCGTCGTTGTCGTTCGATGCGTCGCGCACGTTGCGCGGTGGTCACACGCACGAGGCGACGAGCTGTTGCGCGTTTGGCGTCGGCGGCGTGGCGAGCGCGTGTCGAAATGGCGTCGTTGCGCTCTGGCGCGTGCACGCGCGCGGTGCAAATGCGCCTATTTCGACGCATAAGGTTATGGATGGTGCGATTACGGTGATTGCGGCGAGCGCGGGTCCGTCGGGAGTTATTGCGGTGGGTGGAGCTAACGGAACGGTGTGCGCGCTGGATGTCGCGAGAGGGACGAGTCGACGACGCGCGGCGAGTGGTTTTGGCGAGATAACCGCATTGGCGTGGACCATGGCGAGAGATGGACGTGGATTAGAGCGTGAATTACTCGCTGTAGGTACGCGGGAGCGTAAGGTGACGATTTGGACGCTTGAAGATGATGGATCTTTGACGACGACGCACGCGTTGCATTTGCCCAAGCCGAGCGCGCCGCTGAGCGAGGCGCAGCGCGGGCGCGTCTGGGTCGCCGTGGCGTGGATCCCGGAGCCACCAAAGGACAAGGACAATGATGCATCACGCGATGGCGGTGATTATCGCGCGCCAAGGTTAATTACATCTGGACAAGGTGGGGATTTACTGTCGTGGAGGGTACCGATGAAGACGGATGCGGGCGACGTCGTCGACGTCAAAGACGCACAAACCTTTGGTCCTCGCGATGCCGCGCACACGCGGACCATATTTACAATCACCGTCATTCCACCATCGAGTGCGACGTCGTCGATGTCGACAACGTGCGTGAGTACGGGTTTAGATAGAAAAGTCGTGTGCTGGGACGTGGACGCGCTCGAACGCCGATGGTCATTCGACGCGCTCGGCGGTTTTGTTTACGACATTTCCATCGACGCACGCGATCCATTCTCGGTAATTTTCTCATGCGGCGACGGTACAGTGCACGCGTGGGACTGTTCACCCACGCTCGCCAGTGGTGTGCGCGCGTGCTTGCTATGGAAAGGATTGCCCAACACAAAAGTGACATCCGTGGCAAAATGTCCCGGAGGCGACGTCGCGGCGTTTGGATTGGAAGATGGCCGCGTCGGATGTTTCGACATTGCGAGTGGAAAGTTTGCGTTGTATCCTGAGTGTCATGGTGGTGCGGTTCACACGTTGGCGTGGTTTGATATTCGTTCCGGTGACGACGAGGGGGAGGAGGAGGAAGAAGGATTGATGACGCTAACGAGCGCGAGCGCGGATGGAGGCGTCTGGCGATGGTTGGACACGTTTAATCCCGCCACCACCGCCGACGTGAAGAAGTCTGGAGTTCTAGATGCAAGGAAGTATGGGAAATACCTCGATTTAGGGAAGTTGTACGGCGGTGCGGTCGATGATGGTGGTGATAATTCGCGCGCCATTGACGCGTTTGAGTACTCGCCGCGCCGGGGATTGTTGGCGCTCGGATGGTCGAGCGGCGAATTAAGCGCACATGATTTCGGGCAGGAGCGATGGCGCTGTCGTGAACACGTCAAAGGAATAAACTGTGTGCGGTGGCACCCCGAAAGCGATGACGATTCCAGCGCGTATGCATCGTGGCTCGTGAGCGCATCGAAAAGTGGATGCACGCTAGTGCACGGCCCCGGAGGCGTCGTCGCGTGCGCTTTACCGAAACACGCTGTGCTCGACATGAGTTGGTCTCCTCGAAAAGGATGTGCAATTCTAGCGTGTGCGCAACATGGATGCGTCAAAGTGTGGTCATTTGAAGGCGCAACGAGCATGTATCGCGCGACGGCGTTGGCGAATTTCAGCGGACACGTCGGCAAAGTGTTGTGCGTTAGATTCGCCGCATACGATGACGAAACAGTCGTCAGTGGCGGCGACGACAAAACGTTCCGCGTGTGGAATTACACCGATGCAGAGTGTAGCATAGATGAATCGACTTCGGCAACCGCGGTGGAGATTTCAACGGCAGGCGATGCGTCCGCTTGTGAGCAGGAGAATTCGGGCAAGACATCCAACGCCGGAGGGACGAAATCTTCGTCAAAGAAATCATCCAGCGCAAAGTCGAAAAAATTAAAAGGGTCTTCCACGGTGGCGTTTAGTGGCGCGTTTTTCAAGCCAGATTCGAGCGAAAACACGTCCGTGGGGATCGCCGAAGGGCAGCGCGCGGCCGTCACGCTCGCCAACAGGATGTATAAAGCTCAAGGTAAGGCGTTGGAGCGCGAGGCGTTCACATTCGGCCCTCGCGGGATTGCGCCTTACGCCGACACAGATGCAGCAATGGAAATGCTCGCAAGCGAGGCGACGGCGTTGGCAAATATGGATGAGATCGACACCGCGGCGCACGAGAGAGGTTTAGAGAAGGCGGCGGCGTTGCACATGTACCGCGGCGATTACGCGGGCGCCGCGTCCCTCATTCTCAGCGCCAGCAACGCACCAATTTCAAGCGAACTCATGTCGCTCTTCATTGGTGGTGGGCATGACGTGTGGTCCGTCGTTGCCAACGCGCAGTGTGAACGACTCGTCGACGCTGGCGAGTACCAACGCGCGGCGTTGTTGCGATTATCTCTCCACGACGTCTGCGGAGCCATTCGTACTTTGCGTCGTGGTGGGCTCATTCGCGACGCCGCGGCGCTCGCGGCTGCGCGTCTTCTTCCCACTGACGCATTGCTATTGGATGTTCGTCGCGAGCTCGCGGCAGCGGAAGAAGCGCGAGGTGGTATGGAGGCGACGGCTAAGGCGCATTTGGCCGTCGGCGCGCCCGCCGCCGCCGTTCGCGCGCTCACGCGTCTCGATCGCGGTGGAGCCCACGCCGCCGCCCAAGTAGTCGTCGCGTGCGGATTGAGTGGTACGCAAGAACGACGAACAGTCATCCGCGCCGTGGTCGAGCTCGCCGAGATGGATGATTTTGCAGCCGCCCTCGAGACGTTTGAGGCTGCGGACGACGCGCTCGACGTCACCGACGGATACGTCCGCGATATCGTCCGCCTCGAGCGCGCATTCGCGAGCGCAAACATCGACGAATTCCACGACATCCTGACATCCATGCCCAATGACGCAGTCATGGCGTTAACAAGGCCCGAATCATGGCTCGAGTACTCGCTCTCGAGACGCCAACGCCGACATCGACGGCTCGCGCTCGCTCGAGCCATCTTCCGCGACATTGCGCGCGCATACGAGTTCGACGTCAACGCAGACCAAACGGAATCAGCCATGTGCAACCTCGCCATGGTTCCCATCGACGCACATGACGCGCACGATGTCAACATTGCGACGACGTCGAGTCTCCTCGCGGACGCCTCTCCCGCGACCGACGGCGAAGCCGCCACCCTCGCCCGCTCCCTCGCCACCGCTCACCACGCCGACGCCGACGCCGACGCGATAGAATAGAAAACACAACCCGCACGCGGCGCTCGCGCGTTATGAGGCGTCGTCGCCATGCGGGTATAACCAATAGAAACCGTAGTTAGGTAGACACCAACTGTCGCTCATCCGCGCATCCTCACTCCTGCACTCGCCGACGCCGTCGACGACACCCGCGTGCGACGACGACGACACCCACAACGACGACCGCGCGAACGACATCACCAGGCGCGCACCACCCGCGCCCGTCGCCCGCCCCCTAGGCGCATCGCACGCACACGATGCCATCGCATCATCTCACGCCCACAATCACGGCATCAAACGCGTGCGTCGACGCGGCGCTCGCCGCACGCATCGCCCGCGACGACGTCGAACACTTCTCCGCACACGTCCGCGCGTGCGAGACGCTCTACGGCGCGTGCGCATCGGGTGCGTGCGCGTGGACGCACTCGGCGAACGCGGCGCGCGCGACCAAGGCGTTTGCGACGTCTCGCGCGCGCGTACGCGAGGATGATTTCACGCGCATGCTCGACGTCTCTCTGCGGTTCGTCCATGCGTGCGTGGACGTGGACGATGCGTGCGCCGGAGAGTGGTGCGATGCGGCGATTCGCGCGATTGATGCGTACGGGAAGCATGGGAAAGGGACGAGCGCTTTGCGGGCGCGTCTGTCGGCTCGATGCGATTGGCGCGAGATGTTCGCGCGCGCGGAGCGATTTTTCAAAGGTGACGCGCGCGCGTACGCCGGGTACGGCGTACGTGGCTCGACACACTTGATGTATATTAAGCTCGTGCGCAAGTGTCGGAGATTTTTTGAAGATGGCGCGGCGAGAGAGATTTGGGCGCGCGTGGCTGAGGCGTGTCAATCGACGGATCACAACGCGTGTTTTGAAGCGTTGGCCATGTGCCATGCGTTTATGCCGTGCATGCACGTGGCCAATCACGGGAGCGACGATGCGGCATTTTTCGTCGACGTCGTCCGCGGTGAATGGTGCGCGCTGTTCGACGCGCTCGGGGCGAATGCGCATTGGAAGGCGTATTGGATGTCCATGTTTGCGCAGCTCGCCAAGCACGACGTCACGGGCGAAATCGTATGGACCGACGGTGTGTTTCGTGGAATTTTAACCGCCACGTTGAGTGCGCTGGAGCTTCCCATCGGTGGCGTTGAAGGGCGCGTGCCGTTTGGGCGCAAGCTCCCGGGCCGAGCGGCGATGGTGTTTCAACCGTCGCGAGACGCGCCCGCGGTGCGGAGCTGCGCGAAATTTTTAACGCATCGCTCGACGGCGGCTGCGGACGCGCGCGCGACGACGGCGATCGCGCAGATTGTGGATTACATTGAGCATTACTACCATCCGAGCAATAGTGGGCATTACGTGGGAAATTTGATGTCGTTTATGCGATTTTGTATCAAGTGTACGGAGAAGTTGGTCCACGCGCGCGACGGATGGGACGTCGAGGCGGTTGAACGATTCGCGACGACGATGAAGCGATTAACCGACCGCGGCATGTTTTCAAAAAATAGTACTTTGAGACGAGCGTCAATGGTGGCTACGTCGCGATTGGCATACATGTGCCCACGAGTGATTTTACCCACGGTGCTTATGCGATTCGAGGAGGCGTTGTCGCACGAAACGGCGACGAGGCAACTCGTGCCGGCGATGAATTGTCTCACCGCGTGCGTTCGTCCGTTGTTACAACTCCCGCTAGATACCATTTTTGAAGACAGCGACGGAGAAGCGTACATGAATGTCAATGAATTCATCGCGACGGCGCTCATGGCGACGCTGCCAGGGATTGACGTGAACGATTCGTCAAAGACGTGCGCGGCGTTGCGTTTGTTTTGCGCGACGGTGAGCAACGTCACGGCGCTCGTCGACGTCGGCGAACCCGGGGCGAACCCGCTCGTGCCCATCATGTGGTCCGAGTGGACCGTACAGTTTCTCTCGCAACTCTTCGTGTTGTTTGAGCATTTACAACCCGATACGCACGGGAGTAAGTCCGATGCGGCTGACGCCTTTAAAGGCGGCGCCAGAGACGCGTCGGGATTTTTACTCGGCTCGACATCCATGTACCAACCATTTTTGCGATTACTATTCGCGCGGCTCGACCCAGACATACGTAAGTTGGCTGTCAAGCGCGTCGCAGCGTTTGTGCGCGAAAATACGCTTCCTGAACTTGTAGATGAAGTTGGCGTTCTCGTACAAGCGGCAACTATGGCGGATCCAGAGACGAGCGTCGAGGAGATTTTGCGCCCGCTCGCGCGCGCGTTGCGCGAAGACATCTCCACCGCCGACGCTACGCTAAGCACCACCGTGGAATCTCGTATACGATGGAACAGTGGACTTTTAATCATGGGTGCCCATCGCGCCGCTCGAAGCGTCGCGTCGGCGTTGACGGGGGAGATTAAAGCGCTCTCGCGCGACATTTTCAGCGCGTGCGAAACGAATGGAAACATGGAACTTTTAGATACTGGAGAGAACATTTTGAGCATGCTCGTGTCGGGGCTCACGAGCCCGTACATGGTGGATGAAGAACAGGATGTGTTAGGTGAAGATGGCGTCGCGGACTGGGTGACAACGCGGTGGGAGGTGAACGATGAGGAAGAGTCAACCGTCGGCGCGCGACACGCGCCGACGCCCTTTCAGTGGTCGTATCCAACCGCCGACAACATTCGAGAAGCGGAGGCGATAGTGGATGAATTTCTAACGCAACCTGCGAACGCATTGATTCAAGGCACGAATAACGGCGGTGCGGGGAACGTCGATGCCATGGATATCGACGGTGGCGCGACTTCGTCGTCGTCAAAAGATGTCGTGCGCGTACGTGTCTCTGCCATCGGCGGCGTGCTGACGGGATTCCGTGTGCGCCTCGCTGACTTTAGCGACCCAAACGCAACGAAAACTTTCCTCGCGCATCGGGAACCAGTCATAGCGAGCGCTGAAGCGCGCGGTCTCGCCGCGCAAGCACTCGTCGCCGCCGTGTCGCGAACCAGCGCCGATGACGTCGAAACTCTTCGACTCATTTGCTCTGTCGCTGACATCGTGTTGAATCCACACGCGCACGCCATCTCAGCGCGAAGCGCCGGGTTCGAGGCTTTGCGTTCAGATGCCACGTATCTTTCAGAGCCCCAATCTTTTGGCGTCGAGTCGCGCTCGCCTCGATGGCTCGTTGCAGAAAATGTTCGTCTCAACACGCAATGGCGAGACGGCATGGCGATGTTTTACTCTGGATCCTCGAGCGAATTCAACGACCACGGTCCGGTCTCGGACCCGCGCCGCATCGAGCTCTTGCGCGTGGTAGAGGAGTTGGCGTTGAGTAAATACAGCACGGTGCGCCGAAGCGCGTTGCCCGTCGTTGACACGATGTTTGAGCGATACCCGAGCGACGCCCATCGCTTTGTCCAGCGCTCCATCGACGCGTTGGCGCACACTGAAGAAAACGAAGACGCGTGCATCGCGGCGTGCTATGCGTTGCGTTGTTCAACGACGCTGACCGCGGTACTACATAACGAAGCGCTCTTTGCGCCATTCGTCCGCGCAGTGCTTGGAAGCGCGCATCACGGCTCGGAAAAGGCGCAAGCGTCTGTCGGATCGTTGTTTTTGCATTACGCGTTGTTGTTCACGCGGGGCGCATTCGCGCGCGCGTGCGACGGTATCCAGATGTTAAAATTAGACATGCTCTCAACTTTGGAATCTTCGTACGAGTCGTCAACGACGACGAAACCGATGCATTGGAGTTACGAAATGATGACCAACGCGATGACGGTGTTCTTTCTCGACCCGCGTCTGGACGAAGCCGCGTTTCTCGCGCGCGCCACGCGAGTATTCGTGCAAAGCACTTTGGGTGATTTAAAAGTCACCAGGTTTCCTGCAATGTGCGCACTGTTGATGTTGAGTCGTTACGAGTGCTACGAGTCCACCTGCGTGCCGGAAATTCGAGAAATCTTCCGGACTGACGCCGTCGGAACGGTGTGCAAATGGACGCGTAATTTTGCGTTGGCGCATTCCGCGCTTGACACCGGGGAAGCGCGCTCGCAAGTGAATGGCAAAGCGGACGCATTAATGCAAGCCGCGGAGTCGCTCTATGGATTCGCAAACGAAATGTCCGGACCGGACTGGCCGATGACGCGCGCATTTGAATGTCTGCCGTCTACGGGCGCGTTCATCGTCGCGGTGGCGCGGTTTTGGATGCTCTTGGCGCGCGTCGCGCCGAGTGACATCGTCACCGGCCTGCGCGCATTCCTTGATGACCCGACGATTCAGAACGGCGATCGAAGCATGCGATGCGCGGTAGCCGAGGCGCTTGCGGGCACCCTCGCATCGCGCGCGGTGGCCAACGTGGAGGACGAGCGTTGGATGGAACGCGCGTTTATCAAATTTGCCCTCGACGCGTCCACGGATCAACGCGAGGAATGGCTCCGTGGCGCCGCGTATTGCACCGACAGTGGAAATGGAAATATCTCTGACTCACTGCTTCGACGGTTGCTTGAGCACGAAGAGTCGTTGTCGACGGTAGCGCACGTGGCGAGGAGCTTGGAGTTGAAACGCGTCTGCGCGGCGCAGCTCGGTCGCGGCGGCGGATTGGACATCAAGCACGCTATGTTAGACGCACTCGCCGATCCTGTACGCACGCCGATTTTCCACGAAAGTAGAATTGTGCGCGAGCACGCGGCGCAGCTCGCGGCATTGATGATTGCGTCGGCGGAGCCTGAGATTGCGGAACCTCGCGCCCGAGTGGTTGAATTGTTTACTCGAGACATCGAACGCGCTGCCTCTCAAGCGCTGAGTGCTGATCCTGCTATGCCAGATCCAGAGCTCACCAAGGCGCGCGACGCGATTGAAGGCGTGTTTTATGCTGCGCTTGAGCTCGTGCGTCGTGGCGACGGCGCGGCGATCGCCCCGAGCGCGTCAGCCATTCTTCGCGCGGCGTTGCGCACGGCGGAATCAAAGGATAAAGATTTCGCCATGATTGCCAAGCTCACGGTGGCGTACCTAAAGTACGTGCGATTCGATGACGACGTTTTACGCCAACTCGCGCACATGTTGATTGCTACGTTACATGATACGAATTGGCACACGCGCGCGGCGACGTTGCGCTTTATTCAAGCGCTCGCGTATGGGCACGCCTTCGCACTCGACGCTGAGCTCTTCATTGCCCTTCGCGACGCCGTCGTTGCGAGCTTGTCCGACAAGCAACTCGAAGTCGCCCAGCTCGCATCATCCACGCTCATGATTTTCCTCAAGGGTGTCGGTGCGAGCAGTGAGGCTGAATTACGAGCGACATTCTTACGCGTCGCCAAGACGACGCCCGTGGGCGCCGACGCCGATCCGCTCACGACGTCCACAAAACACGCCGCCGTCCTCGGTCTCTCCGCATGCGTACTTGCGCACCCATACGATGTCCCAACGTGGATGCCCGAAGTCATGGAAACCCTCGGATTCGCCTCGCTCGAACCCGCACCGATGAAGCTCGCCGCTCAAAAGACATTTGCGGAATTCAAAAAGACGCATCAAGACACGTGGAGCGAAACTCGCGCCGCGTTCACGCACGATCAATGGGATGCGGTGACTCTAGGATTAGATCTCGCCCCTAGTTACATCATTTAGGTTTAGTAGTTTGACAATACCAGCCGCATCATTGCACACGTGCCATCCATCCTTTATCCTCACTTTACGACTCGCGACATGTCACAACCAAGCCTCGAACGCGCCCTCGAGCATCTCAATCTCGACGACGACGACGACGACGACCGTGAGAAAAACGTCCGAGGCGACAATGATGACGACCCATCTCGCGATGTGCGCGACGACATCATCGCGCGCGCGTACCACCGCGCAAATTACCGTCCATGTCCATCATGTGGAGAGTACTTTGTGAAAACCATGGAGCGACGAGACGCATCACAATGCGAACGATGCGACGCCATGCCGCGCGCGTCGGCGTCGAGAGCGACGCGTGTGCTCATCATGTGTCCAGTCTGGTGCGTGCGGCGACGACGAGGGCGAACGGTGCGGCGATGATTGTATGTATGGGTAACTGACATTTGGCTCTCGTTTCGCGCAGCACGGCGGTGCTCATTAAACCTGCGGGATCTCACGCGCTGTGCATGTGCGCGCGGTGTTTGCACGTGTTGCGCATTCCATCAACCAAGGAACTGCACCGACGATCGTCGCCGACGGGGGTGATTAAGGAGGAGGACGATTCGGAATCGAAACGAGCGCAAAGCGGTCCTCCAGGCTTTGAGACGTCGGCGGCTTTTGATGATCCCGCTACGCTCAACGTCGTCGCGTGCGTGTGCCCGACGTGTGCGCTGACGGTACAAGCGCCGTTGAATGCACCAGATGGGGTGTGTAAGTGCGGGGCGTGTGGCAATCTGTTACGCGTGCCCGTCGTCGCGTAATTGTTCACCGTGCGGCTTCGATTCGATTCGATACGTGGAAACGACGAACCTTTCAGCATTGACATGATTATCACAGATGAATGACTTATACGGCTACGTTAATGGTATACTTGACTGATGAAACCACGATGAAGACGAGGATAAGAACGCTATTTACGCTCGACGTACGCCGACGCGATTGATCGATGCAGAGCGCGGTGTACCGATGCCATGATGAAGATCTTCGCTCGACGATGACGCATGTTTACGCATCGGATTGCAATAGACGCTGACGTCGTCGTGCACGAATCGCGCGCCAGCGCGATTTGGACGCGATGAGCCACGCGGCGCGATTGCCGAGCCACAACGCGCGATATCGAAGCGCTTCTTCGGCTCGATCGTACGACACGCTAGACATGTCTTCTTCTTCATCAAACGCCGCTCGTCTCGCTTTAGAGCGCATGTCTGGCGTGATTGCGGTTGTTAGCGCGCGTTTTCGTGGCGCGGGTTTTGGAGAGAGCGCTTTGAATGCGGCGCGGAACTGCGCTTCGTGGCCGAATAAACCGTAAATCGCGGCGCCGCGTGACGACGCGGAGGATGGTGGTTTTGGTTTCGGCGGCGAGTTTATCGCGAGGTTTGCGCTGTCGTCGACGCGTATCCATGACAAAAATGGATCCATGTTTTGAGGCAAGACAACGCCGCCGCGTGACAGACCGATGCGACGCGTCGCGGAATGACGTCGCAGCCGAGCGCAGCGTCTCTCTTCTTCGTGTCACCAACAAAGGCAATAAATGTTCATGTGAATATTAAGACAACGCTACAGTGCACACACAGTTACCGAGGCGCTCGACGATACATTTACGCCCCGAGCGCGAGCGTGAGTTCGGCTTCGCACGCGAGCTCATCGCCCACAAAGCACTGACCCTTCATCTTGGCGATGCCAAAGCGCTTGTTCAACTTGGTGAGCACAACCTTCATGACGAGCGTATCGCCCGGAACCACGGGGCGGCGGAACTTCACGCCGTCAATGCCGGCGAAAAAGAATTCTTTCTGTGTGCCGCCTTGACCTGTGTGCGAAATGACAACGAGTGTAAATGGTGAGTATACAAACAAAAGAGACCGAGAGCGCGACAACTGTCGCGTCATTCGCGCGAGGCGACGGAAACGTGTCCAATTATCGCATCGTCATACAAGCAAAAGTACGCACCTTCTTCACCCGGTTCCAACATGATTAAACCTCCGACTTGCGCCATGGCCTCTACCATCAAAACGCCCGGCATGATTGGGCGCTGCGGGAAGTGTCCCGGGAAAAAGTTGTCGTTGATGGTTACGTTTTTGACGCCAATCGCGTACGAACCTTGCTGAATTTCAACCACACGATCGACGAGCAAGAATGGGTAGCGGTGGGGCAATAAGTTCATGATAGCACCAATATCCATAGCCATGGGTAAAGCCTTACCCATGCCCTTGGCGGAAGAACCGGGCTCTTCGGCGGCGTCGGCGGCGACGATCACGCGCGAGCGCGGCATCGGGCGGACGCTCACCGCGGACTTCTTCGCCGGAGACGCCGCAGTGCGGCGCGCCGTGGCGCGGGTGGTGGCAATTTGCGAGAACGTGCACGTCGCTGACATCTTAATCTGTGTGAGAGCGCGTATGCGGCGTATGGAGACGACACGCGCGCGTCAGCGGCGGGTAAAACCTCAAACGCGAGCGTCCGAGCGCGAGGGAATATTCGACGCACGCGTCGACGAAGTCAATGCGAACGCGACGATGCGGCAGAGTGACGCGTCTTTGTGGCGAGGTAAGCGCGCGTACCTGAGTAATGCGCGTGTGTGAGCGATTGGGAATGCGGACAAAGGAAGATAGCGCGTTGCACTTTATCCAGCAAACGTACAGTCAGCCGAGGGGAAACACGCTCGCAGAAATTAGAAGAAATGCGGGCAAATGCGAGATGGAGGCTAGAGAGTTGAAATTTTAAAACGCTAATAAATGAAAGGAATGAGACGATACTTGACGATGGCGCAATAGCGCGCCCAGTCGGCGCCATACTTTTCCTCGCACGCTTCGCCGTCCCGAGCGTCGCGATGGGCGAGTAAAATTCCAAAGTAAATGACGTAAAAGTACGGCACGACGTGGGAGAAGCCGCACGGCAAGCACCACGCCCACGCCATGATCCAGTCACCGAGGTAGTTAATATGACGGCAAATGCCCCACCACCCGCTGACAATGAGCTTGGTACCGCGCTTGGTTTGCAACGTCTTCAAATGCGCCACGCGCGGGTCGTTCGGATTCGTGCGGAACAAGTTCTTTTGAGAGTTGGCACCGCGGAATATAGCATACCCGACGCATTGCACGAGCAGCACGAGTGCCAAATGCGCATTTGACAATGCCTGTGGATGCTCGAGAATGTAACGGCACTGCAATGAATACGTAAACGGTACCCAAACCAAATCACCAAACGCAAGCATGAAACCAAAGCCGTCCGTAGTGACATCCATCGTGGTCAAAATCGCTGGTTCATTCCACAGCGCATCAATGACGTAAGCACCTTGGAAGGCACACACCAAAGCCATCGCGGGCGACACGGCGCCAAACGTCGCGTACTCCTTCGCCGCGAATCCTAAATCCAACAACAACCACCCAATCAGCCCGGGCGTGAGCTCGCAAAACACCTTCAAATCAAACTTTCCATTCAACAATCTCGGATTCAACTCACGACCGATGAAGTAGTCGTACGCAGTGTTGCCGCTGTCGCCACCCTTGGCAAGCATCTTCCCGCGCCCAAATGAGCTCGCGTACAAGTACGTCGACAACGCATACGAAAATACAATCATCGCCGTGAGCATTGATAAGAACTTTTCATGCACCAGTGTCAAGTCGATCACGCCTGCATGCGTACCGATCGCACCGACGACGCACGTCGCTATGAAGACGCGAAACCCGTTCAACTTGTACGTCAACCTCGAACCGTCTGGGAGCACCACGCCTTGCTTTTCGATCCCAGGCAACGCCACGTGCGCGATGATAGTAAACGCCATCCATCCTAGCGCCATCACCGCGCCTTGTGCGTCGAAGAGCGCCATGGACTTGGGAAACCCGGGTAAAGAGGCGAGACCGCGTCGCGCGACGTCGCCCACCGCCGCGCAACCGTCTTCGTTGCACGCGTACACAAGAAAGTAGCACACCAGCGGAAGCACGAGCGTGATTGCACCGGCGCCAATGGGGCCACCGAACTCGTAATGCATCGCCGCAGCGGGCGCGGTGGGCGTGACGGGCGCTTTCTTTACTCGCGCGCTGGCTTTGGGCTTTGCGGCTTGGCGAGACCGAGTCTTTGCCGGGGACTTGGCGCGCGACGACGCCTTGGACGGCGTGCGCGACGATGTGCGCGTGCGTGGGGGCATGATTGATAACGTTTCGCCGACGCGCGTGTCGAAAGTCGACGTCGACTCGCGCGTCGATTTCTGGCGCAACGACTTCTGGCGCCGCGTTTTGACATTTTTACGTACGTTTCATATTCACCGTGTCTACTATTCTAGTCCTTCGTCAGCCACCGTGCGAAGTGTTAACAAATCAATCCTATACGCGTGCGCAATTATCCGCCGTTGGGGCAATTGGCAGCCCAATGTCCTTGTTCGCCACATTTATAACATGGGCGGGATGCGTTCGCACCGCCGGCGGGCGCATCGCGTTCTGCGCGTGTTCGTCGACGTCCCGCGGTCGTGGCGCGACCAGCCCCACGCGCGCCGCGGCCGCCGCGGCCGCCGCGGCCGCCACGGGCAGCTGCTGCGGGCGCGGCTTGACGAACAGGAGACGCGCGGGGCGCCGGTTCGTCGTTTTGACATGCGCGCGCAAACTCGGCAAAATCACGCGAGCAAAACACGCATCCCGTCCATCGACCCATGTGTTGGAAACCAATAGGAAGAAACGCTTCCGAAAACCGAAACGAACATAAATGTCCGCGACATTGACCACACGACTCATGTTCGACCTCGCCGCGGCGCGTGCACGATGGTAACGTGACTCGATGCGCGCAATGCTGGACGTCGCATTGCACCGTAAACTTTGGAATGTTGCGCGCGCCTGGCGTCGAATAGAGCTTTGACGTACCCCCGCACCCTGGACAGTTTCTTACATCGCCAATGGTGTCACCTGCGTTGCGTGCCGCCGGTGCGCCTCGAGCGGGTGCGTTTGCGCCGCCGCCCGGCGCCTGCCCGCCATCCAAAAACGAGCCAACTGTTGATGTGAGCGTATTCTTCGCGCGATCTAATCGCGTGTACGCGTCAAGCATGGTGTCTAAATGCTTCCGCAATCCCTCTGCTGGGTTTAATCTGTTATGTGCCGCTGCGTCGACGTCACGCTCCATTTCAGCGCGTTTTGTCGGCAGCCACATGTCCGCGACGCCCATTCTGTCATACGCCAACACCAACGCCTCCCCAAGCTCCGTGGGCGTCAAGCGATTGTCTCCCACCTTGCGCGCGTACCCGCGTTCTCCTACAACCTTTTCTATGTGCTGTGCTTGCGTGGCATCGGTGCCAATCATGTGCGATTCCATGAGCGACAACAAGTCGACTTCGCTCAAATAATCGGGCGCACGCGTCGCCCCTTGATGGAAATTCAACACCGGCGTGAACTGCTCGCCCGACTCGTACGTGGGCAACGTACTGTTACCCCAGTTATCGTACGTGGGCGCTAATCTCGGGCCTTCGGGCGGACCAGGGCCGTAAATGTCCAAATAATTCCGTTCGCGAATCATCACTCCCGTCGCGCGAAACGCCTCCCCGGCGATGTCGATGTCGACGTGCGTCTTCATCGCCACCGCTGGATGCGAGCACGTCGCCAAGAAATGTCGGCAGACGAATTCGTACACCTTTGACATGTTTACATTCTTCGATCGCATCTTCGCATACGCCGCGTCGTCGGCGAGTTTGGTTGGATAAATGGGAGGGTGCGCCTTGTCATCCTTGCCGCCGCCGGGCGGACGACGAAAGCGCCCGTTGATTAATCCATTCGCATAGAACCCAAACTGCGCGTGCTGCGCCATGTCGGCTAGAGTACCGTCATAATCGAAATTGTCGGGAAATTTATCCGTCTCCGTACGCGGGTACGAAATGAAACCGTCATTATATAAATCTTCAGCAATTTTCATAATTTGCTCGGGTGAAATGCGCAACACGCGATTCAAGCGCTTTTGCATCTCGAGCGTATTCAACGGATGTGGTGGCCATCGTTTACTTTCTTGACCATCGACATCGATCACAGTGGCAATATTTGCCCGGGTGCACATGTCGAATAAATTCTTTGCAAATCCGTGGTCGAATAAACGTTCGCGGCGCCACTCGAACTGCGCCGTGGTTCCCGCGCGCTCGTGCGAACATTTAATCGCCCAGAAATCCTCACTCACGTGCGCGTCGATATCCCACTTGCGCTGAACAATGAACCCAAGCGTAGGAAACTGACACGGTCCGTACGACACTACAGATTTCCCACGATCATCCACTGGTAAATTCACCCCAGCGCGTTGTAACGCCAACGTATTAAATCGCGTAAAAGCCGCGCCCAACCTCAAATCTAACTCCATGCGCATATCCACCGCCTTTGACTCGAACTCATTCGGAACTACTAAATTATTCAACGCCCTATCCGCATCCGCCCGGCTCAAAGCCGAAAATCTCGCGCGTAAAACAACCATACGCGCGTTTGCCTCTCGACACGTTCGCAACACCTCAAACGCTATATTCTCCCCTTCACGATCACAGTCCAACCACAATATCAAACTCTGACACCCGCGCGACTCGCGTTTTATATTATTCGCCACGTCAACCTTATCATTCGCCACCGTCTTGGTCACTCGGCAATGAAATAAATCCTTTGGGTCCACGTCGTTCCAACGCGCGACGCCCGGCTCGAATTCAAAATTACTCAAGTGTCCTATCACCGACGTGAACACCATCGTCACCTGCCTCCCTTGCACGACGTACGGGAACTCCCACACCTTGTTAAAACGCGACACGCCCTCGCGCGAACGCGCGTGTCCGTTCGACAGCACGCGGGAGATTTCTCGCGCGACGGATGGTTTCTCAGCCACATTGAGCACGCGGTCGCCCGCGATGCGCGGCGCCATGCCGCCGCCGCCGCCGCCGCGCGCGACGCCGATGTACGGCGATGCGTGTGTGCGATCGTCCGTGCGGTCACGCGTGCGTGTGCGCGCGCGACGCGCGGTGCATGTCGCGTGTGGTGATGTGCCGACAGTTGGCGTGCGCACGACACACGGCGACGCGCGTGCGACGTCATTCGAGCGCCGACGCGCGTCGTGTGGTGCGACTAAGTGCGTCGAGTCATTCGCGCGCGCGCACCGAGCGCGGCGGCGAGCGGTGTCGCGAGAACGACCGACGCGGCGATTGGATTTGGTTTTGGATTAATCACCGCGCGTCGATCGATCGATCGTTCGATGGATTATCGCCGCGATGGCGACGTCGTACGCGCTCGCGCGCGGCGCTGGGCGCACGCACTGCTCGGGACAGAGTCTCCGCGCGCGCGCGCGACGCGGAGGATGACGTATGAGCGCGCGAGAGCGGATGTGAGTGGTGAACGCGCGTCGTGGTCGAGCGACCGACGCGAACTCGCGCGCGCCGTGAGCATGGATGTTGAGCGCTTGCCGGTGATTGAGGGCGATGGGCGCGGGCGAGATGTGGAGAGTATCGATGCGTTGATGCGCGTGTTGATTGTGCACGGGGAGAAGAGCGCGCGACGCGGGTATAGACAGGGCATGCACGAGGTGGCGGCGATGGTGTTTGACGTCGTGAGAGACGGACGCGGAGGACGCGCTTCGACATCGTCGGCGTCGCCCAAGGTGGGGTTTAGTGAAGAAGAAATCGAGAGCGCGACGGAGGATGACGTACTTTTTCTCGAGCACGACGCGTATGGGATGTTTGAGGCGTTCATGGGGGATGTAGAGGGTGGCGTTTCGGACTCGGCGGGCGACGGGAAGCGTTTGCGGTTGGCGACGTATTACGAAGATGCATCCACACCGTCGTCGCCAATTAACGCTGCATTTAGACGCATAGAAAAGGCTTTGGTGTATATCGATGCTGTACTGGCGCAGAAGCTCGCGGCGCTCGAGGTGGAGCCGCAATTGTACTTGCTTCGTTGGCTTCGCTTGGGATTTGGTCGGGAATTTCACCACGAAGACGTGATGATTTTGTGGGACGCATTCATGGATGCCATCGCCAACGGCACGCGCGGGGGCGCCGAAGACTTTTCGTCGCGTGACGTTTATGAAGGCGTGGCGGTGAGCGTGTTGCTGTCGATGCGGGACGATATTCTCTCCATGGATGACTTTGGTTCGGTGATGAGTCGGTTACAAAGCGTGCCGCCTGGGATTCAAGTGAGACATTTAATCGCACGTGCGAAAGCCATGGCGGCAACTTCGTTGCTAGATACGACGAATGATGGTCCTGCGACATCAGTAGCGACATCGACAGCGCGAGGGAAAGACCGACTCGTCGTACCAAGATTGCGAAGCAAAAGTCGCGGCGACGCTGAAGCTCCCGCCGAGTCAAGCGTCGATGATGAAGACAAAAAACGCGCCGTCAAGGATACTTGGGCGTCGGAACCTCTTACGCCGGCGATCGAACCGAATGTAAACGCAGCGCCAGTTCCGTCTACTTTGCCGCCATTTGTGGATGGTTTCGAGAAAGTTACGCTCACGGTTCCTCGCCCGGTGTCGGCGATGACGAAATCCAACGACGCCGAAGACGTAGATCCATTCACTACGTCCATGTTTGCCGCCCCAAAAAAAACCGCCGGACAACTTTTGCGCGATACCTCACTCAAGATAGATGCAGCTTTAGCGGCAAAATCTCGAGAATCCTCCTCAGACGCTGCCGCTCGCGCTCGCACCGACGCTATTCGTCATTTGACGCTTGCGTTGGCGTCGCTCAAGCGCGCGAGCACTCTCGGCGATGCCAGCGCCCTCGATGCCGCGGTGCAGACTCAAGCCGTGCTTGAGACGTGTGAGTCTCTTAGCCCATAGCCGCCTTTCGATACAACGCACGTACCCAACGACGTTTAAACTGTAAACAAACAGCGCCCTCGCGCTCGGCGCGCTCTCTGTGGAAGGAAAAAGCACTTTTCTCAACCACCTGCTTTAGAACTCGCCGCGCGCGGTCGATGGGGAAGCGGCGTAAACCGGACGCCCAGACGCTGCTGGAAACGCGCGTGGATGCGGGTACGATAGTCGGGGCGCTTTTGCGCTCGGCGTCGGCGAAGAGGAAGGGTTCAAGCATTAAAGCGCTCACGCTGGCCGCCTCAGTCAAGCATAAGAAGGCCACGCATGCGGTGGTGATGGAGACCATCAAGCACGTGCGGGCGATGAAGTCGTTGTTTCGCAGTATCGGTGGAGATTTAGCGGCCGTCATGGGCGCGGACGAAGGCGCGGGAGGAGACGGCTTGACCGCAGCCGAGTGGCGCGCGAGAGGCGACGGCTTTGTGTACGCGTACGAGTTACTCTTCGGAGCGTCACGGCAGCTCACGAATTGGCGAGGGCGTGATGGTGGAGATATTTTGACGCCTGAGCACGTCGATGCACTCACGCGGGAACTCGAGAAGGCAATGGCTAAGGCGAAGGTGACGACGGCGGCGGCTTTTGCGGAACGCTTTTCACCAGACAACAGTGGGACGGTACGATACTCGCGCACAGCGCGCGTGAATACATTGAAGATGTCGGTTAACGATGCGTTGGATGCGTTTCGTGAGGACGGCTACGAATGCGCGGTGGATGGCTTGATTGATACGTTACTCGTGTTCCCGGCTGGTACGGATTTACACGCGCACGCGTTGGTCAAGGATGGAAGCGTCGTGCTTCAAGGGCGTGCGAGTTGTCTACCTGCTGCAGCGTTAAACCCTGAAAGGGGATGGGCGTGTATCGACGGTTGTGCTGCGCCTGGAAATAAGACGACGCAACTGGCGGCGATGGTTGGCAAAGAAGGAGGCGTGTACGCGTTCGATGCTGACGCGCAGCGGCTCAAGCGTCTCAAAGAAAACGCTAAGACGACTGGGAGTGATGGCATCATTCGCGCCAAGTGTCAAGACTTTCTAACTGTTGATCCTGAGGCGGAGACGTACGCGAGCGTGCGCGCGCTTCTCCTCGACCCGTCGTGTTCGGGATCGGGAACTGAAGTGAACCGCGGCGACATCATGTTGCGTCACGCACTCGGCGATGCCGCCGCCGCTGCCGACGACGAGGAGGATTTAGACGATGAACGAATCGATAAGTTGGCGGCGTTTCAAAAGTCAGCGGTGAGGCACGCGTTTGGATTTCCAGAAGTCGAACGCATATCATATAGTACGTGTAGCGTTCACACCAAAGAGAACGAAGAAGTCGTCCGTGATGTCATGGACGCTGCAAAGAGACATGGTTTTCACCTCGCGCACGCCCTCCCAAAATGGCACCGTCGCGGAATCCCTATCGATGGATTATCACATGCCGAAGCGAAATGTTTGATTCGCGCGGATCCGATAGATGATGACATGGAGGGATTTTTTGTAGCCATTTTTGAGCGAGACGTCGAGCGCACAAAGAGCAAGGGCGTGGGATTAAAACCAGCCAACCCGAACAAGGCGGCGACGGCGACGGCAAACACCAAGAAGCGACACGCGAAAGATATGGATGCCGTCCGGCCGACGTATACGCCGCCGACATCGTCGAATGCTGCGAAGAAGAAAAAGTCGAAATCATCCAAGCCGACGCCGTTGTTTCGATGATGAACACTTCGCGGCGGTGTAGGCAAGCAAAGTTTCCCAATAGCTTAGACAGAGAATGAATAAATAGCAATATAAGTAGTGCGATCTAGCGACGATTTACGCGGTATCTTCTTCCCAAGTCAACGCCTCCTTGACGTACTTGACGCCCAACGCGACGGATGTGAGCGCGATGGGCGCCGCGCCGACTTGCCACGACATATCCGGAGCGTACGCCACCCCGCGAGACATCAACGCCGCCGCCAAAGGAATAGAGCACACCGCAAGCAATTCACCGTTCACCACTTTGGTGATTCTGTTCGCGAGCTTCTCTGACATTGGTTCAACATCACCCTTGGCTTTCGCCGCCGCGCGTTGAATAATCTTAATCGTCGGAAACAAAGACGAAGACCCCATGACGGTGAACAACCACATCTTCACCCAGAAAATCGGCTCGTGCGAGTAAAACTCCCACCCCTTACCGTACTCTGTCGCGCGCAAATACCCAGTGTACAACACCAAGATACCGGCGATGCCGTACACGCTGTCGGCGATGACCAAACGCGTCTCCTCCGCCTCCGTCATGTTCGCCTTCACCGTCCACTTCTCCGTCGTGAGCGCGCCGACGACGAGCACCAAACCGAGATAGTGTCCATACGCCGCGAACGCGCTGGCGACTTGGTCCACCGCGGCGTGCGCATCCGCCGCGTACGCCGTGGCGATCGCCGCAGGCGCGCTCAACGTGAGCGTCTTCAACACATCGGCATCCTTGTGCGCCGCACCGGCGACGACCGCGGTGCGCGTCGCGCGCGCAGGCGACGCCACCGGTGCCACGCATCGTCGCGCGGCGCGCGGCGCGCGCGCGGCGGGTCGGATGGCGATGGTGGACGCGTTGAGCGTGTACATGATTACCGATGACAGTCGCGCGTCGCAGAGTGATGATGACGTCAGTCGCATGCGCGCGCTCGGTGCGACGGTGATTCACGCGCGCGCGCGCGCTCGAGCGGTTGGGGCGACCGCAGCGGTGCGCGGCGCGCGCGAGCTGCGCGCACGGACGCGCGGCGGCGGCGGTGGGCGCGGGCGCGAGTGGATAAGGCGCGACGACGAGGCGACGCGAAAAAGTGCACGCGCGGCGATGCAGACGTGGGGCGATGTCGTGGCGGATATGGATGACGGCGACGCACGCGCGGGGTACGCGATAGATGTTGGTGGTTCGACGGAGGCGCGGTGCGCGCGCGCGGTGGTGGTCGTGCCTGGGCTCACGGATGGGCCGGAGAGCTTGGCGTATGTTGCACCGACGAGCGCGTTGGCTGAGGCGTGTCGCGCGCGCGGCGTCAAGCTCGTGAGATTCGAATTGACATCGTCGTATGAGAGATATGGAACGGTTGGTGACTTGGATTCCGACGCGGAAGAGATTGCAATGATCGTACGCGCGGTGGCGGAGAAGTTTGGTGTGGAAAAGTTTACGCTGCTCGGCCATTCGACGGGATGTCAAAGCATTTGTCACCTTATGCGTACGACGAAGGACGCGGGTTTGATTGATAAGATCGAACGTATCGTGTTGCAGGCTGGTGTGAGTGACCGAGATTGGTATGACCACGACAATGGCGTTGAGGTTATGCGCGAAGCTGTGCAATTGGCGGAGAGCATGGCTTCGCCGACAGATTTGATGCCGACGACGACGGCCGGGACATATGGCGTACCAACGACAGCGCGCCGCTTTATGTCTCTCGCGGGGCGAAACGGTGATGATGATTGGTTTAGCCTCGATATATTCGATGGCTCTTCATCCAGCGATGCAGCGCCAATGAATAATAAGATTGCGACATTGACGACGTGCGCGAACGTCGACGTTCGGCTCGTCGTCTCTACGCAGGATGAGTACGTCCCTTACGATGACAACACAGTCAGAGCACATAACGAGCGCATTCGAGCGGCGTTCGATGCGGTGGCTAAGAGTGCTACCACTCATTACGTCGCGGCGAATCACGATTTGAGCGACATGAAAGATGACGACGTCGCCGGCGTCGTCGATTTCATCCTCCTCTAGTAAATTTAGTGCAGTGTAAAATACATGGCTACAGAATCGTTGTACATTTTGTATCATATCGTATCATCAAAGCTTTTTCTTTCTCGCCACAGGCGCTTTGCGTTTCGCTTTGGCGTCTGAGGGCAACCCCATGGCGAACAAATCATCGGCTTCTTCATCCGCGCGCGCGGCGTTCTTCATTTGCTCGCGTTCGTCCTCCGTCATCGGTCGCTCGTGTTCGTACACAGACGCATACGCCTCTGCAGGTGCTCGCCGCGCAGACGTCGTCTTCATCCCCGCCACGCTTTGTTTCTTAAACGTTTTGAAGTTCACACCTCGCACAGGCGACGACGGAGTCGCCGTCGTCGTCGTCGTCGTCGTCGCCTCGGCCGCGCCCGCGTCTCGAACGACCAACTCGCCGTACACCAACTCCGCCTCTCCCATCGTCGGCTCTCGCGTTTTCCGTTTCAACCGCGCCTGCGTGAGCTCGCCCATATCATCCACAATCACACGTCGCACCGCACCATCATCCTCATCCGGCTCCGTCGCGCTCCCTTCATCATCCGTCGACGCCTCCGCGCCGTCGCCCACCCGCGCCGTCGCGCGCACGCGCGTCGCCCCTTTCCCCAGCACCACCTCGCGCCCCGCGCATCCCTCCGCCTCCGCCTCCGCCTCCGACGACGACCCCTCCAGCACGCACACCCACGCCCCACCCTTGGCCTCCACGCGCGTCGCCGCATCGACGACGACCCGCGTGCCGTGCGTCGACCCGAGGTCGCGCACCTCCAACGCCCCGGTGCCACCATCGACGCGAAACTCGGCGTGCTTTCTCGACACCGTCGCGTCGCCGTCCCCGACGCATAGCTCACACGCCGTGTGACGACCGACGGTGACGACCGCGCGCGATGCGCCGACGGTCACCACGCGGCCGTTCCACGACAGCGCGTACGACGACGACATCGTCACTCGGCGTGTCGAGCACTGACGCGCATCATCATCATCATCATCGTCATCATCATCCATCCGTGGAATCATTCGTCGCGAACGATGTGGGCGCCGCCGAAGAGCGCGTTGAACAACTCCTGAACCTCACCAACGAATCCTCCGCGCGTTCGTCGTCTCGCGCGCGCATCCATGCGCCCACCGCTCGCGAGCGCCTCGACGTCGTCGTCATCCAACGCCCCGGCGCGCGGGCTGGTGTTAATCATGTCCGCGTACGCCGCGAGCGCCTGCTCGTCAGGGGAGAGCCCGATGCCCGCGCCAGGGGAGTAGCCTTGAGATTCGCTTTCGGTCGCCGCGCGCATGGCCACGCGGAGCGCATCGGCGTCGTCGGCGTCGTCGTCGGCGTCGGCGTCGGCGTCGTCGTCGATGATGCGCGTCTCGGACGATGCGACGCGCGCGCGCACGCATCGTCGTCGATTCGCGCGATTGACGCATCGAGCGCGGTGGAGTCGATCGGCGTTGGCGTCGATCGTGATCGTGGGTGCGCGTCGCGTTCGACGCCTCAATCGCGCGCGATCGACGACGGCGGTGGCGGCGGCGGCGCGCGTCGGCAACGATGGTGACATCGTCGTCATCGTCTCGTGGTGAACTGTGGCGTCGTCGTCGTCGTCACTCGCGGTCGCCTTTGCGTCGTCATGCGGTCGGGATCGGACGCGGACGACGACGATGGGGCGGCGAGTGATCCGGGCGTTGCGCCGTCGCGCGATGCGCGTCGACGGCGGCGCGTCGGCGTCGGCGGTGGTGCGTCGACGTCGGGGATGGCGATGATGACGATGATGATGTCGCGTCGCGCGCCTCGCGCGTCGCGCATCGCCAGCGTCGTCGGGCGTCGGCAACGCCGGGCGCGCGAGGAGTTTGCGACGTGGACGCCCGCGGGGAAGGATGGGCGTCGACGGGGGCATCGCGCGTGCGCGTCGGATGACGAAGAGGACAAGGCGGAGGCGGCTCGGACGCCGCTGGGGGCGCACGTGACGTCGAGCGCGACGGATGCGGGGCGGAAGTTTGCGCTGGAGCATAGATTGAGCGCGATGCGGGCGTTGCCGAAGACGTCGAGGTATGCCAAGGCGCAGGTGGATATGATCACAAAGGCGTTGGAGTTGCTCGAGCGCGGGAAGGTGCAAGTGCGAACGGTGGAGGAGGAGGACGAGTTGGCTGGTTTGCTCAAAGCGGTGAAGCTTTAAAACAAGTTGTAGTAGGTAATTTTCTAGATGTTGCGCTAGCGTGTGCGTGAGTGCTCGTGCGTTTTATTACCGCGCGCGCGTATATATGTTTGCGTGTGTATGTTGGATTACAATGGATGTCCGAAAGTGGTCTAAACATGTTCTGTCCACATTTTTACGAGCCGCCGACATCGTAAATTCTAGCCGCATCTGTCAAGATGCGTTTCTTACGGATGCGATACGCAATTGCGGTGCGCATATTTCCTTCTTTTGCGTTTTTGAGCTGTTCATAATCTTCCTCTAACGTCGTCGGACAATCCTTGAGGCGCGAAAGAACCGCGGCGCGAATCGCTTGCGCAGCGCGCTTTTCAGGCGCGCCCCCGCCGAGCTTGAATCCTTCAACACCATTCGCGGCAGCGAACTCTTCGGGGGTGGCTAATACCGCACGCAAAGCCCAAAGTAACTTATCTTCGGCATTACCGTCAGAGATGAAGTTGCCATTCCATAAAGCCTCATCGAGCGCCGGGTGCGTACGCTTGAGGTTGGCTAGTCGAGAAGAGTCGGCGCCGAGCGCCCGCTTCATGGCATCATGATTCGCCTGCAAATACGGTAGTAACCCCTCGAAACGGTAAATATCAGCAACGTTCTCCGCGTCTACGAATCCATAGCGCGTCACCAATTCGTCGTTGTTCAATACACCGTATGAAATGAACACCTCTGACCCCGCGGCGTAGTCTTGAGGCGCACGCAACACAAAAGCGCCTCCTGAAAACTCGAATTCCGTCTTCAACATCGTCTTGTGGTTCACCATATCAATCAATGGCATCAATACATACGCCAACGCGCTATCACGCTCGTTGTTCTGCGCGCTATCGAACACAGTGAGAGCTAAAACGGCAAAGACCGCGAGCCATCGACCTTCGGCGCTTGGCGCCGTCAAAAATGTCGCAAAAGCAGTGCCCACCGCGAGCGATCGCGGCAAAAGCTTGGCTTTCAGTTTTGCATCATCTACCAATCTTCCGCTAAATACTCGCGACCGAACGCAATCCAAAGCCCATACTATACGCTCGTCGCTCATCGTCGCTAAAGCGCTCGTCGTTGCCGCGTGACGTCTCACCAACCTAATCGCCTCCGCGTTCTCTCCAAGCTGATCTCTCTGCAGCTTCGCCGCCAACGTGTACTGCATTGCACGAACTTCGCTATCGCTATAAGAGCCAATCAAATTGAACACTTCAGGGAGTTGTGCAATGTAAGGCGCAAAAGCGCTCTCCGACCCGAGTGCGTACTCTCGAAGCAACACCAGCGCCACACGAAACGCCCACTTCTCCTCACCTACGGCGTCCCATAACGCATCAGATATAAACTCTGGGTGCGGGTTTGCCATGCCTTCGGTAACGACTAGGGCGCTGCGTCGAGGTAGACGCACGAGCTCGTCATTGGCTTTGATGTTCGCGCGCGCTACCACACCTCGAGCGGTTTCAGCGTCATCCTTCGCGCCGCCAACGTAGGCAATTTCAATAGCTTTGCCTTCGACGTCGTTTTCTTTGAGCCAAGAGGTGAGACGGGTGTCGGCTGTTGACGCGCTGGCGCGTGGTGTCTCGCGCGACCCGCGTGAGAGGTTTAACCGCGACGCTCGAGTGGGGTGACGCGCACGCGTTCGTGCGAACGCTGGCGCGGCGCGCGACGTCGATGCAGATACGCCATACATTATTACTGTGTTACAATGGCGTGAGTGCCCAGGTCACGCGCGCGACGCGCGGATGTGTGAGGATAGCGTCGGCTTTGAGACGTGCTGCTGCGCTTTGTCGGCGAGGCGGACATATAGTAATACAAGGTGCGGAATCATGTTACGCCAAAACAGAGTAAGACACTATTTCCATAGTTTAACGCTCATGTCGCGCGAGGCAGAGATGAGCATCTTTCCAGAGGTACCAGAAATTGTAGCCAAGGCAAGGACTGCGTCTCGATGTGAGTCGTGGCGTTCATGCGCCGCGGATGCCTGCGTCTGCGGCTTCGCCGGCACGGGCGTTTCTTGTTGCAGTACCATGCCGTTGAATGACTTTTCAGAAAACTTTGGACGTGGGCCGGAGATCTTGCCAGACATTACGCGTGATTTCGCGGCGTCACCCGGGTGCCACACGCGAATACACGCGTCGGTGCTCCCTGAAACTATCGCCCCGTTGGGAAGCGTCAAGAGCGCTCGCACGCCCGGTGGTCTAGACACCGTCGATAATAACTCATCTGCACGTAGGTCTTCGCTAAATGTACCGTAAGCCGAGCTTGTTAGCGTGGATGAATACACGTGCGCGCTTTGGGGACGCAGTGCACGTAGGCGACCGTTCGCATCCATGGCGCTCGGCGGCGCACGAGCCGCGGCATCCAGTGCCGCACCTTGTCCGCGCAACGTGCGTAAAATGCGAAGACATCCGCCGTCAGCGACATCCCAAAGCGCAACTTCATCGTGGCCAGCGGCACACCACACGAGCGGTCGACCGATGACACCTGATAAACTCTGACGCGTCGGCTGCGTGGCCACCACCATGGCGTCTACGCCTACGCCTCGAGATGGATGACTCCACTCCTGCACTATGGTTTGGAAACGCATGTCAAGCAAGCTCATAGCGCCACTTGCGGTACTCGCCACGAGCCATGAAGATGTGTGCTGCGCGTCCATCGCGATCGATGATACGACGCCAAGCTTTGGATTGAGTGGAATTCTAAACGCGTCTCGCGGCGCTCGGTAATCCCATCCGTAAACTCTACCGCTTTGCGTCACATAGCACACGACGTGTTCATCCAAGCACGCCAACGCGGCGATGGCGCCTTCCGATTTATTTACGTGGCGAATCTCCGCTGCGCCAGTGTACTTGTCAGGTACTTGCTTTCCCGCTCGTTTTGGTGCGTCTCGAGTTGTATACTCAACGCGCCACGCGTGCACCGTACCATTGTCGCTTCCACTCACAATATGCGAGTCCGACGTCGAAGCGACGCACGTGACTTTCCCACCCTGAGACGCATATGTCAAGCGTGACTTGAACGACACGTCTTTTTCAATGCGACGAGAATCCCAAATCTTACAGCTCCCGTCATCGCTGCCAGTGACAAAGAAGACTTCGCCGCGGTCGACGGCGATGGAGGACACCGCGCCGCGATGTTCGAGTAAATGCGCCACAAGCACACCTCTCGGAGTCCATGCATCGTCATCGTTCATAGATGTTGTTGCGGCGGTGTCAGCTTCTGGCGCTCCTCCGATTGATTTGAATCTATTTACGCCCATGTTTTTCACGGCGGCGGACAACGCGTCGACGACGCTCCCGCTCGCAACGTCAACGCCTCGGTCTTCGCGCGTTTCGCGCAACGAAATCACCCGAGCGTCCTGTGGCACCACCAGTGGAGTCTTGGCACCAAAGATCGTCGACCATGCGTCGTTAACGTCGGAATCTGACATGTACATGTCGCCTTCGTCGATGAAGCTCGGCGGCCGGGACGACTGGTTGCGCGTTTGCTGCGGCGCGGCGCCTTCACTAGGTGACGCACTCGATCTCACTCGTCGCGCGTTCGCAAGAGCCTTAATATAAGACATCATAACTTTCAAACTCGCCGCATCCGCGTCATCATCCCTCGCGCTGTATCCGCCATGGACGTTGTCTTCGGGGTCCTGATTTTCCAAATCCGACGGTCGGTCGATGCGCGCTCGCGCCGCCGCAAACACTGCCGCCGTTCGCAACCCCGTGGCCTGCTCCAACGCCGCCTCGAACGCGCTTCGAGATGGCGGAGGGTATACGCACATCGCTAACACATCCGGCTGACTCAAATACTCGGGCGCCACGCGCAGAAGTTTGGCGCAATTCGGCTCTGACGCGTTCACAAACGGCGCCACCACAGGCGAGAGCGATGTAAACGCATCGACAACACCCATACATCGCGCTGCGGTTGCGAAAAACTCGAATGCTGCGTTCCGCACCATCGTCGAAGGGTGGCACATGAGTGGCGCGGCAGATTTCGCGACACTTACGATGGCGTGCTTGCCGAGCGATGCCACTGCGGCGCGCTGCGGCTTTTCTCTCACGTCTGGGGCGATCAATGTCGTCATACATCGCAATGCACAAGATACCACGGCGTCTTGCACGTCGAGTAAACATCGATCAACACAAGGCACGAGTACAAGCTCGCATGATGCGCGACCGACGACTCTACCGACACCGGCGATGTGCTTGAAAAACTCGCACCGCAACTGCGGCGCCGGCGAATTCAAACACGTTATCAACAGCGGCATGAGAAAGTTATTTGCATCGTCTCTGCCAAAGAATTCCGCAAGCTGCGGTGAATTCGCCAAGATCACTTCGTACATCGCTTTTTCGGCAACTGGACTCTTGCCGTTACGATGATCCGGCGTGAGCATGCTAAGAATTACGCTCCGAACTGTGTTTCGAATGACGAGCATTTCGTCGTCAAAACTAATGGGATTGCCGCCCACGCCGCCGCTTGCGACGGCGCGCTGCAAAAACTCCACGCTCAAGCGCGCGAGCTCGGCCAAAACCTCTCCTAGGGCTATTCTTACTAATGTTTCCGAATCACTTGCTGCGTTGCTTAAGATTGGCCAGATGTATTCGCGGAACAATCCAAACTCGCTTTGTGGAACTTCGTTGACGGCGGTTAAAATGTCGGCGATAGCGCGCAACGCCTCTGCGCGCACAATCGCCGCCGCGTCCTGTAATGAGCTCGCACAGAACGGCAACATCAATTGTAGTACGCACTCGTCCGTGGCGATGACGCTGAGCCTGCGTAACAGTTTCAACGCGCGCACGCGAGCGCTCACGAGTGTCGCGCCTCGAATCGCCGAACACACGTGCGCGGCGACGAGATGCACGCCCGGACATTTTACTCGCGATTTCATCGCCATTGCCACAGCATCTTCTGTTGTCGACGCACGCTCAATGGCGTCCATTCCACTTTCAACGCGCACGATGGTGGCGAGTAAATCATCCAGCTCTGCGTTGATGGCATCAATTTTCCCATTTGCATCCAAATGTAAAAATTGCGCACTAAACTCGTGCACGCGCTCAAAGTACGACGGAAACAACCGTGAACGATAGTACTGTTCCAAGTACTCACGTGCACTCAAACGCGCGCTCGGATCGATGGAAACCATAGACATGATCATCTGACGCGCCAAGTCATCCTTTACGCCCGCCTCGAGCGCTTCGCGAGGATCGTACTCGCCCCGACGATATTGCAACGCTTCGGATAAATCAAACAACGCGTTGCCATCCATAAACAACTCTGCGAGAGTGCATCCCAAGGCGAAAATATCCGCACTCGGATCCACTTTTGTCGGCGTCTCATCCAGCATGGTTTCCAGCGACCGACTTCGATTTTCATTTGAAAATCGCTCGGGCGCGATGCAACATCGACGTCGTCCTCCGCTATCAAAAAAGTACGTAAACTCTGAAGGATTATCAACCGGTATCTCACTCGGTTTATACGAGGCGTAATCACTTAAAAAACACCACCCCCATGACGTCATGAGGACGTTCTCGCACTTGATGTCTCCGTGCGTGACGCCGACGGCGTGCGAGTCACGCGTCGCCAACAACACCTGATACGCCACCCACGCCCGTTCACATTCGCTTAAAAACGGCCGCGCACTCAACCGATCATACAACGTCATGTGGCAATACTGCCTCATCAGGTAAACCGCGCGTGAGGTCTCCAACGCGCGCGTATACGGCCAACAATGCGGCGCGGCGTCGCCTCGCGTCAGCGCCGCGTAAATCAAATCAATCTCACGTTCATGCCGTCTCAAATCCGGAAACCTCCCCGGCCGCTTCACGTACACCTTCACCAACGCTAGTGACGTCCCCGGATGCTCATCCGTGCCCTCGTCGTCGTCCACGCGACACGTAATCGACTTTAAAAACCGCCCACCGGGCGCCGTGGCGTTGGTTTTCACGACGAGATTCGGTAAATCTTGCGACAAAACATCCGTCACGTGCGCGCGCGGCGGCGCCGAGTGCTGGTTCCCCATCGCGCGTCACGCGTGCGTTACCAATGGCGCATTGAACGGCGGCGGCGGCGGCGGTCGCGATGATGGTCGCGGCGTAGGTCGCGACGACTTTTGGCGACAGTTGGCTTTACTTTAATCATCACATCGTTACGCGTCAAAGGACCGCGCGCGGTGCGCGGTCGTCGTCGTCGTCGTCGCGCACCGGCCATCGTCGTCGTCGTCGTCGTCGCGCGGTGATGATGGCGCGAGCGACGGTGACGCTGTGCGACGGCGTTTCGATGCCGCGGTTGGCGTTTGGAACGTACAAACTCGCTGGAGACGTGTGCCGCGACGCCGTGCGCGACGCCCTGGTCGTAGGATTTCGCCACATCGACACCGCGACGTGTTACCGCAACGAGCGCTCGGTGGGAGAGGCGGTGCGCGCGAGCGCGTGCGCAAAGGAGGTGTTTTTGACGTCCAAGATTGCTCCAAACGAAATGACGAGCGAAGAGACGACGTCGCGAGCGATTGATGGCGTCGTCGACCGGCTCGGTCGGGCACCAGATTTGCTCTTGGTGCACTGGCCGGGTGAGGCCAAGCAAGCGCCGACGAGCGAGAGGCATCGAGAGGCGCGGGAGCGCACGTGGCGGGTGTTTGAGCGCGCGTTGGAGCAAGGGAAAACGCGCTCCATCGGCGTGAGTAACTTTGAGATTAGGCATTTGGAAGAGTTATTGTCGTATGCCAAGGTCAAACCGAGCGTGAATCAAATTGAATTGCACCCGCGGTTTAATCAACGCGCGCTGCGTGAGTTTTGCGCGATGCATGGGATTCATATTCAAGGGTATTCGCCGCTCGGCGTGGGGAGTTTGTTGGAGGACGCGCGAGCGCTCGAATACGCCAAGAAAATTGGTTTGGCACCCGCTCCCGCGCTCGTGCGTTGGACGCTGACGCGAGACCCCGAATGTTCGGTCGTCGTCAAGTCCACGGCGAAGACGCGCACGGAAGAAAACTTTACGGCGCTTCGCGCGAAGACGGCGGAGGCGAGCGAAGACGACATTCGCGCCCACGCCGACGCGCTCGAAAAAGCATTTGAAAGCACGCAATCTAAGCAATGCTGGGACCCGAGCGTGGTGTGTTAGATAACGATGACAATCATGACGCCGTTGACACGATTGTTGGGGCGTAGACACGGACGGTCGTCGGTCGAGCGTCGACGCCCCGACACGCGCGACACCATGTAGTACAAAATATTGATAGCTTTAAATGTTTTAATATATGTAATTTTAGGGTTTACATTAACGTTCAGGGTGGTGACTGGTGACGCAATCAAGCGAGTCGCCCATAACGCGACTCGTCGCGTGACGTCACACGCCGTCACCACCCTCACGCGCACGTAATCGTCAATCGCACCACCTCACGCGCGATGAGTGACGAAGAAACCCCAACCGCGGTCGAGGACTTCGACCCGACGGCGATGAAGAAGAAGAAGAAGAAGAAGGTGACCCTAGACCTCGGACTTTCAGACGACGACACCGCCGGCGCCGGCGACGCGGATGATGCCGGCGTGGACGACGCGAAAGCGGCGATGGATGATTTGTCTCTCGGTGACGACGAGTTCGGTAAGAAGAAGAAGAAGAAGAGTAAGGATAAAAAGACAGAATCAGTGGATGGGGATGACGATCTCGGCGACCTCGGCGAGGAGTTTGGAAAGAAGAAAAAGTCTAAAAAGAAGAAGAAGACAGAGGATGAGGATGACGACGAAGATGAAGATGTTGGACGTGACGGTACGAATACTGGTTCTGGGACTTCGTGGGATGGGACGACGAGAGATTACCACTACGACGAAATGCTCGGACGGGTTTTCGGTATTTTGCGCGAAAAGAACCCGGCGTTGAGCGAAAAGAGCAAGACGATTATCAAGCCGCCGCAAGTGTTGCGTGAAGGGACGAAGAAGACTGTGTTTGCGAACTTGATGGAGATTTGTACCGCGATGCATCGACCGAGCGAGCACGTGATTCAATACTTGCTGGCAGAGTTGGGTACCAGCGGGACGCTCGACGGTACGCAACGTTTGGTGCTCAAGGGACGTTTCTTACCCAAGGTTTTCGAGGGTGTGTTGCGTCACTACTTCATTGATTACGTCATCTGTAACATGTGCAAGTCGAGTGACACGCAATTGGTAAGAGAGCAAAGTTCGCGTTTGTCGTATTGTCGATGCCAGTCGTGCGGAGCGTCGCGTTCGGTTAGTACCATTCAACGCGGTTTCACCGCCGTCGGTAAGGGTGATCGTCGTAAAGCGCGACAATAATACGACTAGACGACTTTTAATACACATCATTGACGTGATTCATGAAATCTGGTTTGTTCCTTTTGTCGTTAAATCGTTTTCGCTAAAATGCTAAAAAGTTTTTTTTGTGGGGCGGACTTGGATTTTTTACTCCTTGTCCTCCTTGCGCGCACATCCCTCAGCGCTCGCGGCCGCATCTGGATTCATGGCACACTTCCAAGAATCATCATCACCGAGCGTATCCATATAAGTTTGAGGCACGATGCGCCACTTCTCGCACGCATCACATTGTATCCAAGATGTCTTTGGTTTCGTCTTGGGCGCCGGAGACGCCGCAATCTTTGCCTTTGGCTTGGGTACAGGAGCGCCTCCTCGACGCACGATAGGTGCAGCGGCCCATCGCACGGTTTGCATGGCGATTTGCAGGATTTCCTTGCTTCCATCATCGTAAACGATCTCATGTTCGCCGGTATCCGGGCGGAATCCAGTCACGGTACCGTAGTAGAACGACTCGTCAGACGGCCAGAAGATTTCGACGTCGCGATTCATGCAGCTCGCGCCCAAAGTTTCACCAATTTGTTTCATCAGCTTACCGACGTTATCACCCATTTTGTAATCAGGACCGATAGAGCGAATTGACTGTCGCCACTTCTTGGCCGTACCCTTGCCCGCAGAACGCTCAAAGTCCGTAGCTGGGACAGTGATTTCATCAACCGTGCACCGCTCACGTTCGCGACGCATCGCCGCGTAGCGCACCATTTCCTCTCCGCGCTTTCCACCAGGAAGCAGCACGCCACGCATGCCGCCGCAACCGATGGGGATGGGCTTAAGCGCAAAGATGAGCCCGCCGTCGGGTTCGGGTAATTTCACATCACCAGTAAACGGCTCCCAAACCTTGGGTAACCAACGCACGGTGGACAGGAAGAGATGCACGCGCTCGGCTTCGCCGTCTGGTGCAGAGAAGTATTGAACTTCGTGCTCGCCGGAGGCATCGTCGTAGGCTACGACCTTCGCCGGGAAAAACTCCATGCCCTCGCCATATGGAAGGATTTCGATGTTGTTACCGATGACGCCACGCCCGAGGGCGAGGCCGCGTTCAGAGAGATGGTGAATAATCGGTTGACCTTTTGATGGGCCAGCGCCGTTGTACTTGACCTCTTCCTGCCAGGCACCCTTCTTCTTGGCGAGTTTCATAAAGGCTGCGATATCCATTGCTTTGGCCGATGATGTCTTCTTCTTCGACTCTCTGAACAACACAACCTTGCCACCGCCAGTAAGCACGGCTTCGAGACCGCCGCATTCGATGGGCACGGCGCCGGCGCGCATGACGCACTGCGCGTCGAGTTCGAGTAAAAAGTCAGCAGCCGCTTGCGCCGCGAGTTCTTCTTCGGTATACTTTGAGCGGTTCGGTCGTTTGCGTTCCATGTACTCGTCGTCATCGTCTTCATCATCGTCTTCATCTTCATCCTCTTCACTAAAGTCTTCGTCGGAGAAATCGTCGTCGTCGTCGCTCGCGTACTTGGCTTTCTTCGACGCCGATCGCTTCGGAGGCTTTTTAGAGCTCACCTTGGATGCAGCCTTAGACTTCGACTTGACCACAACGGGCGCCGGCTTTGTCTTCGGCTTGGCGTCTTCAGCAGCCGCACGAGCTTCGTCGAGTGTGCTTTCCACCAACGCGATGGCTTCGAGCTCCTCCAGAGACGGACCACGTTGCAAGTAAATTTTGGTCTCTTCCGGCAACTTGGTCTCAGCCGTGAGCTTGGGGAAGTACGGTGAGTTCCATTCAAGCAATTCGATATTCGTAATGCCAACTTGCGAGGACACGGCTTCGATGGTGTTCGCTTCTCCGCACACGTACACGCGGTAGCCGTTGTACATGACTTCGTCACCCATACCCGGATTGCGCACGCGCTTGACCGTCGTCTCCTTATCCGCCTGCGGCTTACGCCCAGGCTTTTCGCGCACAACGGCAAATCGTTGAGGTAATCCGTCCGGCCAGCGAGTTTTTTGTAAGCAAAAGTAAATCCACTCACGATTACCGTCATTATACATGATTTCGTGCTCGCCGGAATCAGATTTGTACCCGATGACTTCGCCAGGGAAGTACTCTTCGATTTCAGGAAACCACATCTCGAGGCATCGGCCGATAACAGACTCTCGGTACGCCGCACCCTCATCGCGTAAGTATTTGCCAATGGGTATGCCACGCTTGGAGTCGTCGTCGATCTTTGCCGCTGGTATGTCCACAGCGAGGCGAATGGATTGACGCCACTTACGCGTCGAACCTCGACCGCCGAGACGCTCGAAATCAACAGCGGGCGTGACGCGCGTGGCGCCCTTCTCATCGACGTATTCGACAGTTTCGTCGCCACGCTTTGCACCAGGGCGCAACACGCCGTCAAGATGCCCGCATTGCACTTTGACTTGTTGCTCGCCGAGAATGGATTGGGCATTCGTCGCGCGCGACTCCTTGGGCGCTTCTTGCGACGCCTCACCTTTCGTCTTCGGCGGCACCTTGGCCTTGGATGTCAAACGCAGACTCGCAAGTTCGATATTCTCCGGGTACTTGTGATGGAGCTCGAGCTCAACTAAACCGTCGCGCTCGAGCGAGATGACAGCGAGGTTAAAACCGATGTCTTCGCCAACCTTGGACGTCCATCGCGTGCGCATGTCCTTAATCACCGGTGAGCCGGCATGGCCACGCGCGAGGCGAACCTTGAGCATCATAGAGGGAAGATAGGTGGCGTTTGGAGAGGCGCCAGCCAAATCCAAACCTCGAAGCATGATGTTACGAATGGCGTCAAGCTTATCTGCGGCGAGCTCGCCGCCGTGCGGCGCCGGCATCGGCGGCGGACCACCGCGACGAGACGGCATGCGGTCACCAGCAGTGATTTCTTCAGGCTCAAAGAATGCATCGACTGGCATGCCATCACCACGACGCGCAGTGCGTGCGTTGCGCTCAGCTTGACGGTATCGCTCCTTTTCAGCCTCTTTGGCTTCTCGCGCCTTGCGGTCCTCTTCTTGCTTGCGAACTTCATCAATTTTCTTTTCGAGAAGCGGACGAACGCGCTTAAACATCTCAGAGACAATCTCATCGCGCTCGGATGGAAGGAGATCTTTTTGACGCAAGCTCTTGAGGCCTCGACCCAAGACGCAGACTTCACCTTCGTTCAACATGGTTGATGCTCCCGGTAATCCCATGGCGGCGGCGGCGATGGCAGCCTCGCGCTCCTCTTGAATGCGAATCACGCGTTCCTCCTCCGGTAACTCCTCCAATGTCTTGCGCGGCGGTGGGCCAAGCCAAAGACGTGTGCCTTCGAGTAAGTAAGTACCCTTACCGTAAAACTTACCTTCGATCCAGCCTTCATTCCACTTGATGATGTCTTCCCACGGCGTGTCGTTGGCTTCGGCAATCATGCCGACGTTTTCTCCAGAACGCGTGTAGTAGCACAACACACCGCGCATCTCCAACAACTCACCTGGTTGAGGTTCTTGAAACTCTTCCACAGCCTTGGTTTTCTTCTTCTTCTTCCCTCCCTTCTTCGGGCCTTCGTTACGAAGGAGAAATTGTACGAGATCTGTAAACGTGGCGTGCGCCAACGGCTTGGTTCGCGTGCCATTCTCAACCGGCAACTCAAGCTCAGCGTCTCGTTCTTCAATCCAGTGATCGGTAATCGCGACCTTCTTGGCGATAGACCAACCTTCGGACGCCTTGCCATATTCGTCTGCGATGTGCGTCGCCGCCCACTTGGCGCACTCGCCGTCGCAGTGAATGAAGCACGCTTGCGCCGGGTGATTCTGGCCTAAATCTTGGAAGCGCTTGCACTTGCCGATGATTTCAGCCGTGCTTGGCAAGTGATCTTCACAGAACGCGCGCGGGCAAGCTTCGCAACGGAACAAAATACCACCAACAGCGGCGGCTTTGCGACCACACTCGTGGCACGAGTGATGCGGGCACGACCAGCGGTGGTAGCGCGTAATGTCCTTCACCGTAATTCCGATGCAATCTGGGTGCACAGAAACCGGGCACAAATCACAGCACACAATTTCCCCACCGTCCCAGCACGACTGACACACTGAGCTGTGGCCGTAATCGCGACCAGCGATTTGCGAGCGCGGCTTTTTCTGCTCTGGGCCCTTGGACTTGTTGGCAGTTCGCGCTTCACGCTCGTGCACCGACGGCTCACCCTCCTCCATGCTGTAATTGTTCGCCTTTAACACGGTGTGGCCATCGATCATCATGGTAGTTTTGCTTCGCACACGCTTGGTCGCCAGGATGTTCTGGTTGAATTCAGCCGCAATGTCCTTGACGGATTTGTATTGCTTCGCCTTGGCCTCGCTCACTGCATCTGTGCTCACGCCCATCTCATTGGCAATTGCTGTGGGAAGCATATACGTCGAAATTGGCGCAGCTTCAGCCTTGCCTTCGATATAATCTTCCGCAGTCATCATCACGTCTCCTTGCAAATCTAACAGCTTCTTACGGCGCGCATCACCCTTCGCCGTGCGGTCCATGAGAATATCCAACTCTTCATCTGTCGGCGGATCACCACTCTCCTTGCTGAACACTTGGTCCACACCAAAACGTAACATGGCGTACAGGTCATTCTTATCCAAAGAATCTGACATCTCCGCAGCCTTGGTAGACCCACGAGAGACCATTTGTTCCAAGAATAATTTCTTCTCCGCACGTTGCGTCATACGCTCTTCGACGGTTCCCGCGGTGACCAAACGATAGATGTGCACCATCTTCTTTTGACCGATACGGTGAACACGTGCCATGGCTTGCAAATCAACTTGAGGGTTCCAATCGCTATCAAACAGAATGCACGTGTCCGCAGTTTGTAAGTTCACCCCTAAACCACCGGCGCGAGTTGACAACAAAAAGGCAAACATGGGCGAGTCCGGACGGTTAAATGCGGCGATATCGATGGAACGTTGCACACGATTCGTCGACCCATCCAAGCGCGCGTATGTATAACCCTTGAGCGATAAGAAATCTTGCAAAATGTCAAGCATGGATGTGAACTGAGAGAAGAGCACGACGCGGTGACCACCAGCTTTGAGCTTTGTGAGCATGCGGTCGAGCACGGCGAGCTTACCAGACGCAGAGACGAGTTCCTCGACTGGAACCCCTTCCTCGGGGACGTCGGTGCCAGAGAACAGGAAAGGGTGATTGCAGCACTTACGCAATTGCATCAATAACGAGTTGAGCTTTTGGAAGTTGTCCGCACCACCTTCGCCTCGCGCTGACTTTTCAAGCGATGTCAACGCCGTCGCCTCGCGCATCAAAAGACGACGATACCAAAACGTTTGCGCCTGCGATAACGGGCACATAATTTTCGTTTCCGTCTTAGGTGGCAATGAAACTTCGACTTCACCCTTAACGCGACGTAAAATGAACGGACGCATCAAAAAGTGCGCCTTTTCTAACAATGCAGAGTCAACCTTGTGCTCGGCGGTGTTCAAGTTGAACGCCTTGTCGAACGGCTCACTCGTCGTAAACAAGTCCGGATGCAAGAATGAAAGAATGGCGTACAATTCATGCAAGTTGTTTTGCACGGGCGTACCCGTGAGCAACAACGTATGTTGACGCTTGATGCGCTTCAAAACCGTGTGAGCGGCAGTTTCTTCATTCTTCACGCGGTGACCTTCGTCGAGAATCAAACAACGCCACATCACCTTCTGGGTCAACGTCACGTTGAACGCGGCATTACACGCCATTTCGTACGTCGTTACCGCGACATCATAAGACTCGGTGTTCGGCACAACTTCCTTGCGTAAACGCGCGCGCTCTGTTTCGTCACCAGAGTGCAAGCGCACCACGCGGAAACTAGGCGCCCACTTTTGAAGTTCATCCATCCAAGAAGACAACACAGAAAGCGGACACACCACCAAGTGCGGTCCTTTGGCATTACGCATCTCCTTGATGCATGCCAAGAACGAAATCGACTGCAGCGTCTTACCGAGGCCCATCTCGTCAGCCAAAATACACGACGTTCCTTGGTCAAACATGCGCACGTTCCATCGCAAACCTTCGAGCTGATATTCGCGCAGCACCGCCTTAATCATCGCTGGCTGGTTTTCAACCGGGAGTAAAATCTTTTCCGGTCCCTTTTGACTCGCATCGTACGCTGCCGCGCGCTCATGAATCATATTCTTCACCTGCGGCGTGATGAATGGCTCGAGCGCCTTCATTTGCGTATCCAAATACTTGGCGCGTTTCCCCACCGCAGCCTCCATCGCCTTGGCCACCTCGCGATTATTATTCACGCAACGCACTTCATTATCTGTCTGCACCTTGGGCTCCTTGGGCTTCCTCCGCACGTACGGTTTACGATCCCTCTTCTCCTCAAAAACATACTGCGTGCGCCCGTCATCCAACTCCTTTGCGCTCGCCTCGAGCTCCTTATCAAAAACGCTCGGCTCACCCTCCGTCAACGTGTAATTATTCGACCTCAACACCGGTTCACCATCAATCATAATCACACGCGCCTTCGTCTTACGCCCAGATCGTCTCGCACCCATAGCCTCCGCGAGAACATCCGCGGGAATCTCGTCGTAGCCGGGATCGCGCGCGCGCTTGCGCGCCTCGTCGCTCTGTCGCTCCGCCTCCTCTGTCGTCATCGCCGTCGCCGGCACCAAGTCCGACGCCGACGCCGGCATCGCCCTCACGTCCTCGCCCTCGCGCGCGATGCCCCCATCATCCGCGTTCATGGTGTTTCTCCGTCGCCAATCAATCGAGTTTCAAGTCAAACAAGATTCAAACCCTCTGCCGCTCGGGTCCGTTCGACCGTCCACGAAATGCCGTCGCGTGCGATGATACGCGGCTGTCGACAGCGAACGGTGATCGACGCGTGGAATGTGCGTGGGCGATGGTCGTCGACCGAGTCGCGCGCGTCGACCGTGAGAACGAAGTGCCGTCCGTCGGCGGCGTCGCGCGCGATCGACCGATCCATTTTTTTCTAAACCCTATGTGTAGGGTTTAGTTAGGGTTTAGAAAACCACCCCCATCACCGCTGACGACGCCGCGTCGAAGCGTCGCCGCGGCAGTGCGCGACGGTGGAGAGGTACGACGTCGCGCGAGCGCGCGCGCCACGCGCGATCAGTCTTTCGTCGTCGGTCGGTCGGTAGAAACCACGCGTGATCGCGATCGCGGTCGGTGGATTCGTCGCGCGTTCGATCGCGTCTGATTGGTTGTTGGATTGTCCACTGACGGTGGATGCGCGCGCGCGTTGATGCGTGCGCGCGCGCGTCGACAGTGCGCGTGGACTGACGGAGTGTTCTGTCGTCGTCGTTGTCGTCGTCGCTTTGACGTGTGCGTAGACAGCAGCAGCAGCTGGACTCGAACGACGGTTGGTTGAATATATAATTTGTGTGGGTGATTCGCGTCGTCGACGATTCGATTCGCGACGCCATGGGAGGTTGGGCTGATGATGCCGATGATGAACACGAACACCGAGGTGGAGGTGCGTTTCGTGAAACTGCGCGCGAGCACGGACGGGAGTACAACGCCGAACGCGCACCGAGGAATGAGCATCAGAATCATCACCATGAACAACGCGAGCGACACGAGACGCCGTTTCCGACGAAACCGCCGTATACGGCTTTCGTGGGGAATGTCCCGTACGAAGGCGTGAGTGAAGAGGAGGTTGTTCACGCTGTGGCTGGAGATTTGCGTGATAAGATTGTCAACGTTCGCGTTGTCATGGATCGCTCGCGGACAAAGGTTCGTGGGTACTTTGTGGAATTTTCTGAACCCGAGGCGTTGCGTCGATGTATCGGTACCAACGGAACTTCGCTCGGTGATCGTCCGCTGCGCGTGAACGTGGCGGAAGAGCGCAGTGAGACGGTACCGCGTCGTCGGAATTCGGGTGATCAACATCGTCGTGGGTATAATTTCGGGAGGCAAGAGACTGATTTCGGTGACGGAGCCCCGGCGCCAGCGGCGGAACGTAAACGTCTCGTGCTCAAGCCGCGCAGCGTGGAGGTTGACGCGGACGCGCCTATTTCGGTTAACTCATCCATTTTCGGTGGCGCTAAGCCCGTGGACACCACCAAGGTGTTTGCTGAAGTCGAAAAGAAGATTGATGCCGAAACCGGCCGGGTTCCGGCGCCCTTAAAGAAGACACCGACCAAGGAGCACCATCGCGCGCCGCCGACGCTCAAAATTCACGAAGAAAAGGAGGTTAAAGTCGTCGCCGTCAACGCGTTTTCGGTGTTATCCTTGGAAGAAGATGAATAACAACCACGCTGCATTTACTTGCACATGTATCTGCCACGTAAAGTCGCTCGTGATGTTGTACACATTAAATTCTGTTGTAAAAGAACAAAAGAGGCGCTTTTCACTCAACTCGCGAGATATTTTTATTTCAACTTCAACGCGCGCGCTAAATACTCTGCCCAAGCCGGTTAAGGGTGGGTGGTTCGCAACCTTTGCGGGCAAAATACGACTGCCGTGGCAGATACCCTCGATTTCTATGCAACGACCGCGTCACGTCTTCGGAATGCGCTAATTCGCGCAAGTACGGAATGGCGTTGAGCAACTCGTTGTCGTTTGGGTTGTCTATGAAGCTAGTGATTGGAAATGCGTTTTGCGGATGAAACGCATAGGAAAACGGGGAATTATCCACGATGACGGTTTTCTTCAAATCACGCCCCAAGCATGTCAAATCTTTGACGTAATTTCCTTGAAATGCGTAGCAATGCCGGCGAAATAAACGCCACGAAATCGTCTTCGTGGCGTCTAATAAATCAAGCACCGGGTCGGCGTACTTTGGCAACGACGCCGTGAACAGGACGATTTCCCAATCCTTTGCGACTTCGCGCATGAATAAATCAACCCATGGACGCTTCAACACGTGTACATCTGTCATTTTACCGTCAATTTCTACCGGTACAACGTAGTCGGGATTCAACACGGGTTTAAACGACGAGTGGACGAGCGTTTCGTCCAAATCCAACACCAGACACGGCTTCGCGCATCCCAATGCGCGTTCGCCAATGAATGGATCACCACTGTGTAATGTGAAGTTCTCATTGAAACACACTCGCGGTTGTGACGTACACGGCACGCACGTCGCCGCTGACGACGACGGCGACACTGATTTGGCTTCGGCTTCGGCGTCTTCGGCGCCGACGCCTTCGAGCTCGCTTTCTAATACTTGAGTTTTCGGGACGACGCAGCATCGTAAATACGACACCAACGTGCTCCAAGGCGACGATGACGACGTTGACTTATTGTGACTCTTCTCTCGCGTCCGACTCGTAGAACCCGCCGCCGTCGTCGTCGTCGTCGTCGCCTCGCTCGTCTCGTCGCCTAAAAACTGCGTGATGACATCCGCGTCGCTCCCTCGCCCTTCCCTACGCGAACGCGCCTTAATCTTCGCCCGCTCATCCCCTATAACGCTCGCCAATCTCGGCGACCAAGGTAACCCTTTCCCAGGCGTATCCGTCTTCGCCTCCGACGCTCCGTCGACGTCTCCGTCGACATCCGCCGCCGCGCCGTCGCCTCGAGCGCCCGTCGACGCCATCGCCCCCGACGCCGCCGTCCCCCCCGTCGTCACGCCTCGCACACCGCCACGACGACCGGATGGATCACCATCATCCTCACCATTCTCGTCCCTTTCCCTCGCGCCATCGCCATCGTCGTCGTCGTCGTCGTCGCTCGGCGACAACAGCGCCACGCCCGAGTAACTGCCCGCGCTCGATGCGCGCCGATGATGACGCCCAGATTCGGGCGCCACCGCCGCCGTCACCGCCGCGGGCGAAATCATGACGAACGACGCCCTTGTGCGCGTCGCCGCGCGCCGCGCGACGCCCGTCTCCGACGATGTGCGGTCGGAAGTG
>Ga0181554_1000026_pt1 | contig 123252 bp, 86 predicted proteins | sample 011ome_16_FD_145602 | JGI IMG/M metagenome (GOLD analysis project Ga0181554, IMG submission 145602) | Coastal salt marsh microbial communities from the Groves Creek Marsh, Skidaway Island, Georgia - 011503CT metaG (spades assembly) | ecosystem: Environmental > Aquatic > Marine > Intertidal zone... | reverse complement strand
TTTTGGAAAAGTGACGAAGTGAAGGAAAATATTTCGATGTGTTCGAGTATTCGTCGCGCAAAGAGGTATCTCTTCGTATCTACCAAAAGCGCGCTTTAAATGCGATACAACGTATACTACGGATATGCGCATTATGAAAGAGCTAATGTTGAGTGCGCATGTGGTACTTTAAAGTATTAGCGTGACGATACCTCTTCTCGCACACATGGCATTCATACGGCTTCTCGTTCGTGTGAATATGCATGTGCCTTTTCAAAGTACCAGATCGACGAAAGCGTTTCTCGCACACATGGCATTCATACGGCTTCTCGTTCGTGTGAATATGCATGTGCTTTGTCAAATTACCAGAATCACTAAAACGCCTCTCGCACACATCACACTCGTACGGTCTCTCGTCCGTGTGAATACGCATGTGCTTTTTCAAACTACTAGAATCACGAAAAGCTTTATCGCACACATCACACTCGTACGGTCTCTCGTTCGTGTGAATACGCATGTGGGTTTGCAAATGACCAGATGTAGTAAAACGCTTCTCGCACACATCACATTCGTACGGCTTCTCGTTCGTGTGAATACGCATGTGCTTTTTCAAAGTATCAGAGTGACGAAAACGCTTCTCGCACACATCACACTCGTACGGTTTCTCGTTCGTGTGAATACGCATGTGTCTTGTCAAACTACCAGATTCACTAAAACGCTTCTCGCACACATCACATTCATACGGTTTCTCCTTCGTGTGAATACGCACGTGTATAGCCAATTTAGATGCGCTCACAAACACCTTCTCACAAACATCGCACTCGTGTTGTCCTCTCTTTCTCTTCGCCGCTTTCTTCGTCGAACAAGTAGTCATTTCTTTTCGTATAATCTCATCTTGTTGTATCTCGACTTCCCCAACGACTTCTTCTTCTCTCTCCTCCAGAAATAAATCACCCTTCAAAACCGTCCTCGCGTTGACCGCGCGTTTCGGATGTGGATTCTTCCACCTCATCTTTAGTATACGTTCTGTTACTCTTTAGAGCTGTCGTTGTACTGAGGGGAAAAGTCCAATCTTAAGGAAAATATCTCCAGAATTCTCACGCAAACATACACGCAACTTTAAGCGCAATTTAAAGCCACGTAATCAACTCTTTCAAACTCTCAAACTCTCTCTTTGTTCCTCGACCGTGATTTCTTTCTTTCGACCGATCGAAGAAAGAGTTTTCGCGCCGCGTAGTGCGCTTCAAAACATCACGTCATGAGAACCGTTTGTTTGTCCATTGGAAAAAGTGCCTCCTCTTCATCCTTCTCTCGTTCGAGGAGAACAGACGAGAACGGGAGAAGATGGCGTCGCGGTGGCAACGACTGTAAAAACAACAACAATAAAAGCGTTGCTGTTGTCGTGAAAGCGTCGTCGTCTCAGGAAAAGTTGTACACCCCTCCCAAGCCGTTACCGGAGGGGCCTTTGATTTCCCTGGAACGCCAGGCGAACAAACTCATCGTCGATTCCGCGGTATTCGTGATCGATAAGTTATACGAAGGGCGAGATTACCCTCGCTTTTACGCGCTCGAGACGATCGCTCGAGTGCCGTATTTCTCTTTCCTCTCGGTGCTGCACTTGTACGAATCGTTCGGGTGGTGGCGAAGGGCGGATTATCTCAAGGTGCACTTCGCGGAGACGATGAACGAGTACCATCACTTGTTGATCATGGAAGCTATGGGCGGGGCGGATTCGTTCAAGGATAGATTTTTCGCGCAGCACGTGGCCGTGGTGTACTTTTGGGTGGCGGTTTTGATTTACATGGTGAGCCCGAGGATGGCGTATAATTTGAGCGAACAAGTCGAAGAGCACGCGTACGCGACGTACGATGATTTTTTAAAGAGGAAGGAAGAGGAGTTGAAACAAACGCCGGCGTGTGGGGTAGCGGTGAGTTATTTTCAGCTCGGCGATTTATATCTGTTCGATGAGTTTCAAACGAACGTGTACGAAGGTTTGAACAAAGCGACGAACACCGGGGGGGAAATACGAAGGCCGAAGATTAAAAACATGTACGACGTGATTGAAAACGTACGAAACGACGAGTTGGAACACGTGAAAACGATGAGTTTTTGCCAGAAACCAGGAAATCTGTTGAGAGCGAATTCGAGCGTAAGAGCGCAGAAGAAAGCGCAGCAAATTTGCGACGGTATTGAAAATGATGAGAACACGACGAACGGAGAGAATAACGTCGACGATTCAGACGACGCGCAGGAGTGCGATTTGATCATCGCTTCGGGACAGGATTTGGAAGGCGAGAGATCGTGCGAAGGCGTTTTGGATTGCGTCGTGAAAGGCTTCGAAGAGAGAACGACGACGTCGACGTCGACGATCAGTAATAGCAGCAGTAATAGTAATAGCATGAATAAGATGGTATCAAACAGCGTCGTAGAAAAGAGAGAGGAGAAGGCGTAATAAAAGGAAGAGTTTTTTTTTAATGCACACACACGTACTATATAATTTTACACTTGGATGATGGTTCTTGTTGTTGTTGTTGTTATTATTACTAATGATGATGATGATGACGATGATGATGATAACGACGATGATTACCCCATCAAAACGTCCTCGGGGACGCACATCGGCCCGGCGACTTCTTTTCGTTTCTCTTCGCCGCACAACTCCTTCACCAACTCCAGCGCAAACTCAATCGCCGTCCCTGGTCCTTGAGAGGTAATCACCACCCGACCGTTCGATGCTTTTGAATAACACACCCTCTTCTTCTTATCCTTCGCAAACGCTTCGCCTAAATCAAACGCCGGATGCGCCGTCGCCTCGCTCGCCTCTTCGAGTAAATTTTTCCCGAGCAACACCACCGCCGGCGCCGCGCACATCGCCGCGATCAGTTTCTTCTCTTCTTTCTGTCTCTTCAAAAGCGCGTCTAAACGAAGGTTCTCCGCTAACCGTTCCGCGCCTGGCATCCCGCCTGGGACCACGATCGCGTCGAAACTACTCCTACTGTTGTTCTTTTCCCCGTCGTCAACAACCACCTCTTGTATCAAACAATCCGCTCGAATGCAAACTTTTCTGGACATTTCGCACACCAAATCATCCTCGCACGATGCCACGGTCACGTGCACTCCCGCTCTTCTTAAAACGTCTATAATGATCGTCGCTTCCATTTCCTCCGACCCGTTCGCGATTGGAACCAGCGCTGTTTTTTCTTTCTCGTCTTCGGCAGCAGCGCTTCTCATCGTCATCACATCTCCAACCGCTTTTCTCCTAAATCTTCTTCTTTCTGTTAAAGGTGTTGTTGTTGTTGTCGTTCCGTTTCGCAAAAACCCGCACACACAGCCGGTGCTTTTTCGTTGTCCTCGTCTTCTTCTTTTCGCGCCGAACGAGGAAGAAGAAGTCGCGATGCAGCGGACGCCGACGATGCTCCTGCCGCTCATAGTATTTGTGGAAAGATGCAATCTTTTTTCGTTCGCGTGTTGTTGTCTTTTTATATGTGCGAGAGAGGGAATCGAACGGAATCAGAAAAAACTGCATTTTTTTCACTCTTTTTTATAGCACCAAAGTGGCACCGTCAGTCCGTTCCCCTCTCGAAACAGAAGCTCGAAACAGAAACTCATCGTCCGTGCATTCAGAAAATCTGCAGAAATACACGCGTCGACTCGCACTCACACGCACACGCCTTAAAAACTTTTACATCCTCTCGTCCGAGGAAGAAGAAGAAGAGAGAGAGAGAGAGAGAGGTACGTTTCATTCGCGCGCGCGTTCTTTTCTTTCAAGACGCGAAGTAGAGTTTCCTCCTCTAAATCTCTCGTGTCCTAAAAATCGGAACGTTGCTCGCCTGCCTTCCATTTCTTATCAAAAATCCCCCTCGACGTACAGGTGACACGACGACGCAAGAACGCATCGACAAATACGCACATATTTAAGACAAGAATGGCGAAATACTATCCAGACATCGCGAAAGGCGCTAAAGGTACTCGCTTTCAAACCCGTTTTATTGTATTATTTTGTACCGTGTTTTGCTCTCTTTTCTGTGCAAACAAAAGCGCGATCTCTCGTCCTCCTCCGGAGAGGATCTCCTCGACGTGGTGTCTCACCGTTCTTTCTCTCATCCATTTTCTTCTAAAAAAAAACAGATTTATTCACCGGCGCTTTGTCCTACGAAAACAAATTCTCCCTGGACGCGAAACCAATCTCCGGCGGGGTACGTTTTTTATCCTCGTCTCTCGTTTTTATCAGATCTCGAGAGCGACTCGCGGCTTTCTTTGCGTTCGAATCATCATCATCGGACGAGAGATCGAAACATCGAAAGATTTTTGCTCCGGTGCCTCTCGGTCGAAAAAAGCCCTGATGAGGAAAAACGAACAAAACGAACGTTTTCTCACGCGCGCACTCTTTCTCTCTCTTTCAACCTGTGATGAACACACACACACACACATACAAATATAACAGTCAATCTCGGCTTCGATCAAAAACGCGGACACTCCGACGGGCACGTTGACGACCTCGTACGTCGTGGACGCGATCACCGGCGAGGTGGAGCTCTCGAAATCTGGCTTCTCGAAAGGGACGGTGAAGTACAACGCGAAGGATTCGACGACGCAAGCGACGGTTTCTTCTTTGAGCAACCCGTTGGATGGCTTGAAGTTGTCCAACTCGACGTTGATTGGCCAAGTTGGCGTGAAGAGTGAAATCACGAAGCAATTGAAAGGGACGTTGTCCGCGTGCTACGTTTCCGGTCCGGGGGCCATGGGGGTTGAGACGGCGATTTCGAAAGCCGGCGGTATCGGCGCGACGTCGTTTGCCGCGCAGTGCAAGGTTGGCGATGTTATGTACTCCGCGAAGACGACGATGAAATTGGACGCGTATCAAGTTGCGGCGGTGAACGGTGTTGGCGCTGGGGAGACGGTTGGTGTCGCCGTCGATGGGAAGGCTGGGGGCGACGTCAAGGCGTCTTTGGCGTACGCGAAGAAGCTTGGCGGCGGGCACTCGGTGAAGTGCGTGGTGGTGAACCCGGTGAAGAAGAGCTTTGACCCGGTCGTTTCCGCGAACTTTGTCACTTCGGTCTTGCCGAAGACGACGACGACGGTTGCGGTGCAAGTAGATAAAGCGGTGCGTTCTTTTTTGTTCTCTCGTCTTTCTTTCTCGTTCGTATTTTGTCGATTTGAGTCTCTTTATTTCTCACTTATTAAAAGAGAGAGATTTCAAGAGAGATTTCAAGAGAGATTTCAAGGCTACGCTAGTCAAACAATCGCTGGGGGTAACGCTCTTCTCGGATGGTTGCCGCGCGTATCGCCGATAGTATTCTCCAGTGTCGCTCGAAGATTCGTTTGCGCGGGATTGATACCCCCAATGCTCGAGCGTCATAATAAGCGCCGCACACTAAAAACGGCGACTCTTCTTTCGTCGTCCTCGTCCTATTTGTCGCTCTTTTTTATTTTTCGTCGTATTCGAGATGAAAACGCCGCGAAAATCGTAGTGTTATCATCGAATGATATTCCATCTGACCAAAATAACCTTCTCTCCTCCTCCGTTTTGCGCTCTTTCTCGCAACGACAACAACAACAGTTAAAATATAAGTACGGCGTACAGCTCGCGACCAAGGCGTAAAAATCTTACGAACTTTTTTCCTTCACGACGAGGCGTTTTGAGACGACGCAGTAGAGAGTTTTGAAAGGAAAGAAATAGAAAGAGAGAGAGAGAGGAAACTTAGATGATAAAAACAGAGAAAAAGAAGAAGAGTTAAGGAAGTGACGCGAAAGCGCGAGAGAGACGAGAAGAGACGAGAAGAGAGAGAGAGAGAGAGAACGGTAAACTCGCTCTGCTGCTGCGACTCCAACCAGTACACCACCACCCCTTGTTACTATATTATTTTACACACTTACTACCGACGGTAAAACCAGTTCTACTCTACTCCTTCTATTACCTCCTCCTGTTCGTTTTCGACGCAAGCTTTGCTTCCTAAACCCTACACCCTAAATTTTCAGCAGCTCCTTTTCTCGTGAATTGAATTCCCTCACTGTTTTCTCGCGCGCGGACACACACAAACAACACACTTCATTAAAAGAAAAAGAAACCATGGCCATCGCCGCCGGGTACGGGAACAGCAAGTTCGTCGACGACGCGCAGGTACGTCATACTTTTTTTTAACACATAGCACACAAACAAACTTTCAGAAGAGTTTCTGTCGATCGAATTTTCTCTTCGTCCGCGTCTCCTCCAATTATCTCTCGCGTCTCCGGTGTAATCACGTTCCGGCTTCTGTGTCTTCTTCGTCTTCTTTGTCCTCCGCGAACTCACCCAAACTCGTCTCTCTCTCATTCTCTTTCGATTTTACGCGAAAATACGAACCTGAATGCAAAAACAACCACGACAGATCGCGGAAGAAACGCGAGCGTTAAATGAAAAATTACGAGATTCCAACACACGGACGAAATTGGAAGGCTTGAAGCAACTCATCGCGATGATGTCGACCGGGCGAGACGTGTCACATTTTTTCCCCTCGGTCGTGGTAAACATCGTGACGGAGAGCTTTGAAGTGAAAGCTTTGGTGTATATGTTTTTAGTGCGAACGGCGGAGCAGAAACCGGACGAGGCGTTGTTATCGATTAACTCGTTTCAGAAGGATTTGGCGCACCAAAACGCACGAGTGCGAGCGGCGGCGCTGAGAGTGATGTCGAGCATTCGAGTGAAAGTGATCGTGCCGGTGGTGGTTTTGGCGATAAGGAAGTGCGCGGTGGACGTGTCGCCGCACGTGAGGAAGGCGGCGGCGCACGCGATTCCGAAGATTTTTCGGTTGGATCCGTCGAGAGCGGATGATTTCGTGGAGGTTATTGAAACTATGTTGAGAGATTCGACGCCGTTCGTTTTGTCGAGCGCGATTGCGGCGTTTCAAGAAGTGTGCCCGCACAGAATTGATTTATTGCACAGACACTACCGGAAGTTGGCGAGGATTTTGGTGGACATCGACGAGTGGGGACAGATGTTGACGTGCGAGCTTTTGTTGAGGTACGCGAGGACGCAGTTTTTACCGCCAGACGGGTTTAATCGCGAGTTAAACGTCGGTAAAGATAACGAAAGTAACGAGGAGATGTTGGATATTGCCGGTTTTAACGACGTGGATGGGAACGGTGGAGGTGCGTCAGGCTACGATCGACACGATACGGGCGGGACGAAGGGGATCTTGGCGCAAGCGGCTAACTTTTACGACGACGACGAGGAAGACTCCGACGACGATTCTTCGAGCAGTTCAGATTCGGACGATTCCAATTCCCGCAAAAAAAAGACGACGACGAAAGCGTCGAAGAAAAGAGGACCGGTGAATCAAGGACCGGAGTTTTTGGACGACGACCACAGGTTGTTGTTGAGGTGTACGCGACCTTTGCTTCAATCACAGAACGCCGGCGTCGTGTTGGCGGTGGCGTCGTTGCACTTTTACTTGGCGCCGATCGCGGACGTTCCCAGAGCGACGAGAGCGTTGGTGTTCGCGGCGAGAACGAAACCGGAGTGTCAACACGTGCTGTTGAAAAACGCCGTGGCGATGGCGGCGGTGCAACCTCGATGCTTCCGTTCGCACTTTGAAGCGTTCTTTGTGCACCCGGGCGATCACATGGACGTTCGCGCGCTAAAATTGGAAATGTTGACGTATATTGTCACCGCGGAGAACGCGCCGAGTTTGTTGAGAGAGTTGCAAGCGTATTTGCGTTCATCTTCGCAAGAGTTTGTCGCTTTGACGATTCGGGCGGTTGGTCGATGCGCGGCGATTATGCCGCAAATTGCTTCTATTTGTATCCGATCGCTGTTAGAGTTGTCTTTGCACCCGTCCGAAACGGTCGCCGGCGAAGCCGTGGTTGTCATTCGCGCGTTGGTGCAGAAAGCGCCGAAGGAACACGCCTCGGTCGTGGCGACGTTGGTGAGAAGATTGGACCATTTGCTCGCGCCGGCGGCGAGATCCGCGGTCGTTTGGCTCGCCGGCGGGGAGCTGTTTTTGGACCAACAACAAAAAGCGAGCAGTGTGGAAGCTGGGACGTCGTCGTCGGCCGTGACAGTCGTCGCGGACGGTGGTAAAGAATATAAAAAGCTCGGCCAAATGGACGCGAGTTGGAATCGAAACTTTTTCGACCTCGCCTTGGCGGTGGTCACCAAAGCGATGGCTCGATTCCCAGACGAGCACGAATCCACGCGTCAACAAATCTTACACGCCACGTGTAAGATGTACGTGAGATACCCGATCGAAACCGAACCGTTATTGAGACACTGCTTGAACATGGCGTCGAAAGATCCTTCGGTGGATATTCGCGACCGGGCGAGAATTTACGGCGCCATCTTCGCGAAAACCGATTCGTTAGACGACGAAAAGAAAGACGCGTATCCGAGATTGAAGAAACTCCTCTCCGAAAAGCTTTTGTTTTGCGATAAGCCAATCACGCGTTTACCGTCGCCAGCGCCGCCGACGTGCCCGCACCAACTCGGCTCTTTGTCGCAGTTTGTGGAACACGTCGCCAACGGCTACGCCGGGTTACCGAAACATCCGAGAGAAGCGCCGCCATCGTCCGTGAGAGACCGAACGTACGACACCGGAGGTATCGGTGGTGGTACGACGACGTCCAAGTCGAAGAAGAGCAACCGCGGATTCTACTCGAGCTCGGACGAAGACTCCTCGAGCGACGAAGACTCGAGCGACGACGATTCCTCCGATGATGATTCCGACGATTCGGACGATTCCGATGACTCATCAGACTCGGACGATTCCGATGACTCAGACTCGGACGAAAGTTCGAGCTATGATTCCTCGTCGTCGTCTGAATCGACGGGTAGCGACGATGACGACGAAAAAGTAGAAAAAGAAGAGAAAAAGGAAGAAGAAGCCGTAGAAACAAAAAAAGAAGTAGCAGAAAAGAAAGAACCGGAAACGGCAACCACCATCGAGGAACCGCCAGCCGCGGAAAAAGAGGACGAAACGAAGAAGAGCGAGGAGATGGATTAATAGAAGTGAGCTGATGATGAAAAAAATTGTATTTTTAGTTTACATTTACGCGTCGTATTACACACATTCTTGCTAAAACGAACCGTGCTTTCTCTTTCTCTTTCATCACATCGCGTCTTCCATCAAGCTCAAATCCTTCCCTTGTCTCTCTAAATAGTCTCTCCTTTCCTCGTCCGTCTTCAAACCTCTGAACGTAAACACGGATTTATCCCCGATATCGTCCTTGACCGCTTGCGTATATTTTCGCCCGGCGAAAACTAAAAAGCCGAGCATCCAACTCGCGACGAAAAACGTCTCCACTTCGTCGCTGGCGAGGCCGGTTAAATGCCCCAGACACATGATAGGCGTCAGAAGAAACAACAGAAACGCCTCGGGTTTCCCGTAGCACGCCCCTTCCTTGAACGCTAAACCGGTAAACGAGGCAAACATCGGACCGATGAACCAAACCGCGCTCCGATGTTCCCGCACAAACTCCAACAAACTACTACTACTACCACCGTTTTGCGTATACGCGACGATACCGAGAGATCCTATCAACCCAACCGCATACAGCGCTTGCATCACCCGTTTTATCGGCGTCACGTACATGTGCACCAAAACCAACGCGACGCCGAACCCGCTCGCGCCTAAAAAGTAACTCGGGTTCACCATCGCCTCGTTCCCACTCACATCGCCGAAAACAACGCCAAGGGCGCCTACACACGCCAACGACAACGCGACTCGGTACGACCACACTTCCAACTCGTCTCGCGAGGTCACCGTCCACGTTCCGTAGAGGCCTTCGTAATACTCCTTTTGCTTCTCGTTTTCATCATCATCTCTTCCTCTTCCTTCATCTGAATCGTTCTTCGTCGCGGAGCAGCTCGACGAGGTCGTAAAGCGTCGCGAACTCTTCGTCGTCTGAATCGTTTTGGTCGTCGTCGTCGCGAAAAAGGAGTTTTTGCCGCCAACGGCAACGACACCGTTCGTCTTCTTCTTCTTCTTTCGCGCACACGCAAGACCGGCAGACGCAAAATCCGTCGCGACTTTCGCGCGGATGATTCTCCTCCTGTTCTTCCGGAACAAAGAAGACACGCTTCGAGTTCTCGTCAAAGAACGAGAGGAACACCCCTTTTGAGAGGAAGAAATCATCGTCCTCGTCCTCAAAGTCCTCGCGGGAAAGTTTACGAAGCAGTCGGGGAAACGATGATTGTGCGCCATTAATTGTGCAGCATTTGCGCGCAGACATCACTTCCTCGATACGCGCGCGAAGATGGATGAGTAAACGGACGACTTGAATTCTTTCTCGCGCGTGAGATTTCGAAACGGAAGAAGATGAACGAGGACCCCGAAACGATGGAACGCATCGCGGTGAACAAAGTCACCAACGCGTTGAGAAACTACCGAACGAGTTGCGAACGAGAAATCCAAAGACGGAAACGGAACCTGTTGAAAGCGACGGTACGAAGAAGAAGACAAAGAGACGAGGAGGAATCAACAGGTAAAGGAGAAGGAAAGAGAACAGTAAACTTGTTCGATGGAAGAGGAGGAAAAGAGAAGGTGCTCGAGGAGGAGGACGTGATTCAGAGTAAGAGTGATGATGACCAACACGAGATGGTGAAGCGCCTCCTCCAAGAGGTGTACGAGAAAGGCGAACGGAAAAGTCGAGAGGCGGTGGAAAAGAATCAGCACTTTTTTGACTGCTTATTGGAGACGTTTTCATCGAACGATGCAGAGGGAGAAGATGCTGCGCATTTACCGGCGCATTTACGAGTGACGCGAGATTTCGAGACGGTTCCGGAGCGCGAGCGGCCGCCGCTTGTGCCCGGTTTCGAGGACGCCGAGAAGGCGAGGTACGTGTTGAAAAATTTAGCGAGAGATTGGTCCGAGGAAGGGAGAGAAGAGAGGGAGAAAAGCCACGACGTGTTGGTGAGACATTTGCGGGACGTGGTTTTTAAAGAGCAGTTATCGGAGATTGATTTGATGTGCGAACGAATGAACCCGGAGGATATCGCGCGACCTCGCGTTCTCGTTCCCGGCGCCGGATTGGGAAGGCTGGTGTATGAATTCGCCAAAGCAGGATTTGAAACCGAAGGGAACGAGTTTTCCTATTACATGCTGTTCGGTTCTTCTTTTCTCTTAAATTGTTGCTCAGAAAAGCGACCGTTTGAAATCGTTCCGTATTGGCACTCGCCTTTAAACCACCTCTCTCAGAAGGACCAGTATCGATCGATCGTCGTCCCGGACGAAAGCCCGTGCGACCACATGGACGCGTTCAAACCTGGAAGCTCCATGGCCATGTGCGCCGGAGATTTCTGCGAAGTCTACGGAAGCCCAGAGTACGAATCCCACTTCGACGCCGTGGCGTGTTGCTTCTTCCTGGATACCGCCAAAAATATCTTCGACTACTTGGAAACCATCCGGTTTTGCTTGAAAAAAGGAGGCACGCTCACCTCCATCGGGCCTTTACTTTGGCACTGGGTAGAACACAGCGATAATAACTTCGGTCGTCGTCTCGGCACTTCCGAAAATTACGACGTAAACGACGTAAACGACGACGAACAAGAAGAAGACCTCTCCGTCGAAGTCTCCTTGGAAGACCTCGTCGCTTTCTGCCGCGCGCTCGGCTTCCGACTCGACCAAAAATCACACCCGCTTTCTTGCCCGTACGCCACCGATCGATTGAGCATGCACCGAACCGTCTACGATTGCGCGTTTTTAAGCTTCACCTTGGTCGATACATAAGAAGAATTTTAGAAGAATACATAGTGTGTTTACTTTTATTATTACTCGTACAGCGAAAAAAAAAGGTAGGCAAATGGTCTTTCCTCGTTCCTTTTCTAAAATTAGGGTTCAAAACCCTAAAGTGAGATCCGCCTAAAAATCCTCCCTTGTACGTCCCGCTTCACTAATCAATCCTTTCCCTCCACTGTACAGAGAAGAAACACACACCACCACTAAGTACTAAAAAAATGGGCAAATGGAGAGACGAACCGATGCACACCGGCGGCGTGATGAACGCCGGGCAAGCGCCGTACCAGAAAGCGGCCAACGACGAGTGTAGAATCTGCGGAGGTACGCGTGCAATTCTCTCGTTCTTTTTTTTCTCTTCTTTCACGAATGGATCGAAAATTCATGCACTCGCTGACTTTCAACGTTCTTCTTCTTATTCTTATTATTACGCGCACATCACAGGCATTGGTCACTGGTAAGAGGAGTTACATAGAGAGTTGTTGTTGTGTTTGTGTTTGTGTTTGTGTTTGTTGTCATTGCTTTTCTTCGGGCGTGAAAATAAAGAGAAAGAGAGAGAGAGAAGACACGTGAATTGTCGAATTTTGATCTACTGCACACTCGGAAAGAATTCGTTTTGTCGCGTGTCTGTCGAGCGCGAAACCGCGAGAAGAAGTTTTGTTCGTAATGTTGATGTTGCCCCTTTTCACCACCTATCGTCATCAAGCCTGTTATAAATCGATTTGAAAAGAGAGATTGAGATGGCGTTTGAGAGAGATTGAGATGGCGTTTGAGCGCCGAAGCGGAGAGGAAGGAGGAGAGAATGAGAGAGAGAATTTGGATCGCGAAGAAGAAAAGTCTTCGTCGGAAATTCCTTTAGTTCTTCTTCTTCATGATCATCATCATCTTACGACTCGGCGGCGTTTTTTGTCATCAATTTCGACGAAGGCTTCTTGATGAGAGCAGCGCGAACGAGCAGAAGAGAGCGACTTTTGGAGACGACGCGAGAGCGTGTGTTGCGGTAACTGACCTTTATATATTTTTTCTTTTCTCCCCAACTTTTTTCTCCCTTTTCCACTGTATATTTTGTGTGATTTTTACGATAAAACAGGGCGCGCGACTGTCCGGATAACAACCGAGGCGGCGCGGCTGGGTACGACAACGAAGGCGGTGGCGGCGGGTACGCGAGAGGCCCGTCCTCCAACGACAAGTGCAACAGATGCGGAAACTTTGGCCACTGGGCGAGAGACTGCGCGTTGCCGGATTCTCGAGCGCCACCGATGAACGATATGCGATGTAACCGATGCGGCGGGTTTGGCCACATGGCGAGGTTTTGCGCGTCGGCGGATACTCGCGGGTTTTCCGGCGGCGGCAGAGGCGGATTTTCCGGCGGCAGAGGCGGCGGCAGAGGCGACGACTCGTGTCGCATCTGCGGTCGATTCGGGCACTACGCGAGAGCGTGCCCGCAAAACCGCGGCGGCGGCAGAGGCGGCAGAGGCGGCAGAGGCCCGAGACAACCTCGCGAACGCCGCGCGGCTGGCCCGGAAGATGTCTGCAACCGCTGCGGCCAAGCCGGTCACTGGGCGAGAGATTGCGCCGAGCCGGACACGAGAACGGACGAGGAAAAAGCGCCGAGAGCGCCGAAACCCGGGGACAAGTGCAGAAACTGCAACGAGGAAGGTCACTTCGCTCGAGACTGCCCGCAACCGAAGGACACCAAGTGCCGCACGTGCGGCGAGGACGGTCACTACTCGAGAGACTGCCCGCAAAAAGGCGGCTCCGGGGTCACGCCGAAGTTGCAAGAAGCCGCGGAACAAGACGCCGCGCAACCGGCGACGATGGAGGACGCCGACGCCGACGCCGGGGCGACGGCGTAAAAAAGAACATCGCGGTGAGATTTCGGTCGCCCATAAAACGAACGAACGAAAGAGAGAAGAGAGAAGGAGAGAGAGAGAGAGAGGAGAGAGAGAATTGAAGCTATCAAGCTATCATTAAATCCATTTTAACACACAACAGATATCGCCACATTATTGTTCACATTCACACGCCTTCAATACTAATGTCCACCAACACTGAGAATACCACGATCACCACGAACAATCGAACGTTCATCACCCAACTCGACGCGTCGACCGTCGCCTCTGTCGCTCTCGACGGTCACGTCTCCTTCAACGCTTCACGATTAAGAAAAGTCGAGAAAAACGTCGTCGTCGTCAAAGAACAAAACGGGAAACAAAAAGTTGCCATCATCTCCGGCGGTGGCAGCGGCCACGAACCAGCCATGGCCGGTTTCGTCGGCGAAGGTTTTTTACACGCCTCGGTGTGCGGCGACGTGTTCGCGTCGCCCTCGGTCGAGCAAATTATGGCGTGCATCGATGACGTTTTAGTACACGCTTCAGAGGAAAAGGAAGGCATCGACTCGATTTTACTCCTCGTGATGAACTACACCGGCGACGTGGTGAACTTCTCGATCGCGCGAGACCGAGCGAGAAAAGAGTACGCGAAATCGAAACTGAAAAACATCGAAGTGTTCGCGTTCGACGACGATTGTTCGATACCGGAGAATGAGCGAGGGAAAGGAGGCGCGAGAGGATTGTGCGGCACGTTGTTAGGATTGAAAGCGACGAGCGCTTCGGCGCGAAGAGGGGAGGGGTTTTCGGAGGTGCGAAAAGTCGCCGAGAGATTTCGGAAGAACACGAAGACGTACGGGTTTTCGTTGGGGAGGTGCGACGTGCCTGGACAGAGGAAACAAGGAGACGTGGAGGTACCGGACGGGATGGTAGAATTAGGATTGGGGATACACAACGAGCCCGGATTTAAGACGGTTCCGTTTGAAAGCGCGGAGAAGACTGTCGAAATCGCGTTGGACGCGATTGAGAAAGCGTTGGAGTTGGAAAGTGAAAAAGCGAAAAGGAATTCGGCGGTGAGCGGTGTCGGCATTATGGGTAAAATCGATCACATGCTCGGTTTAGACGCGGAAACGAAAATGAGCATCGGGTTAGTGAAGCCGATCGAATTGTGTTTAGTGGTGAACGGTTTAGGCGGGACGAGCAATCTCGAGCTCGGTTTACTCGCCAATCTCGCCAAACAGTCTTTGGAGAAAAGAGGCGGTAACGCGTGTAAGATTACGCACGCGATGTGTGGGAGCTTCATGACGAGTTTGAACATGAGAGGCGCGAGTTTAACCGTCAGCGTGTTGGAGGACGAAAACGACGGCGCGTTGTTGGACGAGCCGTGCGAAGTGAACGCCTGGCCCAGATTGATTAATTTATCAACGACAACGTCGGTAACGAGTGCGACGACGACGACGACGACGAACACCGCGAGAAAGTTGCAAGAACAAATGGACGTTTTACCAGTTCCTCCAAAAGACGCGACAGAAACGAAGAACGTCGACAAAAAGACATCTACGAAAGAAGAAACGCCCAAGAAATCAACAAACCAAAAGGAACGACAACAAAAGAAGAAGGAGAATAAATTGAGAACGCCAAAAGTTACAGTGACTGAGGAAGAAGCCGAAGCTCTCGCGGCTGCCATCCAACTCTCGTGCGCGACCATTTTATCCATGAGAGACGAACTGACGAGATTAGACGCCATCGCTGGCGACGGCGACTGCGGAGACACCTTAGCCGCCGGCGCTGCGGCCATCTTAGAAGACTCCGTCGATTATATCTACAAGCATCCAGACGTCGTTTGCGACCAACTCGCTAATTCGTGCGCGCGATCCATGGGCGGCACTTCGGGCGTTTTATACGACGTCTTTTTCCGCGCCGCCGGTGACACTCTAGACGAAACCGAAAGCGACTTTGACGAAGCCGAGTATGAGGATTACATGGACGATTCGTTTGAATATCGCGAAGCCTTGGCGCGAGGCATCTGCGCCATTCGCAAACACGGTAAAGCAACGGCTGGCGACCGGACCATGCTCGACGCGTTAATGCCAGCTTTGGGGCATTGGGGCATGTTAATGAACGACGATTTAAAAGAACAGTGCGATCGCATCGCCAAAGCGGCGAAAGACGGCGCGGAAGAAACGAGAAACATGACCGCTAACGCCGGCCGAGCGAGTTACGTGAACAAAGACAAACTGAAAGAACAAAAAGTGCCAGATCCAGGCGCGTTAGCCGTCGCTGCGTGGATTGGCGCCAGTTGCGAGGAAGTCACTCGTTTATTAGCGAACAAAAACGTCAAACCAAACGAGCGGCACTTATCGTTCATGAACAGAATAGACCCGAATTTCAAAGGCGATCGAGATGATCACGACGCGATCCCGGTGGAAGACCGCCTCGGCGAATTCGACGACACGCCGCACTCCGACGACGATTTACCGGAAGACCAAAAGATACGGTTCGTTTTGTAATATGAATTATTGAAAAATGACATTGAAAATATTAGACGCTCGCGACAGGCGGCGACGAGTAGACGAGTACTCTCATAACTCCTTACGCGTTCTTCAACGCCATCGCGTTCAAGTACGTGACGCCACCAACCATCGCGGCATTCACGGCCAACATCTCCGGTTTGAACTTCTTCGCGTTTACGGCCATGTGCCCCGCGCCCGCGGCCATCAACCCCGTCGCCATCAACAGCGACCCTTTGTCCGCTTTCCCGTCCACGCCGAGTTTCAGCATCGGCAAACCGGTCCCGAGCATGAACGCCCCGGCGAGAGACGACCACATCGGGGACGCGGTTGGTTGCTCGTCCTCTTTGAAGAACATCTTCATCATGTCGTCCGGGATGGCGATCGTTTGGACGCCGTACCCGAGCTATAGGTTTTAATTAGATGAATTTGATGAAGAGAATATTCGTTAGGGAATGTTGCACACAATGCGAGAGAGAAAAAAACGCGCGTTTATTCTTCACAAATTTTGTTATTCGTTCGCGAGAGAGAGAGAGAGATAAAGCGAGTACTTAGAACGTTACCATCATGGCCCCGGAGAGTTTTAACGCGTCGTTGCCAGAGAGAGACATAATACTAGCAAAGTGTGTTTTCTGTTCTAAAGTGAGGCGTGCCAAAATGCTGACAAGTAAGGAGCTTATCATTTCTACCTTTTTTTCACTTTTTTTCGTATACGAGTTTAGGGTTTTTTGTCCATATTTTCAAACCCTAAACTCATGTGTGTCCTCCTTCTTCGTAAGCTCCACGCTCTGTGCTCCACACATATATTCTTTCGTTCCGTCTCTCTCTCTCGAGTCGCGCTGAAACCCCTGATCACCTCCATTGAAGAAGAAGAACAGTTTTTTGATCGATCGATCTTAGAAGTGTGGTTCTTTTGCGTTTTGCGATTGGTACAGAGTGCGCTAAAAACAGAACATTCACGCAGGTCCTCTTTCCAAATTCATAAAGCCGCGGGAAGAAGAGCTGATTCGTCTGTGATATAATCATCGTCGCATCATGTCGGTGTTTGAAGAACGCGCGCCTCTCTTGAAGGCGGCAGAGAAGAAGACGCGCAACAACAACAACAACTCGAACGACGAGTTTTCTTCGGTTTTGAATAACGAGGAGGATGAAACGCTCATGCTTTCTTCGAAGAAGAAGAACAAAAAGTCTGGGGGTGGTTCCTCGAAAAGGCCCGGCGAGTGGAGGACCAAGTCGGTGATGATTGGGACCACGGCGTTGATTTTCGGCGCGGCTTTAGTGTCCACGACGAGGACGAACGAGGACGGGATGAACATCATGAGTAAAGGAGAAAGCGACGCCGGAAACAACAACATCGAAGGGAACTTAGGGGCGACCGAGGAGGCAAAAGCATCGGCATCAAAATCGTCGGCGTCGGCGTCCGCCGCCGATATGGTGACGCTGACGTTAGGGTGCACCTCCTCCTCCACGCTCGGTTTGCTTCCGTTCCCGAATGGCGGTTTCGTCGGTAAGGTCGGCGCCAAGTTGTCCATGAAGTCCAAAGACCATAACTTTGCGTTCCAGCACGCGTTGGATATGACGGAAGTGGGATGCGGGACGTACGTAATTTCGCAAAAGTTGGAACAAGGCGAACAGTTTGGATTTTATCTGTACGACGTGAAAAACGAGACGAATTATTTGTCCGATATCGGCGCGCAAGCGATCGAGGGCGGACCGATTTCGGAGGCGGCGAGAAACGCCGCCGTGTGGGGCGCCGAAAGCGAGCTGTCCACGGAAGAAAACGCCAGCGATAAGAAGCGGTTAGAAGATGGCATTGATGCCGTCGCGAGCCAGCAGGCGGTGAAAACGAACGCCGCGGCGGTGGCGTACGCCGGGAGTCACGGGTTCATCGACGCGGACGGGAACTTTGTGACGCCGCCAACGACGGAAAACGCAAAGGCGTTTGAAGACGCGCAAACTCAAGGCTGGTGGCCAGAGTTTTCGAGCACCACGGACTCAGAGACCGGGGTGACGAGCATGAGCTACGTCGATTGGGGAGCTTGGTTGAAATGGTTAGTCCACGGTAACGAGTACACGTCGACGGACATTGAATGCGACGCCGCCGCGCAGACGTGCACGTTGCAAAAATGCGAAGGTTGGGAGTGCACGGATTACACGATGCCATGCACGGAAGGCGGGAGAGGATGTCAAACCGCGGAAGATTTTACGAGCGAGGTTGCGAGTTTAGGCGGAAAGGAAGTTTCCGTGCGGAAGTACGACAAGAGAAAAGAAGTTGCCAACGCAAACGCAAAATTAGGATCATCATCATCATCATCAAACAAGAAGAAAGAATCATCAAAACGACACGGTACGAACAACAACAATAACAACGATAACAACGATATTCTCCAAAAGAGAAATTTGTTGTGGAAGCAAACGACTTCCTCGACGAGAGCGGTTCCCTCGCTCGGTCTCGGTAAGGCTTACCCGACGCGCGTTATCGTCAACATGGCGCAATGCACGAAGGAAAAGTCTTTCGGTAAAGACGAACTGAGCGGCGTTGAGTTTTACCCGAGAACGAAAGATGGATCCAACGCCGGTAACGTGTACTTGTTTGGTCAGTGCTACAACATGAGAGATACGAACACGTGCGAAGTGCCGACGGCTCACCATCCGGCCGGGTGCCCGGCAGCACCGGGCGCGGCGCCGAATACGGCGCCGAACGTGGCGCAGCAACACGCCAACGAGCACGTTTCCCCGACGACAGCGGCGAAAGCCGCGGCGGCTACTCCCACGTCTACCACCACCACGAGCGGCAACAACAACGCGGCTTCTGCTACTTCCGCGTCGACCAACGCGGCAGCAGCAACGCCGACGTCTACAACTACTACGCCCAAGAACCCGCTCACGGACAGTAACATCCACGCCGCCGTCGCGGCGTGTCTCGCCGTCGACCCGGTCGCCGGTAACTGCTTCGACGGAGAGTGGGGTAAAATAAACACCTGGGACACGAAGAAAGTCACCAACATGGACAAGTTATTCTACGACCCGCCTTTAGCGGACAGCAACGACCGACTTTCCTCGTTCAACGGCCGCATTGGCGATTGGGACGTTTCTTCGGTCACGTCCATGTCGCAAATGTTCAAAGACGCGGACGCGTTCACCGGTAAAAACTTTTACAAGTGGGACACGTCCAAAGTTCAAGATATGTCCGGCATGTTCGAACACGCGACGTTGTTCAACGCCAAAATCGGCGGTTGGGACGTCTCGAGCGTCAAGAAAATGAACACCATGTTCCAGAACGCTTTTTCTTTCAACCAAGACTTGTCCACCTGGGACGTCAGCTCTTGCACCGATTTCACCCGCATGTTCGCCGGTGTTTTAGACAAAGGCATGGACAACGACATCTCCATGTGGAACGTCCAAGACGGCGCTCGCGAGAACAACGTCACCTACGAGTCCTACGCCTTCCAAGCCAAATTCACGTGCGACTCCGTGGACGACGGACCAATCAACTCGTGCAAGCCAAAAGCGAGCGCCGAACGAGCCGCGTCGGCAAAGTTAGCCCAAGCCAAGGGCGCTAGAATCACCCGCGAGGAAGCCACTCGCGAGGCGAGAGAGTTTCAAGCGTCGCTCGAGGAGAAGCGTTGGTTGAAGCCGTCCACCTGGTTCAAAAACTAACACAGCAGCACATTTTCGCTGATGATTATGCACATATATATTTATATACACAGTATTCTTTTTTAATAATTACTACTTTAAGAGTCGTCGTCACGGTATTCTTCTCATCGTCGTTCGTCTCGAATCTGGGCACCTCTTTGACTTACAAGCAGCCCTTTTAAAAATTGGACAAATCCCTCAAAACAAATTCAAGTCTCGTTGCTTTCAACTCCGTCAAGAAATGACGACGGCGACGACGAGGAAAGACGACATCGGTCTCGTTTCGTTCAAAGACGTGTGCACTCTCTTGCACAGAATTAAAACCTACCACCGCAAAGAAGGCGGGAAAGCGAAGAAGCACATCGCCCGGGAGTATCTGGACAAGTTCTTCGAAAACCATTACCCGAGGTTTTTCAACGGCGGCGAAAGGAAAGACGCGTTTCGGTTGTACAGACTCTTAGCGCCGCAGGTAGTATAAATGCACGTCGTGCGCTCGTTGTTCTCGCTGTTTTTGGTGTCGTTCTCTCTCTCTCAATCTTAGCGAATATTACGAAAGTTTGTCCTGACGAAATTCACTCAACGCTCATCACTTAAAAATGCTCTGTTTTTGCGCACAGTTGGACAAAGAACGCGCGGCGTACAATCTGAAAGAAGGCGCGTTATCGGACGTCATATGCTTGGCGTTAAACTTAGACAAGCACTCGGAGATGAGGACGAGAATAAAAAACTGGAAGATGAGCTCGAAAGGTTTAGATTTCGCGGTGATTTGCGGGAACGTGGCGGGCGAGTTCATCGGGAGGAGGAACAAGAAGAAGAGCGGGGGCGAGACCGGGATGACGATAGATGAAGTCAACGAAATGTTGGATAAGATGTGCATGGGAAACGATCGAGAGGCGAAAGCGAGGGAGCTGAGAAAGTTTATCATGCGAGCGACGGAGAAAGAGGTGGTGTGGATCGTTTCGATTATTTTGAAAGACTTGAAGTTGGGAGGCGTGTCGGAGAAGGATTTTTTAATGCATTATCATCCGCAAGCGTACGAGGCGTACACGTGTAAAGCTGATTTGAGGAAAGCGTGCGAGGCGCTGTCCGATCGAAATGCAGTTCTGAAGAAGCACGATATCGAGTGCGGGGAAGGAGTAATTATAGCGCAGTTGGCCGGGAGGAAGAACACGCCGAAGGAAGTGGCCAAGTGGGCGAGGTCGAAAGCGTTTGCCGTGGAGACGAAATTTGACGGGGAGAGGGTGCAGATACATAGGAACAAGGAGAGTTTAGGTGAAAAGTGTCAGTATTGGACAAGGAACATGAACGATTTCGGGCCGAGAGGCTACGGGATCATGGATGTTTTGTTTTGCGACGCAGCGGAAGAAGAAGGGACGCGGGACACCGTCGACGAGCATCGACGCGGATTGCCGCCTAAATGTATTTTAGACGGTGAAATCCTCGTATATAACAAGAGAATAAAAGAGTTTGTGCCGTTTGGAACGATCAAACGCGCGTTTAATGCCGCGAACTGGAAAAAAAATATGGGTAAGAACATGCCGATCATACCGAAAGGATTTTACGAGAATCCGACGATGCAAACGAAGGAAAAGGGGCAAGCGAAAGATAAAGAAGAAGATGACGATGAAGAAGGAGAAGAAGAAGAAAAAGAAGGAAACGAGGAAGAAGAGGAAGAAGAAGAAGAAGAAGAAGGGGAAGAAGGGAGAGTGCGATATGAATGGAAAGATTTCGAAATCGTATACGTCCCGTTTGATATTCTCTACAACGAAGACACGTCGGTCATTCACGAACCGTTGAGAAAACGCTACGACCTCTTGAAAGGTGCCATTCGAGGATGCTTAAACAAAGGTGCCGTCAAAGTCGGTGACACTGGAATAACGTGTGCGGTAGTCTCGCCGTTCCAAGATGACATCGCGGATAATGAGTCGCAGGCAGAGATTGCGCGTAAATTTAGAACAGTTGTGGAGCAAAACGATCCGAACGCCATTGCAAAGATTAGCGATTGCTTGCGAGAGGCTCAAGATCACGGCGAAGAAGGTATCGTCGTCAAATTACTCGATTCGCCGTGGGTTCCAGGAGAACGGGGGCATAATTGGGTGAAATTGAAGCCAGATTACTGCGAAACTTCGGATTACGACTGCGTCATCATCGGCGGCTATTACGGCGAAGGGCGCGGCAGAGCGGGTAAGATTTCACAGTGGTTGCTCGGGGTTATCAAAGACGGGACGCAACGGGATAAAAATCCAACCATCATGACGTTCTGTAAAGTCGGGACCGGCTTTAACCGCGAAGATCAGCACTATTTGCGCGATAAGTTGAAAGATTTGATGCGCTTTAATCGAAAAAACGTAGATAAAAACTACACGAAAACTTACGAAAGATACGAGTGCTCGGGGATGCTCGGTGAAACTCCGGATGTTTGGATAACGAATCCGGAGAAATCCGTCGTGATGACGGTGAAAGGCGACGTACGTTTGGTACCTTCGCATACCTTCAACGCTCCTTACGGGTTGCGCTTTCCGAGATGCTCGGCGATCCGCCCGGAGAAACCTTGGAACGAAATATGTACGGATAAAGACATCGCGGAAACAGCCGAACGCTATGTGACCAAAGTCACGCACAAAGGAAGTCGCGGTGGTGATGGTGTTGGCAACGGAGAACAAGGCGACGACGAGCGAACGGCGTATAAAGAGTACGATCGCAAAAATGCCAAAGGTTTGAAACGAAAACAAAAGAGATCCCTAGCGGTCCAGGAGAAGTACGTCGCGCACATGCAACCAGTAGACGTTCGAAACGTCGTCACCATTTCCAAAATTTTCGAAGGCACTACTTTTAGTGCTATCGGGTGCGACCGAGACGTCAAAAAGGAAATCGCACAATTCGTCGTTGCCCGCGGCGGTAAATTTTTTGAAAGCGTCGTCAGGAACGTCAATCGCGTGGTCGCCCCGCCAACTATCGAAGTCGACGACGCGTACCTCCAAGCCTGCGACGAAGTTCTATCCACAAATTGGCTCTTCTCGTGTAAAGAACAAGAAATATGGCCACCTAAAGCCAGAGATTGGATTAAAGTGTCCCCGTCTGTCGCGACGCTCTACGACAAAACCATCGACGCGTTTGGCGACGCGCACATGAGCGAAGACTTGAACGACGAAGATTTTCGCGCGATGAGGCACCAAGTGTGCTCGCGCAAACGCAAAGGCACGGAATTCAAAACGTTGAGGCACATAGACGACGACGATCGTCAAAATCTCGGGAAGATTGTGCGCCTTTCGGAAGAATCCAACACCGTCATCCTCTCGCAAAACAGCCGCCCGAAGAAAGACTTGGACCCTGCGATAAAAGAAGATGATGAGAGAGAAGCGGACCGAAAAAGAAAAAACCAAGACTCTTCCGCGCACATGCAAGCGCTGGAGTTAATTCAGAGACGAAAAGCCGCCGCAGAGATGTTGCGGATCTATTAGATTTTCGTAGCAAATTTTAAGCATATTTTTTCCTCGTGCTAAAAATACTCTCATCACAAAGAAAAACACTTTATTAACTCACGCGCAAAGATCACGATTATTGCGATAAAAACCACCACCAAGAATGAGGAAGAGGACTCGCTTTCGCAGCAGCATCAAGCATCATCATCATTCGCGATCGGTGGTGGTCATGGTGGCTTCAAAGTAGGCGCTCATGGAGGAAGGGCAAAGACAAAAAGATCGACCTTTTCCCAAGAAAGCGCTAAAAATACGACTGCTCAAAAGCGAAGAGAAAACGACACGGAGGACGAGAAGAAAGCAAAGACGACGACGACAGCTTTTGCGAGGACGACGAGTATGACAGGAAAAGAGAAAGACTCGTCGTTTTTCGTCGCGCTCGCGCGCGTGGACATCAGCGAGTACGCGAGCAGAGTCGATCAGTTGTATCGATGGTACCTCGATCGAGAAGGGAAAGATTTTGATGAAGACGAGGAGAGAAATGAACGCGGTAACACTACCACGTCATCATTGCGGTGTTGTTATCATCATCATCATCATCATCATCATCATCCGGGCGTTGCGATTCAAAAGTATCTGAACGAGAACTATTTCGAGCCGCTGGCGAAACTGGCGAGCAAACACAAAGGGACCGTGTTGAATTTTGCCGGCGACGCGGCGTGTTGCGTCTTTCGAGAAAGGAGAAGGTGTGATGGTACGAGGGAGACGGATGATGAGGATGATGATGAGAATGATATAAAAATAGTAAACGGTGATGAAACGAAAGCTCGCGTGACGAAAAGAGCGGAATCGTTCGCTGAAGAGGTGGTGAATGGGAGGTGGTTGTTTTCGAACCGTCCTCGACGTCGCGCCGAGAAAGCTCGAGAGGAAGAAGCTCAACGAGCACACTTCTTCTTTCGAGACGTGCGCGTGAGAATTGCGGTGGCGAGCGGAAATGTCACGCAAACCTTCCTGGGAGGATTTCAAGGACGATACGAAAGAGTGCTGTTCGGTGAATCGTGCGAGAAGTTAGCGAAGGAAGCTCGGAAGGCGAAACCGAGAGAATTACTTCTCGCAAACGATGAATACGATGACCCGGAAAGGAAAAGGAGGCTTATTCGGCGAGAAGAGAAGAAACGAAGAAACATCAGAATACAGGCATTAACACCATCAAAGAGTCAAAGAGACGAAACCGTCGCGATTGTGTTCATACACGTCACGCTCCGAGCATCGATGTCGACTCGCGAAGTGCAAACGCTCCGTCGTTTCGTCCAACGCGCGCAAAAGGTTTGCGCGCGCCACGACGGCACGTTTCTACAACTCGGCGGCGACGAAGGCGACTCGCTCGCCATCGTCGTCGCGTTTCGAACGCAATTCGCGAAAGATTCTTTACTCGCAAAATTCGTGGCGTCGAGAAATGCGCTTCGATTCAGCCGCACCATTTCTCGATCGCTCGAAAAGACGAACAAGAACGAGATCAAGATCGAGAGAAAAGGCAACAAAACCACCACCACCACCCGAAGACGACCTCCTCCGCGACGACGACAAAGACGTGAACAACACCTGAAAATAACTCTCGGCGTTTCTCTCGGCAGCTGCTGCTTAGGTTTCGTCGGCGACCTCTGTTCTCAGACCTCTTCCCACAAAGCGTTCCTCGCCACCGGGCGCGCGGTGAACCGCGCCGCCAGGTTCGCCAAAGGCGAACTCCTACAAAGAACAAAAAAATCATCAAAAAATCACATCGTCCGCGTCGACGCGAACGCCGTGTATACTCCTTCCTCGAAATCGTCTTCTTTGCGGAAGAAAATACGCGTGAAAGGCGGCGAAGTCTGGGACGCGCTCGCCTTTTAAAAATGGCAGTTTTATTTAGAGCTTCTTTTGGGGGAAAGTTTTTGAAAATCTCAGACAAAACATCAGACCATTACAACGAAGCGCACACACACAAAAACACACACAAAAACACACACAACTCTCGGTATAAAGATGGAGCAGGTGCGAATGGTGATTATGAGGAGGAGGGTGTTCATAAAACGTTTTTGGATCTCTCTTTTGTTCTCTTTCTTTTCTTTTGCTTTAAAAGTCCGTTTTTATTCCAATTTTCTCTCTCTGTATGTGTATGTGATGATGATGATGACGATTGACTGACGACCTCTGTTTCTCTGATTTTCTCCTCTTCTCGCGCGTTTGCTAAATTTGACGACGATGATGAAAATAGGCTGTGCAAACCGCGGTGGAAACCGCCGGCTATTCCGATCGCGCGGACGTGACTTCGTTGATTTTGGACGAAAAGTGCATTTCCCAAGACATCGAAGGCTTGGACGGTTTCGTGAATTTGAAAACGTTGTCCCTGATCAAGTGTGGGATCGTCAACGTGGCCGATTTACCGAACTTACCGGAGTTGAGGAAGCTTAATTTGTCGCAAAACCGAATATCCACCGGGTTGAGTACCGTGGCGAAGAAGTGTCCGAAACTCGAGCAGCTCATCGTTTGCGACAACCCGAAACTGACGAAAGTGGAAGAGTTCAAAGCATTGACGGATTTGAAACATTTGCAAAGAATTGACGCGGAAGGATGTAACTTTGAGGACGAGGAGCACGTATCGACGATCTTTGCCATGTTTCCAGAAGGTCAGATGCAAAACGTGGACGGGTACAACGAGAAAGGCGAAGAGGTGTACTCGGACTCGGAGGACGATTCAGAAGACGAAGAAGATGAAGAAGAAGACCGAGACGACGAAGAGGACGATTTAGACGATTTGGACGATGATTTAGACGACGACGAAGAAGACGACGGAGACGACGGAGAAGATGACGACGACGAAAAACCAGCCTACGCGGCTTTAATCGGCGACGCCATCCTCTCCGACGACGACGAAGACGCCCGATTGAGCGAAGAAGAAGACGAAGGCTCGGAAGACTTCGACGACGAAGAAGACGACTTCGACGACGAAGATGAAGACGACTTACCCGCCGCGAAGAAACTTAAGCAATAGATATATTACATTTGATAGATAAGAAAGAATACGCGTTGTTTGCGACTCCTCATTTTCCCAACACCCTTCATAAAAACAAGGGGAAATCTTCACTTTAAAGCGCACTTTTTATCGCTCGTAAAGAGAACGACGACGTGGTCATAAAAGGTGTCCGTGCTCCGAGACTGCTCTTTGTCCTTCTGTTTCTTCGCGCGTGAAAAGCTGCGCTCTGGATCGTCTCCTCAAAGCGCGGAAAAGGGAGGACGCGACACAGAGCATGGGTCGTCCTTTCCAACGGAGCAAAAATGGAAGCGCGACCGCCGGGAAGGACGCGAGCGCGAACACCACCGCGAAGAACACGAACGACGATCGCAATTCAACGCCTGCTCCTTTCCCTCGTCCTCCTTCGTTCCTTTCCTACCCGTACCGAGCGACGCATCTGTTCATGCGCAGAGTCCACGACACGTTCGACGCCTCGTTCCTACGATATCTCGCCTTAGTGCACTTGGGCTTCACTGGATTTTTCCGCCTGGTGACGGAAATAACCTTACTCCCGATGGCGGAAACCGCCTTGAACGTCTCCGCGGCAGAGCTACAAAGGATCTCGACCGTGATTATGTTCCCAGGAGTGTTGAAACCAACGTTTGCGATCATTTCAGACATTAAACCGTGGTTCGGGTATCACAAGAGACCGTATTTAGTGGTCGGCGGCGTGATAGGTTTGTTCGCCAGTACGAGGTTGGCGACGGGGACGTTCGAAGGGAAAGCGAGCGAGGTGGATTTCGTGATTGCGATTATGGGGGTGTATTTTACGGTGGTTATATTCGATTGTTTGAGCGATGGGAAGAGAGCGGAGTTGATGCACGAAAATCCGCAAACTGGTGGGGATTTAATCGCGTATTCGTTATCGTTGGTCGTTATGGGGCAGATTTTAGGTTTGATGGTTGGATACTTCGCTTTGGAACGAGAGAAGTACACGACGGTGTTTTATTTCGTGATACCGGTGGCAATTGCGTCTATAATAGCGACGTTGATGGGAGAGTTACCGGAAGAGAAAGTGAAATACAGTTGGAATTTATCGGCGTTGAAGGTGAAGGTGAAGTATAGGCAAATCGTGTTAGCTGGGATGTTGATGATGGTTGGTATTGGATTGGTGTACATGCAAACGATCGAGTTAGTCGACGACGGCATGTTGAAAGCGTCGGTGATGATGAATCTCATTTTGGGGGTGTGCATTGTCGTTTTATGTAAGAGTTTGTTGCCGAAATTCGCGGGGAACGTGATTGTGTACGCGTTTTTCGAGAGAGCGTTGAGCATTAAGTTTCAACACGCGGTGAATTATTGGTACACGTTACCGGGAGATTGCGTTCCCGGCGGACCAAATTTCGATTACGTGTACTTCAACATTGTCAACGGTTTCATAGCGTTGATATTTAGCGGGTTAGGCATTTGGATGTTTCAAGAGGCGTTTAGTACCGGGAGATTGCGAAGGATATTTTGGTGGTCCAGCGGCACCCGGTGCATTGGTTCGTTGTGCGATTTGTTCGTCGTCAGTCGGACGAATTTAAAAATAGGCATCCCGGACCAACTGGCGTACGCGTTGGGAAACTCAGTTTTAGAAGCCATGGTGTTTATGCTTTCGGTGATGCCGTTTGCAATTTTGATCAGTAAGTTAGTCATCAACGGCACCGAATCGACGTTGTTAGCCATCACGAGCGCGGCGAGCGCGTTGGGTGGGTTAATGGCATCTTCTCTCGGATCGTTAGCGATTGAATACGCCGGCATTCAAACCAACATCGAGGACCCGAACCAATCGTGCAATTGGAGCAACTTGGAAAATTTAATCATCATCTGCGGCATTTTATCGCCTTTACTGTGCGTCCCGTTGACGCTCGTGCTGATTCCAAACGTATTAAGCACGGCGACGTTTGAAATGGACGATTATTCCGGCGAAGTCGTCGCGATTACCAACGAAGACGGCGCCTACGACGACCGCGAGATGGAAAAACACGGACAGATTCTATAGAGAGACTTTACGAGGATGATTTTAACGATATATATACTACCATTGCCGCGCGCTCGCGCACACTAAACTTTTTATTACACTATCGCGCCGTACAGGCTGCTGCTACTCTCGTCGTCCTTCTTTCTCTTCTTCTTTTTCCTCCTCGCTCCGGTTCTGTTTCTGACAGTACTCCCGCGCTCGCATCCGTCGAGCGACGCCTCCTCCTCCTCCTCCTCTTCCCCATCCTTCGAGTGCTTCGTCTTCAAGTGCAACTGCACCACCGCGACGGCGCTCACGACCAACACGAACGACACGCACACACACACCACGACGAAACCGACGGTAAACGCATCGCCTTTCCCTGTTTTCGAGACGAAGGCGAGGAAATCCTCGGTAAGAGGAGACCTTCTTTCTGCGTTCGCATCCGGCGTGAACTCGACACCTCCTCCGCGGTGATGCCTCCCGTGATGTATATCTTTTCGTCCGTTCGGGTTCTTCCGCCAAAGACCCGCGCTGAAATCGCCGTTCAGTTCCTCGAAATACATATTAGTATTCGTGTAGTATCACTGAGAGAGAGAGATCGTGCGCGCTCTCTCTTCTCGCGTCTCTCGTGAGAGAACTTAACTCCTTTTAAGAAATAGGGGAAACGCTCGAAGGGTGTTGAAAAGCGATATCCCAAGAAAAAGAACTCGACGTTAAACCCAAAAAGACTCGAAAACTCAAACTCTCCTTTCAAAATTTCACTTTTTCGAGACCTTCCTCACGAGTGGTTTCACCTCTGCTTGAGCGCACGGTATTCTCTGCCTCGTAGAACACGCGACGCTCTCTCGCCCGTTGTTTTCCCCCACTCTTGGTTGGTGTTTCAAGGGGAAAAAGGATGAGACGAACGCTTTTACAAAAACTGCGTCTCTCACCGCGCAGCGCGAGCACGAGCAGCACTCGCATTTATGCGAGTTTTAGGAGCACGACGACTACGGGGAGTGCGCGCAGTAGCAGCGGGAGGAGGAGTGGGAGGAGTGACCACCCCGGCGCGGAGTCGTCGTCGTCGATGGCGACGATTGCGGCAAACGACATCAAAGAGAGAAGAAGATTAAGGTTTTTCCTTTCCCCGTCGTCGTCGTTTACGTCGTCGACGCGTGAAAGGGCGTTTGGAAACGACCGACGACAAGAACAACAACAACAACAACAGTTAAGGCGTAAGTTGTACGCGACGAATGCGCGAGCAGACGAGGACGACGAGGCGCAGAAGAAGAACCGAGGTGGTGATGAGGATGATGGGAAAAACAACGTAACGAGGAGGAGTGTCGCAAACGTAATCGTCCGACCAAAGTCCGCGGTGGATGTAGAGCAAGGGGAAATGAGAGACAAAACGGTCCCGATACACGCGAGTGCGCATATTATCGAGGAAAAAGAGAGTAGTTTTGATGAAAAAATAGTTCTTCCGGGACGTCACTTTGACGTTCCGATTCGGATTGACATCGCGCACAGATGCGTTCGATGGCAACTCGCTCGGAAAAGAGGCGTCTCGACGGCGAAGACAAAATCGAGAGGCGAGGTGAGCGGGACGACGAGGAAAGCGAGGCCACAGAAAGGTGGCGGGAGAGCGCGCGTTGGGAGTTTACGAGCGCCGCAAATGCGAGGGGGCGGTACCGCGCACGGGCCGATTCCGAGAGATTTCGAGCACAAGTTGCAAAAGAAAGTGAGAAGGCTCGGGTTAAGGGTGGCGCTGTCGGCCAAGGCGGCGGAAGGGAGATTAGTCGTCGTGGAGGATTTGAAATGGATGAGTCCAACTGGGAAAACGAAAGAGGCGAAGTTTGGGTTGAAGCAGCTGTTGAGGTATGATGATTCAAGCGAAGAAGAGGATGAATTAAATATGAAATTATCTCCGTCGCCTTTAGTCATCGGCGGTACCGGAGACTCGGGGAACAAAATAAACACGAAATTTAGCGCTTTAGTCGTCGGCGATCGATTGGAAACCACGGACGAGAGCGACGACGGGTGGTTGTTGCGCCGAGGCACGCGAAACATTGAGAATATTCACGTCATGCCTTCAGTAGGTTTGAACGTCTATTCGATTTTGAAACACAGGTGTTTGGTGATGACGAAGAAAGCGGTGGAGGAGTTAGTCGAGAGGTTAGACAAGCCGATTAATCGATGATGATGGTAATTATTATTATTATTATTATTATTATAAATTACCACGTCAAAACGTGTTCCTTCCCAATCTCCAACTTTTCAAACGCCGGATTCACCGCAAACTTCATCATCGGCGGCGGTCCGCACACTAAAATCTGAAACCGGTCCCCGCTCTTTGCCGGCGTCGGCAAATGCTTCTCGATCATTTCTTTCGTAATAAATCCGACGTCGTATTTCCACTCTTTCTTTTTCGATGCCGCATCCACGGTGTACCACACTTTCACTCTTCCCGGAAACTGCTTCTCAAAGTTGTCCAACGTATCTCTGCACAAAATATCCTCCTCGCTTTTATTCGCGTACAAAATGGAGATTTTCTTCGGCGATTGCCCACCCGCGCCAGTTTCTCTCAGCATCTCTCTCACGATTTGCAACATCGGCGTAATCCCTGACCCACCGGCAATCATCCCAACCTCGTCTCTCGCGTCTCTTCTCTCCACGCCGCCGCCTTGACTCTTCAATTTCTTCACGGTGAACTCGCCCTCGCCGACGTATCGCTTCCCGCCCAACGGCCCGAAGAATTCCACCGTATCCTCCCCGACTTTCACCGCGTCCAACATTTGCGAGACTTTCCCACCTTCTGGGAATTGCTTATTCGGAAAGTACACCTTCACGACGAAATCTACGTGCCCTTTATCCAACGCGTCCGAGGACACCGGCGTGTACGGACGCATGTGCTTCTCGCCAGTCTTCGCATCCGTCAGCTGCACCATCACGTGCGATCCAGTCGGTAACCCAAACGCGTGCTCTTTCGTCGGTAACGTAAACCTCAACAACTTGGTATCCTTCGAGAGTTGCACGATCCTTTCCAGCGGTAAACGTATCGCCGTTTTCCCATCAAGAGGTAACGCGATTGGATTCGATTTTTTCTTTGCAAAAATGCTCGTCAAAAACGTCAACGAAACGACGAATATAGAGAGTAAAGCCGCGAACTTTTTCTGCTCGTCGAGGGTGAGTGATTCCAGGAACGCGATTATCGGTTTAAGGAGTTGGAGGATGAAGGATTCCATGATGAATATGAGCGCGATAGTTTTGTGTCGGTTTTGTGTTGTTTGAAATGGATTTTTGATTTTTTAATTGACAAAAAAAAAACGGCCGCCCGTTTTTTTTTATAGTCAACGATGGGTGGAGGGAAGAAGTTATCTGGCGCGCAGAAGAGGAAGAAGAGGAGGGAGAAAGAAGAGGCTATGAAGGAGGCTGTGGCGGATATGGAGCGTTTAAAGCTTGGACCGACGAAGTTGTGGACGGGGTTGGTGTTGCATCATAAGGATGTGTTTGTCTCGCATGTGATTTCGAAATTGAATAGGGCAGATCGGTTTTTCTTTTCAGAGGTGAATAGAGAGAGTCGGGGTGTGCTTGAATACGCCGGGGTAAACGTATCAGATTGGGGTGTTCACGAATGTTCATCCATCTCGACGTTGGAATGGGCGTGGAATCACATGCCCTGGGGAGAGAAAGATTATAGAGGAAGAGTGATGGATCAAGCCTGGTTTTGTTGGCACGTTGCTGGAACGAACAAACTCGAGTTTCTCAAGTGGGCGAGAGAAGTGAAACATTGCGAGTGGGATGAATGGACGATTAATCGGGCCGCATTTGGAGGTAATCTCGAGATGCTGAAATACTGCTTCTCTGACGAGTGCCCGTGTGATGTACATGAAGAAATGTCGTGTAAAGTAGCTGCTGCTAAAGGACACCTCGACTGTCTTCGATTTCTTTTCGACAAAGTGAAACCTTCGCGAGGTACGGAAGTGGTAGTGGCATTGGGCGCGGCAAAATATGGTCACCTAGGCATCTTGAAATATCTTGTTGAAGAAAGAAAGATACCTGATAGGGCAAAGGTCGATTGTATGTGCAACGCTGGGTATGGCCATCTCGATTGCCTTCAATACTTAGTCGAAGAGGCGAAAGTGCCTCTTGACGACTGGCAATACATCGCTTCCGCTCGTTACGACGAGCACCCCGACTGCGTACACTACTTGCAAGAAAAAGGGTGCCCGGAACCAACGGATGAAGAATACGCGAGATATGTCGCGAAAAAGCTCGCAAAAGAGCAGCAGTAGACGAGTGAGAAAAAAGCGCGCTTCCAAAAGTATAAATCGAAAATACATACACATACAAACAATACTCATCAAACGCGGAATTACAAAAAAAAACAGTACTCAATCGCGGAATTGAACCGCGGACCTTTCGCGAATCCGTCCTTCGCATACGAAGGGAAAGGTGCGTGATGTGAAGCGAACGTAATAACCCCTATACCAATCGAGCACGTAAAACAGCTGAGAAGCTACTTTGTGAATTAGGGTTGTGGTGTAATACTATAAAAATTAAGATTAATGTGAAACCCTAACAATGTTTTCGTATGTAAAAAGAAACTATACCTCCGCAAAACAACGAACGCGCTTTGACGATAAAAACGATGGCGACACTCGCATCGTCGCATTTCCTCTCGCCAGCAGCGATTGCTTCTTCTTTCCATCGTCGCCATCTTTGTCAAAGATGTAGAAAAAGAAAAAGAGCACCAACAACGAATAAAAAATCATCGAATCGTCCAATTCCGATACCGTTATCTGCGCTTTCCATCGAAGAAGAAGAACAAGATGTCTCGCACTTTATAAACCTCAAAAACGGCATCGAAGCGTTACCAGTCCTTCGAGAACACTTCCCACACAAACACGTAAATTTCATGCGCATGCAATCCACCTTGTGCGAGAGAGGTGACATGGAAAAAATCATGCTCGAAGTGGATGCCAATTTGCTCCTCAAACTGGCCACGGACAGGCCGTGCGTGATTTACGACTACGGATCGAGATCGGAAGAAACCGGTTTACCTCGGTCGTTTTGGTACGGATTAGAAAGCATGATGTATTTTTTACGCCACGAGTGGGGATTTGACGGGTACGGCGAAGAAGACAACATCGGGTGTACAGATGGTCGAAGACGACGAGAAGTCGTTTTGAGAGGTAAGAAGTGTACGAAAGAAATCGAACGCAAACGGACCTTCTTCAGTAAAAGCTTGAAGAAAAAGATTCGGTATTACCGACAGTTTATTCCGGAAACGCATTCGCGAGAGTTGAAAGTGATTGGGGCGTATAAGCTCACCGCGCACGACGGCGATAGGGAGTATTACAAGGAGACGTTGAACGAGCATCTCAGAATACAGTCTTCGACGTCGAGGTCGAGGAGTCACGACGACGACCGAAACGATGATAACGGTGACGACGATAGTTTAGAAGCGACCATCGAGAAGCTCGAACAGTTAGGGTTTAAAATCTTCCGCGGCGGCGATCGCGAGCAAGAATGGTTGGATATGATTAAATCTAGTAGTAGTAGTAGTACAGGTACCTAGTAAATAAAATTCTAAATCTAAAATAGTATGTATTGCGCACGCAAAGAACTCGTTCATTTCTTCTTGAAGAAGGACGCTATCGAAGGTATAGTCGCCGCTTTGCTAAACCCAACATCTTTACCAGTTTCGACAAACTTTGTTTTCTTATTCTTTCGCAACTCTTGCTGAATATCCGGCGGTAAACTCCGAAAGGTCTCCTCGTCGATGCCGGATTCGAGTTGCGCGTTGTACAACGCCTCGCGCTTCCGCTTTTCTTCCAACGTTTCTCTCGGTCGAATACTTTTCTTCTCGCCTCCTTCGGGAGGAGGAGGAGGCGCGATTGGAACGACGACGACGTTATTCTTTTTCTTCTTCGTAAAAAGTGGTGCATCCTCACCACTCAGATCGTGCAATGACGAGGATGGCATCGTCGTCGTCGTCCTCGCTTTGTTCGCCGCTGGCGGCGACAACGTGGTAAAACGCGTTTGTTCTTCGTTTTCTTCTTCTTCTCCTTTCTTTCGCGGAGACGATTTCGCCGATTTCATTATTAATTTCTCTTCTCCTCCATCGAATAAATCGAAAACGTCCACGCCTCGCTTCAAGAACTTCCCCAAACCTTGACCGACGTCGCTCTTCTCCACTTCCAGCTTGAAGTTACTCGTCGTTAAGCTCAACACCGTGCATTGGAACCCTCGATTATTCATAATGCCAAACTCGGCGAGAAATTTTTTAAAAATTGTCCCGCCGAGCGTTTTCAGATTATCCGCCTGACAGTCGTTGCCGGATCCGGAAAGCGGGTGCGACCGGTGCGCGGAGTGCGCGGTTAAGTTGGAGCGAATACCTAACGTTAACGTTTTCGGGTGCCTTCTCCAATCTTGTCCATCTAATTCGGTTCTCTCGGAAAGTTCTTCCGCTAACTCCCCGATCCATTTCAAGACTTGGTCCGTCGTCTCTAAACACATCGCGCCTCGAAACGTCTTGCTCGTCGCGATTGATTTCGGCGCCGACCGCTCTTTGACCGGGTCGTCGTCCACGCCTCTCGCGGCTCTTTGGACCCACAACGTTTTTTTCTCGTCTCTCCCTAACGCCATCAACAAACTCTTTCGATCGGCTTTGGCTAAACCGCCGATGGTGGTGACGCCTAAAACTTCCGAAAGCTCTTCGCCCAAATTACCGCCGAGACCACGAATGCGATCGATGGGTAAGTGTTCCAACAGAGAAGGCGTGAACGATTCTTCCAAAATCGTGCAACAATTTGGTTTATTCATGCCGCTGGTTAGTTTCGCTAACATTTTGTTCGACGAGACGCCGCAGGATAAGGTGTATCCGAGATTGACGAAACAGTCCTCTCTGGCGACGTTGCACACGTACGCGCCGGCTATTTTTAACTTTTCCCTGTGGGACCATTCCGATAACGGACGATTGAGCCAAGATTTCGACGCTTCGTCTTGCGGAGGCGGGTCTCCCGCTTTCCTTTCTACGTGTTCTTCATTTTCTTTATCTTCTTTGTCCGTGTTGTTGTTGTTGATACTAGTTTTATTACTCGCATCAATCTCATCCACGGCGCCTCTTCGCAAATCTCTGTGCGACGCGTACGTCACCACAACCTCCTGTTGTCCACTACTCCCATCCGATAACGACGCTCTCATCCTCTTCTTCTCTTTCCTCCTTCGTTCTCTCGCTTCCCACTCTAACGCCCCAGCCACGTGACTTCGACTCACTCTCTCGCTCATCAACACGTCCCGATAGAAATCCATCTCGTTCCTCTCGCACTTCTCCAACACCGCGTTCGCTTCTTTCGTCACGTCTAAATACGCCTCATCGATGGACGCCCGCTCGATTGTCCCGTGCTTGGCCAACTCCGCGGCGACTTTCGCCCCGGCGTCGCGATAGATTTTCAAATCCGCCTTTGAATGTTTCGTCGGCACTTGCACGAAAATCATTTCCTGTTTGTTTGTTCGTGTATTACGCGTCGGGGTCAAAAATGTGAACACCAAGAAGCGGCAAACGCAAACGCATCCGTCCGATCGATGATGAAAGCAAAGAGAGTTAAAAAGAGATAAAAAAAACCGCGAACAACAACAACACCACCAGCGACTGCAAAACGCACCGGACAACACCTCCTCGCCTCTCCAATCTTCATGTTCCTTTTCACCCCTTTTTTCCTCGCTTCGTAGCTCACCGCTATGAGCGAGTTGTTCGCCCCTGGCCTCGTGAGATGCGTTTTCCTATCTCCCATCGCATCTCGCGTGGAAACGCCGTCGCGTTCGAACGGGTCGTACTGGCACACCCCCGTCGGCATTTCCTTTAAGGAATCGTCCAAACTTCGTTCCACTTGGCAGTAGAAACAATCCAAATCGAAGTGCGCGATGACTCGGTTCGGGAAAAGCGGAGCGAGAGGATCGTGATGTGTCCTCGATGTTTTTGTCGGGGTAAGAGGAGGGGTTTTCATATCGAAGACGACGACGTGAAGAGAGAGAGAGTTTATCGTCCACCTCTCGGAAGAGGCGCTCTCGTCAAAGTCGTTCGCGTCGACGAGGACGATGTGATGTGTTTTGACGAGAGGAGTGACGTTTCGAATTTTTATGAAGCAGACGAACGAGAGAAAAATGGTGCAAAAAATGTCATCGACGCGATGAAGGGAGTAGCGAGATATTCGAGCGCAAAACGAGGACGACAGTTATAGTAGTAGCATATAGTACGAGTCGTTTCTCTTTTTCCTCGTTTTGCGTTTTGTTCGTGTTCCTTTTGTGTGCGGTTGTTACATTCGTTATTGTTTTAAATCATCCAGTTGGTCCAAGAGAGGGGACATGACGAACGAGTCGACGAGGAGCGCGCCGGGCGAAAGGGCGCACTTGTTGGTATTGTACAATGTGGGAGAAGGGGAGGATGTTTTTGTTGTCTTCGTCGTCAGGAGAGGGTTTGCGGCGATATCGAAGGTTCCACCGGTTATGCCCGCGGAGGCTAAGAGTAAAGGAGGCGGCATCTGGAAGTTTGGATGTAAGGGCGGCGTCGATGTCGTCGTCGCGCTCGTCGTCATCGCGCTCGTGATATTTGTCGCTACTACTGCCTCTGCTGTTGTTTGTTGCCGGTTCGCTGTTTTTTTCTGCCGCTGCTCTTTCGCTCTTTGCCGTTTCTCTTCATCTTCTTGCGCGACGACGTAGCGCCCGACTTTTGCCGCGTGTTCCATCAAAGCGGCGACGCACTCTTTGCAGTCGCAGAATTTTTGTCGCCCGTGCGGTTGGTGCGGCGACTGAGCATTCGTGGTAATATCCATCTTCTCGCCGCTGTCTCCCTCGTTTCTTCCTTCTTCTCCTTCGCACTGCTTCCAAAAGCTCGCAATATTTTTGAAAGATTCGCTTCGCGGAGAATGCGGGTTGTTTGCGTTGTTGTTGTCGTTTCCACTCCCGCCGGTGGCGCCGGTGACGTCGGTGGTACCGATTAATGCATTTTCGAGAAAGTCTTCAAAACCCAACGATGTACGCATTTGAGGCTGCTTTTCTTCGCATTCTCGTCGTTGATACTGTACCAAATCTGGTTGGCTCATCGAGCGCATATTTTCAGCCATCGACGCTTTAGCGGACTGTAGCAGCTGATTTTTGATGCTCTCTCGTCGCCTCTTCTTGAACGAATCGGACCTTATTGGTGGTCTGATTTCAGTACCTCTCGTCGTTGTTTTTTGTCCCGTTTCTGTCGCTTCGATCACTTGGAGCAGTGCTTTGTGTTTTTCGACGATTTCGACTTCCGGTCTTACTTGTTGCTTTCTTTTCGTAAACGACTGGCTCCTCCTGATTTCTCTCGGCATCGCTTTCAACATTATTTTTTTACCGCCTCGCTGCGGTCCCGGCTCAGTGTTTATTCCTTTATCCATTCGCACGAGCGTTTGTTGTTCTTGTCGCTCTCTTTGCTGTTTCATTGGCGTCGTGCCTGCTTCAACAAAACTTTTTGTTACGGGCGTCCCGCGAGCGCTTCCATCCGCGGACAAAACGTCTCGCCTTTGAGAAGATTCTCGAGGCGAATCGCGCACATCACCGTCGTCATTTTCCTTCTTTCCTCCCGTTCGTAAAAGCTCCTCCGCGGGATCGATTATTTGTAATTGAATCAAATCAAACGCTGAACGGAATCTGCTCGAGTTCCCGGCCTCCTCCGCCGTCTCCTTCGAGGGCGACGACGACATTTTTGGCGTCTCTGTCTTCTTCTCCTTCCTTTTCATCGTCTTTTTCTTCTTCTCTCCGCTCCCATCGGAATTCAAAGACGGCGTTCCAACTCCCAAAACCTCCTCCTTCTCTTCCTCCTTCGTCTTCTTCTTCTTCTTCTCTTTCCGTTCAAAGTCTTTCGGAACATCCTCCGCGCGGGGCGCGACGACGATACTCTTCTCGTCCTCCTCCTCCTCCTCCTCTTCCTCCTCCTCTTCCTCGTTCTTCTCGATTTTCTCCATGAACGCCTTCGTCTCTTCCTCTTCTAAGTATTTCAACACCGCGTGCGATAACCCTTTCGCGTAGGAAAGTTTCGGAGTGTTCGTCTTTTCCTCCTTCTTTTCTTTCCTCATGGTCTTCAGCTTGTTTCTGTGTGTAAAAAGAGAGCAAAATCTGCGTTAATACAACGAATACTAAGAACAAGAACAACAGCGCTCCGCGCATCACCGCGCGCGACAGACGACGGCTGCTGCGTTTTCTTTGGCGATATTCTTCTTTTCATCTCTTCTTCTTTCGCGCGAAAAAGGCGACGTTTTCGCGTGTTCTTTTGCGCGATCATCACCACAACATGGGAAAGAGCAGCGCCATGCGACGGGTGATTAAAACGAGCACGACGCATATATATATATTATACACGCGCGCGCGCGCGATAAAACGATATTTAAAAAAAAATGAAAAAGGAGTTGTTGTTGTTCAGCGGCGCACCTCTACACTCTCTCTCTCTGAAAAGCTCTAAAGAGCTCTTCTCGCGTGCGTTTGATATCTCTCTGTGATGATGATGATGAGATGCGAGATTATGTGGAGACACGTATTAAATGCATTTTTTTCAAACACCCGCAGGAGGCCGGTTTGTAAAAGAGCAAACAAAGAGCACGAACCGAAAAGGAAAAAAAGCAAAAGAAGCGCAAAAACAGCCGGCAACACACACCAGAAGAGTTTTTTTGAGACACTTACTTTTTCGAGACACCGAAAAAGCGCCACTCGCCAAAATTCGCTCTCCCCTTTCGCGTGTGTTTCGAACATTCCCCCTCGTTCACAGAGAGAGAAAATGTCGGCATCACCGGCGTCGTATAACGTGACGCTGGCGACTCTGAGGACGACGAGCCCTCCTTCGCGAAATAAAACGCGCAAACAAGTTCGACAACAAACGGAGAAAGAGAAACGGAGGGCGAGACTTTTGAAAAAGCTCGAGATCGTCGCTTTGCGCGAGCGAGGATTCGCCGCACACAACGTGCGTTTTTTTTACATTATCCATTATTTCTTATTTAAAATTAACTCTTTTAAAACGCAGTTCTTGATGAGTCACAAGGTGCATCTCGTCGCGAGGTTGAACGTAATCGCGACAAATTTCGGATACTTTGGTCTGAGCTACGTCATGTTGATGCGACTGGTTGAAATCAGCAGCGGTGCGTCCTCGTCTGTAGGAGTAATCATTGCCTTTTTTCTTTCTTACCTATTCGAGGTGCTCAAATATTCCTTTTTGAAAGAAAAAAAAAAGGAAAAAAACGGCTCGAAATTCAAAAATACGAGTACAAAAAATACGCGTGGTGAAATACACGCAAAACGCGTTTGGATAAGAAGAAGTGATGGAACTTTGACGATATCGCTCGAGGGCGAGAGGACGTTTGATTATTGAGTGACTTTTACTGACACCTTTGCTCTGCGCAAAACCTTCTTCTTCATTCACAGGCGATCGAATGGCGTTTCCGGCTGCTCTGGAAGCCTTGAAATATTCTCACCGAGCGCACGGGTTTTTTCTTTTAGCGATCGCGATCATATCGACGCTCTTTCACTCGCTTCAGATGGACGTGATGCGAGACGCGAGAGAGGCGTATTGCTCGTGTTGTGCTGGGGTGAGAAAGAGGAGAATTAACAGAAATGAAGAAAAGCCAACGGACGATAAAGCGACACAAAAGACGATCCGGGCACCGCGGAGGAGTCGATCGGAACCAGACTTCGAGAATGTTGTGTCCATGGAACGAAATGGCGATGAACGTACGTTGAAGTCTTCTGCGTCCGTCAAAACCGCAGTGGCTGAGAGAATACAATGGGTTTCGTCGCAAAAACAAAGTTTTCATCCGATTAAGAGGACGGGTTCGCCCCACTCTTATCAGTTGAAGTCGTCGGCGTTTCATCAGAATACGCCGGGGATAGTTAAGAGTAAAACGCGAGAACGAGAATCGTCTCCGGTATCAGCGCTGTGTTTGTCGACAGAGACGTGCGATCCGTTGGTCACAGATCGCAAGTTCAGCGCTTTGTCGCCATCTTCGGCGTCCTCGTCGACGACGACAACTCCCTCTTCGACGGAATATTATACTACGGCGCCGAAAAGCTTTCGCGAAGAGGACGAAATGGAAGACGAAGAAAAGATCAGAAACGCAATTAAAAATTACCGATGGGGAGCTGTTTCAAACTTGATTTGTTGCGACGTTGTGACCGCGGTATCCTACTGTCTCTTTTTGATGCTTTCGCACGGTGAAAAGACAGTAGTCGTAAATGGACTCTTGCCGTTGTCGGTGTTATGGTTCGGCGCCTCGTCAAAAGCAAAAGGGCGCTACTGGAATTACGCTATTTGGCACGCCGTTTGGCACGTGCTCAGCGCAGCTTTGATGGCTAAAGTTCTCATCGCGTAAAAGCAGAATCATCTCGTCCTTCGACGCGCGCGTAATATCACGCGCGTCAAAATATTATTATTATTATTGTAATCAAACCCGTATATATTGGGAGTACTCGTATCAGTTTTTCTATTCATTAACAACAAGAAGACATGATTATTATCTTTATGAGTAGTAGTAATAGTAGTCAGTATTATTCAATGTCCACGACGCCGCCGTTTGAAATCATAAACTCCGCGTCTTGCTCTTTCAAATCCGGTCCTTGCATGACTTTCAACACGCGCGCTTCGGCTCTTCCTTTTCGGACGCAAAGGCGAATCGTCGAAGCGTGCGCTAAAACGTGGCCACCGATCGGTTTCTTTGGCTCGACGCCGGCGAACGCCATCGCTCCCGGGTCGCTTTGGACTTGGTTTGTGCACACGATCGCCAAGTTGAACTCGTCCGCGAGTTTGGAGAGTTTAGACATAAATTGTCCGAGACGTTGTTGTCGACCGGACAATTCGCCTCGGCCGGTAAAATCAACGCGGTAGTGCGCCATTACCGAATCGACGATGAGGAGTTTGAACGGTTCTTCGGCCATTTTTCCGGCGATGGCCAACAACGCGTCCTCCATTTGCTCGTGCGTAAACGTTCTCGCGATCATGATGTTTTCCAAAACCGCCTCGCCGTCCATGCCGTACCTTTCGGCGATTTCGAGAATGCGTTCGGAACGGAACGTGCCCTCGGTGTCAATGTACGCAACTTTAGCGTATCCACCCCCCATTTCGAACGGTAGCTGCGTGCTCACCGCTAACGTGTGGCACAACTGCGTCTTCCCACATCTCCATTCGCCGTGAATTTCCGTGATAGACCTCGTCTGAATCCCTCCGGCGAGCACTTCGTCGACGGCTTTCGATCCCGTCGTGATTCGAACGACGTCTTTCCGCATCTCTCGAAACGTCGCCGCGGTCACAAACCCGCCCAATTCGGATGGATTCGAAAGAGCTTTTTTGCACGCCTCCAAAAGCTTATCCACTTTCGCATCGGAAAACCCTCGCACGTCCAACAAGTTCGACTTAGAGTGCATGACCAAAGATCTCACCGTGTTGAAACCGGCTTCTTTCGCTTTCTTCAAATCCGTCGCGGAGACGCCGAAAGATTGCAACGAGTCGATGGACATGACGCCAGACGCGGTGGCCCCTTCTTCCGCCCCGTTGGTGGTTACTTCCAGCTCAGCCGCGTTTTCATCGTCCACGCTGTCGTTTTGCGTTTATTTATAACAGTCGGTGGTGGTGGTTAAAAACAAAGGTCAGTCTTCAGTTTCTTCTCTCTGACGACGAGACGACGGAAAGAAGAGAGAAAAAAAAAAGAGCTTTGCTTCGCGCGACGACGACGTAAACGACGACGTAAACGACGAAGACGAACTCGAAGACGCGTTAATTGCGCGCGGAGGATATTCGTCGTCTCGTCGCGAAATCAAGCGAAGGAAAAACCCGTTCGCAAGTTCTCGGTTTATCGCGAAAACGTTCTTCGCGTTTGCTCTTCGAACGCTTACGCGCAACGCGAAAAGAAGAAGAAAACGAAGAAGAAGAAGAAGAAAAACGAACGCACGCGATGGCTATTTCCTCGGCTTCGTTCTCGATCGCGGCTGCCGCGGTTCTTTTCAATCGTTGTCGAGCGGACATGATGACGTTAAATTCGGTCGAAGACGAATAGGACGAGTGATGTTTACGACGAGAGAGTTTTTATTTATCTGCGCTTTTGTTGTTTTTGCAAAGAGGCAGATTTGTGAGGAATTTGAAATGTGAACACATGCGAGATTATTAAACGCGTTACTAATCAATCAATCTCAATCTCTCTCTCTCCGGCGAAGAAGCGACGGCTTTTTGTCTTAAATCTCCTTTCCTCGCTTTTGCGTTGTTCTTTTCTTTTCCTTGGACGAAGACGACGCAGATTTTTATTTTAGCGGTTCAACTCGCTCGCGACGGCGTCGAGAAATTGGTCGTTCGTGGCCAATCGTAACATGGCGTTCCGGATGGCATCTCTCGTGATCATCGCGCCGCTGCTGCTTTCTCCCGCGCTACTTCCAACACCACCGCTCTTCTTTTTCCCGGCGGCGATATTAGTTTCTTTCTTTGGTTTCGGTTTCGCCGGCTTTTCGGCGCCTCCACCGAAGCCCGACATCGCCGATTGAAACAACGACGCGACGTCGTCGATGGAGCTGCCGCCGCTCTTAGTAGTACCGGTACCACCACCACCACCACCTTCTTCACCGTTATTCGCATATATTCCACTCCTTTCCATTTCTTGCGCTCTTTGAATGATTTCGTATATGTTCGTCTGTTCTTTCTCGTCGTAAAACCACACTCCGTTCACTTCGTCCGTGTCCGTCTTATAGAGCAAATACTTCTCGCTCATCTCAAACTCCGCATCTTTCGCGATCGATTCCACGAACCGTTCGTCCGATAACCGGTTTAAGACGATGAATTGAAATCTACTATTGCTGCTATTACTGCTACTTTTTTTCCGTTCGACCACGAATAAGGATCCTTCCACGTTTTTCCGGTGCCACTTCGTCGTTTGCATGTCCAACTCGTACATCGCGATCGAGGATGCCGATCCGAGGATAGTTTGGATCGAAGGGTCGTCCCTCCGCAAGACTTTTAAGTTCATCGAGTCCGTTTGCGTGTGGTCCACTTTCGGTTGTTTTCCTCCTCCAGTCATATCGCGTCGTTTTACGCTCTGTTTTACTGATGTGTGAGTGTGTGTATATGCGTTACGTTTCGTCCACGCAATGGGGAAACGTTCGTGAAAATGCCGCAGTACGATGCGGCGTGGTGCAGCGAGAACGACACCTTTTCTTCGCAACAGCATCCTCAGCGAAAAAAGCGGATTTACGACGCGGGATTTCGCGCGAGCGATATCGTCCTCTTTTTGCTCGTCGTCTTCGGTGAGCGACGAAACCTTCGCGCCGTCGTCGCGCGCGTCGGGTTTCTCGGCGTCAGAGAAGGGAGATTTGGAGACGATTCGCCGCCGGAATTTTCCAATTCGCACCATACACGTCTTTGCAAAACAACAACAGAAACGAAAGAAAACGATGACGTCGAGCAAAGCAAAGGAAAAAAAGGAAGAGAAAAACAGCATTCCAGTCACGGTATTCGTGAACCAGAAACTGATGGACTCGAAACCGATCGAGAGATTACGAGGGATGAAATTCGATCGGTTGAAGATTGAATGCGTCTCAGACGAGAACGACGGAGGCGACGATGATGATGATTTTGCTGATAATGCTTTGGGAGAGAAAGAGGAGAGCGTTTTATCGAGTAAAATGGCATCGTCGGAATCGTCGTCATCGATGATGATGAAGACAAAGAAGATTTCTGCGGTGGGATGGTGGTTCGCCAACACCGACGCGCTCTCGAAACACATGGAACGAGAACAGATGACGATGATGATGAAGACGACAAAAAGCGGCGGGAAAGAGGAGAAAGAGGAGAAGTGTAAAAGCGGCGACGAAATAGTTTGGACGCACTCGGCGTCGGCCGGCGTCGATCACTTGTTAAAACACGAGGCGATACAGACGCACGGGTCGGTGATGACCAACGCGAAAGGCGCGTTTTCGGCGTCGTTAGGGGAGTGGGCGATATTCGCGAGCATGTATTTCGCGAAGGAAGTGTTTAACATGCAAAGAGCGCAAAGAGAGAAGGTTTGGAAACGGTTTCAGGTGGACATGTTGAAGGGTAAGGAGATGTTGGTGGTCGGGTACGGCGACATCGGACGTTCGATCGGGAAAAGAGCGAAAGCGATGGGGATGGTTGTGAACGGAGTGAGGAGCAAGAAAGTGATCGAAGAGAGAGATCGAGAGGTGGTATCGGAGATGTTTACGCTGCAAGAATTGGAAAAGGCGGTGGAAACGGCGGATTACGTGGCGTTGGCGTTGCCGCACACGAGAGAAACGGAAAACGTAGTCGGCGTAAAGGTGTTTGGAAAGATGAAATCATCCGCGGTTTTAATCAACGTCGGTAGAGGTGCGAGCGTGGACGAGAACGCGTTGTGCGATGCGTTGAATACGGGAAAGATAAGAGGCGCCGCGTTAGACGTGTTTCAAACCGAACCGTTACCGGAATCGAGTCCGTTATGGTCAATCGATGAAGCGAAACTTTTGATGTCCTTTCACTCGGCGGATTTAACCAGCGATTACCACGATTTAGCCATGGACGTGTTCGTAGAAAATCTGAGACGTTTCGATCAGAGTGGAGGGAAAACGGACGATTTGATCAATAAAGTAGACAAAACGGTCGGGTATTAACAGCAACGCGCGGAAGAAGAAGCAGAAGAAGAAGAAGAAGAGGAAGAAGTTTAAAAAGAGAGAACTTTATATACGACGCGATGAGTATAATACGTCGCGGTAGGTAGTATTACTTCTTCGATTTATCCACCACAACCACTAACTCCTCCTCCATCTTCCACTTTTGCACTAAAATCTCCTTAATCTGTTCTCCGTAGTCTCCTTGTAAATCAATCTCGTCTTGATTCGTCGCTCCTTTCGTCACCGAACATCCGCACGCGAATTTCTTCCCCAACGTCTTGGCGACTTCTTTCAAGTTTCCGTCTTGGAATGTGCTCGAGAAATGTTCAAACCCCGCGACGTTCGTGATCGTTTTCCGTTTGTTTCGACTGGTTAAAGTGATCGTGATGCACTTCTGCTTTTCTTTCTTCTTTTTCTTCTTCTCTTCGGTCTTTATCTTTGTCTTCTTCGCGTCGTCCTCCTCCTCTTCCTCGAGCGACATTTTGTCCATCTTCTCGGAAACATCTCCTTTAATATTAGTATTAATGGCTGACGAAGAAGCAGGAGTGCTGCTGTTACTGCAAGACGAATTATACGCGCAGTATTCGCGGGGGAGTTTGCACGCTTTGCACGTTTCAACCGCAGTCGCGGACGGGTGTTTGGTCCACGCAGATAAAACCATGATTTTAATGGAGATTTTGCCCCATTTTTCCCCGTTAAAATGACAGAGGGAGAAAGCACTAAAGAAGACAAAGATGAAGAACGCGACGACGATTTCCTCGCGAAGAAGGAGCTCACGAAGACGACTTTGTCAGAAACGACGAAAATTCATGCCACTGCATTCGACCAATCCTTCGAATCCATCTTACACGTGGAGCAAGAGTGCATCGAAATTGGCTTCCAAAGCGGCCAATCCGACGGGGAAGCGAAAGGCTTCAAAGAGGGCGAATCGATTGGGTTTTTGGAAGCCTTCGCGATTGGCTCGGAAGTTGGACACTATCTCGGAGCGCTGAGAGTTTGGGAGAGGGAATTTTCGTCGCCCTCGCCGGATGGGACGACGACGACGACGACGACAAACCTGGAGGAAAGAAAGAAAGAGCGGATTCGAATGGCTTTGGGACAGTTGGAAACCGCTTTAGGGGATATCGTCGCGAGCGGATGGATTGGAGACGATAAAGATGGAACAACGAAAGAAGGAACGGACACCAATCTGGACGAAGACTTTACGGAAAAGTTGGAACGCGCTCGCGCGTGTTTTCGGAAGTGCACGGCGAGTTTAGGCGTACACGGGAAGTATAAAGGATTCGCGGAGGAGGAAGAGGTTGCGAAAGAGGACGGAGACAACACTTTTGCGAGAGATGATGCGTTTTAGGATATTCATATAGGAGGAGAGTAGTAGATTTTTGTACAATGTTAGCATATTACGCCGCAGCCTAGACACTCGGAACCGCCGTAAAATACCGCGTATTGCCCTTTGGCTAAACCTTGATCCTTGCCGTCGATTTTGATTTTCAGCTTTTGATTTTCAGCGGTATTAGGTGTTGTTGGTTCTACGTGCAACACTCGGTAATACGATTCGCCGTGGCGCACTTTACACCGCTCGATGCGCGAAAGTTGGTCTGCATCCGAGTCTCTGCACCAAGATAAATCTTCGCACTCGAACGAGTCTCTTTCGCGTTCGTTTTCTTCGCTGTGGTACGCGCGAGAGATGAAGACTACGTTCTTTTCCACGTCCTTCGAGTGGACGTACCAAGGCCCCTCGTGCGCTCTTTTATCGAGCTTTAACCCTTGTCGTTGACCAACAGTGTGGAACCAAAATCCTTTGTGCGTTCCGAGCAATTCGCCGGATTCAATCTCGCGAATTTCCCCCGGCTTCGTTCCTAAATGTTCTTCGATGAACTCGGAAAATTTGACTTTCCCGAGGAAGCAAATACCTTGAGAATCTTTTCGATCGGCGTTAACGAGCGATAAGTTCTCCGCAATTTCGCGGATGCGAGGTTTTGATATACCACCTATAGGGAACATCGCTTTTTGAAGTTGCCAACTGCTTAAATGCGCGAGGAAGTAGGTTTGATCTTTTCTCGCGTCGCCGGAGGCGACGAGTTTCACGTCCGTCTCGTCGTCCTCCTTTCTCTCGAGCGCCGCGTAATGCCCGCTCGCTATTCGATCAAACGTACCAATCTCTTCCTCGTTTGTATCTAACCACTCTCGAAACGCTCCGAACTTTACCCTTGAATTACACAAAATATCCGGATTCGGCGTTTTCCCTCTCTGAATCTCCTCCACGGATTGTTTCACCACCAAATTCCAATAATCGTCCGTAAAATGCACCGTCCGTAACGGCACCCGCAATCGTTCGCACACTCTCTTCGCGACCATCACATCTTCCTCCCACGGGCACTGGTCCCAAAAATTCCGAAAGTCGTCCTGAAACCAAATCTGTAAGTAAAACGCCACGCACTCGTGCCCGGCGGCTCGGAGCAACGACAACGCCACCGAACTGTCCACGCCGCCGGAGAGGAGCACGGCTACGCGAAGTTTCTTCCCCCGCTTTATAATGCGAGCGCTATTATTATTATAACTACTACTACTACTACTCGCATTACTATCATCGCTACGTAAAACCGGTTCGCAAAACCGGAGTATATCTTCATCCGCGGAGGTGTTCGTTCCCACTGCCTCTCGATAAATTCGCTCAGGGAAAGCCAAACCATTCACATCCCCTTCGTCGTGTGCTCCTTCTTCGGGCGCGTACGTCAGAGAACTCCGCCCCGAGCTGCTTTTACTGATATCAACGACTTTGTCTCCTCTCGAGCTGTTCGTCGCATTCATGGAATCCACGAAAGAAGAAGACGTCCTTCCCCGCTGCTCTTGCTCAAAAGGGGTAAATTCTCGTTCAGCCGCCGCCAAAAACCTCCGACGATTCGACCTCTTTCCTCCTCCCAGTCGTCGCGAAAAGAGTGGTGTTGTTGTAATTGTTGTCCTTTGTCTTTCTCTGCTCCATTTTCCTTTCCGCGATGGCAAAGCCTGCCACGGACTTGGAAGAAGCATTTCGTGCGACATAATTGTGCAGACGAAAGGAAAGAAGTATTAGGGGAGTTGTGTGAAATACGCCATAACATCGAATGAATATCATCCGCGCGAACAACCTGAATAATACAATTTGCTAACACAACTACTACGTTCAATTGTTTTCTTTTCCCTTACACACTTAAAACCTGTCTTTTACAGCGCACACGCGACGGCGGAGGCGACGTTCTCGTGGCGCAGAAACTCTTTGAGGCTGGAAAGTTTGCTCGGATGACCCTCGATGGCTTCTATGAGCTCTTTTTCCGTGCACATTAAAGCGACGCCTTTCCAGTCTTTGGCACCAGAGGCAGTCCCATTCGTCGGGGCTCTCTTGTTGTTACCGTTCGCGGACGGCGCGGTGGCGGCGGCTGCGGAAGAGTACGAGGAACCGTGACCGCTGCTTCGTTTCACGATGCGAACGAGTTTCATGCGCAGGAGAGTTTCAAAGGAACGCGCGACGACGCCGTCCGTGGCATCTTTGGCGGCACCAAGCTGCTCGACGCTTCCCATTTCATGAAGTTCTTGGGTGAGGGCGGCGATGGTGAAGTGAAACCTCTCGCGGGTAAAGTGCAGACGGTACGCCGCGACGCACAAGAGAAGTTCCAGAAGCGAACAACTTTTCAAATTCTCCACGAAATCGTTCCTGGTGAAGTCTTTCAAGGCGCGAGCGAGATCGGATGGTAATAATACATTTCTGCTGATGTTGTCGTCGTTGCCGTTGTTATCGTTAAGCAAGGCGGCGGTAGAAAAGAGAGTCCTCGATTGATACGCCATCAACGCCGCGATGGCTAAATCTGAAGCCGTTCGCGGAACGTTATCGAGCGTCGCGATCGCTTGCAAACGCGTCTTAACCAGAGGTGTGTTGATGACTTCGTCGACAGCAGCATTCCACGATTTTATCGCCAGCTTACCACGTTCGGAGAACAATACGCCCGGGACTGCGCTGCTGCTTTCGGCTACACCGATGTCTCGTTTCTCCGTCAACGGAGGAACGATTTGGGCGCTCACTTTCAAACAATTACGCACTCGCTCTGCCAAAAACTCTTCAAACTGCGCCAGATTTCTGGATATGCTCTCGTCATCCACGATTTCTTTTCCGGTGGCGCGATCTTTCAACGGTTGTCCCGTGCGTTCATCGAGAACGAGCGGAGGGATGCATGTTTGAGACTCAACGACGCAATATCTCGCCGTGAATCGCGATTTCACTCTCTTCTCAAGCGCTTCTTCCACGTCGTGTCGCGAGGTAATCGCGATAATTGCTATTTGAGCGTGTTTTTGCTGTAGCAAATCGAGCATTGAGTATAAGAACGTTTGTTTCTTGCCTTTTCTGGCGAACAAATCGAAATCGTCCAAGACGAAGACAGCCGTTTTCTTCGCACCTTCCAACAGACGAAGCGTTTCCTCAACAAAGTTGTAATTTTCTCGCATGTTCGACGCGACTTTGTTTGTTGCGCTAGCGTTGTTTGCGGTGCCACCAGCTGTGTTGATGCTGAAAACGATATCGTCCACGAAATCGTTATCGAAAACTTCGTCGTCGTCCATTTCTTCGTCGTCCCACATTTGATAACTCGGACGAAGTTGTCTCGCCACCTCCCGCATCCCAATGTTGTCTTCGGCGTGCAAAAGTCCCGATAATCTAACGACTGGTATTTTCGCCTCCTTATGTTGTTGATTGCCTGGTTTTCTTCTATTGCTCATCGTTGTTGTCGTACTGTTGTTGAGCTTTTGAAGCTTTGCCAGCGCTGCTTCTACAATGGCAGTTTTACCGACGCCTCTCGCGCCAGAGAGACACACGGCGATGGAATCTTCATGACCGGTAACTGTAGGTTCAAGTTGCTTCACTAGATCATCTCTGGTTCGCCTCATCGAGGCAGTGAGAGCGTCGCTATCTACTATGTTGCGTGCTGTACTGAATTTTTCAGTCGCATCGTTGTCACTGCAGTCTTCATCATCTATCATAGCAGCGCGTGTTGTCGCTTTCAACAACTTTTCTCGAATGACTCGTACAATTGCTGCCGCAGGCGTCATGCCTCGATTCGTTTGCAGCGCTTCAAAGAGTCTTGCTTCAGCGAGCGTTTTTTTCACGGCCGCTGCGCGGTCTTTCGTTTCTCTTTCGCGTCGATTCATCTCTGACTTCTTTTGCTCTTCAACTTTGCGCGCTTCCTCTCTTTTTGCTTCCTTCGTCCTTTCTTCCTCTTCCTTCGCTCTTCTTTTCTCTTCGGCTTTTTCCGCGCGTCTTTGCAACTCTTCCGCTTTTCGGTCGGCTTCTTCTCTTGCCCTTCGCTCTAGTTCTTCTTTACCCGGACATGCCTGTTCGTGACGAATTCTTCCCTGCTGGTTTTTACACACTTTGCCGCACTTGCTGCATTCGTTACTATTCATCGTGCTCTTTTCCTCGATCTTTCCGCACGGCCCAGAGAGATGCAGTTTATGTTTGTATCTGGACAAAAAGTTCTGATTGCATTTCGAACACTGATACGCGTAATCGCTTTTTGCTTTACTACCCTCGAATACGTCTTGTTCCTGTTGTTGCAGCTGTTCATCATCTTCTTCTCTTTCTTCTTCTTCAATCATGTCATCATCATCGCCATTCACATAGTTGCCGCCGAAATCGTTGTCGTCGTTGTCGTCGTTGTGGTGGTGGTCGTCGTCGTCATAGGAGCCATAATCGACGGGCGCATCATTCACGATCATCCCATCATCGCCATCGTCATTATCCGAAATACCAAGAGCTTCCATCACCCGTTTTGGTGCCGCCTTGAGATGATCCTCATTCATCGATTGCCCCGATTCCCGTAATATTTTCTGATCCCGCAGCCAAGTCTGGACCGCGTGCTCTTCATCGTCGTCAACAATTTCACGTTCTTCTTCTACATTAACATCTACTACTAAATCTTTTTCTTTTTCCTCTCCTCGTTTTGCATTTCCTTCGCTTCTACCATCTACATTCTCCTCCCCGTCTGATATCGAAACCGAAGGCGACGATACCACCGGCGCTCCGCGATGATCATCATCTCCTTTCTTCTCGGCAACCGCATCGGTAGTAGTAGTAGTAGTAGTAGTAATAGTAGTAGCAGCAGCAGCAGCAGCGGTATCGTTTTCTCGTTTCTCCTCCTTGTGATCGCCGCGGTCGTTCTCTCCTCCTTCACCTTCTGCTCCGCCGAGCGATGGAAACTGTCTAATTTTACCCGCCAACGGCGAAAGCGACGTTTTCTTTTCCTTCCGCTCAAAAATTTTACCGCTCGCAACCGGTGACCCGCTCAAATAGTGCGCCGAAGGCGGCGCGTCCTCGCCGTCCTCGTCGTACTCTCTCCCTCCCGGATGCATCTCAAAAGCTACGCTATTCGGTGACTTGTGCGTCACGATAAAGTTTGCTCCACCGTTCGGAGAAATCAAACACGAAGGCGGTCCCAGCGACGGCGGAGACGACAAACCAAGCAGAGGACGTTTAAACCCCATCGAAAACGAGCTCTCTCCGTCGCTCTTCTTCTTCATCATCTTCTTCTTCGCGGAGGCGGTTAAAAAGTCTTTGCCGGAGACGTACTTTTTCTCTCCCGTCGTCATACTCATCAGCTTTGGTGGTACTGTCGTTTTCTCGTTCTCGTCGTTCTCGTCGTTCTCGATGTTATTCTTTTGTTCCTCTTCACTATTCTTCGTCTTCTTCGTCGATGATGATGGAAAAAACGCCCCCGCGCTACTCCTTCGCCTTCCTTTTGTCGTATTAAATACGCCACCGATGCGTCCGGCAAAATCGGTCTTTGTCTTCTTCGAACTCGAGAGTAGTTTCATCGGCGTTTTCTCTTCTTCTTCTCCCGCATTGTTTTCCTCGTCTTCCTTCTCTGCTTCGTCGTCTTCTTGGTAGTCTTCTCCCTGTTTCCGCTTCTTCTCGCTGCTGAAGATGTGCTTCTTCATCTTTTGCATCATCTCTTTTCTCTTCTGCGTCAAATGACAACAAAGCGATGAAGATGATGACGATGCTAATACTAATGATAAAGTTAAGAAGAAAAAAGGAAAAAGGAAGCGACAAAGCGTGGAGAACGACGAAAACTCTCTCTTTCTCTCTCTTTCTCTCTCCGTGGCTCTTTCGTGCGTTCGTGCTCGCGCGAACACTGCGCGCGTTCCGAGAAGTGTTGCGAGAAATTGATTTTTGAAAAATTCTTTGTTTGTTGTTTAGGGTTTGTTTGCAAATTAAAACTACTGGTATCATCCTATGACTATATATATACTATATATACTACGTACATATCATCGATCATCATCATCGCGAGAAGAAGAAGAAGAAGAAGAAGAAGAATCACCCATGATCTTCGCGACTGCGTTCAACTCTCGACTGATCAACTCGAAGCTGGTGAAGGTGATGGCAGCCGCCGGGGTGGTTCTCAGCAAGTTCGTCCCGACGCCTCGGTAAAACGCCTTGGCGCCGCCTTCTCGGTAAATGTCCGCGGCTAAGGTGAGAGCACCGGAGAAAGGGCCGTAGCCTTTGACGTGCATGTGCGATCGGAGGACTTCGTGCGGGTACGTGAGCGTGCTGGCGATGATTTTGGCGACGCCAGAGGAGAGCGCTAAATCCGCCGCGGTGAGCTCGTCCGCGGAGCGGAGGGTGCGGAATTGCGCCAACTCGTGTTTTAAACGCTCGTAGATTGGGAACTGGATGGCGACGTGGGAGATGCCCATGAGGGATGGGGCGAGGCCGGAGTAAAGGCCTGGGATCCCTTCGCATCTCGCGATTCTTCGTAACGCGTCGAGGGTACCTTTGTACGGCGCTCTCGCGTGGCCGACTAAAGAGGAGGAGAGCGTTTCGGAGTATTGCACTTGGAGTCTAGTTTTGGCGACCCAGAGCGGGTTGGTGGCGAGGATGGTGGCCGCGCCCGCGCCTCCAGCAGAGACTATGTGCGCGAGCGTGTCGTTCCCGTGCTGCTGCTGGTGGTGGTGGTGGTGACTACCGCTTGCGCTGCTCTCTCTATCGCTATTCTCGCTACTACTCGTCGCTTCGCTCCCGCTCTCCCGCCTATGTTGCCTATTTCTTAAATCCGCGTTCCTCTTCCTCCGCTCTCGAAACACGTGCTTCAAATACCCGTACGTGGTAAAATACACCCCCCAGTTCGGTAACAACGCCGCCACCGTCGGTCCTAGTCCTCGATACAAACCTCTCACCCCTTCGCTTCGTGCGATTTTCTTCAAACTCTCCATCGTGCTCATATACGTCGAGTCGCTCAAGGTCGACACTTGCAATCTCGTTTTCAAAACGTCCAAAGGGCAGACAATTACGGCCGCAATCGCTCCGGACGTTGCCCCGGACACGCAGTTCACCACACCGGTGTCCGATAAGGGGAGGTATAAGGATGAAGGGAGGATATCGGCGATATATTTTCTCCGGCGTTCTTGCGCTTCGTCCGATGAAATCATCATCCTCTCGTCCTCGTCTTCCATTTTTTTACGCGCGCGAAGAGTGCGATGAAAACACTCTCGTTCGAAACGCCTCCTCCCTGTCTCTCCCTTATACTCTCTCTCTCTCTCTCTGAACCGTATCCGCGCGAGAAAGGAGGAGGAGTTCTGTAAGAAGAGTTTTTTATTTAGGGGAGAAAAAAGTCAAGACAAGGGGAGGCCAAACGCACCAAAAAGCTCTTTCTTTCTTTCTCTCTTCTGTGTTGTTTGTTTGTTTTGTGTGTATTTTCGTTCTCTCGCAGAGTGTTCTCTCGCGGCGTATTCATTCACTTCATTTTTCAATTCATTCGTATCTTCGGATAGACAACACGCGAGACATCACCAATTGGAAAACCACATTGGACACACAAGATAACAGAGAGAGAGATACAGAGAGAAAGAGAAAGAGAGAAAGATATGTCGTTTTGTTGCAGTTACTCTTTTGTTTCTTCTGCCGTGTCTTCCTCCGCGCGAATGAAGACGACGTCGAGAGGAGGAGGAGAACAACAACAACATCAAAAGAGGCTGATGATGATGAAGCTGATGAGCAAGAAAATGGGAAGGACACGTCGCTTAAATTGCGCGATGATGATGAGTGCATCGAAACGAGACAGAACGACGACGAATAAAAGGAGAGGAGACAGAGGAAGGCGCGCACTCCTCGCGCCAGTGTCGGCGATTTTAGACAACGAGAATAGCAGTACTAGTTTTAACAACGCGACGAGCAGCGGCAGCGGGGAGAACAACAACAAAGGCGGGACGACTGAAAAACGAAGGCGGAAAAGCAGACAAAAGATTACGAACAACCCTTCGATCAACGCGTTTCAACAATTTTTCGACGTGGATGCGAACATCATAACCACGGAAGAAGAGGACGACGAGGACGACGAGTTTGAAAAGACACAGTTGGAGATATGGGGACAACTGACGAAGAGTTTAGGGAAGGTTTTGATGTTTACGTTTGGCGTTCCGTATTTCGCGAGTTGTTCCTTGCAGGCGATGTTTGTGGATCCGTGGTTGGAGTTGAAGGTATCGAAGCATTCGAGCAGTGGTGCGAGTATGAGCGGGTCGTATTCTTCTTCGTCGCTGACGAAGACGCAGACGGAGTCGGTGTGTAACGACATCGCTCGGTTCGAGAAGCGTTTGTATTACGAAAATTTGGCGCAGTTTCCAGACGAACAAGACGCCGCAAAGTTTGAGAAGACGAAGAGGAAGTTAGTGGCGGAGGAGATGAAACGGTTGGAGATGAAAGAGAGAACGAGGTCGACGAAAGCGCTTGGTAATTGGATCGGGAGTATGATGTACGTGAGCATTTTGGCGTGCGTTTTAGTCTATCAGAAGGAGTTTGTGTCGAAAATGTTGACCGAGTTGAGCGCGCAGTTCAACGGATTGGATTCGGCGACTCAGGCGTTTGCGTTGATGCTCGGGGCGGATATGGTGGTCGGGTATCACTCGAGTGACGGGTGGCAAGCATTTTTGGCTTTTATGATTACTCGATACGGAGGGGATTATCATAAGTTTGAGACGTTTGCGAGAATGTTTGTGGCAACCGTACCGGTGTTTTTGGACGTGTGTTTCAAGTATTGGGTGTTTAACAAGTTGAGGAAAATCTCGCCGAGTACGCAAATCATTCTGAGCGAGATTGAAAGGCATTGAGAAACATACTACTACATACGTACAGTACAGAAAACTGATGTTGTGAACACTAATGCATTTACTTCTTTATATAATATGATTAAAAACCTCCTCTTGTGCCTACCGTGTTCGAGTATTAATTTCTACTTTTTTTAAGTTTGATTTTCGCAGAAGTGAACGACTGAAGCTAAAACGTCAAATTCGTGCCATCTCGCGACGTTCCGAAACACGCGCAAACCATCACGCAAGGCGCCCGGCTTAGAAGTGGTTTCGAACAAACCACCACACGGGCATCGGTTCTGGACGTGACCAACTTTAATTCTCGTGCATCTTTTGCACTTCAAATCTTGCGTCTGCGCTTTGCGAACGCGCGCGTTTACTTCGTCACAGAGTTTCATCTCAATCCACTGGAGATCGTATCGATTCTCGCACTCCGCGCAGCGCCACTCGCCATCGGCTAAATCTGGATCTCTGCACAAATCTAAATCTCGAACGTCGCCGCAACATTCGCACACGACGTCGCGTAACGCGAAAGAGATGCACGGTTCGCCAAACTTCGCTTCCGGACCAAACTCTGGAACGGAGAGTAACTTGAGTGCATTTTTGCGACATCTGGTAACCGCATCTGCGATCGTGTCATCGAGAGAAAGCACGGCAATTACTGTTTTGACGAACGCTAACGCCGCGTTGCCTCGAAGGTGATTTGGTAAATGCGCTCCGGGCAAATTTTCCGGGAACAAGTACCTCTTGTCGAGACGAGTAGCGCCGTGCGTGGATCTCGACGCGTGCTTTTCAAATCCGCGCGCGACTTGGAGAATTTTCGGCGTAAAGTGCGAATCTATTTGCGCGCAGAGCCATGTCGCTTTCTCTTCCTCAATTTTGAGTCTGTTTCTAGCCAAATTTTGGTTATTCGCGTCGTCCGCGTGGTATTTACTCTCCTTTTTCGTTTGCTCTGGAGTTGCGTTCTCCTTCCCATCGTCGGCGTCGGCCCTCCTCTCGGCGGCGGAGTCCGCGTTCTCTTCATTGGTATCGTCCTCATTGAGTTCCAAATCGCTCAAATCATCTGGTGCTTCCAGTTGTGCCTTTATTCTATCCGTCTGCGCAGCAGACACGTCTTTGTCCTCTTTCGCGACACCGAAGCGACCGTCGGGACCGAGTTCGCGTTCGCGTTTCCACGGAAGGACGATAAAGTCGCCAGCGATCGCTTTGAAGTGATCGCTCAACGCCTCTGGAAGAAAAGTGGCGATGTTCCAGTGCATTTCGAGCGATGCTTCGTCCCCTTCGACGGCATGTGGATCGAGTTGTGTATCCGTCGGGACGTTTTCCGTCTCCATCGGCGCCTCCCCAGCCCCGTTGTTCAAGAACAACTTCTGAAGGACGGTCTCGTCTGCAGCCAAACCCCCGAAATCGTGCGGTCCTCTAAATAAGAGCGTGTGCCAGACCTTCGTGGGTTCGAGTTCGAGCCAGTTGAATAACTCCCGCGTACCTAACGCGTTACGTAAACCCGTGATGAATGCCGACGCCGAGGCCAACGAATTCTTCTTCGTCGACACGATGACGCGTCGCGTATCCGCGAAAACGACATCCGCGCCTAATCGGTTGAGTTCTGATATGAGTAACGTGAACACTTTTCTCGAACACAACTCCACCAAATGCTGTAAACCCGGTTCTCGCATTCTCGAATTGGAAGAAAATATCCAGCGTCGAAGCTGCGCCAAAGTGGCGTCGGCGATTTCGTTGCCTCGTTCTGACGCGTCTCGGAGCATCTCTGCCACCATCTTCCTCAACGTCCGAAACGCGTTCGACGCGTCGTGTCCACCGCGGTCGGCGACGGTAGCATTGCCTCCATCGAAACCTAACAACGCGCCTTGTTCGAGATCGTTCAAGATGTGTGAATTCACGATGGCGCAAACCACCAAGTGATGGACGCGCAGCTCGCAACAGACGGATCTGTAAACGCCGGATTTCGAAAGTTCGCATCTTGGCGATTCCATCGATTCCAAAGTCAACGTCGAACTAAGCTGATCATCCATTGATCCACCACCGTAGTCTGGCTTGCCGTTTTTCCCAGACCAGAGAACTTGATGTTCATCGCGAAGTCGTCGCGCGAAGAATGTATCTAAAACGTGCGTGGACCAGTCCGAATCGAGATTACAGAGAGGAATGTGCGCGTAGCGGGAGATTTGGATAGACTTCTCCAAATGTTTCGAGGTGTGCGCGAGACGGATAGCAGCTAACTGCGCAGCGTCGCGTTGCCACGCGATGCCTTTTTCACTGAGATACTCGATGTCGCCAGAGTTGAACGGGACGACTAGAATGGGCGAATCTTTTAAGGCGGTGAGCACTTTCTCAAAACGTTTCGCCGCTTTCGCGTTCTTGTTCATGCCGGCGCAAGAGGAAGCGAAAGCGTCGTCGTCGTCATCGAATTCAGGAATACCGTAACCAACAGGCGGTGCTTCGAGCAAGACGACGCTTGGACCGTTCGAGGCGTTTGCAAACTCAGAGACTGCGTCGTTGAGGTTTTTCGCTGCCGCCGCAGACGTCCTGGCGTAAATGACGCGCCATTCGCACTTTTCAGAATCTCGATCTTCTTCCATTTCCTCGTTACCGTCGACGCGTCCTTTCTCGCCTTCAAACATTTCCGAAACGAATTCACTGTCAACTTCGCGAACCGATTTTCCTCCAGGTTGGAGCAATATGAGCAAACCTTTCGATGTCCCTTTACCGCCTCTCTTTGGAAAGTGTGCGGCAAAGACGCCTTTGCCGTCCAACGCCGCGTGATAAATCGAGCAGTGGCGCAACAAACCCGCGGATGAAAGCGCGCGATCGTCCGTAAAGTCCATCATAGACGGCAAGTAGTTCACTTCTGTCGTCGTTTTCATGTCCAAATTCGTCGCGGATACTTCCAACATAGGTTGCACTTTCTTCTTCAACCCTTCTTTGTGCGTCTTTTTCAAATCGTCTAATATTTCATTCGCGGCTTCTCTCTTCACTCGAGCGACGCACCCGATGGTTTGAATCGACCAATCTTCTAACGGTACGTCTCGTTCATACACGCCAACTACGTTTTTATCCGCGAGTAACGCTGCGACGTCTCTGCCGTATTGAACCGCGGACAATTTCGAAGCGTCAAACTCAACTTCGTAGACATTCAACGTGCTCGTGCCGTCTGCCGTCATGAAATTATTCGTGTTTTGTGCTCGCGGTAACGCAACGTTGACGCGCTTTTTCCCGTTCAAACCTCTATCACCTTCGGGATCGGGATGGTGCGTGGCAACGTACACTTTTCTCGGCGCGGAGAGCAAAACGGAACGCATGGCGCCATCGGCGACGACCCAGACGCGGAAAACGCCCGCCGGAGGTTCTTCGACTTCGGCGCCGCCATCTTCCAAGGATGAAGGCGCGTTGCCTCGCGAGTAATCATCGATGGAGACAATCTGCCACGGAGAGGTGGCCAAAGACTCGTCGACGTTCTCGAGAAACAAGTCCATTTGGCCGATGAAACTATCGTCGTTTGCGCTGTGACGGCGCTTCTGACGAGGAAGGCCCTCGCGTTCGCGACGTTGATCTTCGAGATCTTCTCGATGTTTTCGCTCGCGCTTTTCCTTGCGCTTTATGCGCCAGCCTTTCGTGGCGTGCTCGAGCCACGACGCGTAATCGCTGTTTGGATCCGGTGCAGGCAAATTCATGTTACCAATCGGAGGCGTTCTGGGCCCGCCGTGATGGTGTCCAGTGTCGCGGTGTCTCTGGAACACGCGCACGCGCGCGCCTCTCGCCGGTGTAATTCTAGCCGCGCCAAAGTCTTCCATGTCGTGTTCATCATCGTTGTCGTTGTCCTCGTTTCTCGTATCTTCTTCGTCCTCGTCTTCCGAAAAGTTCAATTGCTCGAGGTATTCATCCTTGGTCTGTCTGCTGAAGCCCGTCATGGAATCGAGTTTGATCTGCTTGCGCTTATCCTTGAGTTCGCGAATGCGCTTATTTAACCAATCCGGGTGCACCACGCCGGGACACGGATTCTTGACGTTTTGCAAAGCTGCCGGAAGGGAGATAATTTTCTGCACCGCGCCGCGCAAACGACCTTTGTAATACTCCCAATCGAGAATATCGCGCAAGTCTGGCATTTCGCCAGCTTCTCCCGGAGGAGCATCTTTCAACCACTCGCGCAAATATTTCCTCGCGACCGCAGGTGTGCTCGAAAAGACGGAAACCGGAATGGCTCTTTGCGAAGTAGGCGCGCCGTGAGGTTTCGCCGAGATGATGTATTTGCACACCAAACCTTTATCCTTGACGAGATCAGGGGCTTCGAGAAATTGTGCGAGTCTTCTCGCCGTCGTCACCGACGTGGACTTCCTATCGCCGTATTCTGCCAACGATTTACTCATAACGCTCGATTCCGAAATGTAATCGATGAGTTGTTCGTCGTCAATTTCTTCTCCTTTCGTGTTGAGCATGTCCAGAAGTCGATTGGCGATGTCGCCTACTCTCTTGTACACCTCTTCCAGCGTCTGCCCTCCTAAAAATGGAGAACTCCCGGAATCTTCAAAAAGTTCGGATTGAAACACCTTGATCAACTTCAACTCGCCTCTTCTTTTCAATTCGAAGCCTTTCAACTCCTCTAAAGACCCGTCGTGATTGAAAACCGCGTAACGCTTCTTAATCAGCACGCCTTCTTCTTTCGACGCCGGTAAAATCATCGCCCTGTACGGACCGTCGACTTCAAACTCGATGGACATCTCCGAAGACTGCTTGTAAATTTGCTTTTCTGGGTCGACGAGCGTTTGATATTGATCGTTTCTGGTTTGCAAATCGGTCATGCGGTTGAGAACGACGCACGGATAGCTAACCTTCAATTTTTTCTTCATGTTTCCGGACCCGTCGCTGTTCGGCTCGAACGTGTATTCCTCCGGGAACGTACCCGGAAGACAGCACCAGATACCGTCGGTATCCAACTCGAGCGGCATACCAATGTCATCGACGAGTTGCTTTGCCATTTGGATGATGCGCGCGCCAGTGAGCGTGACAACTCCAGCCATTTCCATAGAATACCATCTCGCGCCTTTTCTCATGACGTACCCGTAAAAAGAATTCAAAATACACTTGTGCGCGAGCTGTAAGGAATCGTACAACGTCACCATATCGGCCGCCTCTTTCGTCTCGATAGGGTTCCCTTCCTGTTTCGCCGCGGACAGTCTTCCTTTCCATTGTTTGTTCAACCCTTTATACTCGTATCTCCGATCGCGAAAAGTTCGCACGGTATCGATGTAAAAACTGTTCTCTTTCATGCAAATCGAACTCTTTTTCGTTTCGACGACGGGCTTCTCCATGACTTTTCTGTACACTTTTTGCGAGTACATCTTTAAGCGCGTCTTCTTTGCGATTTCTTGCTCTTGTCTGCTCAAATCCTTCCAAAACCGTTTCGGTTCGCCCGGAATTAGCGGCGGAAACCTTTCGATCTGCAACTGCGCTTTGATTTGCGCGTAATCCGAGCTCGTCGCGGAGTAGTGTTCGCCTCTCCACGTCCACTCCATTTCTCTCAAGCAAGTTTTACCTGGACGGTTAAAATCACACGACGCGCAAATATCTTCGTTCACGTTCGCCATCGGTTGCAACCGATTGGTCAAGATGATGTTCGGGTACATCGCCGCGACATCTAAGTGATAAATCAGCGGATTCACCTCGCAGTTCGGGTTATCGCGCAATTCCTCCAGCTTCTTCACGATGCCTTCTCTAATCTCTTTGTAGTTTTCGACGTCATCTTCCGTCGCTCCTTTACCTTCGTGCTTCAGCGCGTACCTCAAATCGTCGTCAACGGCGTCGATGAGTTTTTGGTACCCTTTCGGTTCCAGCTTGAACTTGACCGGAATGTCCGAGCGAAACACGCCCGATTGCAAGCACTCCACGTGGCCTCCAATGTACGTCTCGCTTTCCAGCGGATGGCCGTTGAAATGCTGTTCGCCCGCACCTCTTTGCTTGTTCGGGCACACGATGTTTCCTCGATACGCTTCAACCATGAGCAAAGACTCGCACAACGTCCCAGACCCTTTTCGTAAAACTTCATCTGGCGTAAGCGGAATGATTGTCGCCAACGAAAAGATGAAAGGATGAACGTACTTCATGTACAAATAATACGTAGACACGGCATCGGATACCGAATATGCCGCCATAGTTTGCGGTTGCGAGCGCGCAAATGGAAGCATATCTTCCGGGTCGACCTCGATGGGGTTAAATTTCAACAACTTCTTCGTGACTGCTTTTAAACCGTGCGACCCAGCCGGTAAGTACGAATCTCTCTTCACCCAGTGAAAGGCGTCCAAATGCAAAGCAAACTTTGACCTCGTCTCCCCGGAATCCGACCCTCGAAAGCCAATTTCTCGGTACATGGACATCCCGTGTTTTTTCGCTCTCGTTTCAATGAAAGGGAAATCGAAATAGTCGCCGTTATACGTCACGTACACGTTCGGTTGCGCGTCGCGCATGTGATCGAACCATCTGCGCAATAGCGCCTTCTCGTCCGGCTCGTTCCACACGATAAACGGCCCAGGATATTCCGGTTTCGGATTGTATTCAAAATCGTCGCAATCTTCGCTGACAACTTCGCGATTGATAATCAAATAGCCTTGCCCGTCCAACATGTACGAAATCATAAACACTTGATCAAACTCGGCGTCGGGAAACTTCAAAGGCAATTTCGTCGTCTCGATATCAAACGCGCACACTCTCACTTCCGCTCTTCTCTTCAAATCTGGCCTGTGCGTAATGATTACATCTCCATCACCAATTTCAACTTTCACGTCGTACCAATGTCCACACCTCACCTCGGAATCAATCATATACCTCATGTGATACGGCACGTCGTACTCTCTGATATCCAACATCGCGTCTTCGTAATCCGTGAACGTCTTCTTTTTCGAATTTTCAAACACCCTCTTCCCTCTCGCGTCTGTTTGCATAGCATCGTTCCCACCGCCATTTTCGTGCGCATTTAACGCATCCTGCTCGTGCAAAGCCTGATACGCCACCGATGCGTTCGATTTCGCCTTGTTCTTCTCTACGATTGGCAACAACTCTCTCCGACACTCGTACATGCCGCTCTGCGTGTAAAACGAAATCTTCAAATACGTCTGCTTCAACCCGCTCAGATGATTTTTCAAATCCAAATCTTCCTTGTCCACTAACTCCACCTCTTTCACGTGCTCTTTATGTTTCCTTCTCACGTACGCCTCCACCTCGTGCTCGCTCCCGGGCGAAGTCGCGAGCATAAAATACGGCGCGTATTTCTTCTGCACTTTGAACACGGAACCGTCTTGGCAGGAAAAGTACAAGTTCACCGCCGCGTGCGGCTTTTGCGCTTGTTTGCACTCCACCGTCGTCTGTTGCGTCGTAATAACACGAACGCGTCATAAAATAAGAGAGAGAGAGAGAATGCGCGTGCACGCGTCAGCGCTAACTCGTCGTCGCGATTATTCGGGTCCGCGCGATATCGACAACCGAGAAGAAGAAAAACTAGAAAAAGAAGAGCGTAAACGACGAAGAAGAACACGAAAAGCGCGAAGAAGACTTTGAGACGATGAGAAGACCGGCAGACTCCTCCCGCTCACGTGTTGTCGTCCGAGAGTGGTGGTAAAAAATCAAACGCGAGAGACGAAAGCGCTCTCTCTAATCTGCCCTCTTTTGGTAAAGGTTTGAAAATTTTTGAATTTTCCCTCGGGCTGCGCTTTCGTATCTCGATCGCGCTCACGTACGAAGAAGCAGACAAAGAAGAAGAATAAGATACGAATAAAACGTACCGCGCTGGCGTTGACCAACCATCCCAACTGCACGTCCTCCGCGTCTGCACCTTCTAAACCGTTCAAACCGGGCACGCGGTACCCCAACTCCTCTTCCAAATTGTCCTCCTCTCTCGCGATCTCCAAAGGCGTCTTGGTAGAAGAGTTGCTCGCACCAACGACACGGGATTGATTCTGGCCTTTGCCTCGTCTGGCTTCGCCGTACGTGTTCGCCCCTTTATTGTTGTTTTTCTTGTAATACCCAGTCATATTTATAACGCTCTCTTTAGTATCTCTCTTTCTTTAACGCGTTCGCGTCGAAAGGAAACACAGCCGTATGAAACACTGTCGATGTGCGCACAAATTCTGTCGCCGTTTTTTGAATTTTTCCTCCAAAAATCGCGAGTGTTTTCGGGAACAAAAATGCTAAAAAGGACGACGGTTTTAGGAACGAGAGGCTTTGCGTCGTCGTCGTCTGCGTCTGCGTCGTTTTTTGTCGGTGGTGCACTCCTCTCTCCTCGAATTCATGGGAGTGGTTTTGAGAGTTGTTTGAGGAGGAGGAGGAGTGGGAGTAGTAGTGCGAGTGGTGATGATGTTTTGCCGCCAAAATCATCATCTTTGCACGAGAGTTTAGTAATAAACGAAGGCCCCGGGGAGAAGAGATGGTCGGTCAAGGAGCTCGTCGAGAGAAGTAGCGGTAATCGTAGTAGTAATAATAGTAGCGGATGCGTGATATCCGCGGAGGAGTTTAGGAAAACCGCGGAGAGCGTGAAACTTTCTTTCGACGACCAGGAGGAGGAACAGTTAGCGAGGAGAGAGGTGGAAGAGATCGTTCGGTTTAGCCAGATGGTTTTATCGTCATCGTCATCATCATCGGATGCTGGTGGTGGTGGTGGTGGTGAAAATAATAGTGCAGATGACGGCGTGGAGGAGAGGGCGGCAGAGAGGAACGGGCCCACGCCTCGACGCCGAGCGGACGAGTAAAAGTTCTTCTCCTATTCTACGCGGCGATGAACGCCCGACTCTTTTAAAATCTACTCACATTCTATGTACTCTATTATGTCGCGCTACTTACTACTTCTGTGCCGTTCTTGTTGGAGCATTTCCTTCTTCTTCATCTTCTCTCGACTTGTTTTACTCACGTGGAACGCCAACGCCGCGGAGACTAGGACGCTCGCGTTCATGGCCAAAGCGACTTCGCTTCCGAAAAAGTCTACCGCTAATCCGCTTAAAACGGGGCCGAGTAACAGTCCGACATCGCCTGAGTTGCGGTATATGCTCAAAGCGGCTCCGCTAGCTTTTCTTGGGGCTATTTCGGCGACAAATGTCATCGGAGCAGCACCCATGATGCTCGAAGCAGCGGCCCACGAGACGCACGCTGCGGCGAAACCAGCGTCGGTGGAGCTTCCCGCGATGGCCATGACGGCGAGCGAAGAGAGAACCGTCGTCGGCGCGATGACGTTTCGAGCACCAAACGTAGTGATGAGTTTCGAGGAAGGGACTAATCCAATCAAACTCGTCGTGGCCATAGCTGAGAAGAGCATGCCTAGATTTTGCGCGTCCATGCCGTGCGAAATGGCTAATATAGGCAAAACGGCGCCTCTTCCGCCGGCGCCGGCGAAAAATAAAGCAGAGTTCAAGAAACACACCGACCAGAAATCGGAACGTTTGACGAGCATACCCAACTGCCTACTATCTGCCGAAGCCGGCTGTGACTTTTGCTTCTCTATGGCGTCTTTGTTAAGCGTCAGAGACGCGTCCATCGTCATCGAACCGCCGGGTTGTAAGAGCTGTGTTTTTTTCTCGGATGTTGGCGTCGTCGGTGTTGTCGTTTCATCACCGCCTTCATGAGTGGAAGACGACGACAACGACGACGACGACGAAGACGAAGACGATAAATGTTTCGTCTCTGGCGCCGCGTACAACGCCACCGCGCTCAAACTTCCACTCAACGCCGTCGCGAATAAAAAAGGCGTTCGAATATCCTCGCCACCTAACGCGTACATCGCGGAAATCAACCCCGGGCCTATGGCCGCTCCAGCCAAAGCAGCGCCTTGATGCATGTTCATTGCGTTTCCTCCATTCATCATCCCTTTGTTTTCTGTTTTCGCGATATCACTCAAACTTACCGACGCTCCAGTCGTATACATTGAAGATCCAACTCCCGCTAAAAAGCGCGCTCCCAACAACTCGTAATAAGATCCGCTCGTAAAAGTGTTCATATTCGCCATCGTCGTAACCATCGGACCGAACCACAACAATTTCTTCCTTCCAAACTTATCCGCAAAATACCCAGCCGGCGTGTTCACGCACAATCTCGCCGCCGCGAACGCGCTGAGAATAGAACCAATCTGCGCACCCGACAGATGTAACTCGGTACTCGCAAACGACGGAATGGTAGGCGCTAAGATACCGTGTCCCATCGCGCACGCGAACGAAAGGCCGCAGATGGAGAGGATTTCCTTGTTCTCTTTGAGAAAGTCTGAAACAGGAAAAATGTGCCGAGTTCCTTCAATATGGTTCTCTGAAGGGACGATTTTCGATGACGATGATGTTGCCGTCGTCGGAGGAGGAGGTAGAGGTGACGGCGTTGGTATCTTCGGTGATTTCTTCTTCGTCTTTCGTCCTCCCGTCTTCCTCTCGTCATCATCTGCAGTCGAAGAAGAAAACAAAGCCTTTTCGACGACACCAGTCCAGAACAACAGCTCTTCTCGCTTCGTCTTCGTCTTCGCGGAGGACACCACCGCTCTGCGTAACATTTTGTTACTCGACGTAAACGACACCTCCAACACAAAACGTTTCGTTCTTCTTCATCTCGTCTCTCATCTCGTCTCTCTCTCGAAAACTCTTCTTCTGCCGCCAAAAACTCTCTCTCTCTTTCTCTCTGCGCGAAGAGTGTCTGTCTGTCTTCTCTGCGCGCAAATAGAGTGCGCGTGCTCAAAGAACCACGACAACACGCGAGAGAAAGAGAACGAGACTTTGTGACGACGTTTCGGCAGCTCTTTGGGAAAAAAAACGTCCAAAAAGCCAAAGAAAGAAAGCAACGACGAAAAAGTAACAACACCACCAAACCAGAGAGAGAGAGAGAGAAACGAGACACACACGAGAGTTCATAAACTCGTATTTGAGATTTTCGTGGTGTCCTTCAAAACGCCACACTTTGGTTGGACGCGCGACCCTTTAGGAAACGAACGGAGAGGAAAGGAAGGAACGCGTATTGTTGTTATATATATACACACATATACACACATAAACACACACACACAAGAGAGAGAGAGAGAGAGAGCGTAAAAGAAGAGCGTAAAAGAAGACGGACCACCCGCAGACAACGGAGAGCGCGTCGTTCGTTGTTGACACATCATCATCGAAATCATTTCTCATCACCAAAAATCAGAGATGGAAAATCTCCGCATCTCTTCTTCCCCGAAGAAGAAGCAGACGACGACGACGACGAAGAAGAAGAAGAGAGACCCCCTGAGCGTGGAGATTCCAGAGACGACGACGAAAACGAACGAGGAGGATTTGGCGGGAGAAAAAGAAGGAGGGACCGGTGAGACGATTCAGACGACGAACAAAACAAAGACGGTGTGGACGAAACCTCCTTCTCCCGCGCGGCAGATGGACAAGACGGACGCGTTGCTTTCGCCGACGAAAATTGAATGCGAGCAGATAGAAAAAGATAACGATGCGAAAACGATCGATGAATTACTGATGGAGAGCGATATAGCGGACGTGGATTTACCGTACGATAAGAACGATTCGGTGGCGTTTTTCGATTTAGACCACACGGTGGTGGATACGAACTCGTCGTGGTTGTGGGTGCAACACGAGGTGAACTCGGGGAGAGTCGGCGCGCACATGATATTGACGGCGATTTACTGGTTCGGGAGGTACGCTTTAGGGTACGGCGCAGGCGCGGAAAGAGCTGGGGCAGATGCCGCGGAAACGTATAAAGGCGTCCACGCGGATAAGTTGAGAGGAGACGTGGAGTCATTTTTTGACGAGGAGATGAAGCATAGAATACGACCTGGGTGCGTGCCGGTGTTGAAAGCGCATAAAAGCAGAAGTCAACGAGTGATTATGTGCACGTCAACGTGGCAGCATCCGGCGGAAACCGCGGCGAAGATGTTTGGTTTTGAAACAGAAGCGGACGACGTGATTTGTTCGCACATGCAAATGGACGAGGAAGGGGTTTTGAACGGGAAGTTGGCCAAGATTGCCTACGGCGACGAAAAATACGAACGAACGAAAGAGTGGGCGATAAAGAATAACGTGGATTTGAAAAAGTGTTATTTTTATACGGATTCGTATTCGGACGTGAAATTGATGGAGCACGTCGGGTATCCCGTGGCGGTAAATCCAGATCCGAGGTTGTTGAAACACGCGGAGAGTAGAGGGTGGGAAATAGTAGATTGGGGGGTAGCGCCGCAAAGGGCGAAGAAACCGAGGTATCACTACGGATGCTTGAACGGGGCCAGGCAGTCGTACGCGTGATGAGAGAGAGAGAGAAACTATATATTATTGTTCTACACTGTGTCGTTGTTGTTATTATTATTATTTACATATATACTAACCGTTGATTTTATTGAGTGAAGAAAGAAATTTTACCATAACTTGTGTGTCTCTAAGTTCCTCGATTTTTGGTACAGCCTCGCTTTCTCCAACCGCTTCTTCTCGCGAAGCGCGTTCTCCCGGTCGTCGTCTACACTATTATTGTTATTATTATCATTATTATTAATCACAACTCTCTCTGGAATTTCCTCAACCTCACCGAGCGGACTCTTCTTACTATTCACTTTCGGTATGAACGAACCGTATTCGTGCGTTGGCGGGAAATACCACGTTTTCCACGACGGTTGTTCCTCTTCGTCGTCGTCGTCGTCGTCGTTTTCCCCTCTATTCGATGTCGTAGTTCGCTTCGCTGCCGCCGCCGCCGCCGCCGCTTTACTCCTCAGTCGTTTCAATTCATCCACCATCTTTCTCACGTCTTCGTCTTCTTCGTCTTCTTCGTCTTCGTCTCTTTCTTCTTCTGTCTCGAGCTCCTCCTCCTCTTCCTCCTCCTCCTTCTCTTTCTGCATCTTCTTTTCCGACGACGACGAGCAACGACGAGGAGGAGGAGGAGGAAGCGGGTCTTTCAACACCTCCTCCAAACTCGACTGAAAATGTTTGTGTTTCGTCTTATTTCGCATCGCTTCCACTCGAGACTGCACGGTAACGTTGTTGTTGTTAATATTCTCACTTTTCCCACTCATCCTCCCCCTCCCCCTCTCTCTGGCGCGTTGATTTTCCTGCATCCAATACGCCTCTATCGCTCTGTTTTGGTAAAACGACGTCGTTTTCTCTTCGACGTCTTCGGAGTCGATGAATTCATTCCGCGCGTATACGAACCCCTTTTCCCCGACCAAGACGGAAGGATTGGACGGGCCTTTGTGGAGTTTCCATTTAGGTTGGTGTTGTTGCGACATTTCTCTCCCTCTGCGCTCTCTCTCTGCGCTCTCTGCTCACTCCCTCTCTCTCTTATCTGTCCGCGTTTGCGCGGGCAAAAGCGAACGACACACAAAACAAGCGGAGAATGGAATGAAGAATTTGGTGAAACTCTTGGTACTTGATTTTTAATTGAATAAACTAGTAAATATAATATCGGAGAGACGATCAAACACACAGACATCAAATCAAATCGACTTGGGCTGCTCTAACTGCTCCACCCCACTTTCCTTCAACATCTCCACCATCCTATCGCACATCGCCCTGGTCTTTTTCGCGATTTGCAAACTTTTCCTCGCGTCCAACTGCGACGCCGCCAGTTGTTTCTTCAAACGCGAGATTTCGTCGTCCTCGTCGCCGCCTGCGTCGTTATCATTCGTATCGTTGGCTGCCGCTAAACTCGCCTCCAACGGCGACAAGACACCTTTTTCTCCCGCTTTCTCTTTTTCTTCTTCTTTTTCCTCCTCGTCTTCGGTGTTTGGTAATTTCATCTCTCTCTTCAAAAACGTCTCCACGAGCTGTCGTTTCCTCGCCTGTTCGATTTCCAAACTCGCTTGGACGTTAAATCCAATCTGACGGGATTTCCGCAATCGCTCCTGTAACTCCTCGGCAGAGATCGCGTTGAAATCTGCTTGGTCTGATTTCGCGGCGGGTTTTCAGACGGCCGATGATTGCGTTGAATTCATTGTGAGTATTCGCATTATTCGGCTCTTGTTCTTGTTGTTGTTGTTGTTGTTGTTCGGATGACATCTTCGTGTAAATGAGTCGTGTGTGTCAAGTTTAAAGACAGCACTTAAAACGATCGCTCGCGTATTAAACGCGTCGTGGTATACCAGAGCAGCGTTAAAGGAACCCGTGCTCCAATGTGGGAATTCCAACGTGTTATTAAGTATATCTCGAGTCGTGTGTATGCACTCAAGAATATGAATGGTTTTCCCTTTTATCCAACGAGGACTTTGGGAAAAAATACGCGCGAAAATTTTGTATCTAAAAACTCTTCACTTATCGTACATGTACAGTTGTTGTTCTTGTTCAAACGCGGGGCCTGTCTTTCTCTCGTTAAAGCGCGCGACGGTTTTGAAACTCGTCGTCATCTCTTTAGCCGCAGCCGCTTCTTCTTCTTCTTCTTCTTCTTTGGCTTCTTCTTCTTCTCCGTCAAAGGCGAATTTTTCGGACGCAACTTGTGGGGCTGCTCCGGTAGGGAACTTGGTCAATAAGAATACTAACAACAATACCAACAGCGGGACATCGAGAGTTTCGAGAAGCTCTGGAAGAATTATACCTCGCGGGATGGCTTGGCGATCGCACGGGACCGATAACGATTCTCTCGTGAACGCTTTGGTGCGTAACAGAGTGTTGAAAACGAGGAAAGTCATCGATGCCATGCGAAGGGTAGATCGAGGGAACTATTGCGTACCGTTTTCCGGACAGTCGGCGTACGAGGACCATCCGCTGCCGATTGGCTCGAACGCGACGATTAGCGCGCCGCATATGCACGCGGCGTGTTTGGAATTGGTACACGATCGAGTGACGGAAAACGCGAGAGTTTTGGACGTTGGAAGCGGATCCGGGTACCTCACTTCGTGTTTCGCGGCTATGCTCGATCAGCACGACTCGTACGCCGCGGGTTCTATTCGCGCGGAAGAGGTGGAGGATAGACGGCCGGGCTTATCAGATACGAAATACCCAATCGTCGTTGGCGTGGAACACATCAAAGATCTCGTGGATTTCTCCATCGAAAATACCAAAAAGGACGGTAAAGGCAAGTACTTGCAAGGCCCGGAACCTCTCGTCGTCTTAAAAGTCGCCGACGGTCGCGAAGGGTACCCCCCGTACGCGCCGTACGACGTCATCCACGTCGGCGCCGCTTCGCCGGAAAAACCGACAAAACTTCTCAAACAACTCGCAAACGGCGGAAGATTGGTGTGCCCGGTCGGAAGAGGTTGGCAATCTTTGCGCGTCTACGACAAAGACGATAAAGGTCGCGTCACCGAGTTTGACGCGATGGGCGTCACGTACGTTCCGCTCACTGGCGCGAAAGAACAAATGGGTCGCGCGTCCGCGTCGTCAGGGAGTTTTTGGTAAGCCTAAATAAAGTTTCTACAAAAACGAATGAGAGAGAGAGAGACATAGACACAGACGCGAGCGAGCGCATGTCGTTTTGTTGGTTCATTCCTTCAACAAGAGAGATCTTTTCAAATTTTTCTCACAAATCCATCCACGAAAGACACGCGCGTAAACACACTCATAAAGCATGTCCGCACTGACCGTTTCGCTGTTGAGCGGCCGCGGCGTCAGCACGAAACCACGCACCTCCAACGATTCGTCTTCCTCGGTTTCGATGAGGAAGCATTACCAGCGTCGTAACTCTCTTCATCATCCGACGACGACGAAAAATCATCATCCTCGCGCGACACCCGATCGAAATTGGATTAAGAACAACAACAAGAACAGCGCAAACAACGTACAAAAGTCCTCGAAGGTACGCTCAAACTCCCCCTCGTTTGGTGGTTCCTCCGTTTTGGAGGACTTTGACGGACAGAAACCGGAAATTGCGACGACGACGAGGAGGAGTAGCACCGTGAATAATCCTTTGCGAGAATCGAAATCGAGAGCAGAAAACGCGATGCGAGCGAGACAGTTTTTTAACAACAAACAGTCCTCCTCGTACGCGAACGGAGGGAGCGCGGCATTTGGGAGCATGGTTCCCGAGGACGAAGAAGCGAGCACGAGCGGGCAACAAGAATTACAACAACAACAACAACAACAACAACTAGAAAAACAAGAAAGAGAAGAGCAAATGTCCGACATCAAGAAGCGCATGATGGTGGCGTTGGAGTGCGAGCGTCAGGATCTGGCGGATGGATCTGTTTTATTCAGCTTCTCGGAGAAACCGTTAACGAGGCAACAGAAAGCCGCCTTGGCGGCGGAGGAAGAGAAATTGCAAATCACTTCCAGCGATTTTGAACGCCAGCCGAATTTTATCGAGCGGTGGTTCATGACTGTCCGCTTCCAAGCCGCCACCGTCTCCGTAGAAAAAGCGTTCTTCTTCGTCCTCTCGACGCCGTTTCGAATGGTATTCTGGACGTTCGCGTACGCGATGCGTTTGCTCTTCTGGATCGTCACCGGAAGATTCTCCAACTTGCTCTTCAGCTTGAACAAAGGTAAACGAAGAGCCTCGAAGCAGTTAGCGGCGAACTATTCGCAAATGGAAATCGAAAAGCAAAGGAAGGAAAAGATGGAACGAGAGAGAGCGTTTGTCGAGGGGAGCGCGAAAGTCGCCAGGGAGCGGTTGCAGCTGTGACCACGAAAGGCTGACAATTATTACGGGTTTGGTGAAAACTCTGCTTATTTTTAATCGAAAAAGAAGACGCGCGTTTGTAATCTCATCATCTTCGCTATACTAATACTGTATTTGCGTTGATCGCTTTCATCTCAAGCTCTTTCGCTCGCCTTCTTCTCCTCACAACGAGTTCGTTATTTTTCCTCAGAAGAACATTCTTCCATTCATTCATCAGCGCGATACTTTTAAAATACAAAGAAGAACCATTCGTATCGCGCGATAAAAAAGGAAGAGTTTACGATGAATTCGCAAACGAAGCCGGAAATTGGTCGCAAGAAGCCGCAAAAGCCGAAGAAAGCGACGTTTACGAAAGGATGCGCAGTTTCCTCAGGAGGAGGAGGAGGCACCATCGAAATCATGAATAAAGCGGTAAAGATGATGATGAATGAGGGTTTGAACGAGGACGAGATGAAGAAGACAAAGAATAAATCGAGTGAAACGAACAACGATGAAAACGACGAGACGATTGCGTTGCGCGGGTGGCGAGGAGATGAGAAAGAGGATGATGATTTCGAGACGGATGGATTAGGTATAATTCCATCTTCTTCTTCGAGGAGAACAACAACGCCTTCTTTGGCGAAGACGATAAACGACGCGGTGTCGGACGTGGCGACTTTAGACGCGGACGAGACGGTGCAAGAGAGAATGGCGAAGCAGGTGAGAGATATGCGAGAGAAAAAGAAGAAGAAAGCAAAGGAGACGACGACGACGAACGGTCGTGATGATCGAATGAAGGCGGAAGAGGACGAGCGGAACGCGGCGGACTTGTCCAAGGCGAGCGTACACGCCGTGCCGAGAGGTTTGATGAGTAGCAGTAGTAACAAGAGTGGCGATGTGAGCAGGGGTAGTTCGAGCGTGGACGCGGTTGAGTTGATTAAGAAACACGAGAAACACGCGAAGAAGGCCTTTCGGCAGGCGGAAAGAGAACGCGAGCAGGCGCAGAAACGCTTGAAGAAGGTGAGGGAGAAGAAAAATCGAGAGAGGCGAGTATTCGATCGAGCGGTGGAGAAGGGGTTTTCGGAGAAGTGGGTGCAGAAAGCGATGGAGGCGCATCCCGAAGAGCTGAGCGACGATGAACAGGAAGAGGAAGATGAAGAGGACGAGGAGGACGAGAAAGCGAAGAAAATGAGACAAGCTTTACGCGCGCAAAAAATTAAGGTGTCGCAAACGAAGCGGTTTGCGCACGTGTTGGATTTTTTGTGTCTCAGCGTACCTCGAGAGGAAATGCCAGCTGCGTTTGCCGCGTTACTCGATGCGAAATCCGAGAGACAACACAGCAAGATTATTCCGACGCCTTTACACGTGAACGCGAGAAATTTAAACAACGTCGTCGATCGATCAAACGAATACAACGGGGAAGTCATGGTGGATGATCCCACCGTGAAATTATTCCAAAGAGCCATGGCAAAACGGTGCGAAAACTCTGGATTTGGCACCGCGGAGTCCATGTTAGCCTTAGAAAAAAGCGGATGGATAGAGGAAGACGCGTTTTTAGATTTATTGAGGTCTTTACAGCCTCCGCACGAGAGCACAGCTGTAATCAAAGAAGAACTCGAAAGCGTGCAAGATTTACGAAGCGAAGAGAAAGCTGCGTTGGAATCCATCGAAGGCGAGGAGAACTTCAAAATTAGTAACGATAGACCGCACGACGTCCACGTGGAAACGTGGACAATAGCGATAGCGATAGAAAATGACGACGAGAAAAACAGCGAGGAACTTGTGGAAGAGAGCGAGAGGATCAAAATCCCAAACGCCGAGCTTGACGTTTACTTTCCGGAGAACAGTCGATACCCGTTCGAACCGGCTATTTGCGAGTGTCGCCATTCATATTTACCGAACGAGGCCAAGAGAGCGATCAATTCTGCTCTCGCGTCGATTGCGACGGCAAAAGTTATCGAAAACAGAGGTGAACCGGTGATTTACGACTTATGCTCGTGGTTGAGAGAACACCTATTTGCGATTTTGAAAGCAAAATGTCCCGGTAAGTTTAAACGAGCGAAACGAGGTTCAAGATTGATAGTCGCGTCCAAGAGTACTAATGGCAATAATGGAGAGAGTGAGGATGTTCCTTTTCGATTGACCGGTCGTGGTGCGCACATACAACGCACGTACGCTCGCTTAGAAAATACCGAGAGGGAAGAGGAGGAAAAAGAAAAGGAACGATTACAACGCATCGCCTATTGCGCGGAGCTCATGAAGAAGGAAAAAATGAAAGAGGAGGAGGAAGAAGAGAAAAAACTTTGTGTTCCTGCGATAGCTTCAACTGTTCCACAAACTATGGACGAGAGATTAGAACGGTGGGAGCGAGAACACGAGAAGAGAAAAATACTCGCTAAAGACGCGGTTCGAGTCGATTTGTCATCCGCGTCCGATTTGAACGCGGTATCGATGTTGAAGAAGAAGAAAAAGAAGAAAATCGTCCCGAACGCGGCAAAGAAAGCTGAAGAAGCGGCCGCTGCAGAAGAAGCGGCTTTAGCTGCCGCCGCGAAAGAAAGAGCGAAACGCGAAGAAATGTTGAGGAAACAAAAGGAACGAGAAGAGGAAGAAGAAGAAGAAGAACAGCAACAAAAGGCGACGAAACCAATAATAAAGAAAACGTCGTGGCTTGCCAAGAAAATTAAGCAAACGCAACACGACGCTCGCGAGGCCGCTTCAGACGACGTGATGGAAAACGAGGAAAATGAAGAAGATATGGACGAAATCGCTTCGGCTATTGTCGATAAAGTCTCCCTCGCCGCGAAGAAAGACTCGGCTCAAGAAAAAGCCGAAAGAGAGAAACGGGATAGGGAAATATCCAACGCGCTTCACGAAAAAGAGCTCGCGAAGAGATCGTCCGCGAAGTGGAAACAGATGCAAAAGATTCGCGAAAACCTACCGGCGAGAAAAGCTCGATCGGAAGTTATTTCAGCCGTGAAGCGGTCGCGCGCGTGCGTCATTTCGGGCGCAACCGGGTGTGGTAAAACTACGCAAGTGCCGCAGTTCATCTACGAAAACGCCATACTCGACGAAAGAAACGGTGCAAACACATCAATCATCATCACACAACCGCGGAGAATCAGCGCCATCGCCGTCGCGGAACGCGTCGCGGATGAACGTGACGAACAGATTGGTGATACCGTGGGCTATTCAATTCGTCTGGAGTCTCGACAGAGCGCCAAGACGCGAATGTTATTTTGCACGACGGGTGTTCTGTTGAGGCGTTTACAACAAGATCCAAACTTGACCGGCATCTCGCACGTCGTCGTCGATGAAGTCCACGAGAGAGATGCACTTTCGGATTTCCTTCTCGTTATTTTACGAGACGTGGCATCCCGACGAGACGATTTTCATCTAGTCGCGATGTCCGCGACTGTCGACGCGGATTTGTTTGGGAATTACTTCAGACAAGTCGTCCCTGGTGAAATTCCAAGCGTCGCGATGCAAGGCAAAACGTTCCCAGTGGAAGAGTATCGATTGGAAGATGCCATCGAAGCGTGCGGGTACGTATGCGAACCAAACTCTGAATTTTCAATTTCAGGACAACAAGCGAAGAAGAAAGGCGCTTCGGGAGGAGGTAATCGCAGGTCAAAGCAAATGGCGGCACTCGCCGACGCCGCGGGAAGTTTCGTCGATGAATCAATAATAACAGATGAAACGAGGAAATATTACTGCGAATACGACGAAAGCACGATGCGTCAGTTGCAGATTGTCGACGAGAATTGCGTGAACTTGGATTTAATCGAACAGCTCGTCACGCACATCGCCGAAGATTACGAGGAAGGCGCTATTCTAGTCTTTCTACCGGGGATGGGCGAGATTAAAGCGTTGCACGATCGCTTGCGCGCGTCGCTATATGAAAGCGAGCACCGCGCTCCAAGCTCGGTTCGAACCGAGGACGACGACGACGACGATAAAAAGAAGAATGCGCCACCAAGGTATTTACTCGTACCTTTGCATTCCACGCTGACCGCGGAGGAGCAAAAAAGAGCTTTTTCGAAACCGGCGCCGGGTGTTCGAAAAGTTGTCATGTCCACGAACATCGCCGAAACGTCAATTACAATCGACGATTGCGTGTACGTCATCGACGCCGGTAAAGTGCGAGAGACTCGATTCAACGCGAAGACGCGCACGTCGTCGTTGGAAACCGCGTGGGTTTCCAGAGCTTCGGCGAAGCAGAGAAGGGGTCGAGCCGGAAGAGTCAAACCGGGCTATTGTTTCCACTTGTATTCCTCGAAAACAGAAGCGGAAGTTTTGGAGGATTTCGCAATCCCGGAAATTTCCCGCGCGCCTTTGGACGCGTTGGTTTTGCAGATTTACTCCTTGGGATTTACAGACCCGAGAGCTTTCCTATCGAAATGCATAGAACCGCCGTCTAAAATGGCCATCAGCTCTGCGATGACAGCTCTGAAAGAAATCGACGTCATCGACGATCGCGAAAATGTCACGCCATTAGGAGTCCATCTCGGCGGGTTACCCGTGGACGCGAGACTCGGCAAAATGCTCGTCTATGCGTGCGCGTTCGGCGTTTTAGATCCCATTCTTACCATTGCCGCGTGCGTAGGATTCAAATCGCCGTTTATTTCACCGATGGATAAACGAGACGAAGCCGACGCGGCGAAGAAAAAAATGAGTCTCCCGGACGGTTCGAGCGATCACTTGACGTTGGTGAAAGCCTTCGCCGGTTGGCTCGAGGCGAAGAAAAAGTTTGGCGCTTCAGGGGAGAGAAAGTATTGCGGCACGCACTTCTTATCGGCGGTAAGTTTGCGGCAGATTGCGGACGTGCGGAAACAGTATTGCGAATTACTCGACGAAATGGGTTTCTTACACCAGGCGGCGCAAACGGACGTAACTACCACCAACCGTCGTCAACGCACCGAAGCCGCGCTCCGCGAAGCCTCGTGCAACGCCTCCAACGAAACGCTCGTTCGTGCGGTCGTCTGCGGCGGCTTATACCCTAACGTCGCCATCTCCGACGACTTACACGCGGCCAAATCCGTCCAACTTCCATATCAAACTGTCAAAGTCCGAACGAAACGAGACGCGTCCGACGACGTCTACATGCACCCGTCCTCCGTCTGCGCCGGCTACGCGTCTTCCTCAAAACCATACCTCCTTTACCACGAAATCATGAAAACCGGCAAAACTTACATCCGCGACGCCACCGCCATCGGTGCCTTCCCGTTGCTCCTCTTCGGAGGTAAAATCAAAGTCGAACACGAAAAGTTCCGCGCGAGCTGCGACAACTGGATTAAGTTCCGCGCGGCGCCGAGAGTCGCCGTTTTGTTCAAATCCTTGCGAGAAGAGTTGGAAGACGTCTTGCTGCGGAAGATTGCTGATCCAGGTTTGAACGTCGTTCGCGAATCCGAAGGCTTGGTCGATACCATCGTGGAAGTTTTAGAGAGCGAACATCCTACGAATACGAGTAATACTACTACCGCGAAAGACGAGGACGTCGACGAGAACGCCGAGAGAAAGCGAGAGTATTAATATAGTGCGCTCAATCGAAAAGTATGAGCAAAGCAACATCCGCACAACACAGAGCGTCATCATCCGTTAGAGATAAAATAGAATAGGTGAATTTAGAATCAGAACTCGAACGAGAACTCGAGCAGAACTCGAAAAGTACGCAAAGCAACATCCGCACAAAACAGAGCATCAGTTGTTATAGATAATACATAGGTGAATGTAGAGGAAAGAACAATGCTCTCTTCTCTCCTTCGTCGTAATACTACTAATCGAGCATCAGTTCTTTTGCACAGAGCGTTGCTGGTGTCGTCTTCTCCGATGATGATGATTTTTCCCCCGCTTTCTTTACCTAATGCATCAGCTTTGTCGTCGCCGTTTTCACGCGGTAGAAGGTCGATATCCACCACCAAAGACGAAGACAATAAAGAAAGACGAAGAAAAGCGGAAGAAATCGCGGAACGAGACGTTAAAAAATGGTCCTCGCCGCTCTTCGCACACGTGGAAGTGGACGTGGAAACACACAAAAATCGAACGTTTTCGAGAGCGGAAAATGGTATTTTCGTCCTTTGCGTCTTCTGTCTCTTCGCGTATTTCGGCAACTTTGCAATGCAAAGCGCGAAAAAGAAAGAGGAGAAGAAAAGAGTAGTAAAGGAAAAGAGAGAAAAGAGAGCGCTGGAAGCGTTCAGGCAAGAGAAGAATGGTTTTGGTGGTGCTTTGAGGAAAAATGGTGGCGGCGGCGACGCCCCCGGCGCTTCGTCCTCGCGGCTTCTTCGTCCTCCGAGCGAGGACGAAGACGACGACGACGACGATCCGTTCGAAGGTTTAACCCCGGATGAAATCGTCCAGTTGAAAGAATCAGTCGAAAGAGAATAGAGTTAGTTTTGAATAATAGCAATAGGAGTTAGAAGAGAGGATGATGTGATGTCGGATCACGACGCGTTTTAGAGTATCTTTAGTTGCACCAAAATCCACACAGATAACACACGCACGAATCAATATGTTTGCCAAAACGTCCTCCTTTGTCACTCCTATCACGAATATCGAGAGGCGACATGCGTCAAAAACAGCATCACCGCGGAGTCATCGTCATCGTCATCGAATACTCACCGAGAGTTTGGCGAGCATCGTCATCGAACCTCAAACCAAAATCCAATTTCCGGAGACCTCGAACGCTCTGAAACTCCTCGGCGTCGGTGTTCGAGAAAAGAAAATCGCGATATTGAATGTCAAAGTGTACGCGGTTGGAATGTACGCGGACGAGACGAAAATGAATAGCATTAAGAAGGACGCAATAAACGACGACGAGGGGTTGTTACTCTTGAACGGAAACTTCGAGAAGGAGATTGTAATCAAACTGAACATGAGCGTAAACGAGAAAGATTTCTTCAAGGCTTTGGAGGAGGCTTTGGTGCCGAGAATATCGCGGATCGCGACGGACATGGCGACGAGAGAAGACGACGAAGGAAACTTCATGACAACAACCGCGGAGTATTCAGAAGAGTGTGAGGAGCGAGCTTTGGAAGAAATGGAGATGATTCGCGATGGTTTGGGCAAAGGAGGCAAACTCGAGAAGGGCGCTCAAATTTCGTTTACGTTTCTCGAAACCGGCGGGGAGGTGGCGATGGTCATGAAGAGTTCTTTGTCCTCCGGGACAGAGATCGCGTTTAAGAGTTACGAGTTAGCCAAGGCTTTGTTGGACGTGTACGTGGGGGACGATCCAATTTCGGTGGAGGCGAAGAAAGCATTCGAGGCTGGCTGTTGAAGAAGCGTTCTATCTACGAGGAAATATATCATCTGTGCTAAAAGAGTTTTAAATTATGATAGTATACAATTCTAATAGGAGTAGCTACTTCATTAATATTCGTCTAACAGTTTTCTAAGCGTCGCGGAGACTTGTTTTGGGTCGGCTCTGCCTCGCGTGCGTTTCATGACTTCGCCGACGAAAGCGCCAAAGACTTTCGGATTTTTCTTTATCGCTTCGCGTTCTTCCGCGAGGTCTCGGACGACGCTTTGGCACGTCGCGTCTAAATTTTGCTCGCCTTCTTCGTCTGCGCTTCCGATGGATTTTTCTTTCGTTGGATTCTCTTTCCCGCTATCGTTGTTGTTCTGTATGAGCGATCCGCCGAGCTCTTGCTCGAGGATTTCATCGATCGAACGCGAATCGTTTCGAGCTAATAATTTAATCACGTCCTTCGCCATGCGACCCGAAATAGTTTTATGCACTCTCAGCGACTTCAACACGTCGCGCACGCGCTCGGGGTGTAAATTCGTTTTCGATTCAATGCCTAAAAACGGTGGTTTCCCTTTGGTACCCACCCCGGCGTCTCGCAACGCGCCGACAATTTCAACGCACACAAAATTTGCGACGCTCTTCGCGTCCTCTTTTGATAGAGAAGGAAAGACGGAGGCATCAATGACGCACAGAGATACGATATCGTCGAAATATTTCACCGAGGACGGATGCAAAGAGAGAAACTTCGCGTGCTCTTCGGAAACGCCGAGGTTTTTCAACCTCTCCAGCGCCGCTTTCGGCATTTCTCGAACCGAATTTCTCGCGAGCTCAATTTCCTCGTCCGTTAATACGATGGGCAAAACGTCTGGTTCTCTCATGAATCGATAATCCAACAGAGATTCTTTCGATCGCAAAACGATCGTTTTGTTCAACTTTTCGTCCCACGACCGCGTTTCTCGCTCAACTTTCTCCGCGCCGACGACGCCGTCTAAATACCTACCGTGTCTCTCCTTTTCGTACTTGATTGCGTTTCGAATCGACCGTAAACTGTTCAGATTTTTAATTTCCGTGCGTTCCGATGATACACTAGTACTTTTAGTAGTAGCATCATCATCGTTACTGTCGGGGTCGTTTCTTCTTCTTCTCACCGACACGTTCACGTCAACCCGAATCGATCCGTCTTCCATGTTTGCGTCTGAAATTTCTAAATATCTCGCCATCTGAATAACATCAGAAACCGTTTCTACCGCGTGCTCTTCGCTTCTGATATCCGGTTTGGTCACTATTTCCAACAACGTCGCTCCAGCTCTGGATAAATCGACGACATTCGAAGACTTTTCGGAAGAAGAAGAAGAAGACAAAGAAGACAAAGTCTTCCCAGTATCCATCTCCAGTTGCACCCGCTCCACCCTCACGTTTTCGTTAATCCTCCCACCGGTCAAAATCGGTTTCCGGTGTTGCGTGATCTGATACCCGTGCGGTAAATCTCCGTAGAAATAGTGTTTCCTATCAAACTCGGAGACTTTCTCGCACGTCGCGTGTAACGCCGTCGCGAGTTTCAACGCGCATTGCACCGCAGCTTCGTTCACCGGAGACGGTAACGTGCCAGGTTCCGCTCTGTCGAACGCGTGGACGACAGGAGAACCACTTGCAGAACCACCAGCTCCTACTCTTAAAACAGAACCAGGGGAGAATAGCTTTGTTTTCAACGAGGTCAGTTGGAGGTGTATTTCCAATCCAACCACCACGCCCTCCTCCTCGTGTGCTCCTCTTCTTCTTAGGGGATTTTTTACATCATCATCATCATCATCGCGAGCGTTTGATGTTGTTCTTAACGAACGACTCAAAAACCCTTTAAAGGGCGTCGTTTGCCGACGAAAGAATACGAACGATGATGATCCCAAACTTCCTCCTCCTACTGCTTTGTCTTCTTTACCACCACCGAGACTTTTGAGAAGACGAAGACGAGAAGCGCTCCTCATGCGTCGTAATAGTAATGCAAAGTAGACACAGAAAGAAAGGAAAACTTCATTTATTTTAAGGTTTTGTATTTGTGTATGTAAACTTGCTATTCTAATGATGTTGAGTACGCTTGTGCCTTGTCAAAGCACCAGATTCACGAAATGCTTTATCGCACACATCACACTCGTACGGTCTCTCGTTCGTGTGAATACGCTTGTGCCTTTTCAAAGTACCAGATTCACGAAAACGCTTCTCGCAAACGTCACATTCGTACGGTTTCTCGTTCGTGTGAATACGCATGTGGACTTTCAAATAACCAGATCGATGAAAACTCTTCTCGCACACATCACATTCATACGGTTTCTCGTTCGTGTGAATACGCATGTGGACTTTCAAATTACCAGATTGACTAAAACGCTTCTCGCACACATCACATTCGTACGGTTTCTCTTTCGTGTGCGTACGCATGTGTGTAGCCAAAAGTGATGGTGCTGTAAACACCTTCTCGCACACGCCACACTCGTGCCCTCTCTTTCTCTTCACTCCTTTAGCGTCTTTCCGCGTCTGATTTTGCTCCACGACATCGTCACGTGGCACGCACATAATCCTCCACAATCGCTCTACGTCGTCGTCTTCTCCCTCTTCTTCTTCTTCTTCTTCTTCTTCTTCTTCTTCTTTTCGTATCTGATGATGATTCACCTCGAGATCATCCTCCTCGTCAGGAATCCTCGAACACAACACCAAAGGTTCTTCTTTCTCTTCTTTCTCTCCCTTCAAAACCGTCCTCGCGTTCACCGCTCTTTTCGGATGTGGATTCTTTCTTCGCCTCATAATAATTACTTCTTCTTCTTCTTCTTCTTCTTGTTATTATTTTCACGAGAGGTACATTCAACCTCGCATGTGGTTTACCGAAGAAGAAGAAGAAGAAGAAGAAGAAGAAGAAGAAAAAAAAGGAGAAAAAAGGTATATTTAGGGTTTATGTGAAAAATTCAAATTTAGGTGTGACAGCTTTCTTTCTAACGGACTCATTTCTTCACAGTAGTGCTCTTTTCCCTGTTGCTCTCTGCACACGCGCGCACACGTCATGGCTTCGCTTCTCTTAAATTCTCTCCCCGCGACGACGACGACGACGAGAGGCGCCGCACGTTTTGCAGCAAAAAGTGGTGGGAGTCGAAGAGGACGAGTTGTATCTCGATCATCATCATCATCACAAAATTCGTCGTCAAAATCGTCAACGTTTTTTACCGAACACATTAACGACGACTTTGACGGTTCGTCAACCACGATAACGAGTCGCGATGATGAACGACGACAACAACAACAACAACAACAAAGAAGGCAATTCCTCCCACCGAAAGAAGTTTTGCAATCCATTTACGTCCCGGAATCTCTGGCGGAAATAAGAGCGTACGTGAGATGGGAAGAGTTCGGGAAACCGGAAGAAACGACGGCGGAATGGCAAGCGAGCGAATATAAAAACGCAGTTTTGGATTTGAAACTCGATTTACTCTCCGGGATGACTCTGAACGATATTCGACGCAGATACGGCGTCGAACCGGTGGACGGAGACGACGACGAGTTACCCATGTTTACCATGGACGAAGAGCTGGAGAAACGGATGAAGTTGGCAGAGGCGATGACGAGAGTCGAGAAGGTTGGGAAGATGAGTCTCGTGGAGGAGGATTCCGCGAGTCCGGTCAGGTACGGGGACGCGATGGTGGACTCGTCGTCGTCGTCTGTGGTGGATGAGTTCATCAAGCCGTTACCTACTTCTCCTTTATCATCATCAGTTATTGACCACGTAGTTTCTGCGGAAGAGATGACGGAAGAGGAGCGCGAGATGATGGAGGAGGAAGCGACGGTGGTCGACCGAGCGGCTCTGTCCATCGAATACGAAGCAGAGGACGAAGAAGAAGAGGAGAGAGCGGTGTTGACGGAAGCCGAGGAGGACTTTTTACAAGAGTTGCAAGCGTCGACGACGTTTGATGCGGACGATTTTCTTCCGATGACGGAGGAGAAGAAGAAGAAGAGCGAAGAAGAAGAGAAAAACTTGGGTGTTTTAGCAGAAGACGAAGAAGAAAAAGTAGAAGAAGAAAAGAAGCGCCAAAAAGCCATCGCGAGCGAGCTCGTGTTGAACTTGAAGGTGGAAGTGGACAAGTACAAGCAATCCGCGGAATCGCTCAAAACGCAAATGCTCGAAGCGACGGAGAAAGCGGAAAAGGCTTCTTCTGAGTTTGATTCCATGAAGGAGCAAAGAAACCGATTGGCGCGAGAATTATCCGAACTCGAACTCGAAACCGCCGCGAAAGACGACGAGATTAAAGAGCTGAACGAGTTTCTCGTGTCTTCAGAAAAAGACTTCGAGCAATCCAAAATGGAAGAACTTCAAAGTTTGCGCGAGTCTTTGGAGCAAATGAAGGAGGAGAAGAAAGCGGCGGAGGTTTTAGCGAGAGCGTATAAGCAAGATTTCGTCCAAGAAAGAGAACTGAACGCAAAGTTCCGCGAGGAGAAGAACCAGATGATGGAGGAAAAGACAAAGAGCGAACGAGAATTGCGAGCGGCTGCGAATGAATCCGAAATGAAGCTTTCCGCAGCGATGCGCGAGAACGCCGAGTTGAAGAAAATCTGGGATAGCGACCGCAAAGTTATTGAGATTTTGACCAAAAAATTGGACGAAATGTCCGAGAAGCCCGGGTTGGGCGCCGCCATCGTCAACACCTACTCCACCGTCAAAACGGTCATTCCAAAGTACTCCTCGGTCATTGCGAGCACGACCATGAACACGACCAAAGGTGTAGTTTCCAAAACGACGGATATTTCCGGTAAATTCTTCTCCGCCGTGAAGACAAAACTCGAGAAAATCAAAGAGGACGAGTTGGCGCTCATGGACGAAGAGGAAGACGACGACGAATTCGAAGACAGCGACGTTCGAACGGGCATTTTTTTGTGAATAGGTAGAGAGCTGCGCGCCACTACCAGTACTACTATTATCTCCCAAACGCGTATTCTTTTGAGAAGAAAATACGTTTATTTTATTACAAAGAAAAAGAACTTACGACGACGAGGTACCTCCCGGTACCTCTGTACGTAGAAGGTAAAACTTCTCCTTTTTTATTAAAATGTTACACTACTACTCGAGACTACATACTACTACTACTACTAAACTACGCACTACTACTACCTAAAACATAAGAAGCGCCTTTTCGCGATGAAATCAAATCTAAACTCGTATCGTCTGAAACGCCTCGACGACGGACCTCTCGTACTCCGTTTTCAGCGGATCGAATCCGCACGCTTTCAAACTCGCCTCCTTCTTCGCCTTCTTCCCTTCCTCCGTCGTCTCGTCGTACTCGGTGTATTCCGCGACAAACGAATGTCCACTCGCACCACCACCACCACCACCTTCCGGCTGATAGTCCATCATCATTCGCAACATCTCCTCGTCCTCCGCCTCTTTCGCATCACCAACGCCTCCTCCTCCACCCCCAAACACCACGTTAAATTTCTCCGGGCAGCTCACTCTGTCCTCCTCCATATTCCTCTCTTTCCTCTCTTTAATCTCTTTCGCATGTTCTCGTTTCTCTTTTTGTAAAATCTTCTCCGTTTCCGTCGCGCTCGCGATGCCTTCGATCGCGTTGAATACGATCTCTTCCACGTGTTCTAAATAGTCGTTGTACTTCGCCTCGTTCGGGAAATCGGATCGTCGTTTGTTAAAAACGGAGAGGACTTTTTGACGCAGTTTCACGTCCGAGGAGATGGTTTGCGGGATGAAGCATTTAATAACACCACCACTGTTCGTCGTCGTCATGTTCTTCTTCGCCGTTTTGTTTGATGATTGAGCCTCTCTCTGTCTCTCTCTTTAAAGCGCTCTTTTTCTGTGGTGAAATTGGAAGCGAAAATCGCCATTTTTAGCGAAGATAAAAGCGCGTTAAAGAGAACACATAAATTAAACGAAGAAGACGAATAATGTCAACGACGAACCGCTTAAACGTGGTCCCAACGGTCACGGTCCTCGCCGTGGTCAAAAACCGCCTCATCGGCGCCCAACGCGGGTATAAACTGCTCAAGAAAAAAGCCGACGCCTTGTCTCTCCGCTATCGACAAATCCTAAAGAAGATCGTCCAAACGAAACTCTCCATGGGCGAGAACATGAAATCCGCGTCGTTCGCGTGGACGGAAGCGAAATACGTCGGTGGAGACGGGATTAAACACACGGTTTTAGATTCCGTGGACGGGAAAGCGGAGATTCGAGTGCGAGCGTACGCGGATAACGTCGCTGGGGTGAAGATTCCGAAGTTTAACGCCTGCGGGAGTGGGAGCTTGATAGGAGCGAGCGGAGGAGGATCGGGCGAAACAGGAACGACGACGGCGACGACGGAGAGTAAGAGCGAATTGACCGGGTTAGGAAGAGGCGGGAAACAGATTCAAAAGTGTAAAAAAGCGTACAAAGAGGCGTTGCAAACGCTCGTGGAACTCGCGAGTTTACAGACGGCGTTTTTAACGCTCGATCAGGCGATTAAAACGACCAACAGACGCGTAAACGCGTTGGAGAACGTAGTCACGCCGAGGTTGGAGAATACGGTGAGTTACATTAAAGGGGAGTTGGACGAGTTGGAGAGAGAGGAATTTTTTCGGTTGAAGAAAGTGCAAGCGAAGAAGAAGAAAGACGCGAAGGAGAGAGAGGAGAAGGAGGATTCGCTGAGTAAAGGAGAAGGGGTGGTCAGAGGCGAAGGCGGGAGCGGCGCCGGTCCGGTTGGGAATTTGATCGATTTCGCCAACGAAAAGGACGAGGATTTGTTGTTTTAGTTCGAAAGACGACGAAAAGGGGGAGATTTGTTTTTAAGTAGATATATAATAATAGCGCACGTATAACTTTGTAAAACACGTTTAGAGATAAAAACAGACATCGTAAAAAACGTAAACGTGCGAATATCACGGCGCTGTATGCTAGTAAATACTATAATTTTATTCTATTCTAATCGTCGCTCAAATCTTCTAACCATTTCTTATAATCCGGTGGATTCGGTAATTCGGACTCGACCAACTCCTCCATTGGAAACCTTAATATAGCCGCCACTCCAGTCAATTGTTTCAACCTCTCCCCACTTTCGTGACCGGTTGAAAACACCCTCGCGCTGCCGAAACCGGAATTTTCCACGTCCTCGCGAACTTTCGTCCATAACTTTCTTTCGATTGGATCTTTCGTGCGAAATACATCGTCTGATAAGAGCAACATCTTAATCGCGCCTTCTTTGAACGCTTTCAGCACGTGCGACGGCCCATACAAAGCTTTATACTTCTCAATTTCCGCGTATAATTGTTCGAGCACGTCCGCGTCGAGCGTTTCCGCGGCGGCGCCAACCGCTTTGCGCGTGGACGGGTCTTTTAGCGCTTCCAAAAGCGCGCCCACGTGCGCGCTCGACGCTCGAACGTTCTTCACTAATACGCAATCGAACGATGACTTCAGCCAACTCTCGAAGGTTTTGCCAGAATACAATTTTTGCGAGCGTTCGTTGAGCTTTTGCAAAATATTCTCCTTCCCAAAGCCAGGGCCTGCGATGACGAAACAGTTTGGGCAATTTTCCAGGAAATGTTTCTTCTTCTTCTTCTCGTCGGTTGTCGCTGCTGCCGCTGACAACGACGACGACGCGTGACCACTTCCGCTGCCTAATACTGCGTCGCAAATATCCTCGTAAAACTTACCCAACTGTTTCTCGTGCCCAACTACCGCCCCTACCCCTTTCTTCTTCGGTATCGATCTTTCAATCTTCGCGACTACCGTCGTCCGAGCGCCGCCGCACAACACTATGCGACACTCACCTACATCCGATATCAACATCGCTACAATCGTCGCTTGCACGTTCGGTTCTAAAGCTTTTCGAAACCGTCTCACGTCTTCCCCGTCCCACTCGCTCTTCTCGATCGTCACCGCTTTATGCGTCGTCAACTCCAACGTATGCATCGCGCCTTGCTTTACGTATTCGCTCACCGTTTGGTTCCGTCCCGAAACCCTCACGAGACTCAAATCTGGATCCCAATCGATGCTCGTCACTTTCACGCCTAAATTCAGTTTAATAACTTTCGACGAGGTATCTCTCACGTTCGCCCCGGAAGATTCCATCTCGGACGCTTTCACTTTCCTCGTCGCCGTCGCGTGGACGATATCGTCCACCTTGAGCAAATTGTACACATCCCACATGTCGTCCTCGGTTTCCGGGGTACATTTCACCGAACCTTTGCCGTCTCGTTCGAACTTTTCGTGGATGAGTTTCATGAAATGAATGCGGTTGTTACTTCTTTCCCGAAACAACAAACAACACCCCTAAAACCACAAAGATCTTAAAGTAAAATGGTGTGTTGTTCTCACGCTCTATCACCTCTTTCGCGCGCACAATTCCAACAATGACAACACCCCTTTCGCGTCAAAACTCCGCTCGTTCGCTCTCTCTCTCTCTCTGTGTCAAGAGTAAATGAAGAATGTTTTGTTCACTCTCGGTTGCATTTTTTGTATCTAAAAAGTGCCAAAAATAGCTTCACTTTAAAATACGCGAAGTTTAAGAAGACAAAGACAATGGTACGTGTGCTTTTGCCCCCTCCTGTTTTGGCATCATTGCTCGCGATGAGTACGACGATGTGGTTAGTATTATTATTTTGCGCATTTGTCGAGAAGTTGAGCGCAAATGCGCTCGGGAATGGTGGGGTCAAAATCGGGGCCTTCCCGGTGGGCAGTCCGTGTTATGCAAACTACCAGTGCGTGAAAAACGAGGCGTTTTGCGAGAAGGATGAATCGGAGGAGGACGATGAAAGTGTGTACATGTATCGATCTGCGGAGTATAAATACCGAGTTGAAGCGGAATACGGTTTGCACGGGTACGATGATGCGAGTTTTATGGATGATTTAGCGATGAATGTGGCGAGATTTGCGAGCGCCGTGGCGAAGGTGATGGATGTGGACGCGCGGACGGTGGAAGCGCTCGAGGTGAGAGGAGCGGGCGAAAGTCAGTCGAGGAGCGCGAAGAGCGCGATGAAAGTTGTATTTATAAAGTTTGGAGTTTTGACAAAGACGTTAGTTGAAGCGGCGGAAAAAGGAAACAGATTGACGACGATACCGGCGGAGGACGTTGTCGACGCTTTACGCAAAGGCGGGTTGGATAATGTTATGTACGCGTCGGCGTCTTCTGGAGATGGATTTATTCAAGTGTATGGTGTTGGAGAGAGCGATAATAGTGCTACTGGCACTGGTAGTGAAGAGGATGGTGAGTTCACGCCACCGCCTTCACCAATACTGTCACCGCCGCCGATGCCGTCATTTGTACCGCCGCCGTTCTTACCTCCTTCGCCACCGATGCCGGAAATTTCAGAATCTCCTCCGTTACAGCCTCCTCCATTTTCTCCAACATTTGTATATCCTTCTCCACCACCGCCACCGCTAATACCGCCACCAAATTCTCCTCCTTTGCCACCATCACCATTGCTATCACCACCACCAAGTCATCCTCTTCTCTCACCTCCACCGAGTCCATCTCCTCCAGCACCTCCTTCGCCATCGATACCATCGGCGCCGGCCTCACCAAGCTCACCATCGGCACCATTGTCACCTCTCTCGCCGAGCTCACCGTCAACGCCAAGCTCACCATTTGCACCAAGCTCGCCATCAACGCCAAGTTCTCCACCTGTGCCAAGCTCGCCATCAACGCCAAACTCGCCGTCAACGCCAAGCTCACCGTCAACGCCAAACTCGCCGTCAACGCCAAGCTCGCCGTCAACGCCAAGCTCACCGTCAACGCCAAGCTCACCGTCAACGCCAAGCTCACCATTAACGCCGTCATCACCACTACCACCAAACTCACCATCGACACCTTCTACGCCACCGGTGCCGCTCCCACCGGCTTCACCATCAACACCGTCATCACCACTACCACCAAACTCACCATCGACACCTTCTACGCCACCGGTGCCGCTCCCACCGGCTACACCATCGACACCACTATCACCACTTTCGCCAGCTTCACCGTCCACTCCATCCAGTCCGAGCTCGCCAAGCTCTCCATCTGCACCACCAGCGCCACTGCGGCGAAGAGTCCTACTTTCTTCCCAGGTCAGTGAGAAGTATCAGTTTGAGATGGGCACTTGCAAAATGATACCGCCTATCAGAACTGCAATATCACCACCACCATCACCGCCACTGAAGAAAATTGCAAGCGCCAAGACTATAGGTATTTCTGCCGGTGCTTTTTTTATCGTTGTTGTACTTCTTCGCGCGTTGTTTATCTATCATCGACAGAGAAGCAAGCGATTCGAAAAAGATAACGGGCTTATTTCTGGCGGTCAACAACAACGAAAAAACAGAAAAAGAAGCGTGTGAGAAATTTTTTCCTTCACTTTCGACGACGCTTCGACGACGATGTTTTTTAGACGCAACCGCGACGAGACGATCAGAGATGATCCAATTCATACCAGCAACCTTGTACACTCTCGCGTGATTGACATGGCACCAAGTGCGACGGAAGAAGGTGAAGCAGAAATTATGAGCGACGCAAAGAAAAAGGAGAAAAAAGTTTGGTCAAAGCCACCGAAAATTGATACTTCCGCCATCACCGGTATTCGAGCAATTACGGCGATTCAAATCGCGTCTGGACACTGGTTACTATTTTATGGCTCCAAAAATCAAGTGCCAATCGATTTTCAAGGAGGTCTCGCAGTGAGTACCTTCTTCATGATTACTGGATTCGTTTTATACGTGGGATATCGGCATAAAGTCTGCGATACCGAGACGTTCTCTTATTGGACGTTTATCAAGCGACGATACGCTCGTGCCTTGCCTCTGCACTGGATATGTTTAGTTTTGTATGCACCATTTGTGTTCTTAAATTACGCGCAAATAAGAGACGATTATAACTTTTGGCAAAATAAAAGCGGAGAAGTCAATCTTATTATGGGTATTGCTTTAACGCCTTTCTTGATGCACTCGTGGATTTTTTCGCTCTGTTACTGGAACTCCGTGTGCTGGAGTTTATCTTGTCAGCTCGGCTTTTACTTTTGCTTTCCGTGGATGTGCAGAAAACTTGCGAGTTTGGAGGAGAAGATCGAAGAACAGGCTGCTTCATCGATCAACAAGCGCTCTCTCGTTGACCGAATCAAACAGAGACTATTTTTCCGTGGCGGTGGCGGAGGTGGCGAGGAGACTGTTGAAAACATCCACAACAGCATTGACAAAACTTTGCTCCTCTCGGCTGAATTGGCTGGTTATAAAAAGTATATCCTTCGATTCTACCACCTTTCGTCTTTCTTACCGCTCACCCTGATGGGTATCATGAATTCCACGTACTTTCGTAACATTTGGAAGGATAAAGATTTCAATGGTCGCGCCTCTACTCTGGTCACCGCATTGGATACAGATCTGGACGGAGTTCGGGCATACTTTTGCGCACGAGCTTGGTTTCCTGTTCGCCTGCCTCTATTTTTCATGGGAATGCTCTTGGGTGCTGCAAGAATGCGTGTCGATGACGCCCTCAAAGTGGAACAACAGGAAGAAGAGGCGGGAGAAGCGAACCAAGCTGACTCGTCAACCTCATCGTATCGGGGAAAATGGGCCTTCCGCACGGACGTTCTCAGCCTCTTTCTCACCATCTGGATCATCACCAGTATGGTTTTCAGCGGTATTCACACCGACTCAAAAAATATCCGCATATTCAACGAGTTCATTCTCACCCTCCCGGTCGCCGCGTGGCTGTTTGGTCTCACCGCCTGCACCGAATCCTACTCCTACCGATTATTAAATTTGAAAATCCCGCAACGCATCGGTCAGTGGTCCTTCGCGATATACTTGCTCCAGTTTCCGTTCTATTCGTACTGGACCGCGATGGAAATACACTCCATGAACCTTTTCCCTCCGTGCGATCGACAAGCCGAACATATTCGCACGTGGTCGGACTGTTTTCGAAATTACGAGGGCGGAGATGACCCCAGATACCCCGATGTAATCGTCATCGCGTTCGTAATAATGCTCGTCGGTTTATCTGCGATTGTTCACGAGTACGTGGAGAAACCTACGACGAAGTGGGTGCAAAATTTAGTCGGTTGAAACTTACTCCGTACATCGTATTTTTGACACCACTTTGACAGCACTTGTACCACACTTCTCTCCAAGGATAAATAATGTCTCTCATCGCACATCCATCTCTCGCTTCGCCGCATCATCAATCGTCTCGCGCTGATATTGCTGCTCGCAGCGTCACGAACGATAGATTTCGTTCCTCTCTCCTCGCATCGGTGTCGTCAACCAATCATCGACAAAGACTCCCTTCTAAAAGTTCTTCTTCGTATTCTTCCGCTTGCAAATCCCCTAACGACCACCAATCGCAGAACCAAAGCGGAGGAGGTGAACATAAACGACGTCATCGACGAGACGTGGTACTACTTCCAACATTTACTGCTTTAGTACTCGCAACATCATCATCAGAAAATGCCGCGCACGCGATGCTGGTGGACGAATCCAAATCGATCAGTGCTGCTTCAACGATTTTGGAATCTTTAGTGAGCGTTTTCAACGGCGAAACGGGACTTCTCGTCTCGTCCGGTTTCGTGTGGTCAATCGCCGCAAACGACAATAATTGGTACGTAGCCACGACGGCGACGAATTTGTCAAAGAATAGCAAGAGTTTACAAGTTGAGTTCGCGGATGGACGCGAGTATGCCGCGACGGTGGCGTTTAGCGACATCGATACGAATATCGCTTTCCTGAGAGTGAATAAAGTCGAGGGAAACAACGCCGGCGCTCCGCCGCCGAAAGCGGCTAAGATTGGCCGTTCGGGAAATTTGAAAGTCGGGCAGGATGCTTTGGCGGCATTTAAGGAGTCTTCCAGAAGAGGTGGTGGAGATATCGGGAATTCAGTAATTCGTTCTGGAATTGTATCCGGGTTGAATAGAACAGTGCCTTCCGCGACTGGTCGCCCGTTGCGGAATTGTATTCAAACGACGGCTTCTTTTCCAAACGAAGGTGGCGGCGGTGTGTTGGTCGATTCTGGTGGCGCCGTGATTGGTATATTGGCGCCAACGTATACGGGAAAGTCGGGAGTGAGTGCGGGAACGAATAACGGTATATTCTTCGCGGTTGGCGTTGATTCCTACGTATTAATTTCTCAAAAGCTTTCGGCAGCAAGATGATTATAGCAATTCATTTTATATTTTAGTAGTATTGCATGGCGTCGTTCGTTTTTGTTCTCTCTTATTTATTCAATGTAAGCGGAGTAAACGATTGTAGGTCACCGTATAGAGCACAGATGAACTTCCGAGTACAACGATACCCCGCGTCGCGTTTCTTATGATGATCCCTTTTACTTCTTCGGCCCCGAAATTAGGATTTTCTGAAAGAATACGGGCTGCTGCTCCAGCCGCGACGGCAGCTGCCATAGATGTGCCAGATTGATAGCCGTATAACGATTCGATATCATCGTCGTCATCGTTGTGAGATGATTTTGCTGTAATCGCGTCTACTTCATTCTTCTTTGTACACCTGTTTTGACCAGCGCACGCACCTACCAATCTCACCCCGGGGGCAAACACGTCCACGCATCTTCCTAAATTGTTCCACGCGTAATTCATATCTCTGCTATCCGTAGCTGCTACGGTCATGCATCTCGAGCTTCTCGCTGGCACCGAAGCACACGCATCCGCGTTTTGGTTGCCGCTCGCAGTCACCAACAAACTGTTCGTTTCTCGAGCGAACCTGTCCACAGCGTTTTCAAGCGCCCTGGAACGGACGCCAATGGGAGCTCCAAGGGCGAGTAAAACTACCGCACCTTTAAACATATCGCTATTTTCCGCTTGTTTCGAAAGGATTTGATCGCTGGTCCACTCGAGTCCAGCGACTACATCTGAAACGCTTCCCGCTCCATCCGAGTTTAACACGCGCACTGACACTATTTTTGCTCCAGGTGCAACGCCAGTAGTGCGACCTGCAATCAATGAGGCACAAAAAGTACCGTGACCATCCGGATCGAGATCCAGAAGATTGTCTTCATCTGGATCGAGCGCAGTCACGTGCGAATCGATTTTCCCGCGCAATTCTGCGTGTTTAGATTGCACTCCAGTATCGAGCACGTACACATAAACGCCTTCACCTCTTTGCGTACCATCCAGATCGCTAAACGACAAACGATTATCCAAGGGCAAGTAATTTTGATCGATTCGATCTAAATGCCACGGCGGCGACATCTTCGAAACGATCGCGTCCTCTTCGATATCCTCGATCTCGTCCAGATCCAACTTCATCCTCTCCAACTCCTGTTCCGTCGCGAAAACGGTAAACCCAGAACGGAAAGCCTTCTTGCAATTGAATTCTTTCCTCTCTTTGCACAGTTTAAAGCTCTCGTAGCGTGACTTTAGCGTGACGATGTACTTCTTTTTCTCATCAAAATTGCCTCCTCCGCGTATTTTTTGTAGCAACGACGAGTTCGTCGTCCGCCCTTTTTCTGTATCTTTGTCTTCCTGATGAAGACCACTACACGCGACCCCGCGAAAAGCCAAGAAAAGGACCACAATGAACACGAAAACATAGAATGAGAGATGACGACGACGTCGACGCGAAGGACTTCCTCGCACTTCTTCGCGCATGATGCTTTGAAAAGTGTGACGTCGTCGTCTCGTCTTCCGAGAGAATATTTTTTTGTTTTGTCCGAGGGGTTGGTTTTGGCTTTTATCAAGACCTTTTTGCGATGGATGATAAATAATACACATATTACAAAATGAACCGCTCGATGGCGACGGCGACGCCGTCGTCCGCGTTCGTTTCGTCCAGAACGACAGATGCCGCGTTCCTAGACGAGAAGCTCGCGTTACCCATGGCAACGCCAAAGCCTTCGATTCCGTCCGTATTCATCGAAGCGGCGAATTCAATCATTCCGGCGTCGTTATCGCCGTCGCCGACGACGACGAGACGATAGTTTCTATCGCTACTCTCGTTTGCTAAGACTAGACTATCGAGCAAAGCGGAGAGTGCTCGAGATTTGTCGACATTTTTTGGGACAACTTCGAGCATCGTGGCTACCGCTCGAGTGACCAAAGCGCCGTCGCCGGCGTCGATAAATAATTTAGAAAATTTGGATGAATAATCGTCGACGGCATCTTTATTCGGACCAATGAGGAGCATTTTCTTCACTTGGCCTCGACTTTGGGCGATGATGTCGTCCACAGTCGCCAATATTTCGCATTTAGGTTCGTGGTAACGTTCGTGAAGTTCGTCCAGAAACGGAGACGATCGCAACGCTAAGCACCGATCGTCGCTCGTGAACGCGGTCAACGCAAACTCTTCGTCGTATTTTTGCTCGAAAGCTTTTCGCACGCACTCTACGGGTAACGCGTCGTCTATGAGCGGAACGCCGTTTTCACCGTAGGATGCACCACCGTTGAGAAAAATCCCGGGCGACGACTCGGAAACTATGCGCGAATCTTTCAAAAGCGGGTTTGTCGCCAGCGCCGCTTTCGCCGCTGGACGCGCTTTACCAGTGGCTATAACAATCAACGTCGAGTCGTCTTTGGATGCTTCGAGAAGAGCCTTTGCAACTCGATCTGAAACGCGCGAACTTTCGTTCAATAACGTGCCGTCCAAATCCACCACGAGAACTTTTTTGCTCGCCTCTGACGAAGAAGAAGAGGCGGAAGAAGAGGATGAAACTCGGTCGATTAAACCGCCATCTTTGATATAATCCCACCCTAAGGCCACCATGATTTCTCGTTCGAGCTCTTGCATGTCCTTCTCTTCTTCCTCCCCTAGCTCGTGATCAAACCCAAGCAAATGCGCGAACCCGTGCGCAAGCAACACTCTCAACTCGTCCTCCAAGGAATGTCCAACCTCTTCGGCTTGCGCTCGCGCAGTTTCCACGGAAATAATGATATCCCCGAGTACACAAATTGGACCGAACGCGGCAATTCCTTCCTCTTCTCCACCACTCGGGAAGCTCAAAACATCTGTAGGCGCATCTTTCGATCTCCACTCTTTATTCAGCGCTTGAATGTATGCGTCGTCGCACAACGCAACCGAGAGTTCCGCGTGTGAAAGTTGTTCCGGAAAATCGTCCCCTAAATTTTCTCTCAATCGGTCGTACACGTTAAAGTTACCACTACTATCACTTTCACCACCGCTCGCATCGACAAAGAGTTTCAAAATAGCCCTCGCATCTTTCTCGAATCTCTCCCTCATCTTTTCCAACTTCCCCTCGTCCATTCGCGCCTTCTCCGCCATCAATTTTACGTCGCCCGGGTTACCGTCCGCATCCGACACGAACGACACGTCCGCGATGCACTCGACGTCCCCAACGTAAAAGCTTTCGTCGTCCTCCTCCTCTTCCTCCTCGTACACTCCATCTCTCGTCAACGCGCGCGGCGGCGCGACATTTTTCGTTTCGCTTTGGTAATGGCGGTTCTTCGCGCCGATAAAAAAATGCCGAAACCTCCCCTTCATGGGGTGTTTCGAAGCCACCGACGAGGACGCGAATTTAGTTCTCATCGTACCATCAGAGCGGCGACGATAAGAACAGCCAAACAGAGAGTTCTCCCCCAGAGACGACGACGATGACGATGATAATAATGACGATGATGCGATGGTAAAAGCATTCCTCTTCTTCTTAAACTCGAAAGTTTGCGTCGTTGAACGACAAAGACGACGACGGGGAAAGAGCGCCGCATGAATGCCGTTAAAAGGATTCACAATCCGCGCGCGAAGATTGCCGACGACGGGAGGATGAGGAGGAGAAGAGAGGAGCATTTTACTGCTACTGCTCAAAGTGTTCGTATTAGTAGTGTGCGTTATCGATCGATGATGATGAAGATGATGATGACGAAGACGACGTAAGAAATGCATCAATACAGTGAGGATTTTAACAACACAAAGCAGTGCTTTGATGCGAGTTTAGTTTAGTATTCGATGATATATTATTATTATTATTGAAACAAAATCGGCGGCGTATCGCTGGGTATGATCCCCCCACCTGGAACAAAAATCCCTTCCATCCCTAATCTGATTTGAATGCCTAAGAATAAACAAAACGCGGCGACCGCGACGAACGGCAAGACGTCGTCGGCTTCGTACGTGAACTCCCTCGTCGGTATGCGCAGGTCTAAGTTGTCGTAGACGGATAAAAGCTCTTCGACGGAGCTTTTAGAGGGAACGATCTCGGAATCGTCCAAGTTTTTTACGTAGTTCGTATTCGTGGTGGTTGTGATGTTACTAAGCGCCGCGGCTGTGCTGGCTGGTAAAGCTTCTACGACGGCGTTGGCCAAATCGTCGATGAATACCTCGTCACAATCGAGCGCCGGGACGCGACCCCAGTATTCAATACCGCTCTCTTCCGCTAATTCTCTGTATTCCTGGTCGATTTCTTCTAGCGTTTCGATGTGTTCGGAAACAAACGATACCGGGACCGCGCACAACGCTTTGGTGCCTTTATTCCCCAACGCTCTGATCGTGTCGTCCGTGTACGGTTTCAACCACTCCACCGGGCCGACCCTCGATTGGTACGCCAAAACGTGCTTGTACCCTTCGCAGCCTATTTTTTTCAACTCGTTCGTGATAAGTTTCACGCACTCTTCCATTTCATCTTTGTACGGATCGCCGCCTTCGGAAACGTAGGAGGTTGGCACACCGTGCGCGGAGAAGAAAACGACCGGTTTGTCCGGCGCGTCTTTAAACGCCTCAGATTCCAACGTGTTTTTTATCAACTTTGCCATGCTCGAAACGTATCCCGGGCGACTGTACCACGACGGAATGACCGTGTGTTGTAAAACCCCGGTGCTTAAAATTGGATCTTCCCTGAAGATTTCCTCCAACAGCCTCAACGAACTCCCACTGGTACTAATAGAAAACTGCGGATACAACGGCAAAACCACCAAACGCGTGATGCGGTCTCTCTTAATATTCTCAATCGCCTCCTCCGTAAACGGTTTCCAATATCGCATGCCGACGTACGTTTTCACGTTCGTCAAACCTTTCGATATCAACGATTTCTTCAACGCTTCTGACTGTTCGTCTGTAATTCGTCTTAACGGCGACCCACCTCCGATGGACTCGTACGCCTCTTTGCTCTTCGGCGCTCTCGATTTGCTCACCAGCGTCGCGACGAACGTTTGCAAGAATTGTAAACCATCTGTTTTTCGAGTTGTTGTAAGAGGAGAAAAACGCGTCGTTTGTCAGTTAAATAATCACGAGTCATCAAGTTCCGATGATATCGCGCGCACAAACACATACACACGCACAAATAATTCGCGCGTAAACGAAACGAGAGAAGTACGCAACAACGAAGATCAAATCAAAAGAACACATCATCTTCATCACGAAGAAGAAGAACAACAACAACAAAAACTAAATTCTCTTTCTAAATAAAAGACGTACTCGGCAAGCGAATGATATCCGGATCGGCGAAGAGGTTGAACAAGAACGGTTCGACGTCGTCGAGCGTTTCCGGTCCCCCTAAGTTTAATAACAAAACGCCGACTCGTTCGTCTTTCGCTTTTCGTATTTGCGAGTTCCAATCGATGGAGACTGAGGTGGTGGCGTTTTCAAACGCGGTCGCCGCGGAGACTACTTTTTTATTAGAGGAGGACGATGATAACGACGAGAACGTTCGCACGTCGCGCGAATGTGAGCGCGTCTTTTGTCGTCGTCGTCCTCGTCGTCCATCACCGTCGTCACCACTTTCGCATCTTCGCGCGACGTTGTAAACGACGTCATTCGTGTCCAGAACCCCCGTCTTTTGTTGTCGCCTTTTCTGCTGCTTTTCCCGACGACGAAGCGAAAGAAGAAGACCTCGACGATGCGTCGTAGTATTTCTTCTTTGTCTTCTCTCAAAAGGAAACGATTGCGACGACGATGTCGAACAAGAGGTTGATGATGATGATGATGATGATGATGGCGTCGATGCCCTCATCGTCACTTTTTTACGTGTGTTTTATCTCTCAATAAAATTTGACGAAAACACAGGTGTGTAAAAGTAAAATCACAGCCTTTTTTTTGCCTTTTTTGCAATTTTTGCGATTAAAAATTCTTGTGAAAAAGCGTCAAAAGGGCAGACGAGTGTATTATTAAAGAACCGCTCAAAAACAGCATCAGAAGAAAGACACAAAACACACAAAACACACATTCAAAGGAGTAAAAGAACAACAAAAAACATCTGACGATGACGACGATTCAGACGATTCAGACGAGACTTTTTGTCGGAAGCAGCGGCAAAAGCAGCGGCCGAGTGAGGGGAAGAGAAACGGTGGCTTTGCGGAACAACAAGAGCGACGAGGGGAATACTGTTCGGGGGAATGCATTTTCATCGTCGCCGCCGTGGTCGCTTTTTTTATGCTCCAAAGAAGACAAAGAAGAAGGACGAAGAAGAAGACGGAGAATGAATCCGAGGAGACCAACGGCGGCGTTTGGCAAAGACGACAACAGAGACGGTTTCAAAGACGTCTCGAACATCATGAAGAAATACTCCAAAGAAGTCCCGAAAGACGTGACAAAAGTCGTCGGCACTGCCGTCAACGTCCTGGGAAACAACAACCAAAATAACAAACAAAACGAATACAACGGCGTCTTCGCTTTACTCTTCTTCAACTTTTTATTCTTCGCGTTGGACCATTGGTTGCAACTTCCAATGATGAAAATGTTTTATTTGAACCACGTGGATCCGACGTGGTGGCAATTCGTCACGTGCACCTTCTGCCACGCCAGTTGGGATCATCTCTCGTCGAATATTTTCTTCTTGTACATATTCGGCAAGTTGATCGAAGAAGAGGAAGGCGCGTTTGGTGTGTGGTGTTCGTACGTAGCGACCGGAACGGGCGCGTCGTTGGCGTCGTGGTTGATGTTGCCAAAGTCAGTGGGTGGGGTATTAGGAATGGGCGCGGCGGCGACGGTCTCGTTGGGCGCCTCGGGAGCGGTGTTTGGTCTGTTCGCCGTGAGCGTTTTAGTCAAGCTTAAGTTTGAATGGAAAAGGATTTTGGAAGTCGTCGTGCTCGGTCAGTTTGTGATGGAACGATTTTTGAACGAAGCGGCAATGATAGGAAAAGTTGGAGGCGTAGGAGCGGGCGGAGTGAATCACGTCGCGCATTTAGCCGGGGCGTTAGCAGGGGTTGTCTTGATTGCGCTGTTGTCGAAGATTTTACCGGAATAATTATATACCTGGTACGGTGTGGTTAGTAGTAATCTTAAGAATAACAACCGAGATGATAATAAATAATAGAAAATGACTCTCACAGATTTATAATAATATATGAATTAAAAGACGCCGATAGCGGTGAACAAAGCGAAAAGCAGAAACAACCACCCGCCGCAAAACGCGACGAAGCGTTCGGAAATTTTCTTCGAAATCAAACTTCCGCCGATGACCGCAATGAACGTCGCAAATAAGTGTCCAGCCGTTGCCCCTACGGCCACGCCGACTGGATTTTGCGCCGCGCCTAAAGCAATCGTCGCCAACATGGATCTATCCCCCCACTCGGCGACAAAAATTAAGCAAAACGTTTCGATGATGTTTTGAATGTTCGTCGTCCCTTTCCCGTCCGACTCTTTGATCTTCGATTCTGCTTTGCACACGTCCTCGGCCGCTTCCGCCAACGCGCCTTCAATGATCACTCCATCTTTATCCACTTTAATATTTCCGTTGTTGTTATCTCCGCCCGCGTTCGTCTTCTTTGGCATGTCGCTCGCGTCCTTCAACGACTTCAACCCAAAGAACAACAAACTCGCCACCGCGATGTACTCGCCGATGGGAATTGTATTCGAAAAGCTCGCCGGTACCGCCGAAAACACTCTTCCAATGACCACTGAAATCACTGACATCAACCCTAACGCCGAAGTCGCTCCAATAACCACCGGCATTCGTCCCATTCTCATCGCCAGTAACGCGGCGATGAAAAACGTCTTATCTCCCAATTCCGATATAAAAATCAACGCAAACGCGGCGGTAAACCCAGTTTTCGCGACCGCTTGTACGACCAACTGAAGCGCGACTTGAATGTTATTCGTGGCGTTTAACGACCCTAACCCACTGGAGATGTATCCAACCACCGCTAACACGGTTAAAAAGACTAACGCCAAAGCAGTCGCGTTGGACTCGGCTAACGGGTCGTCCATTTTCTCTTTGATTTCTTGGATGAATTTCAAGGAACAACTACTACTTTTATCATTGTTCTCGTCATCATTTCCGCCCGCCGTCGCGCTACCACTGCTATTACTAATCACGAGTCTTTCATCCGTCATTCTTCGCCCTCCTCGTCCTCGTCGCCGCTTCTGGTTGTTCATAAAAAACGTAGACGAAGAATTGACCATCATCATCACGTGAGAGATGCGATTGCCTCCATCCCCCACACCTTTGCTCGATGATTTTAAAATCAATCTTTTTGTTCTCGATACAGACGATTCAGACGTAAACGACGACGTCTGTCTCCGACGCATCGATGACGACGACACGACGAACGGAGAAAAGGAGAGTAAAGGTGTCATTCGTACGTTCGTCCGTTAAAAGAGAGAAAGAGAGAAAGAGAGAGTGAGTGAGAGCTTTTCGTGTGGTTTTTGTGACTCAGCAAAGGAAGGGAAGATTTAAAAAAATGTAGATTTGGTTTACACCGAGGAAAGTGTGAAATCAAATAGGACGAGCGCGTCGAAAGCGAAGACAGTGAGTCTCTGTATTTCTTCAATTTTATATGCCGCATGAGAAGCAGATGTTGTCTGAGATGTTCAAAAGTAGGAAAGTCTCCAGAACGTATTCACGTTCCAACATATATCCGTTTCTAATCAGTTCGAATCTCGTAAAGGAACAAAATACTATTACATCTGACCGCCGACGGGGGCGTGACCTCGTTTACTGGGATTCGTCGCCAACTTTCGGAGCAGGCGTTTCTTCCTCGTTTGACTCTCTTTTTCTCTCTTTTTACGCTCGGTGGTGACTTTATCGAGCTTTTTGGCGTTGGAAAACGCGGCGGAGCCTTTTTTACCGACCAAGATTGGCGCTTCGCGGAGAGCGAACGCGCCGGCGACGTGGCCGAGGTGTAAGCGTTTGACGTGGAAGATGTGTTTGAGCGCAGACGGGTAGGCGGCGACGGCTCGGACGTGGGAGCGGAAGGCGTCTTCGGCGCGAGATTTGAGACTTGGGTCGGATTGCATCTTTCTTTCCGCGGCGGAAAGCAACGCTTTGACCGCGATGTGCTCCGTTGGGTTGTTTCGCGAGGAAGGATTCTTGTTGTTGCCGCAATATTTGCGCATGGTTGTTTGCGCGAGAACGTCCAAAACAGCCCCTAACTTTGCCTTTGAAAACGTGAGATCTTCGATATCTTCTTTTAACGTGTCTTCGAATTCCAATTCTTTTGGACCGAGGAAAAGAACGGCTTCGCCGTCGTTGCCTAGACGCGCGGCTCGGCCGACTCTGTGCGCGTACGTTTTCGAGTCCGCCGGAGGGTCAACTTGCACAGTCGCGCCGACGTTGTCGAAATCTAAACCGCGAGCGCCGACATCGGTGCACAAAAGGACGCCTCTTTTTTGGGACTGGAATCTAGAGACTGTCTTTTGACGCTCGGATTGTTTTTGTGCGCCGTGTAAACGAAAGACTTCGTAGAGGCCGCTTCCTCTCTTTTTATTGCTCTTTTTCTTCTTCTTCTTCTCCTTCTTCTTCTTTGCGTCGGTGTCGTCGTCCGAATCGTCCGAATCGTCCGAATCGTCGTCTGAATCGCTTTCACCGCTCGCGCTGCCACTGCTACTACTACTGCTGCTGCTGCTGCTGCTGTCGTTTTCTTCATCGTTTTCTCCGTCGTTCTTCTGCCCAGCTAACCAGGACAAGATTTCGTAGTGATACTCAACGGACTCTCTGCTCGCGAGGAACACGATGACTTTGTTCAAATCAGACATCGCCCATCCGGCGAGTAAACCGGCGATAGCTGCCATTCGACATTTCGGTGGCGTTTCAAATATAGTATGCGTGAGCTGTGAAGGCACGCGAATCTTTCTATTCTTCCCATCGTCGCCATCAACTGCTCTCCCGGAAGCTCTCGCCATTGCTTTCATCAACCCTTCTTCGTCCTCGTCGTTCTCGTTGTCGTCCTCTCCTTGAACAAACTCAATCTCGCGATCAGCTTCTGGATTAACGTCCACTGTCACCGCATTTTGCATTTTCATTCGCAAACGGTCTGTGCCTGGCGTCAAAGTAGCCGATAGCAACGTCATTTGTGAAAATGGAGGCGACGCCGACGCCGCCCGCGCTTCCTTTTTCGTTCGCTCGATGATATCTAAAATAGCGTCGATATCCTTCTCGAATCCTAAATCTAAAACGCGATCGGCTTCGTCAAAAACGACAAAACTGACATTCACGAATACAAAAGCGGCAGTATTTTGCAAGTGATCTAACAGTCTCCCCGGGGTGGCGGATAACACGACGCACCCTTTTCTCAACTTTGCCTTCTCCTTCGCTCTGTTTTCGCCGCCGTGAACCGATCCGGTGGCAATCCAATGGTACGGTTTCGATAATTTCTCGATAAATGAAGAAACTTGCGTGGACAATTCTCTCGTTGGCACGATAATCAACGCTCTCGTTCCATCTTTCCTCTCGATTCTAGGCTTCGCTACTCCTAAACTAATAACTATCGGTAAAACGTACGCCAACGTCTTACCGCTCCCGGTTTCCGCTCGAACGTAGCAGTCCTTCCCGGCTAAAATCGACGGCACTGCCAACTGTTGTACCAAAGTTGGCGTCGTAAACTGTAAATCCACAGACTCAGACATGACTTTAATCAGCGTCTCCGGAACGCCGAGCTCGGCGAACGATTTCGCAGTCGTCGCGTTGCTATCAAACACCCGATCCCGATGCGGCGCCGCGTCTCTCTTCTCGTTCTTATTCTCTCCGTTCCTCTTTTCCTCTTTCGACTCACCGTTATCGTCATCTTCGTCTTTCCTCGTCGCTTTCTTCATCAAATTCGCCCAATCTGCGGGATTAAACGCCTCTTCTTCCTCGTCGCCGCTCTCGTTTTCCATTTTCTCAACTTCCACCAAGTCGCTCATCTTCTCTTTCGATGATTTTCCCGCGTTGTTCAGCAACAACTTCTCCTTGTGTTCTCGAGAGTTTTTCAAGAACCTCTCCTTGGCCGTCATTTCTTCTTCTTCTCTTTCGTCCTCTCCGTTCTTACTTTTCGTCGTCGTCTGAATCGTCTTTGGTTTCTTCACCCAAGTGGAAACGCCGCCGCCACCTTTCCCCTTTTCCTCCTTTTCCTCCTCTGCTCGGGTGTCGAGAACGAGTCGTTTCCGCCCGGTTCTGTTTATCGTCGTCGTCGTCTCTTTGACGCCTCCTTTTCCTCCTCTCTTTTCGTTCATGTCGTCGTCGTTTCTTCTTCTTCGCTCCCCGTTTCCTCCTCCGACTGCATCACCGTTTCCCCGCCGCTTCTCTTTCCCGCCTTGCCATTTTTTCTTCCCTCGAGCGACGGTTCGCTTGCGCGGATTACCTTTAGGACCACCACCAAGACTTCTATCGTCCTCGCCAACGTCGGAAGAAGAAGAGGCGCCGGCGATGTTCAGAGTTAACAACTCATCGTCGTTGTCGTCGTCCGGCATTTGAGTGTTTTTTTCTGAGGAAAGAAACAAGAAATAAATCTGCTACAACAGTTGCCGCGCGTTGATGATTATTACACTATTACTATTTCACTAGTATTACGAGTACGTGTCGTCGTTCCCGTGAAAGGTGTGCAACCAGCCGTGTTTGCACACCAAGCACTCGTGTCCAAAGAGACTCGCTTTTTTACGCACGCAAACGTTCCGGTCTCTCGCTACGTGCGCTTGATACGTTTCGACTAAAGAAGGCGCGCAAAGGTAGACTTTGTTGTAGGCGATGGCAAATGGGACGATTCTACTGGATGAGTCGAGATATTTTGCGAGTCCTGAGATGCACCCGGGCCAATCTGGGTTGAAACAATCGTCCAGTATGACGACGCCTTGTTCGTGCAAACACTCGTCGGCGGCGAACGATAAATCGCGCAACGTCGTCTCTACCGTGTGCGATCCGTCGATGGAGAAGATTCGCACCGGACCGTCGTCGTCTTCGTTAAAATCTGCTTCCTTGGTCAATTTCGTGGAGTCTTTCGAGATGACTTTGATGAAATTCGGCATCTTTGTGTCCGAGTCGACGACTCCGTCCCATACGAATTTCGAGTCTTCCTTCATCGCCTCGCAAAACTTCATCGCGTGCTTCCGAAACTTCTCGTAATCACCCACTCCACTCTCGTCTCTGTTAATCTCGGCTTGGTTCTCGAAACAATCGATCGATACGCATCTCTCGTTTTGTTTTCGCAAGGAAACTAACGCTAAAAATGACTTTCCGTGATACACTCCAATCTCCGCCAAACTCGTCTTAAAATCGGACATCTTGAACACCTTCTTCTGACACGCATCTATGGATCGGTATATATCCACGTTTCCAATTTCATAAAAGCCGCTCACTTTTGAGAGCGCATTTTTCACAGCATCGTCTTCTTCTTCTTCTTTCCTCTCGTCTTCTCTTTGCCTCCGTTCCGCTGCTTTGCGATGTTTACTTTCGTTCGGAGGAGTACTTCTCTTAGGGGAATTCACGTGAGACGACGAGAACGCTTTCACGTTGTTGTTGTTGTTGTTGTTGTTGTTGTTGTTGTTCGTCTTTACCGCTCTGCGCTTCGAATTCAATCGAGACGAGGAAACGTAATAACAGCAGTGGTTCCTCGTCGACGAGGACAAAAAAGCCCCAGAAGCAGAAGGAGAAGACAAAGAAGACAACCAAGCGCGCATCACGCGTGCATATTTCTCGCGCTTTCCGAGAGAGAATTTTAGGGGAAAAGTCTTTCGTATCTTCAAAAATACGCGCACGAATAAGAACAACAACGAGCGGTTGTTTGCGCGACAAAGATGGGCAACGCGCAATCATCATCGAGCGCGCGAGAAACAGCAGAGGAAGAGGAAAGGGAGAACTCGACGACGACGCGCGGACGACGAGAAGGAGAAGAAGTAATAGTGGAAATGTCTTCTGCTTCTTCGCCTCGTTCTCAAAGCGCTGAAGGAGAAGAAGAAAAAAACGAGGAGGCGAAAAGGAAAGAGGACGAGGAGGAAGAGGATGGTGAGGAGGAGACAGAGGAGGAAAACAGAATCGTGGCGTCGTGCAGAGTGTGCTTAGAACCGATACGAAAATCCGACGTGATGATTGAAAACAACAGCGCGTGTTTGTTGGGATGTAAATGTTCCCAAGTTGGCATCCACTTAAACCGAGAGTGCGGGATAAAATATCTGAAAAATCTGCAACGACCGAACCAAACGCTGACCTTGTGCGAGGTGTGCCAAAGCCCAATGTCTGAATTCGCGACTAAAATTCAACCGGTTTTAAACGCGACGACGACTTCGAGAAGGTCTTCTCCGTTTGCGCTTCACGATTCGGACGGTTTTTTGCACACTTTTTCGCGCCCGCGACGACGACCGGCTGAGTTGTGCGAATTCTTTTGCTTCTTAGTCCCGTGTTTACCGTGCGTGGCGCTCGCCTACACCAACTGCTTCCACTCCACGTGCGTCTCTTTAATGCGCTTTCGAGCGTATATTTTCCTCGGGCTCATCCTTGCTCTGTTGATCATCTTTCTCTCCGACGTTTATCTCACCATGGAAGATAAATACGAGAGTCGCGTGAGAGAGCAAAGAAAGGATATCGACAACAACAGGCCTTCTAGATATCCGTCGAACGACGACGACTTTAACAACAACAACAACTTCAACGGCGGTATGAATTATAACCCGAACGCGTACGATTACTACTCGAGAGGGAGAGGATAGAATAGCTTCTATTACCACGCGTAGGGTTTAGGGAGAGAGAGAAAAGAGTTTAATAAAAGCGTAATGTACTACCATATCGCGAACACACCACGTTTTGTGTCCGCTTCGAGGATTTCAAACCGCTTTGGAAAAGACTTAAAAATTCAAAATTTCGCTTCATAAAAATGACGGCAGAGGAAGACACAACCACCGTTGCAATGACCACGAAGGCGTCTGAATCGTCGTCGTTGTTTGCAGTCGATGATGCGCTTCATTCGCGTCCGAATTCGCACGACGAATTGCTGGATTTATTAGCGTCCTCATCTTTCACACCCTCCCGTCGTGGGAAAAAAGGGGAATTTGAATCCGCGCAAAAGTTGATGATGAATACGAACAATGCGGACACGACTCCTGGGACCACTACTACAGAGGAGAACGATGCCAGAACTGCTGCTTCATTTTCCACCTCTCCTTCGTTATCGTTTCAAACGCCGCAGAATTTATCGCAGTTAAGGACGAGAGCTCGAATGTCCCCTCCTTTACTGCAAATGCCTGGAGGTATTGGAAATACGAGCGTATCGCCGAGATCGTCATCAAACGGGAGCAAAGGAGGGTCGCCATTTTTTTCAAACCTGTCGTCGTCTCCAGAACGCGAAGTGTGCGCGATATGCATGTGCAGACTGGACGATGTGGAGTCTCCGAGAGTCAGTCGGGAAGATTTGGCGAGTCTCGTTGTGAGTACCGCTACGACGACGACCGACGACGGCGAGGACGGGAAAGAGAACGAAACGAAACAACATCAGCAAAGAAAGAAGAAAGAGATTTATACTTTACCGTGCACGCACAGATTTCACAGGAGCTGTCTGGGGGAGTGTCGCGCGAACGATTTTTCGCAGTGTCCGATGTGTAGGGAGAGTTTACCGGGAGGTTTAACACCGGATCACGTGAGGCAGATGAAGGCGAAGATGGAACAGGAGGATCCGGACGCCGCGAGGAGGGCGTACGCGGTCCAACGAAATCGAGCGGCGAGGGAGGCGGTCAGAGCAGCGGCGTTGAGGAGGCAGATGGCCGCCGGGGTATTTAGCTCGAGTCCGACGAATTCGATGAGTTTATCGACGCCAAGTCAACAACCGAGAACGCCGTTGGCGTGTCCGCCGGGCGTGGGAGGTACGTCGCCGGCGAGCGCGAGCGGAAGCGGAGAAAAAGTGGGTGGAGGGACGTCTGTGGGCGGAAGCTTACGAAGAACGAGCTCTGGAGTAGCGAGTGGCGATGCGAGCACGGATAAAAAACCTCCGCTCCCACCTCGAGGTGTTCCTTTGAACGGAGGCGGAGACGAAGCGTACAATCGACATCGACGACAAAGGTCGAATCTCACGGAACAATTAGCCAAAGCAGAGAATTTGGACGAGGACGAGGACGATTTCGATATGGACGATTTGGACATGGATCTCTCCCAATCGCAAAAATCAGACTACCATTGAAATAGGAATAGTATTTTAGAATGCAAGCATACATACACAGGTATTAATAATCGCGCAGCAGATGCGTGTTTCTTTAATTATATATTACACACACGTACTATATAGAAATATCATTTCAATCAAAAAAGATATCTCCGGGGTTGATAACCATTGGAACACCGAACGCGTTTTCAACCACCCGGCGTCCGTCTGGTAACGTTTTCCCTATGTACTTCATCAACTCCTCCTCCGGTATGTCTTCGTATTTCGGGCGCACGCCGTTCGCGCTACTTCTACTTTCCGTCGAAGTCTTCTTTTGCGGCGAAAGCACGCGTCTCGGTTGCGTTCTTGACACCCCAGGCCTGGAGTATTTACTATTGCTCCTATTACTACTGTTGCTACTCGTACTGCTACTACCACTCACAAACGGATGCGTGGTGAAAATCTCCCACCTCGTCGTCCCGTCCACGACGTGCTCGGCGAATCGCATCCCCCATTCTCTGTGCATCGTCACGTCTATATTCCGCATCAACTGATCGAAATCCCCGACAGAGCTCAACCCGTTCCTGATTTCCAACTCAATCGTCGACTCGTTCGCGCCAATATTCCCCGATACGAGTAAAATATCGCGCGTCGGGTCCAATCCAGCCGCTCGCCCTACCGTGTCCGCCCACTCGTGCAACATCTGAACGCACTCGGCTTTGTGGCCGTATTTCGCCACGAGAATCCACCGGGCGATCACAGTCGAGGAAGTCGAAGAAAGAGAAGCTTTACGCGTCGTTTCGCCATCGCCGTTTTCGATGATTTCGAGCCGATTGGAGGACGACATCAAAATCGATGAAAGCGAAGAAACCGGCGGTTCTTTAATTTCTTCCTCTTCTTCTAAAAGTTCCAACAGCGAATTCTTCGGAGCAGGGGACGAGGACAAGTCAGACGATTCAGACGATTCAGACGACGCGTTTTCAAACGTTTCCGCGAACAAAAGCGCAAACTTTGCGTCTCTGTCTTCGTCTTCCGGTTCTCGCGTCGAGAACCCGCCGCTGTTCCCGCCATCAACGCCTCGGCAAAGAGAAGAAGCGTTGGAAGAATTAGAAAACGTTTGAGAAGGAATTCTCCTCAACGAGACGACGACTCTTCTTCCTCCGCGATGGCTGCTGCTCTTCCGCGAAGAAGAAGAAGAAGACGAAGAAGAAGACCAAACTCTCGTCGTCGTCGTTTGAATCATCGTCGTCGTCGTCGTTCAAAGTCAAAAATACTCTCTCTTCTCGCTCCCTTTTGTGAGTGATGCGATGAATAAAATAATGGGGAAAAAGCCGCCGCTTTCCTCACAAAAGTTTTCCATCCATCTGTGTGCTGACAAGGATGCCGTCGGGGTCCTCTTTGTCCTCGTCTTTATCCCCTTTCGCGGGGGGTGCACTCGGTGGTGCGCGCGATGATACTCACACTACCACTAAAAAAGGAGGAGGAGGCGAAAAGAGAGGGAGGAAACAAAAGGAGGAGACAGAACGGACGACGATGAGTTTGGATTCGATCTCCGCATCGAGGACGGGGACGACTTTTCCTTCGATGGATGGAGCGACGACAAAAACTGGTCAAGGAGGAGGAGTTTTAGAAGCAAGAACGAGCCGAATATCCTTCGACGACGTGGAAAAGAATAAAGGCGGGGACGAATACGTACGAAGAAAAGTCTTCGTCGCGGGGGAAGTGATGCGACTGCAAACGACTTTGGAGGAAGATGGAATCGAATCCTCTGCTGACGAGGAGGAGGAGGAGGAGGAAGACGAAGACGAAGAATTCTGCGTGGTTCGAAAAAGGGACATCGTGTCGTGCGAGTTAGTCGTTGGCAGCAGAATAAAGAAGAAGAATAAGACGGAGACGAAAACAACACGTCAACATCGAATCGTAATCACCTCGTTTCCGAGAAAGAAGAGGTTGATTGACTACGCGGTGTTGCCTCGATTTTTGTCCTCCTCCGCGAGCGCTTTTACTTCGAGAAACGCGGGAGATGATTTTAGCGCCGCCGCGGCGAAAGGGAACAGTGGGAAACGGTTTGGACACAAGAAGAACGTTCACGTGGTCAAATACAAGTCTTTGGACGAAGCGTTAGAGGACGTGAAACGAATAGAGGAGGAGTGCGGGTTGGAACATCAGCGAATGAACAAGAGAGGGCGATTTTTGGTGTTTATAAATCCAGCCGCGGGAAGAGGGAAGGCGGAAGAAGTGTTCAAAAAACACGTGGAGCCGGTGTTAAAGTGCGCGAGAAACTGCGTGGTGGAGGCAATCGTGACGACGAGGAGTGGAGAGACGGAAGAGAGAACGTACGAGAGAAGTAAAGAGTCCTTGTTGTTAACGAGAGGTCGAGGATACGAGAGTAATACTACTACTCACAACGAAGATGCCCGAGTTCTCGGTATTATCGCCATCGGAGGTGATGGTACCATTGCCGAAGCGTACGCGGGCGTGGAGAGAGCGCAAAAAGAGCTCGGGACGCACGAAAGTATTCCAATCGGTGCCATTCCCGCCGGTTCCGGGAACGCCATTTGCGTTTCTCTAGCGGAACAGAGCGAAGAAGTGAACGATGCGACAACGATGGCGTTGCTCATCGCTAAAGGCCAAACGATTCGATTGGATGGAGCGAGACTGGCAATTTATCGCAACGACGAGAACGGCAGTAACGATACGACGAACGATACGACAAAAAGCACCAGCAGCAAGAGGAGGTTAAGTTTGGACAGGAGAAACGGCAGTAAGAAGAACGGCAGCAACACGAACAACAACACTATTAGTAACAACAGAATAGCGGTGTATCAAAACACGGCTTTACTGAGCGTATCGTGGGGGTTTTTCGCGGATGTTGATTTGGAATCCGAACGCTTTCGTTGTTTGGGAGGAACGCGCTTCATCGTCCAAGCGATTGCCAGACTCATCAACCTGAGAACGTACAAGATGGATTTAACGTACAGAGTTTCACAAGAGACCAAGTCTGTCTGCGAACGACTGGGAAAATCACTCCTCGGTCGTAAAGAAGGCGAATTCAGAACGATTAAAGACGAAAATATCCTAGGCATATGGGCTATGAACCTCCCTTGGGGCAGCGGCGACACGAAATCCGCGCCGCTCGCTTCGCCTTCCGATGGATTCTTCGACATCATCATCGTCCACCCGACGAGCAAACTAAACTTGCTCAAATTACTCCTCGACTTTGACACGAAAGGATCGCACGCAAAGAACGACGCCGTCACGTACTTAAAAACGAGCGAATTCGAGCTCACGTTACTCGGTCGATCCGATTTAACCGAAGGTGTGAGCGGTTCTACCAACGCCTCCCGATCAAACGCCGCCAACCCGCTCGGATGCGTCGACGGAGGAGAAGATCCGGATGCGCCATCTGCACCTCCCGACTTATACGAAGGTGGCCGCGTTATGATTGACGGCGAAGTCGTTCCAGACGTCTGCTCTCGCGAAGAAACGTTCACGGTAAAAGGCAGCGTCGAGAGAGGTTTAGCGAACGTCTTCTCCTTCGCGCCTTCTTCGTCTTCTCCTCAAACGTATTCTTCTTCTTCTTTCCACGTCGTCGCCGCCGCAGCGGCTGGCGGAAGCATAGCTTGACGTAACATAATAATACTTTAAGAAGAAGATGATAACAATACTAATAATAAGAATAATAAGAATAATAATACCGATAGAGAGAGTTGTTCTGTAATATATAATAATACTTACTCGCATTGCGCTGGAAGTCATACAATATCCCTTCAAGCACTTTAAGAGGAAACTTTTCGCTTCCGTTTTTTAGGTTCCGACAGATGGGTCTTTTTCCACATTATTATTACGAAACGAAAGCGTTGTAATTCGTATTAATACTACTATTAACAGCATCGCGTTAAACAGTTGTTGTTCACACCAATACTAAGGGCAGAACGAAGCATAGTATTCCTCCTTCTTACGTAATACGTCTGTTTTAGACGTTGCACTACTACTCATAATACTACTACGACATCTTCTCATCAAGATGGCGGACAACATCCCAAAAGTGGATGAAAACGGCCAACCTTTATCCAAGTCAGCGTTGAAGAAGCTCGCCGCGAAAGCGGAAAAAGAAGCGAAGAAAGCAGCTCGAGCGGCAGAATTAGCCGCGGAGTTAGAGCAACAACAGCTGAACGAGCCGGATAACTGCACGGAAAACTACGGAGACATGGAGATGGTTCAATCGCAAAAGATTACCGAGACGATGTGGACAAACATCGAAGAGTTGGACGAGCGTTGTATCGGGAAGACGGCGACGTTGCGAGGTCGCGTGCACTCCGTGAGAGCGAAAGGGAAAGGGGCGTTTCTCATTTTACGCCAAGGGTCGGAAACCTTGCAAGTGGCGTTCTTCGTGGACGACGTGAGAGTGAGCAAACCAATGGTCAAGTACATTGGCAACCTGAACAAAGAATCCGTCGTGGACATAACCGGGGAGTTGGTGAAACCGGAACAACCCATCGAGAGTTGCTCGAACACGATCGTGGAAATGACGTGCCCGAAAATCTTTTGCGTGTCGCGATCGATACAGATTCCCTTGGAAATTTCGGATTTGTCCCGGTCGGAGGCGGACATCGACAACGCGCCGGAGGACAAGCAGTACTCGAGAGTGAACCAAGATACGAGGTTGGATAACCGGATTTTAGATTTGAGAACGCCGGCGAATAACTCGATTTTTCGAGTGCAAAGTGAAGTGTCCGCGTTGTTTCGCGAGACGTTGAGGAAGAGGGATATGATAGAGATTCATTCGCCAAAGTTGATTTCGGGCGCCTCGGAAGGCGGCGCGAGCGTGTTCAAGTTGGATTACATGGGGCAGCCGGCGTGTTTGGCACAGTCGCCGCAGTTGTATAAACAGATGGCTATTATGGCGGATTTTGGTGGGGTCTTTGAGATTGGACCTGTATTTCGCGCGGAAAATAGCAACACGCACCGTCACTTGTGCGAGTTTACCGGGTTGGATTTCGAGATGACGATTAAAGAACACTACAGCGAAGTTTTGGACGTCATCGACGAGTTGTTCGTAAACATGTTCGACGGGTTGAGCGAACGGTGCGCGAAGCAATTGGAGGTAATTAATGCGCAGTACCCGTTCGCGCCTTTGAAGTATTTGAGAAAATCCTTGCGATTGGAGTTCCCGGACGGGATTAAAATGTTGCACGAAGCTGGAATCACGGAGGCGGATCCGCACGGAGATTTGAGCACGGAACACGAACGAATTTTAGGGAAATTGGTCAAGGAGAAGTACGACACGGACTTTTACATTTTGACCCGATACCCGATCGAAGCAAGACCGTTTTACACGATGCCGGAACCCGGAGCTAACCCGGAGTACACGAACTCGTTTGACGTTTTCATCCGAGGCGAAGAGATTATTTCCGGCGCGCAAAGAATTCACGACCCGGAGTTGTTGACGGAGAGAGCGAAACACTTCGGCATTCCAGTTGAAGAATTGGAGAGCTACATTCGATCGTTCAGGTACGGCGCGTTGCCGCACGGAGGGTGCGGCGTCGGTTTAGAGAGAGTCGTCATGTTGTACTTGGGCTTGAACAACATTCGTAAATCGAGCATGTTTCCGAGAGATCCGAAGCGTCTTACGCCGTAGATATCTATAATAACAAACATAAAGTATTTCTATCCATCCATACATGCATACGCACACTTTTAATTTGTCATTACGTCACTTTCAAATCAATAGCCCATTCTCCTCGTAACTTACCAACCACTCGTCCGCGAGACGTACAATCGGCTTCGAAAGGTAATCTCTTACCGTCCGTGGGAACGCTTATAATTGCAGTTCCTACTCTCGCGTTTGTATTTTCGTTTACGACGGTAAATATCACGTAATACGGCGCATTTTGAAGCTCTGCTCTTTTTTTTGGTAACTTCACCACTGGTAAAACGTCTGGATTGAGCGCGTCGTTTCCAATTCGTCTCAGCGTCCGTGAATTCCATACGCACGAGGAGCGCGATCGAACTCTAATATTTTCCTCTTCGTCTTCACCTTCGTCTTTTGCGAACGATCTCGATGGTAGTAACACCACGTTTGAAATACTTTTGGCGTTAGACCAACGACTTCCTTCCGCGGTTTCAAAGTCATCCACTTCGAGAGCGTTCGTGCGAAGTTTTCCGAGATGTACTTTCAAGAGCGACGCGCTTTGTTCCTCTTCGGTGGCAAAAATCAATCTATCGTCGTGCGTTTCTAGTTGAAGTTTTTCAACAGTCAGAATGGCAAAGTATTCGTCGTCGTCCTTTTGTCGTGCCGAGAGCACCTCGTCGTTGGCGTCTTCGTGCTCGGACGTGCCGAGCAGAAGATTCACAGAAAATGTCGCACACACGGGCGCATGATCGCTCGACGTCACGCCGTGGCATGCTTCGTATTTATGCGCTTTCCTGGTCGCCTCGAATCCAGGAAGAGATTTGATGAGCACGCGATCGGTATAACTTGGGATACGCTTTTTGCTATAATACTCTTCAGTAGCATCGATTGGATTCGAATCATTTCGACCTTTTTCTCGTTTGAACGAAGGTGGGAACTGCAGAGGTAACTCTTGAAATCCAAAAAGGCACTTGCCTTGCCGTTGCGCGTGCAAAAGTTGGTCGCCGATCCATAATCTTCCCCAACTCTTCTGTTTGATTGCTTCCGCTATAAATTTCCATCCGACGTGGAATGGAGACGACTGCGACGTTCCTCCCGTTGAAACATTCTCCCGCTGCTTCCTCGTGTTCACTTGACTGTCTGATTCAGAATCCTCGTCCCCGCTTTCAATTTCTCCCGGAAGCTTTGCGCGTCTGTTTACGGACGTCTCCTTGACGATATCTGCCTTTGACCAGCACGAATTCCAAACGCTATTTTCGTCATCGTCATCGGCTCCAACCATTTCACTCGCGCTGTTGATTTGTACCGTCTCGTGCGCTTGAGTTGGACCAGGATCGATTCTAAAGTTCAAGTCTCCCATAAAAAACGTATGCGTCGCCGATTCTAATAACTCTAAATCTGGAGGCAATCTCCTTCGCTTCTTCTGTTCTTCTTCGTCTACTTCGCGTCGCGCATTGTCGATGTTGCTGCTAATATTACTACTCTTATTGTTGCTATTCTTATCTCCACTCATTAAACCAGAAGCCTCAGCGACTGCTTTAATCGAATGTTCCCAACTCTGGCCGTTGCCTTCGCATCCAAACGCCTTCTCGATTCTATCTCTCCACGCGCATCCTAAAATCGACCGAATCGTCTCTATTCGTCTCGTGTAGAACTTCTTTTCCTCGTGAGCGGCTAAGTGACAACCTATAAATGCGATTGATTCGCCCCCGTAAAATTGAATCTCCACCATAATTCCTCCTTTATTCCCGACTACGTTCCCCATGCCGGTCGCTTTCACGCCCACTCGGACGCTTTTCACGTTTTTCTCTAGATACTTTTTACAGTGCACCGACAATCGCATTTGCATCAACACTTCGCTTTGCACGAGCACGTATTCGCTCTCGTCGTCATTCTCTCCGTCCTCGTTCTTCTTATATTCGCTCGACTTGTTACTACTCCTAGTATTCTTCGATTTCAAACACGCCTCTACGCTCGCGAACCAGTGCTGCTTACATTTACTCTCCTCCGCGATCTTCTTCCCTCCGTAATACCCTCCAACCATTCCAACCACGAACCCAACCGGTGCTAACGGTCCAGTCGCGACCCCACCGGTTATCCCTCCCGATAACGTCGCCACCATCTTCGTCGCTTTCGAGGACCCCCAGAACGTTTTTTTCTCTTTTTTGTTCACAATCGAATCGTTTTCGACTTTTTTCTCCGCCAAGCGCGCAAAGTCTGCCGGTTGCGTGATTTTCCTCGAGTACCCGTACGACGCTTCTTGCGCGGCGACGACAACTACATCGCAATCTTCGCTTTTCTTCAGAAATTCCGTGTAAAACGTTTCGTTTATCGGTTGATTGCCGACGTTGAATGTCGCGCAATAAATCGTAACAGTTTGCCGTTCCAAACGAGTTTCCCGTGAGCGAAGATTGTTCACGCGAGAAAGACCATGAAGGGAGGCGTCGAGCGCGGTGTCGAGCTTTTTCACGTTAAACTTTTCGTCGTCGTCGTCCTCGTCCACATCTTTTGTCGTCGTCTGCATGCTGTTTAAGCGTGCAATTCGTGTCTCTCGTTGCGAAAGACGAGAAAAAGAAATGCAGTGAAAACGAGTCAGAGGCAACAGCTTTTTTTGAGTGCCTGAGGAGTCACAAGGAATAAAATTGCTACTTTTTATACAACGCGATGCGCTATCTAAATACCATCTATTATGCACGCTATTAGTATCTACTCTACGCGTACGTGTACTCGTACGCAGACGACGATGACCTTTCTTTCTTACTATTCGTATGCGCGCGGAAATGGAGCGCGTGGACGAGCGACTCCAAGGCGTCGCGAGGCGTCGGTCCTTTTTCGTCTCCTTCTTCTTCATCGACGGGTGGAGGAGACCAGGAACCTTTAAAGTTCTCATCCGGAGGTCCAAATGCCGGTTGTTTAGGCACGTCGTACGAGAAGAAGTGCCAGACGTTTTTGAGACCGTTTTGAAGGTTTTGAAGCTCTTCCGGTGTAACCGTTTCGAGGACGCTTTGGAGACGGTTTTCGACGTCTCCTTCGCGAACGCGGATGGAAAACTTCGAGTAGTCGAGGAACGTGCCTTCCCAAGGCATGTCGACGCCATCTTGTACGATGACTGGTATGCAGCCATTTCGAATATAAACGGAAAGACCTCCACTCCACCCATCTCCTGGAAGTGCGAGGCAAAATTTGGACGAGCGTATTCTTCCCAAGTAGTCGTCCGTGTGTGAGAGAATATCGAAACCGTAGACGTTTTGCCATCTTCTCGCAACTTTTTGACGTAAACCGCGCGAGTAGTCTTCACCCCATGGTTTTTCCAAACCAAGATTTCCGCTGAAGAAACAAAACGTCGTTCTTTGAGTCGCTGGTGTCCAACTATTCACGTCTGCGGGTTCGCGGACTTCGTTAGTCTTTGGCTGCGACCAAGGAGGGGCGACGATATCTTTATTCCGATTGTACGCGCGCCATGCACCAGTAACAACCCCTTGCTTGACGAGTTCATCCCATTTATCCGGTGAGTAAGCCGTGTGCGAACTGTTGCGTGGATATCCTGTATTTCCCCAATGCGTGATGAAAATTGCATTGGCAATACTGTCAGGAAAGTGCACAGCGCCTTCATCGTACGCGGCGATTACCGCGTGATCTCGACCTTCATTCCTATCGAAATACGACTGTATCTCACCTTTCTCGTTGTTGATGACATTGAATGGAATATTTCGAACGTACTCTGTTACTCGTTCTAGAAAGAGATTTGCCGCATGCGAGCGATCGCCGGGCTTTGTCTTGATCAGCGACAGCGAAACTTGCGGCGAAGGCGTTTGGTATGCTAAACGATAGCACGTTCCGTATTGCGGGATAAAAAATACGTCCGCGTTCTCGGGATTGATTGTACGATGTGCCGACCTGAGTAAGAATTCGTGAAGTGTATTTTCCAAGGAATAAAACCACTTCGACGGTCTTTCTGGGAATGGCGGCGGAGAAGCGTCGTCGTCGTTGTCGTTGTCGATGTCGTTTGGTTTCTCGTAAAATCGATCGCCGCACACAAATTCGCCTCTGTTGACGTATTTCGTCCAATGTGAGGTGAACTTTGATGGCATTTCGTACACGTATATGAAGGGACGTTTACTTTCAAGTTTCGAGTATACGGATCTCACGGAATCGATCATTCGCGATGAAGATAAACTCACGCTGTTTGGCACCGTAAGCGAACAGTCTGCGCCCCAAAACTCCTTCTTACATTTACAGAAACCATCATCGCACTCGCCATTTCCACTGCATTGATTTGGACACCAAGTCGGTATTATTTTTTCGCACGCTTTGCCGTACCTGCTTCCTGGACATTTACTGATGCAATCTCGAAAGCTTCTCACGGCTTGAGGATGCACGTTGAGATTCTCGTCTTTCTCTCGAATTGGATCAAACGTTCGAATAGAGTCTGCGTCGCACCACGACGGGAGTTCCTTTGCGATCTCTCTCCCTTTCGTTATCTTTCCTTGCTCTGTTTCGTCGCTATCATCGTAAATACCCTCTCGCGCGCGCTCGAGAAACGGCGCTTCTACTTTCAAACTCGTCGCGCTCGGATTTTCTCTGCCGAACACCATCGCAAACGTCGGCAATCCTCCCCACTCTTTTCTACCCAATTTTAACTCGTCCAACTTTTTACTGTTCCTATTTACAATGTACTCGTCCCCTACATCTCCATTTCCTTTCCACCAGTCTTCTTTTCCATACTTTGACATATCTGGACTACAAAATGGCCACTGATGCAAAACTCTCTGGGGATGTCTCGCGCCTTCTCCACACACGCACAAACCTCTCGTCGCGTCGCACGCGTGAGAGCACCGCAACTCTAATCCGTCGCTGCACGGGAACGTCTGCTCTTCATCTTCACAACTCGAGCCTTTGAACCCAACTGGACAATCGCACTTGCCGCTAAAGTAATCGCACTTGCCGCCATTGAAACACTTTTCGTGACAGTCTCCGCGCAAATCAAAAATTGACGAACTCGTTGCGCGTTTCCTCCTTTGACTCCTTGGCTTTTCGTTGCCTCGCTCGCGCACCATCCACTCGGCGTACGAACGCGCGTACACGCCGCCGTTACTCTTTACGCCATTCATTTTGTCCTCGTCGTTTCTGTCGATGTCATCATCGTCGTCCTCGTTATTCTCTTCTTCTTCTTCTTTTTCTTCTTCTGCTGATGTTTTCTCGGTGAGTAGTACTATCTCCTCCTCCTCCTTTTCACTCGTCGTTGGTTGCAAACGCTCAACACCCGAAGGCGGAGGAATTCGCTCCTCCTCTTCGTTCTCTTCCCGAAAAGTTCGTTTTACATGCGCGGACGAAGAAAAGGAATTTCTCGAAAAACGACGAATTTTCATCGCCACCACCGATATCTCCTCGAACAAAATCACAAAAACCACCGTCAACGAGACGACGAAAGCGTTCAACATCGCTCGTTTTCGATTCCCGACGTTTTTGTCCTCTTTGATGCGCGATGATGATTGTTCCAAACGCTGTTGTTGTTGTTGCTGCTGCTGAAGAAACCCCACTCCCCCGCGTGGAAATTGCATTTCCTCCGTCCTCTCTTTCGTCGTTTACCGAGAAGTCTTATTCGTCGTCGTCGTCGTCATCATCTTCACGAGAGACAACGAGAAAAGTTCTGAAGTTTTCTTCGTGCGTCGGAAACGAGAGCGTTTGTGTGGCAACCGCCCAATTAAGTGCGATGGAAAAAGTGGATAAAACTTCTGAATTTCTGCAAAAACTCACACAACATTTAGTGCGCTTGATTTACGCGCGCAGACACACACACAGAAAGAGAGAGAGAGAGAAACAATGCAGGCCTCGACGTCCTCTTCGTGCGCGTCGTCGTCTTTGTCGAGCAGTAGCAGCGGCGGCGTTTTTGTTGCTGCGCTTTTAACGCAGAAAAAACAGAATCATCGTCGTCATCAAAATCATCATCTTCAGAACCGATATAGAAGCAGAAGAAAAACGAGGACGATGGCACGACAGAACGAGGACAACAACGACGGTAACAACAGCAATCGCGAAGAAAAAGAAGGACAGTTTTCCAAAGCCGGTCGCTCGGGAACCAATCGAAAATTTACGGAGTATTCCGAGGAAGAGTTGCGAGCGCAAAAAGCGTTCGTACAAGGTGATTTCGGCAAAGTGTCCACGGCGAAAGAGACGTGGGAACCGTTCGTCCGAGCCTCGCGAGCTGGTTTGTTAGACGAGATGCAAAAGTGCGAGAATAGCACAGAGATGCTCGATTGCGACGCTGTTTTAGCGTCTTTGTTCATCGCGGTGGAAGATGACGCGTTTAAATCGAGGACGTCGGTGTGTCTTCCGCAGGAGGCGTACGTGAAAAGGTTGAGAAAGTTGATGGACGAGTTTGAGATGCGGGATATCGCGTATTTCAACGGTCAGTACGACGATAGGATGGTTTTAAAAGCGTTGGAAAGGTATTTGTACGAAGAACATCAGTACAGGCCTCCAGTCGGGTGGATGGAGGCGTTTAGTCCGTACAGAACGTATTTTCACAACGTCATTGCGCAAAAAGTAGGCATCCCGGCGAGTTTAGCGGCGTTGTATATGGGGTGCGTACAGATTTTACGAGCGAGAGAGATTTTGAAAGACGAAGCGTACGTTTTGATATCCAGCTCGAGAGGTTTAGATCCGGATGTTCTACCGCGCACGCCGTGGGGTATCACCAAGGACGATTACCACAATCTCGGCATACCCGCCGACGCGAGGTGGTGTACGCCTAAAATGAGTATCCAAATGCAATTAAGAGCGCTGAAAAGGGCGTTTTGGCCGTGGACTTGGGACGATCGCAGAGATACGGGCATTGAATTGGCTTTGAAAGCGGCCGTGTTCGGGAACGAAGATAGAATGCAAACCGCGGTGAAAGGTGTTGGGATCATTCAACCGACGGGAAGACCCTTCGGCGACTTGGAAATGGCCATCCGAGCGACTGAACGTTTAGCGCTCGTGGCCGAACCGGAGAACATCAGAGATTACGGTATCTTATTGTATCACTCGCAACGATACAAAGAAGCGTACGAACAGCTCCAAAAATACCAAACCTGGCGGGACGAGGAATTCGAACGATTACAAAAAGGCGGGAAACCATCCGCGGTGGCAATCGAAGTCGACGGAACTCCGAATACAGCTCCAGACATGTCAAAATGGCTCTTCGGTGACCCTTCGGAATACGCCGAGCAAGTCGCGCGAGAGGAGCAGTGGTTGAAGCAGTTGATGCTTATTTTAGAGAGAGAGCTGTTAGAGCAAACGTTGAACATGTAAATTTTAAAACATTGTGTATTACAAGCTGTTATCACTCGTCGCGTGTCTCCGAAGTCTTTCATCGAGGTTCTGGTTCACTTTTCGCGATAAACGCTCGAAGGTAAAACCTTGGGACTCACTGGGAGGATTTCGTAATATTTCAGCGATATTCGGTTTACGCGCCCATTGAAGTATGCGTTCTCGGAAATTTTCCGTGGCTTCAGGTAACAGAGTTTGAGCTCCCGAGACTGTTTGCCTCGTCAAGTCGCTTGCTCGCCGTAACAGTTCGCCGTCGGGATCGAGTCTGGAGAGCAGACGTTCCGCGTGCTTGATTTTAGGACGTTCTTCGTCCGACTGTGCGGATGCTAACAGCGCCGCGAAGAACGGCACAAATAGTGCGATTAGGACGCGCAGAATACGATGGGAAGACATAGACTGTCTTGTTGTAATGAATATGAAAAGGAAGAAAATATTTTTATTGCAAAGCTTTTCCTCATCGTAACTACGAACTATGACCTATCTAAACCACCCACAACTATCAATAATAATAATTTGAAATCCAACGTTCAACGCATTAGATGTCGATGATGTTGATTCCCGGCGGTAAGGATTGTTTTAATCGCGTCGCTTTGTCTTGGTCTTGCACTCTCAACGTGTACAAGTATTTGGAGCAGCGAACTTTGAACTTTGTGACGGAACCGGTTTTCTTGATTTTCACCGACTTGGCGTCCTTGCGTCGCGCTTTCAAAAGAAAATCTTTGATATCAGCAATTTGTTTCGGCTGAAATTGTGATGATAAACAGAGAGAGAGAAAGAGAGAGGAGGTGGAGTAGGTCAGCGAAATGAATACTTCTATAAGCGAGTTCGAGAAAAGAGTCTCGGTCCAGGAGGAGAAAATCGACTTCGTCGTCGTCGTCCCCCAACAGGGCTTCGCGCAAAAAATCCTAAACTCGAAATCGATCCTCGCGAAGGACACGCGACGCGATTCACGCTTCGTTCGTATCGAGAAAGTCTTCTTCTTTGAAGCATGCGAGCCGTTATAAAAGCTCAATACTAATCGGCGCGATCCTTCCTGCGCGGCGGCTCTCGCTGTCCGCCGCGAGACACCCGATTTCGCGCCCTTCTTCGGAAAAAAGGCGCTTAATAGTAAATCGCGCCTATTCCCTCTCGCGCGCGCGATATTCTTGGAAGCTAAACGCGGCATGAATTGCACCACACTCCGCATTCTGCGCGCGATGTGACCTCCATAACACGACGACGACGACGAGAAAACAACACGAGGGAATAAAACTTACCATGATGTTTATGAAATTACTTGTGGTGAGCGTTAAAAAACTGAGGAGGGAAGGGAGATGAAGAAAATATGGCAGGAGCAGGAAAGAACAGTGAAAAAAAAATATGAATGTATACACGCGCGCCTCATTTATTAGATCGAAAGGAAGCCTGTTCTCTCTCATCGTTGGAACACCATTGTCGTCGTCCGTCGTCATCGTCGTCGAAGTAATATTATTAATATCGTTGTTGTTGTTGTTGTTATTCTTCGCATGTTGTTATCTTTTACTTCTTCTTACCGTTTTTGTTTGCCGGCGCGCTCTTCTTTTCGAAGAGCTTTTCGTTCAACGTTTTCTTCTTATACTTTGGATCTTTTTTCGCTTTTTCTTCCTCTTGGTTGTTGTGGACGAACGCCAAAAGGCCGTAGGAGATCAATCCACCCAAGAGGAGTTTCGCTTTTCCACCAAGACCTCCTCCGGATTGTCCGTTCTTCGCTTTGTTTTTCTTTCTAAACGAAGTTTGAATCTTCTTCGCCGCCGCTTCCTCTTCCTTGGAATACTCCTTGTCGTTGTAATCCGGAATCGCGCCTTTTCCATCTCTACCAGTTCTCTCTGGGGTCTTTTTATCCGGATAATACGTCAGAATTAACCTCACTTGCCCACCAACCGCGTTTCCGTCTCGATTGAACAAGTTGAAACTCTTGTCGATTTCTCCGTTTAACATCTCGCAGTTCAACACGATTTGCTTCACGTGAAACGCCGCGTTCGCCACCGCTTTCTTCCCGCCAATAAACGAACTCGTCTTTTGTTTAAACAATAAAATTCTCAATTCCTCGTTTTTCTCCTCGTCGATGGAAAACTCAAACGCGTCCGCGAAGTCGATGCGGTGGTCGAACACTTCCTTCATCTCCGTTTTTCGTTTTTGACGAGGCGCATCTTTATTTACCGGGTCTCGTATTTCCACTTTCACCGCGCAAAATTTCGTGTTCTGCGTGTCCGAAGCCGGAGTTTCCAGCTCCAACACTGATGTTTTTAATGTTGATTATGGTTTGAGTAGTAGTATTTGAGAAGAACGAGAGAAGAAGTGTGAATACGATGAAATTTCAAAACAGGAACGACGAGAGAGATATTCTTTCGACGATCGAATGAATTCTTCTTCTTCTCTTCTGAGAGAGAGAGAGAGAGAACGAGAACGAGAACGAGCGCGCCGCGATCTTTCGGATCGGGAGAAAGAGAAAGTTTCAGCGACGAAACGCGATCAAATCTTTACCTTTGACTCTTAAAACGCCCATTAATTATTATGGTAACTGCAACAAAGCGTCGAGGGGTTTTTTATATCTCGCAAACGAGTGTGTTTGCACAAACTAGGAAAATTGGGGGAAAAGAAAGAGAAAGAGAAAGAGAAAGAGAAAGAGAAAGAGAAACTTTTGTATCTGTATCTAAAAAACGCATTTTTTTTTCATTTCCTCTTCACTTTCTCGCGCGCGCATTTGCGCGCATTTGCGCGCGCATATAATATCACTTTTTTTTTGCGTGCGCGCGCGCACGCGCGCGAGAAAGTCACACGCATTGCTATCATCGATAGACCTCTATCGATGATAGTGGGTGGAAGGGTGGGAGCTCTTTTCTTCATCGTTTGCTTTCTTTCTGTTTTAGAGATACAAATCGAGCGTTTTTGTATCTCTCCTCCCGCATGGCAGATGAATGAATGAAAAGAGCTGGGAAAGAACGGACAAAGGGGGTTCGAGTACGGAGAGTTTTGACTTGCGCGGGCGAGTTTCTCTCCTTTTTTGTGTTCTTTTCTTTGTCGTCGTGTTATTGCATATCTTCTCTCTTCTTCATCGAAGAAGAAGTCAACGACGACACATGGAGGAAAGAGCATTTTTTGGGAAAGAATTCCAAGCCTTTCATTTTTGAAAAAGGAGTTTCAGTACCGTTTGGGGAGTTTGTATCGATTAAAATCGAGAGTTCTCTCCTTTTTTTTTGGGATTGATTTTGGATGGAAAACATGTTTTTGGATTGCAGAAACATGTGACAACACAACGTCTCTCGAGCATCCATTTGCGATGCTCAGCCTATCATGACTCTCGGCTCTCATGAGATCGATCGAAGATACTTTGATAGGTGAAGTACGTTGATTTTTGATTGAAATATATATACCATATGTGTTTAAGTCCATATGCGTATTTTAGTCGGCGGCACTACTAAAACCCGTTTCAAAGTCTCAGTCCTGCTGAGGCGAAGTCTTATGTTTCCATGAGACGGCGTGGTGGACCGTCGCGACTCCGTTCCG
>Ga0181554_1000025_pt1 | contig 125387 bp, 86 predicted proteins | sample 011ome_16_FD_145602 | JGI IMG/M metagenome (GOLD analysis project Ga0181554, IMG submission 145602) | Coastal salt marsh microbial communities from the Groves Creek Marsh, Skidaway Island, Georgia - 011503CT metaG (spades assembly) | ecosystem: Environmental > Aquatic > Marine > Intertidal zone... | reverse complement strand
AAAACGGGAGCAGCGTTAGTACATCACCGATGGCCACGATGTACAGGTCCTCGCATCAGCATCATCATCATTCGTACAACAACAACAAACCGTCGTCGTCGTCGTCGTCGTTTTCGTCGTCGTCGTCGTCGTTGTTCATCTTGCTCAAGAAAAACAGATATTGCCGTCGCCTGATTGTTCTGTTCATTTTGTATGTGTTTATGCAAACGTTCGTATTCTTGAAGACGTGGTTTCCCGGGGACCCGACGCTGAGAAGAATATCCGAGAGTTCGTTGAAGCTGATGTTCAGTCGAAGCGGGTTTTCGTTCGGGACTTCTCGAGTCTTCTCGAAGAGATATTCCTCTGTGAAAGGAGGAGAGGGAGAAGTGAAATTGAGAAATCCAAAGGAAACGAGACAGACGAAGAAACAGTACGTGGTGCAAGGACAAATTCCAGACCGACCGACGTGGGGGGAAGATTTTGACATTCACAAGTACGTGAAAGATGTCAGGTTAGGAGAGAAAGGAGGAGGAGGAGAAGAAGAAGAAGGGTATAAGCAACTGCAGTGTTTCTTCACCGTGGACGCGAACGAACCGAAAGTAGTGTTGTACGACGACGGCCGCACGCATGTAGTACACTTAGGAGTAGGAAATACGGGGATAAATATGAACGAGCTGACGTGTGAACACTTTCGTGCGACGACGAGCGTGGGAAACGACGATAGAATAGAAGAAACGTGGAGTATAGAATCAGAAGGGGAGAACGTCGGCAAACTCGCCATCGTGTCTTCGGCGACAAACGTGGAAATGTTGAGCGAGTATCATCGAACTTTGCTCAATCACTTGGAGTACGCGAAATCGCACAAGTACGCCAATTACCTTTCATTAGTAAAACAGAAAACCTTAGAAGGACGGTCGGGGAAGTTTGCAAAGCACTTAGCGATGGGTGCGTTGATCTCAACGGGAGATTTTGACACCGTTTGTCACGTAGATTTAGATGCCTGGTTTGCAAGTTGGGCACCGCTTTCATACTACGCGAAAGCGTGGCCGAGAGATAAGGATCTGCTGTTTGGAGATACCGATCAAATATGGATCAACTCTGGTTTAATGATTGCCCGAACGACGACGTGGAGCGCGCAGTTTTTCGAAAAGGTGATGAACGCCGTGCACAGTGTAAATGCAGAAAACGACGAAAAGATTGGTTTTAAAAGAGACCAACCGGCCGTGTGGCATGTTTTAGCCGAAGGATGGAGAGAAGAAGGTAGAATGCCGTATAAAGGCACAGAGTGTGAGAGTTGGAACCAGTGTAACCCGGACGAAAATCCTGTGGAGTGTTGGCACTGGTGTCATTGGGATGCGTTGCAGAGAATCAAAGGATGGACCGGTTTGACTTCTCTGAACGCGTTGCCAAATATCCACTTGGTCCCTATCGATGTGTACCCACAAATGCACCGCATGTGCATTCGGTCGTGCTATTCAGTCGCCGCGAGAGCAGTCATGGGCATTTGCTCGGGAATTACACGAGGCTCGGCGATGTGCTTGCCGAAAGACGTGGACAAGATGAGTTTGTGCGACGGGAAAGGGTGCTTGGAGCAAATGGAATCCAACGGCGGGGCGTGGTTGAAGCATACAGGGCATCAACACTGGAGAGACGTTCTGCCGAGTTGCGTGCCAAGAAATAGGAAAGAAGCTGATTTAGAACAGAAGAATCCGCTCGCTTTGTGTTCGAAATCTTCTTAATTGTGTTGTTGTAGTATGAAGGACTTATAGATTATTATATAAATGACTTATTAGAGCGTTATTAAAAGATGGATTTATTAGCTATTCTACATTTTTGCGTGCTCGCGCGTCGCCGCCTTTCGGATGAAATCCGGAACTGCGCAACGACGTTGAGTCACCCCTACCTAATATCACCGCGACTGGTGCGCTACCTTTTCGAGTCGGTGACAAAGGAGCTAACAAAACGTCTCCGTTGCTCATCTCGCCGTTTTCCATCTCCTTCATCCTATCCAACTCGCTCGCAAACTCGTCCCCTATGGATTTTTCCGCCATCTCGATCTCCTCTCCTTCCTCGGGTATCCCACCCGGTCTCGCCGTGCTAAAACACTGAGGTCCTATGTCTACACCTCCTACTTTTGCTCCTAAAACTTCGTTGTATATCGCTACTATCCTCTGCGTCACGAGCACCGTCACGACTAAACCGAACACGTAAAACAACAACTCCACGTGCGAGGCTTTCGAACCGTTCGCTGCTTTACGCCCCGTCACTCCCAAGTACACGTACACAAAACTCGCCGGAACTATTCCAGCGTAGGTGCACCAACAGTACGGCCAAAACGGAACAGCGGTTAACCCGAGTAAGTACGACATCACAGTATACGGCGAAAACGGCGAGAGACGTAAGAGCAAAACGATTTGCCTCGAGTCTCTGACAACCGCTTGATCGAGAATTTGAAACCTACCGCCCTCTGTAATAAATAACTTCTCTATCAACGGTCTCGCCGCGTATCTCGCGATGAAGAAGGAAATAACACCGCCTGTACCCGCGGATAAAACAATTAAAATAGTACCAAAGCCAGCACCAAAAATCACCCCGGCGGCAACGCACGTCGCCGAAGCCGCTCCGGGAATGACCGCGAATGAGGTCACGACCGCGTTAAAGATGAAGAAGTTTACCGGGTTACTAATCTTTGGTATCACGTCGTCTTTCAACGACAGATTTCTCGACCCGTGCATGACTAATAAGACGGCTATTAAGAGGACGCCGAGTAACGCGATGCCTCTCACCCACAATTCGATTGGGATTTTCGATTTCCTCCTCTCGGAAAGAGACCCGTCCAGTAAGACGTTATTCGTCATCGCTTGACTGTTCGGAGTCATCGGTGACCGAGGCGTTTTCGGTGGTACCGGCATCTCTCTCTCTCCCTCTTCCTCCCCTTAGTACGATACAGAGAAGAAAGAGCCTTCTTCTTCTTGGGGAGGGGGAGAGGGAGGGAAAAAACTGAGGAAAAAAGAACGAAAGAAGGGAGGAGAGCCAAAAGTGGTTCTGAAACCTGATTTTTCGCTTTCTTTTCTCGCTCGCCGCCCAACTCATCTCTTCATCATAAGTTTTGTTGTCCGCGCGAAAGGAGGGAGCACACACCCAACAACACCCGCCGCTTTATATGCACCAAATTTTATCATCAACATCACCATCTATCCTCCACGGACGACAACGCAGACAGACAACTTCATCGAATACATCCACCAACAACATCAACGGGCCTCGTCTTTCCTCCTCCTCCTCCTCCTCCTCTTTTCTTCGTAACGACATCGTCGACAACAAATTCAAACTGGTAAAGAAAATGCAACGAACGTTCTTCTCTCGAAGTAGAAGAAATCTGCTTTACCCTTCCTCGTCGTCGTCTTCACCTTGGACGAGTGGAATGCTCTCATCAACACTCAACAACATCGTTGGTTTCGGAGGAAGAAGCGAGAGTCGGAATGGTGCAGTCGCCATGGCGGCGAGACAGCATTCGAGCGATACGAGCAGGAGTCGATCACCTACAACTACTTTTTTCTCAAAACAGCACCAACCGCAGCGCCGGCTTTCCTTAACGTCATCTTGCTCTTCACCGTTAACAAAAACAGCAACTCGAGCGATTTCTACTTCCAGCGAGAGCATGCAAGATTACGATTCGAGTTCTATTCAAGTCTTGGAAGGGTTAGAACCTGTACGCAAACGTCCCGGGATGTATATCGGTAACACCTCCACGAAAGGTTTGCACCATTTAGTCTGGGAAATATTAGATAACGGCGTGGATGAGATTCAAGCAAATCACGCGAGTAATGTCCAGCTGACGTTGGAGAAAACAGGACACGTCGTCGTAACTGATAATGGTCGCGGGATTCCAGTTGAGATTCACCCAAAAACTGGCAAGTCAAGTTTGGAAACAGTGTTGACGATATTACACGCCGGCGGTAAGTTTGGCGGAGCCGAGTCGGGATATTCCGTGAGTGGCGGCCTGCACGGCGTGGGCGTTTCAGTCGTGAACGCTCTATCGGAAGAGTTAGAAGTGACGGTTTGGAGAGGCGACAAGGAGTATTTCCAAACGTTTTCGAGAGGGAAGACAACTTCGGAGCTACAAGTCTCTGAGAGAAAGGCAAAAGATGGGAATCCGAAAACCGGGACACGAGTGCGATTTAAGCCCGATAACATGATTTTCCAAAAAGTACAAGAGTTTGATCCAAACATTATTCGCGCAAGAATGAAAGAACTAGCGTTTTTGAACTCGAATGCCGAGCTTCGCTTTACGAGCGTGGATAGCAAAACCAAGGAAATGAAAGAAGACGTGTTGAAATACCCGAACGGCTTGACGGATTACATCGTAGATTTGAACAGCGATAAAAATGCAATCCACGAACCGATTACGTTGAAAACAGAGCACGAAGGAGTTAAAGTTGAGTTATGTTTGCAGTGGACGCACGATGATTACTCGGATACGATTTTAGGCTACGCAAACTCGATTCGGACCATCGACGGTGGATCTCACATCGACGGTTTGAAATTTTCGTTGACGCGTGCTTTCAACACTGCGGCAAGAAAAGCGAAGTTGTTGAAAGCAGAAGATACTAATTTAGGAGGGGATCACATTCGCGAAGGTTTGTCAGCCGTCATTGCCGTGTGGGTGCCACAACCCGAGTTTGAAGGTCAAACGAAAACTCGTCTTGGAAATTCCGAAGCGCGGAAAGCTGTCGAAGCTATGATTTCAGAAAAGTTCACGGAATACCTCGAGTTTCATCCCGAGGTTTTATCCTCCGTTTTCAAAAAAGCACAAGCCGCGCTCAAAGCTTCCGAGGCGGCTAAACGAGCGCGAGATTTAGTGCGCAGGAAATCCGTGTTGCGATCGTCTTCGTTGCCAGGTAAACTTTCCGATTGCGCGAACTCAAACGCCGACGAAACTGAGATTTTTCTCGTCGAAGGTGACTCCGCCGGTGGATCGTGCAAACAAGGACGAGATCGCGCGTTTCAAGCGGTGTTGCCGTTGCGTGGTAAGATTTTGAACGTCGAACGTAAAGACGAACAGGCTATGTATAAGAACACGGAAATTCAATCGATGGTGACCGCGCTCGGTCTCGGCGTCATGGGTGAAGATTTCAATGTGAACAACTTGCGATACTCAAAAATAATCATCTTAACCGATGCCGATGTTGATGGTGCGCACATTCGAACGCTTTTATTGACCTTTTTATATCGATATCAAAAAGCGCTGTTCGAACAAGGACACATCTACGTTGCCGTGCCTCCACTTTATAAAGTCGAGTCGGGAAAGAAAAATGTGAAGTATTGCTACGACGAATTAGAGCTCAAGAAACACTTAGATACATTAGGAGATAATCAACCAAAGAATTTGCAGCGATTTAAAGGTTTGGGTGAAATGATGCCGCAGCAACTATGGGATACGACGTTAGATCCCAAGACAAGAACTTTGCGCAGACTCACGGTGGACGATGCAGCTATGGTCAATCACACGTTTTCGCTGTTAATGAGCGATAAAGTAGGACCGCGCCGCCAGTTCATCGAAGATGAAGGACCGGACTTGATGAATCTCGACGTGTAATAACATTAAGATTAAGCTATACGTTAGTATTACGAAAGAAATAACAATTCTCATATTATGCGCACTGCCGTCGAACGCCTGATAGCATTCGATCCACTTCACTTAGCAGCGTGATTTCTCCATTTTCTTCTACGGAGGATGTGCCAAGTGATGAAATTTTGAATGAGTCGTATGTTATCGGCGATACCGAAAGCGGGAAGAACTTGTGCTCAATCTTCGAGACCTGTTCGTGCGAGACTTTTTCTTCCTTATTCCTGCGAAGTGTTTCGATATCACTCTTTAACTTTGTGACTTCGCTTCGTAACTCGATCAACTCTCGATGAATGGGCGATAATAACGCGCTCATTTCTCTCAAGGTGATTGAACTTGCGGCGTTTGTCGCACTAGTATTCGACACGAGCACTCTCTCCGCCGTCTCTTCCTCCTCCCTCTTCTCGTTTTTTATGCGCTTTTTCAGTGCTTCTTCCTCTTCGTCCTGTTCGTCGTCTACCATGAGTTCGCGCACATCGCAGAGGATTTGAGATGCGAACGCTTCGCTCGTCTCATCGTTGAGCTTTTTGTCGAACCGGAGTATAGAATCATTGCGCACGGAGGTGCAAGATTTACAGGTACATCGAGCGTGATGCATCACTTTTCTGAGCGTATTTTTTTTAACGAGGGGAATAATTTTAAACGAGGTTTGAGAAGAAGGGATCTTTACATATACTCGTCGTCGTGCTTTGTGATTATGGTTGGAATTTTAATGGTATTATTGAACAAAATGTATGCTTATCCTATTCTATGTGTACGTGTGCATGTCTTGACCGCCACACGTATACTTTACTAAACTTGTATCTACTTCGCGGAATCCTTCTCAACCTTATTAGCTTCCATCGAAAACGGCTTCGAAGTCTCTTCTTGTAAACGTCTGAGCTGCTCTTTCTTATCTTCAGGCAAATTCGCTAAAATCTCTGGATCTAATTCTCCACTCACTCCACCCGCATCACCACGAATTTGGGACAAATACGTCGTCCACTGCACGTGAAACTCTCTCCAGTGTTCCTTCGTCGTCTGTGTGCTCCTCAGGTGTTGACGAAACTCCGATTGGACGTACTTATCCCCTAACGTTTTCATCGGCTCCGGTAAAGCGGCAACGTGTGTTCGCAAGATTTGTCTATACAGAGCGAGGATAGGCCTAGCTTTTTCTAGAAGAGACGATGCGGCTCCGGACATCTTTTTCTATCGCGCGCTTTAGAGAAAAGAACGTTGTTTTTAATCTATGTCTGGTGTTTCAAGCTTTCAAGAATCAAAGTTATAATTGTTGCTGCTGCTGTTGTTGCTGATCCGCCAACACTCCCATTTGTTCTTTCTCCATCTCCATCATCTGTTCCTCTCGATGCAATTGCACGATTAATGGCACGACCAAGACTAAAAACGTAGTTCCAAACGTCCACGCCGCTTGCCCGGTCGAAAATGCCCAACGAATGCAGTGCTCTTTCGTCTTTTCCCAGTCTCGAGTTTTGGACTTTTTGGACGCTTTCGATGAAAACGAATCCGCCGTGCCTGGAACGATATCCATCTTTTTCTTCTTCTTCTTCTTTTTCTTCTTCTTTGTCTTCTTCACACGCGCACACACTCTCTCTCTCTTCCTTTGTTGTGTGTTGTTGTTGTTGTTGTTGTGACGAACTCTTTTTTTTTTCGATCTGAAAGGAGGACAGGACGAGTGGACGACGACGATTTTTACGAAAAAACTTCTCTTCTCCCCCTCTTTCTCTCTTTTTCCTTCTTTTTCGCCCTCCAAAAAAGGGGCAGACTCGGGTACGAGATATCTAAAAGCGGTTCACTCTGTTTTTCCGAAAAACGGCATACATAAGCTTCGTCTCACTCGAGCTTTAAACAAAACTTTCTCATTCTATCACGACTTTTAGTTTTTGAAAGGACATCGTATCATGTCCGCTAATCCTTTCGCCGCGTTAGGCGAAGACGGGCCGAATCCCGTCGCCGCGAAAGGTGCGAAATTTCTTTTTTTTCCTTCCCTCTCCTCGAAAATTGTTAACTGCATCAAGCAAGTTTTCGCCTTGTTTTTGGCTCCTTTTCAACGAAGAATGAGCGAGAGAGTGAGTGCAATTTGCGAACGCAATCGATACCGCGAGAGCTCTGCGCGAGATTTATTTCATCTCGATACCAATCGAAACGAATGTAAATATGTTCTGTACGTTCGAATTGATTGGTTTCAGAGGAATACATACGTTCAAACGTAGATATATATCCTCACGATTGCGTCCAGTCACTCGAGCTAACCCTCTCTCCCTCAATTCGTTGTTTTTCTTTATTTTGGGTTGTTGGAGAAAAACACTCCTCTCTGTGGCTTGTTTGTTTTTAATTAACTGACATCTCTCTTTGTTCATTACCTGAATAACAGACAAAGCGAAACCGGCTTCGCACAAGGAAGTCACCGGCGGCGCGAAGGAAAAGCAATACGGTGCCAAGGGCCAGCAAGGCGACAAGAAGAAGCACACTTCTGGTAAGCACGACCGAACCCACCACGGCAAGTCCTCCGAACACAAAGGAGGCGCCGGTAAAGGGAACTGGGGCAAAGCTGGTGACGAACTCGATGCCAAAATGGACGATGGAGGCAACGAATCTGCCACGGAGCAAGAAATGGAAGCTCCGTCCAACGAAATCTCCTTGGAAGAGGCCATGAGACTCAAAGAGGAGAAGAAGAAAGCCGTGGCAGCCCTCGCCAAGACTGGGCCGGCCAGAGCGGTTGACTCTTCTGCTTTCGAGTCCATGGCAGCGCCAAAGAAACTCGAGGACGAAGAGAATCATCTTGATATGCTCAAAGTCGACGCGAAGTTTCGTAAACGTGGCGAAAAGGAAGTGAAGGCGAAGCAAACGCTCGACTTGAACTTCAAGGTTGCCCCGACTGAATCGAACGACCGCGACGACGACAGACGCGACCGAGGCCGTGACCGCGGTGGACGCGACCGCAACCGTGGAGACAAAGGTAAAGGTGGCGGCGGTGGCGGCGGCGGCGGCGGACGCGGAGGTGACCGTGGACGAGGTGGCCGAGGTGGCAACTCTGGTGGTGGCCGTGGCGGCAACTCTGGAGGTGGCCGTGGCGGCAACTCCGGCGCTCGTGGCGGCGGTGGTGGCGGCGGCGGCGGCCGAGGCGGCCGAGGCGCCAACATCAACGTTGCGGACAACGCTGCTTTCCCGTCGTTGGGTTAAATAATATTTTTATTATTGGTGTAGAGGGTGATGTGAGTGAGTGAGAAAGAGAGAGGAGGAGTGGGAGAATTTTTAGAGAAGAGAGAGAGAGAGAGAAAGAGAGAGAGAGAGAGCATGTGTGTGTCTGTAATTGAGCACGCAGCAGGGTAAACGGAAACGAAGAATTATATTGAAGGGAGAGAACATTTTAAAACAGTAATAGTAGAGAAGGGAGGGAGAGAGTTGATTGTGGAAGACGAGGCGAAGTCGAAATGACGAGTATGTGTGTGACAACAATGAGAAATTGGAGTATGTACATTTTTACGCCGAGAGCACCAACGAGCGCCGTGTTAGAAGAAGCTGTTGCGTCTCTAATTGAAAAACAAAAAAAATAATATCTTGCGCGTTAGAAATAGCAAGGCAGTCTAGTATGTGATGACAAATCCGATAACGAGTTTAGAGAGAAAGAGAGGAAAGAGGAGGATCAGAGAAAGCTCATGTTTAGATTGGCAGAGTAGCTACGTAAAAATATATTTAATAATAATACAAAAAGAACAATATCGCAAAAAATATCCATCACTTCTTTTCTTGAACATGCGTCTGCGCGACGAATCGTCATCATCGTCTGGTGTTCAGATATCCGTCCACAGCTCGATAGCTTTGGATGAAACCATTCACGACGTGAAATGGATCCCATCCAGTGCTCGGTTTTGCGTGTTAGGAGCGCACGCTCGAGGCACCGGAAGTCTCCAAGTCTTTGAGCTTGAAAACACGCACCCTCTGGACGAGGAGGCTTCTTCTTTATCTCCTTTGTCTTCATCACCGGCAAAACCATCCTCTCGTCTCGTTATGAACGCAAAAGGAAAATGCGAACACGACCACGCGATGAAATGCGGGACCTTTGCCGGTTCAGACGCGATTGAACGCGAGTTTATCGCGGGAGATTTTTCTGGTCAACTTCTCTGTTGGGATGTGGAATACTTGACCAAACCAACGCGAGTGGTAAAAAACGCGCACGAATCAATCATCAATTGCATAGATGGATGCTATAATCAACACTCGAAAGTGATCGTCACAGGAAGTCGAGATGGGTCTGTGAAAGTATGGGACTTCAGACGGAAACAATCTGATCCCGTCGTGAATTTTGCGCCGTCCGTCACCACGAAGGTCTCGCCAGAGTGCTGGTCTGTAAATGTAGGCAATGCCAAGAACGATAGCGAACCGATGATTTTAGCAGGATACAGCGACGGTACGGTCAAAATGTTTGACCTTAGAAGAGTGAAGAATAGTGGTGAGTATTCAACGTCGCTGTATTGGGAAACGAATGTTGATCGAGGCGTCTGCGGAGTAGAATTTGACCGGAAAGCTATAGAGATGAATAAGTTTGTGGTGACGTGCTTAGAATCGCAGTCAAAAGTATTCGACGCACGTACGTTTAATCCCAAAAGAGGTGGCTTCTCGAGCTCTGTCGTCACGGAAGTCATGGAAAATGGTCCCACTATATGGGGTGTAAAGCATTCTCCCTTCAATCGAGAAATTTCTGTATTTCTAGGTGGCGACGGCACTTTATCGGTGCATAAATACGCGTATCCAAAACAAAGACGTTTACAACTGAACGAGGAAGAGTGTGTCGGTAATGCCGGTCAAACGCACCTACTGGTGGAATCAAAAGTATCCACGCAACCCATCAGCGCGTTCGATTGGAACAAAGACAAAGAAGGACTCGCAATTTGCTCGTCTTTTGATTCGAGAATTCGTTTACTTTTCATTACCGGTATGAATAAGCTCTAATTTGTATACATGTATTTCTAAATTACAAGGGATAGTTCAGACCGTCGTCTTCCACGTCGTCGTTGTCTTGATTGTACGCCTCTCTGTGAGGATTTCTTTGGTCGTACAACCGCTGTTCCAGTTCTTCTCTTTTCATCCTCTCCAGCATCAATTCCTCGATCACTCGTTCGTATTCTTGGGCCGTAATACTTCCTTGTCCTCCTCCTCCTCCTCCTACTCCGTTCAAGACTCCGTTTTCGTCTCCAATACCGCCGCCCGATATTTTTCGCACTAAATCTTCAAACTCTCTTCTTACCACGGATGGTAAGTTTTCCAACAATTTCTTCGCCCTTTCTCGGCTCAACACTAGCACTTCACAAAAGCATAAAGCCGTGGCCGAAACTTTCGATTGACCTCCAATCGTACGTCTTCCTAATCCACTCAAAGACGCTTCGCCGATGTAATCTCCCCGGGTCAAAATCACCGCTTCGCCTCTCTTCTCCAATCCTAACTCGTCGCCTTCCCAACACTCGACTTCACCTTCGGAGATGAAGTATAAATTCCTCGCCGTTTCGTTGTATCGAATAAAAACCTCTCCCGGCGCTAAATGTTTCATCTCTAACTGTTTTAATATTGCTACTTTCAAAGAATTCGAACACCCTTTTAACAACTCTCCGTTTGTCACGCTCGGATTTATTTTCAGCAAAATTTCTCCTTTCAACGACTTTGGCACTTCCTCTAAAATCGCGTTATCTGCAGTCAGTTTAGAGAAATGGTCTCTGTTTCTTAAATGTTCGTAAAAATCAATTAGATCATTCGATAACTGATCCGGTAACTTTTTCCGTTTGATGAATTCATTCACATGGTCGATTCGACTCTTATACAGCCTCGTTTGTCGGCCAAACGTGTCGTGGTAAATATTCGTCGCCGACGTGAGCGAGAACAAAACGACGACTGCTCCAGTACACGCGAAGAACAACGTCGTCCAGCGTTCTAAATTCGATTCTGGTTTGAAGTTCATATCGATGGTAAACATGACCATAACCGCGTGATACAAGGATAGAGAGTATTCCGTGTATGGATCGCTCATCAATTCGCCATCCCATATCCCTTTCTGTTTGGCGACTTCGAACCAGGCGTGGTCTTCCACCCCGTCTATTTTCACGACGAAGAAGAACACGCAGGCGAACCAGTGCGCGTACACAAACGTTAACAACACGTACCCAACGATATCCAACAAAGCGTATCGAATTTGTGGCATTCCGTCCCATCGATTGTAAAACGCTCGGTGAATCCGGTGCACTCGTAACACCGACGCCATCTTCATCAGTTTAAACATACGCAACAGCTTCGTCAACCGTAAAGCGGACACGCTATCCGTCAATGAAGATTCTCTAAAGACTAAATCTAAAGGAATTGAAGATATGACATCAATCGAGAACCAGCTCGTGATGTATCGATCGGATATTCGTTGTCTATCCATGACTAAGTTGTTCCCGGTATCGTAAAATCCAGTGTTGAAATTCACGAATATATCGACGATAAAGACCACGTCTACGACTCGATACATCAACTCGTGAAACGAACTCATTTTAACGTTAAACGCCAAGTGAAAAGGACAGAAAATGGCGTTGTATATCACGGCTACGGCTAAGAAAGCGTCCCATATTCTCTTCCCTTGCGCGAGCGGGTGAATAGTCGTTCCTAAATCCACTTTCTTCCTTCGTCCTAAACGAAAAGGGGTGAGAAAAGTTGACGATGATGATTTCTTAGTAGTATTGTTTAGCCCCATAATAGTGTCGTTGTTGTTATTATATTTTCTCCCTCCTCCTCGAGGGGAGGAAAGCGACGACTTTGAAGAAGGAGAATGGAGATGGCCTTTCATCTTCTTCTTCGTATTATTCGTACGCAGAGAGAACGAATTTTGAGTGAAGAAGAATGAGCGGAGTTTTGTTTTGTTGTTGCCTTTGAAAAAAAAATTGCAAAGAACTCGTTCGAGAATTCTTTTTTGATGAGAAAAGAGAAACGAAATTCTTCTTCTTCTCTGTCTCGTCTTCTCTTCTTTTTTTTCGTCAAAAATCGTCGTCGTTTGACCGAAGAAGAGGAATTAAATTCAATCACCATACCGCATCATCATCGTCGAACAGAAGAAGAAGAAGAAGAAGAAAGAGGCGAGAAGAATACTTCTACTACTCTTCTTTCAAATTCAAAACAGTCGTCGTCTTCGTTGTCCTCTCCAACCTCCTCCTCTCAATCAAACAGTATGTCGAACAAACGAGGAGGTCCGGCGGAACCCCCCTCGTTTCTCCAAGAAGTCGCCTTTCTCGCCGTCTCCGCGCTGTTCAGTTGTTTGGTCCTTTCCTTCGGATTGAAACGTTTAGACCCGAACAGACAAACCTCAAAAGCCGCGGAACAGAGGAAGAAAGAAATCGCCAAACGTTTAGGTCGACCTAAGTTAGTCACGAACGTGTACGAAGACGCGATCGCGGCTGACGTGGCGAACCCGGACCATATTAACGTCACGTTCAACTCCATCGGTGGATTAGAAGACACGAAAGAAGCGCTGCAGGAACTGGTGATATTACCATTAGTGCGGCCGGAGTTGTTCTCGAAATCGAATTTGTTGAAACCAGCGAAAGGAGTGCTGTTATACGGACCTCCCGGGACCGGGAAGACGCTGCTAGCGAAAGCGTTGGCGAAAGAGTCGCAGGCGTGCTTCATCAACGTGCGAACGAGCACGTTGCAATCGAAGTGGTTCGGCGACGCGCAGAAACTCGTCACCGCGGTCTTTACTTTAGCGTGGAAGTTACAACCGTCGATCATCTTCATCGACGAGATTGATTCTTTTCTGGGAACCAGGAAAAACAGCGAACACGAAGCGGTGACGCAAATGAAGACGGAGTTCATGACGTTGTGGGACGGTTTCAACACCGACTCAAACGCGCGAGTGATGGTGTTGGCGGCGACGAATCGCCCGTGGGACGTGGACGAAGCTATTTTGAGACGGTTGCCACGGTCGTTCGAGGTTGGTTTACCGAATAAAGAGCAGAGGGCGAAGATATTAGGCGTCACCTTGCAACACGAGAAGTTAGAGAAGGGATTCTTTTTGAACGAAATGAACGCGCCTATTTGGCAAATTGCGGAAAGAACGAAAGGATATTCTGGATCTGATTTGCAAGAATTGTGCAAACAAGCTGCGTATGGACCTGTGAGAGATTTGCTGAGAAGTGAAACGCGAGGAGAGAATACCGGAGGTGGGTGCAGAGCGCTGATGATGAAAGATTTCGATGAGATTTTGAAAACGTCGAATACGAGCGCTCAAGCCGCGAGCAGTTACCAGTACGCAGACGAGATGAGGAAGAATACTAGAAGCGCGAACGCGCGAGAAGGGTACCAAGACCCAGAGGAGATAGAAAAAGCACAATTGATGATGCAACAGATGATGGCGGGTTTATTCCAAGCCGCTCAAAACGAATCTTCTCGATCCGGTTCGCCCTCCTCCCAGCCGAAAGAGCTCGACTAAGAAGGGGGACGCCGCAACTCTTGCACACTTGCGTGCAACAAAAAACATTTTTAGTCCAAACATTCTAGAATTGCAAAGAACCAATACCTACGCGTTGAAAACAATAACAAACCAACTCACGATAGACGAATGAACATATTGAACCCGTTTTTGCGCGTGTGAAAGCGTTGAAGAGCGCCCTTCCCTTTCTTTCTCTTTCTCTTTTGTTTTCCGCTTTAAAAATTCTGCAAATAAGCATATTCAATTTTAAACAATTGTGAGGATATATTCCCGTAAATAACAGTGAATTACGTATCAATATTTATTTTATCATGATGATGAATTAGAAATGCTCAGGTTTCAAAGTTCCTGGTCTAAAAATAAAATAATTTAATTACATAAATAATTTCAATTCAATTCATTCCCCAAAATAAATCGAATTTTTCGAAATCATTGAAGAGATTTGTATTATAAAATAATATTATTATACCAAGTATACCGATTATAAAGTAAATTAAGTAGTATTATAATCTTTTTAAAGCTATTTGGATTTTTTATTTTTATTTTAAAAACATTTTTAATCCATTTGGGATATTGAATATTCGTATTTTCAAGTTCTATTCATTCAGTGCGATACAATATTAATTGATATTATATTGCTTAGAATGGGGATTATTTAATATTCTTGTTGTCGTGCAATTTTTAAGAATTCGTATTAAATTTTCAGAAAAAAAAAAGAAAGGCCTCTCGCTTCACAAATTTGGGAAGAGAGAGGAAGGAGAAGAAAGACAAGACCATACGATGGCGACTTCTTCTTCTTCCGCCCCTTCGGAAAGGGTCTACCGGAGCTGCGACGTGTCCACGAGCGTGACAATAGATGTTTCGGGCTTGCACGGAAGATTTGCCGCAAGTGAAGGAGAGAAGAAAGAAGTTCTCGTTGGAGTTCGAATTCTTTCTTCCTCCGCAACGAACTCAAACTCCAACAATCAAGAAAACTTTACGGAGCTGACAACGTCTACCTCCACGAGAACCTCTTTATACCAAAACGGCTGCGCTATTTTCCAAGAGACGATTGGATTCCCTATGAAAGTGAACGATTTGCCCTCGGATTCAGTCTTGGAATTATCTTTAGTTGACTGTAATCACCATAACCAGAAGAGCAGGACACATCCTCGTATTGGTGAAAAACAACCAAACAGAGGAGCCGGAGGAGGAACGCGCACGAGGAACAAGAACAACGAACGAGATTTATCCGTAATAGGTTACGCGCGCATTAGATTATTCGACGAAGCAACAGGAAAGCTCGTCCAAGGGCAGAAACGGCTGCCTTTACAGCTCTCTTCTTCTTCTTCTTCTTCTCCTTCTTCTTCGAGCAGAACGAGCGAGCTGTTCAACGCTGGGGGCGAGACGAATACCAACATCTCCTCTTCACCTCAGGAGGAATCTACCACGGAAAAAGAACTCATCGTATTCACAGAAGAACTCGAGCGATTCGAGGAAATGCTTTCGAAGTACGAGCGAGGCGAAGTGCCGCACGTTTCTTGGCTCGACAAGATGACGTTTTCGAGAATACAGGAAATGCGCAAGGCGAGACTGGAAGAGTTGGAGGAGATGAGCTGTTACGTCGAACTTCACGTGGAATTCCCAACGTACGCGCTACCTATCATTTTTAGCGAAGAAGTAGTATCCGATAGTGTGAATAAATCCAGGAAGAAGAATTGGGAAAGCCTCGTGTGGCTCATCGACGAAGAGATAGCCATTGAGACCCAAAATCCCTCTGAGATCATGCACTACGAGTTGACGAGAAGTCACGGAAGAGAAGTTGTCGATAAAGATTTGAAACCAAACGCAGAAGAGAAGGCTCGATTAGCCATCGCAATGTCCTCTCCGATTACGAGGAAAATGGATATGGACACCCAAAACTTGCTCTGGAAGTTTCGATACTCGCTGAGCTCTGATCCGCGAGCGCTCACAAAGTTTCTCAAAAGCGTCGATTGGAACGATAAAGACGAAACGAAAGCAGCGATTGGTTTGATGCATCAGTGGACACCCATCGGTCCTGCAGCTGCTTTAGAATTGCTTACACCGCATTTCAAAAATATCGACGTCCGAAGCTATGCTGTGGGTGTTTTATCGCGAGCAGAGGACGATGAGATTCTAGTTTATTTGCTCCAGCTCGTCCAAGCGTTGCGGTATGAACCTTCGGATGATTCCGTCTTGTCTAGATTTCTCATCTCCCGAGCGCTTAAAAACGAAGTTTTGGCGAGTTTTTTGTACTGGTTCCTAGTCGTTGGTTTTGAAAACCCGAGCTTTGAGCGACGTGCCATGGCGACTCATCAGATGTTTGAGCAAGCCTGTCACGACCTGGGACCGAAAGGGACGCAACAGTGGATAGCGCTGAAACGACAGGGCGTGTTGATTGAACGCTTAACTTCAATCACCGTTGACATTTTGAACTTAAGAGGCGCGAGGAAGGTTGAAAGACTCCGGGCTATTCTGAACGGGCAAGGCATAGGAACGGAGTTGACATATTTCACGCACAACATACCGCACTTGTTGGATCCTTTAATCAGTTTAACTGGAATCAACTCCGAGGAAAGTTTCGTGTTTAAGAGTGCCTTGAGTCCATTGAAACTCGCGTTTCGAGACATCAACGATGAAACCCAAAACGTCATATTTAAAAGAGGCGACGATTGTAGACAAGATCAGTTGTGCGTGCAGTTGATTCAGCTCATTGACAAGTTATGGAAGCGAGAAAATTTGGATTTGCGACTGACCACGTATCGCGTCTTGGCCACTTCCACCGAAATTGGTTTGATTGAATTCGTGAAATCTTCTGCTATAGCTGACATTTTGAAGGAGCACGACAGTCTCCGCGCGTACATCGCTATTCACAATCCGGATCCGAAAGGACCGGGAGGGTGCACCATGCAGTCAATGCAAAATTTTGTTAAATCGTGCGCGGGATATTCAGTCATCACGTATTTACTCGGTGTTGGTGATAGACACTTGGATAATTTGATGCTCACGAAAGACGGAAAGCTCTTTCACATCGATTTTGGATACATGATGGGCAGAGATCCGAAGATTTCTCCCCCGAGTATAAAAATCAGTAAAGAAATGGTAGACTGTTTGGGAGAGTTCATGGACGATTACAAACGGTATTGCGTCGAGGCGTACAACTTGTTGAGAAAGCCGCACTGCGTGACGTTGATTTTGAACTTGTTCGAATTGATGGCCGATTCGGATTTACCGGATTTACGAGGCGATGCCGGCGCGAAGTTGGAGGCAAAGTTTGCGATTGACTTGGACGACGAAGCCGCCGGGACACACTTCATACAAGAGATTCAACGAAGTATGAATGCGTTATTTGATCCTTTGTTTGAGCGAATACACGCGGTAGCGCAGAGAATGCGCTAACAAGATTAAATAGTAGAGTATAAATAGTTTGCAGGAAGCATTTAGTAGCATAAGATATAATACACACAACAAAACAACAAAGCATATGGGCCACGACGACAAATTATTCATCCTGGTTGGTGTTATTCGGTTTACGCGTCAAACTCTCCGCGTTGAACGTCATTTCCGATTGCGCTCTTTCCACCCAGTTCATAGCCGCAATCGAACCTTCTCTCGACTGTAACAACGCCTCTAATTCGCGGTATGATGGTCTCTCCTCAAACGGCGGCAACGGTTCGACTTGCCCAGTTTGCTGATTTAGAACAAACACTTGCCACGGCCCGCCAAAGACTTTCTGCAGTCGAAACGTCTCGCCTTGAATTCTTTGTTCTTTCAAGAAATACGCAATCTCAAATTCTTTCACAAACTTTTCGTTCTTCTCTCTCCACGGGCCGAAACCGAAATCGTTCAATATGTTTCCGTTCAGCACCCACTGCGGGTTGATGATCATGTTCGCTCTCTTGGCATCTTTTGTTATTTGTTTCAAGTCTGAGAGAACCTCCGCGGTTGGAAAGGTCGTGCATACGTCGTCGCCACTGGTCACTTTCACCACCGCGTCGGCGTCGTCGATGACTTTTTTCGCCACCGTCTTCTCTCCGCTCACCGCTTTCATAAGCGCTTCGACCATAGGACTCATACTCTGATACTGTTGCCGAACGCCTCCCGGCCAATCATCTAAATCCGTCGCTCCAATCAAAGGAATATCAAAAGTCACCTCCACATTCTTCTTCCCGCTTTCCAAGGCTTTTTTCACCGATTTCGCGGCTAACTCAACCTGTTGCGACGTGCTCTTGGGAAGTTCTTCTAACTTTTGTTGTTGTTTTTCCGTCCCCGTCGTTTCCGTTTCCGTCGTCGAGGTGGATGACGATGACGACACCGTGAGATTTCTTCCTCTTCTCCCGTGTTGTCGTCTCGCGAAAGGAGAAGAAGAAGAAGAAGAAACGAGTAATCGTTGTTGACTGCTGCTGGTACTCACGAGGCTCCTCGTTGAAAAATCACACGTCGTCTGAATCGTCGTCGTCGTCATCGTGCGCGTTTGGTTGTGAAGAATGATGATTACTCAATCGCTCTGTATGAAGTTTGGTCTCTTTGTGGTGCTCAAATTTGCTCTTCAAAATTTTTTCTCTCTTCTTCTTCACAAAAACACAAAAAACGCATCGATGCACATTTGCAACGGATGCTGGGCGGAGATTGAGGACCACGCGTACATCACTCGATGTGGACATCAGTTCTGTGCGTCTTCCTTTCTCTTCTGTACTACTGTTTACGACGCTCGCTAAAGTTTTTTTGTTTCTCGTCTCTCGTTTTGTCGTCGTTTTGTCGTTCTCTCTCTTCTCTCTCTCTTCTTCTTCTTCTTCTTACGCATATTTTATTATTAAACCGCGACGCTTTCTATTCGCGCAAACAAACAACAGGTGAAGAGGACATACAGAGAGTGTTGAGTTCAGGCGAGTGCCCAATCTGTCAAAAAGCAGTGCTCGAACGACACGTGAAGCAAACGCCGCTCGTCTTGGAAGAGGAGAAAGTTCAGGTACAAAACGTGTTTGTTTTTCTTCTTCTTTGTCTTCTTTGTCTTCTTTGTCTTCTTCTTCTTCAAAATACTCACTCACACTAATAATAATAACAATAAATAGGTTGCGTTGAGAGGATTCAACACGGACAGTATCTTCACCGCGGCGTACCACGCGCAACAATTTGCAAACAATCAACTGGAAATGGCGTACGCAGCCATACAAGAACGAGGGCAAAGAGAATTCGAGAAGAAGTACGCAAAGGCGCGCACGAAGCTGGAAGACGTACACGCGGCGTATTCGAAAGAGAGAGCGAGGAGGCAGGAGATGATGAAAGCTTTGAACGCTTCAAAGACGAAACAGAAGGAAATCTATCGAAAGTACGAGCAAGTGTGTGGCCAGAAACGCAGGTTGGAACAGATGTACAGCGAATTGAGAAGAAGCCACGGCGTGGGCGGCGCGAACGCAATCCACAAGCGAAGCTTCTCGAACGAAGAGTTACGAGGAGCCGACGGTGGACCGCACTTGTTGGACGAAGACCCTTTCGGCGATACTCCGATGCGCGATTCTGGAGGAAGACGAGGAAGTATGGGCAATCCGGTTCGCCGCTCCTTACGGACGCACTCGCCGGTACCAATGCGATCGTTGGACTCGTTGAACGACTCACACGGAGAAGTCACGACGAAAGCTATGGAAGCACCAGCTCCACCGGTAATGAATACCAACAAAATACCATCTTTTGGGCAAAACAACAACAACAACAACATCAACAACAATAACAACAACAATAACGACAGAAGACGCTCGAGTTTTGGTATAAACGCGACGAACAAAGGCGGTGGTTTTGCTCCAGGTTTGGCGTTCGGGAGCAAACCGCAGTATAACAAAGTCGCCGCGAACCCGTTCGCTTCCAAACGATTTTAATCACCACATTATCCCGACGACAATTACTTAAGTATGTTAATGCTTAATACGATATATTCAACTAGACTTTAGCGAGAGAGAGAGAAACACAAACATATTTTCTAATATACACATACACATCGAAGATACACTCGATACTTTATTGGCGATTTATTATTTATTACTAAGATGCTAGGACATTTTTTCTTCTCAAAGGAACGATTGAATTGCTTGATTAAGTGCGGATAAAGCGCCACCACCTATTCCATAAACAGCCATCGCTCGAGGACCGTTCATGCTCTTATACAAAACACCAGCGCCGGCGCCAGCAAAAACGCTACACGCCGGATCAAATCTGTGTTCCGTGTAAATCATCGACGCCGATTCTAAACCGGCGTAAAACAATCCTACCGCACCCCAAGCGTTTCCGAACGTCCTCCCTCTGTACGACACTGCGTTCAGCACTCTGTTCACTTTTAACTTTGTCGTATCGATTCCAATTGATTCTCTAGGCGTTTGCAATCCTTTATACAAACCTATTCCTCCTCCGGCGACCGAGCCGCCGAGGTACCCCACACCTGTCAAATACGTCAAGTTTTCGCTCCATGATCTCGTTCGCATCTGCCTTTCTTCGTCGAATAAGTACTCTGGAGTCGTGCTTATGGAGTATAACTTTTGCGACATCCCCGGGTCGAACGGCCCGCCCAACCCAGTGTACGGATTATACGGCATCGAAGAACCGCCGCCGCCTGTATTTGCTAAGGATGCGGACGACGTCGTTCCAAATCCGCCGCTCAAATCGGCCGGCGTCTGCGCCGTGGATGATGTGCTCGGCGCGGGAACAATTTCATCCAACTGTTCCGATGCTCGACCGCTCGAACTGCTCGCTTGTTCTTTCTTCCCTCGGATGCCTAATAAATCTCTCAATCCCATGTTGTCTGCCGCGTGTTTTCGTGTTTTGCTGATGATAATTTAATTCGATCGCCGTCAAACAAAATCCCTTCTTCTTCTTCTTCTTCTTCTTCTCAGATGACGAATCGTTTCGTAGTCGCGAGAGAGGAGGACTTTTATTCCTTTTATTTCGTCGCGTTCGAAAAGTAGTATTCTCACGCTCTCTCTTTGTTGTTGTTAATAATAACAATACTACGTGTTGTGTATAGTACGGACAGACACTGTGTGTGTGTGCGTGTGTGTGTGCGCGATTATTTTATTATCCCAAGCAAAGTTGTGCAGAAGAGTGAAGGCGAAAAACGAGGGCTCTTTCTCTCTCTCTCTCTCTCTCTCTCTCTCTCTCGCTTTTCCACACAAACCACAACGAACGGGTTTTGTCTTTTGATGCTTTTTTTTCCATCTTAATATTTAACGAGAAGAAGAAGAGAGATATAGTATACGACAGAGTAGAAGAATAGTAACATATAGATAGAAATATATTTAAACACGACCGAAAAGATGATGGCGTCCACGACGACGAGTGCTCGGACGCAGCTCACTCTGACGACGCGGGGTTCAAGAAGGATGAGAAAGAACTTCACCACCACACGAGCAGGTGGTTTGAACTCGGAGAAACTCTCCAACAACGACTATCCAATCGGAGAAGTCGTGTTAGGCATCGAGCTGAGAGGTCACGGGGCGAAAGGGGCCATCATCGATACCGCGAACGCAGATTTCATGCGACCAGGAGTTGAAGTTGATTTAGAGGAGTTGAAGGAAGAAGCGGTGGAAGAGGCGCTGTCGAAAATTGCGACCCATTACAATTGGGGAGGTACAGTTGGCGTGAGCTACACGAGAGCGGTTATGCGAGCGTGCGGGAACCGGGATATTAACAAACACATAGTGAAGATGTTTCCAAAATCAAAAGGCAAAGTGGGGTCGATGATACACACCGAAGCCGCGGCGTACGCGCAAATGTATTACGGGCCAGGCCGAGACGTCGATGGTGTGGTATTAGTAGTCACGATTGGTAGAGGCTTCGGGACTGTGGTATACAATCACGGGCAGAAAGTGAGAAACATGAACATGACAAACTTCACGTGGACGTACGAAGGAGAATTAAAAAAGTTACAACAGAAGTTTAATTGGGAAGGTATCGCACCAGGATTTCAAGACGACAAAGACGAGGAGGAGAAGGAGAAAATAACGCAGTGCATCGATAACTTTGGCTTGCAAGGAAGTTGGGAGATGTCGTTCGATGACATTGAAAAGTGTGATATCGGGCCGAAAACGAGGGAAAAGTTGGACGAATTTTTAGCGTGGGGCACATTAGTCGACGAGTATCTTCAAAAAGTTACCTCGCACGTGCAACCCGAGCGAGTGATTCTTTTGACGACTGGACACGCGAGCACACTACCAACAAAGTTACTCTTCAAGTTATTTGCGCCAGGCATAGCTTCCGCCGGTGTGAATCCCACGGAGGCTTTGCTCATCTCAGAATCTCCGTCTTCTATTGTCAAAGGTGCCGCGTTAGGCGCGATGCTGGAGCTTTCCAACAAAGCTACAGTTGAGATTCTTAGAGCTGCGATTTGCAAAGATATCACCGGTGCGCCTGAACCGAGAATTTTGACCGACGAAGACATGCAATATGTATTTAAAAAATTAGATAGAAACAAGGACAGCCAATTAGACGCAGAAGATATCCTTCGCGGTGCCGCTTTGTACGATGTAGTACTTTCGGAAGTAGAAGCAAACACGGTGTTGCGAAGTTTTGCGGGAACGTCAGCTGCTCGAAATCAAACCGCCTCGTTTGACGATTTCGAGCGTTGGTGGGTAAAAACAGTCAAAAAGTCCGTGGTCAAACACGTGCAGAGTCAAGAAGAACTCGAGACATATTTGCAGGAGAAAAGTTCAGCAAACGAGAATCCGGTCATTGTTTTGCAGTGTGGATACTCGTATTGCAGACCGTGCATAAAATTTGAACACTCGTACGAATCCGTGGCGAAAGACCCTCGGTTTAAGAATATCAAATTCTTAAAAGTTGTCGGCGACTCTTCGCCCGCGCTTTCGCATTTGACTCACGAACTCGAAGTAGAAAACACGCCGGATTTCCGTATATTTCGAGGGGACAAAATGGTGCAAAAGTTTACCGGAGCTAACAGAAAGAAACTCGAAGACAACCTCATCGCTGTTCTAGAGAGCAAAGACGTCAACCAGATCCCAGGGATTATAATCAAATAGTTTGCGAATTAAGCCTATGAAAGTCAGATGCCTGCCGCATGTAAGTAATCTATTTATTTTAACTACAGTACTTCTGCTGCTATTACATGCTACTATCAATCCTACATTCTATCATAAATACTGTGCGCGACTATTTCTTCATATCCCTGTTTTTTACGCTCGAAGAAGAATGGAACCAAGCATTGTCTTTGATTTCCTTCTCCCAATTCGCGCTTCCGTCCAACACAGCGTCAAGTTTGGTGCATACGCCATCTTCGACACAACTGATTCCTAATTTTTCATACTTAAGCTTGGAAGGATGCCAAACGCACACTGAATTTTCCCCAACATCATTTACGAACGATTTCCAAGAAACGTTTTGATCCAAGTCGACGTAAGCAAAACGCAACAGGCGTTCAGACTTAAATTTTTTAGCGAGCGCTTGTAAGCCCTGTATTTGCTCCACAACCGGTCCTTTGTCACGACTGTTTATGAATTGAAGCACGACGTAAACGCTCTTTGTGAGTGCCGTGGTCCTTTCAGAGAATTCGCTCAGGTTCATGACGATATCATTAGCGTCGAGTGCATTGGACGTCGAAGTATCCACAGTATCAGCAGATGGAACGTTTTGTGCGCTCCTTGCAAACTTTCTGTTACGCAAAAATCGAAATAGGGATATCTGAAGAACAAACATGAAAATAATCGGGAAGGGACCAATCTCTACCATCATGATAACAGATTCTTCCAAGACTCGAGCAAAACTTTGCAAAATGTCCATTCTGAACTGTTCAAGTTGCGTTTTCAAACCAAGGCGTTCCTGTATCAAAAGCGCTTTCGATACCTCGTCTTGGAGAGAACGACTTGTTTCATCGGCGTTGAACAGTTCCCCAATCCATTCGTAAACTTCTTCGATATCTACAGCATTACCCTTGAATAGAACATTACTCATCTTACCGGGTTTGTCGGAAATGAATCGCAGCGCTCTCAACTCCGCGTTCGAGGATCCCCTTTTGAAGGAATACGCTTGACACGCCTTCTTTTGTTTGACGCAATCTATCCGAGCGAAAACAATCTCATCGTTTTCTAAAGCAGCGGATAAACTTACTTTCATTGCATTAAGTCCTTCTTCGTTACTCTCATCTCTTTCTTTTTGTAAATCCTTCTTGATGCTACTCAAAGTGTGCTTAAGAGACTCAGTCCTTTCCCTTTCATCACCTAGGAGGAGCACACAAAGTCGAGTCAATCCGCCAGATTTGCAACGTATATCGTCCATACTACGTGACGTAATCTCCGGAATGAGTTGGAAATGATGCTCGGTAAATAAGCGCTTCAAGCTCTCCTTGCCAGAAACGCCGTGTTTCACGATGACTTCGTTCGATTCGGATTTCAGAACGACCACTGCTGGAGCTGATTCAACCCCGTATATCTGTTTCCACTTTCCTTGATCTCTTTCCGTGTGATGAATTCTGACCACATGAACATCATTCGAATACTCCGTGGCGAGTTTACGCAAGGTTGGGCTCGGCGTCGTGGCGCGAGGTGAAAAAATGATAAACTTAACTTTGTCGTTCTTTGGCGTTTTCTTGTTCTCGTCCTTAATATTTCCCCTAATTGTCACAGGAGCAAAGTTCTGCTCCAGCTCTTCCGACGCAACACTTGGAACCTCTTTCAATCGCAACAGCTTATCCATCACGAACGATCCTAAATCGTCCGCTTTCATTTCGCCTCGATATCTTTGCGCGCACCAAAAGTTGTTGCATCCTTGCGCGAAACCAACAACTGCGGGTAACTTGGTAAACGCAATCGGTTCGTTGGACATGAAGTACTTCGGGGCAACTTTCACGGCGAGCCGTCGATAGAGCTTTTGGTTTACTCTTCCAAACTTTGCAAAACCATCGAGAGCTCTGGAAGCCTGCTCCCAACTCGATGACGCTCTTTGCGACGGTTCCGAAGCATCGTCATAGACTTCGATAAGCCAACTATTCCCGCCGACGGCGCCGGCGTTATTGTCCTTGCTGTTCCTCCTTCGGTTAAACACGATGGACTCGAACGCGCTCAAACTCGTAAAATCGAACGTTTCTGAATCAATCGAATCAATCGTCTGTTCTTCAGAATCCCACCCACCTCTTTTCATTCGCGAAGACGACGAGGAGGAGGACGAACCTTTCTTTTTCGTGAAGCGCTGGTATCCGCCTTTTTTCTCTCCTTCCTCCTTCTCTTTCCTTTTCTCATCTCGTTCCAAATCTTTCAAGTTTGCGTACCCGGTTACGTCGTAATTCCTCCTCTTCTCCGGATCAATCAACGTCTTATACGCCATTTGAATGCTCATAAACTTTCGCTCTATCTTTTCTTTTTCTTCATCATCGTTAATCGTGTGTTGTTTATCCGGGTGAAACCGTAAGGACAGTTTTCTGTAACTTCTTTTGATGGCGGAAGCGTCGGCGGTTTTGTCCACCCCTAAAATAGCGTACGGGTTCAAGTCTTTCTCTCCGGAGATAAAATAAGAGAAGAAGGAGAGAAAAAAGAAGAGAAAGAAGAAGCGAGAGGATGCTACCGCTCTCATCATCATCATCGCGTTAGGTCTGCGCGGCGCGAGGAGTACGAGTTGGTAAGTGTACACACAGTCGTGCTCTCTTTTTTTTCTTCTTCCCGGGGTCTCTTTTGTAGACTTTTTGGCGATTTCGAATTTTTAGGGTACAGAGAGGGTCCTTCTTTTCCCCCATTCTTTCATCACGCTCTTCTTGTTTGTTCGATACACCTCTCTCTCTCATATATCTGATTACAAGAGAACAACGAGAACAAGAAGAACGAAAACATCGCGCAACACACACAAAAGATGGGGATTCGTCGCCCGATGAGCCAATCCTCGCTGACATCACCGTCCATAACGTTCATATTAGTCTTCTGTTCTGGACTCTATTTAGGAGCTTTACTCCCGAACGAAAACTGGCGACCGAAACCATTTATAAGTAAAGATAGTCCGAGATATGGAGGGCAAATGTTACGCGCGAGCTTTATGACGTCGAGCAGCGAAAGCCAGGCGATTATACCGGGAGCGGCAACCGATTGGGTAGAGAGTAGAAGTGGGAATAGTGATAAGAGGAATAGGAATGGGAATAGGAATAGCAATGGAGGAGGAGGGGGAGGTGGTGGTGAAGAAGATAACGAGAGCGATAGTTGTGACTGTTCCAAGAAGAAAAGCGCGTCGGAACTTCTCAGTTCTTTCGGTGAGAGTGGATTAGGACAACTCGCCTCGCCATCGATTAGCAAAGAAGACGCGTTGGCGAAAATCGACGCGTTACAGCGAGCGCGAACGCACCTGGCGAAAGAAAAGGCAAACTTAGAAGGTGAGCGGAACGCGCTGAATAAAGTTGTGAAAGAAGCACAAAGAAGCGCAGACCAGTGTTTGAAAGACTTGAAGAAGAAGAAAGGAGGACACTGATGAATTCAGTGTTTGATGATACGTATCCCGTCTCCCTCGTTCTAATATTCTATATTACTACATCTCTAGCGCTGCGTTTCAACTCTAAATATACTCCTAAAATTCAAACTATTTATTCGTCTTCGTCCATTTCGCCGACGTACTCGGCGATTTCATCGAGATCGATATCGTCATGTACGGTAAAATCGTCACTCAATTGGACTCGAGCAGTATCGTTACTCTTATTCTTTTGCACCAACTTACCCCGGCGGCCTCGCAACTTCCCGGCGAGAACGACCACACGACCACCCGGTTTCTTCGGGATGCACGTTTCTAAATAAGATTGACGAACGTTCGATACCAGCGGCGAAGTTCTACCGTTATCTCCATCGATTTGCACAGTGCACTCCTTGGGCGTTGGAATATCTACAATTGTTCCTTTCTTCAGATAGTATATCCCGCCAGAGAAAGATTTGGAGACGATTCGAACGCGAACGGATGGATAGAGCCACGGATCATCATCATCATCATCATCATCATCATCCTCTTCTTCCGATTCTTCTTCCTCCCGCGCCTTCTTACTCTTCTTACTACCCGCATCGTCGCTGCTCTTTCGTTTCTTATCTCTTTGAGAATCGGGAGCGTTTACCATCTCGTCTAATTCGGAGCATCGCAACGTAATGACTTCGCCCGAGGAATCAAGTTCAAACTGCGCTCTCCCGTCTGCTTTCTGAATTTTCAACACTCGTCCAGTTAACCCTTCGTGCTTCCCTTTTGCCACGTACATGCGCTTCCCTTCTTTCACCCCTAACTCTTCCTTCTTTACGAGCTTTTCGTCGATAGATTTTACGTTCCTCATCCCAGGCGCTCGAGACGCGTTTGGATCTCTCACTAATATCTCCGTCTTTTCCTCTCTCGTTTCGCCCGGTTTCCGTATCTTCTTATCGTTGTTGTTGTTATTCTTCCTCAGAGTTGCACCTGGTACATCCATAGTATCCGCTCCTAATCCTAACCTCCCCATCCTCGGCACAAATTCTACAGGATCTGCTCTTCCGCTCTTCGCGTTCCTTCCAACCCCTTCGCCTTCTTTCCAACCCATCCCGCGCAACATTGCCGCACCAAAATCCTCAATCGGCATCGACTCGTACGCCTCAATTGACGCTTGCTCAGGTAAATCCTCAACGTCCTCTTTAAAAGCATCCAATTCTTTTTCCGCTAAACTCTTTCCGATGAACGACTCGTTCTTATTCTTGTCTTGCTCTTTCTTCTTGTTCTCGTACCGCACTTTCGCTTCGTCGTCTTTCGGTGCCATCCTCGTTAACCCATACGTGGTTTTGTTGCCCTGCGCGGTTTCGCCTCCGATCGTTTCTGATACCTCGAATCGTTTGTCGTCGTCTATTTTCTCGCTTTCCGTTGGAAGAAAACTTGGTGCCTGTGATATTATTATTATTATTATTACGAAGAGTGGGGAGGTGAGCATACGAACTGATTAAAATACATTCCCCTATTCGAGAATAGAAACATACGAATCGAGAAGACAGACGATACAGATGCATCTGAAAATACACAGCACGCGCTTACCTTTCTTTGCCTCCCGGTCCCAACTTCAAAAGTATTCCTCATCGCCGGAATACTCTTCTTCTCTTCTCCTTTTTTCTTCTCTTCTTTCAAATGCACCCGGTCTTTCCCGACCGCTAAAACCGCCTCTCTTTTTTCACCGTCTTTTTCTTCCTCCTCTTCTTGGACGTTGATTTTCTTCTTCTTTTTGGTCCCTTTAATCCCTCCGGAGAAGCCTGCGAAAGATGATGATGCCATCTTTCCGTCCTTTCTTTGTGTGTGTGTGTGTGTGTGTGTGTTTGATGAGAAGAGAGCGCTTAATAATACTATAATAAACAAAATAGGGGATTGGACGATGAGTTTTGACGAGTTCGTTTTCTCTTTTTTTCGTCTTTTCTTCTTCATTTTTAAAAAAAGACGCGTGCGTCGTCGCGTCAAAATCATCACACAAACAGAAAAGAAGAAGAAGAAGAAGACAAAGATATGAACAAACTCAACGCGGGCCAGAAGAAAGGGGTTCAGGAATTCGTTGCGGTCACTCGGACGACCAACACGAACGCGATAAAATATCTGAAGAAGTTCGCGTGGAACTTACAAGCGGCGGTGACGGACTTTTTGGAACATCCACCTAAATCGACTGCGTCGTCGTCGAGTGGTGGTGGTGCGTTTTCGGAATCGACTTTGGAAACGTTTTTCCAGAAGTACCAATCGGAAGAGACGAAGAAAGAAACGGCCACGGATAAGAAAGAAATCGATGCGGAAGGAATCATGCGGTTCTTCGACGATTTAGGCATCAATCCGGAGTCGGATTTGGTCACTTTAGTTTTAGCGAATAAGATGAACGCGCAAGAGATGGGCAAGTTTACGCACGAGGAGTTTACGAGCGGGATGAGACAACTCCAGTGCGATTCGATGGTAAAGTTGAAGAAGAAAATACCGGCGATGAGGCAGGAATTGGTAGACTCGTACGCTTTTAAAGCAGTGTACGAATACGCGTTCAGATTCTCAAAGGAGGAAAATCAAAAGGCGTTGAATTTGGACACGGCGTGCGCGATGTGGGAACTTTTGTTGAAAGATAAGTGGTCGTTGTTGGATAAATGGTGCGATTTCTTGAACCGAGAGCATAAGAAGGCGATTTCAGGGGACACCTGGAATCAAATTTTGGATTTTTCGAGGGCGTACAACTCTAGTTTGTTCGGGTACGATGCAGAAGGGAAGGACGCGGCGTGGCCTGTTTTAATCGACGAGTTTGTCGAGGAGCAGCTCGAGAAGTTAAAAGAAGGGATGAAATGAGAAAAGAAGAAGGAAGGAAAAGGTGCGAGTGATAGAGGAGGTGCAAGAAATAGCTGATACAGTACGTAGCATTATAATTAGGATACACACACGCGAATAAAATGTCATTAAAACGAAGATACACAAAAGATACAATACAAATAATTATACAGAAGGAGCTTTTCTTTTTCGCGTACTATGTGCAGTGTATGTTACAACTTTAAGTTTTTCTCTATTTTTATTCTACGTATATATAACATGACGTTACTTTCGACGTCTTAATTCGTCGTCCTTTCGATACGAAGCTGGCATTTTATCTCTTCTTTCCTTGATATCTGTTTCTGAAGCTGGTTCTGAGGACATTTCCCCTGGCTGGGTCGAGATGGAAATCGTATCGTCCTCGCTCGCTAAAATCGACTCGATGAGTTTATCTTGCCTCTTGTCTCTCCCCCCAATCGTCGCACTCGTCGTCGATTTAATCGTGTTCACGACGTCGTCCATCATCGTAGTCCCTTCTTCCTTACCGGACACAGCTTTCATAAACACGATCAACGACGTCATAATCACCGCGAACGTGTTCAAGCAAAACCAGTTGAAACCGACGACTGAAATTGTTGATAGAATCGGATAAAAATACAGCGCTTTCTGCAGAATGTTCATCCGCAAAGAGATTGTCGCTGACGCCGAATAAATCTCCGGCAACATCCCACTTTTCGTCTGACCTCTCGGGAGTAACTTTACCGCAACTCTCGTGAAATCTCTCCTTTCCCGTATCTTTGAAAACACTCTCACGTCAATCGTTTGCTTCTCTTCTACGAATCCCACCAGGTGAAACGGCCAATATGCCAGCGTTTTCATCCACCTCACTAACGGCGATTGATATCTCAAGAGAGTAGGTCGCATAGAATCTAGTATCGTTTCCCCACTCGTAGTTACCAATTCTGCTTTCACTTGAAACATCCCAACCTTTCGATTATATTCCGAATCCGGCACGTCCAACTGCACGTGCACGTCAAACGTGGAATGCGGAGAGACGATCCGTTCTTGAACTTTTCTGGAAAACCAAGGGAGGAAAGCCAACGTTTTCTTCACGATGTTTGTCGTCGTCATCGTCTGTTCTTTCGTTGAATTTTCTATTCCTTTACCACTACCTTCCCAATAGATCGGTTGCTCCACGAACGACGCCATCGCGGTCGGTGTTTTCTCCGCGAAATTGAAGAACAAATCCTCTCGCATTATCGCGGTGCCGGATGGCAAGACCAAATATCTCAACGCGAACGCAAAGAAGATGGAAATGAAGAGGAAGAAAGAGGAGAGAAAAAGAGCGAATATGCTCCCTAAAGCCGTTTTCTTGACCAGAGATGCCATTGTGTGTGAAGATGATGATTACAACACAAAAAAGGAAGAGGAGGGGACGATTTTCTAACGTTTTTCGTAGGCTAAACGCTCAACGCAACGAACAAGGAACAATCACAAGAGCTTTTAAAACAACAATACATTTTTAACTTCTATTAAAATAATAACGTGTACGTATACACACACAAACTCGCACATTACGCTGGCAACTTGCTCGCGGTGATCAACTCCAACTTGCGTTGCAAAAACGCCGATCCGCACAAGAACAAAGTGCACATCCCAAACATCGCCGATAACGGAAATAAAGCGACGTTGTACAAAATTACGCACACGAACAAGTTCAAAGGAATGCGGAAAAAGTTCATCACGGTCGAGCGAACGTCTTCGGGTACGTATTGCGCTCTCATTTTCATCATCGATGGCCAAAAAATACCAACCATAAACTCAAAGACGAGGAACCCACACAATTGCAACTTGCCTTCAAACGTGATTGGTCCTCCTTTATACCCACCCGAGCCTAACTCGAACGTTTTAATAAACACTGGAATAGATAACGAGCACGCGGAGAGTAAAAACACCGATTGCATGTATTTTTCAACTCTTAAATCCGATCTCGCCATTAATCTCGAAGACATGGACGAACCGATCATGCACGCAACCATCATGGTGGCAAAAATCATACCGTGAGGAATATCCTCGCCGTTAGGTGACAACGCCGGCGTCCACAAAAAGACGAACGAGTACATCGACGCTTCAAACAAAGATTGCATAGCACCCAAGTAGAAAATCTTCTTATCGGAGAAAATCGCTTTGTACGCGGTCGAAAAGGACTGCTGTAAGTTTGCGTTCTCGACGACGTCGCCGGTGTTTTCCGACCAAGTGAGAAAAATGACCGCGCCGCCGATGGCCAAAAAGCACGTCGCCGCATCGAACGGTGCCACCGGACCCAAACTCATATCGGTCACTAAATAGTTCGCCACTAACCCGGAAACGATAGAGACCAACCCGTTCCCTAAGAAGATGGCTTTCGAGAATGTTTTATCTAACCACTCCGCTTCGTATCCTCTTTTGAAGTGTTCCGCGACCAACCACGACTCAAACACCGTGAACAACAAACTCGTCGCAATGCCACCAAAAAACCTCCCGAGCATTAAAACGTAATAATCCGACCAGTGCTTGGTCACGCAACTCGCGATATACGTCGCCACGTACACCAAAGCCGCCGCTTTCCTCCCGTGCTTATCCGCCATAGAACCAACCACGGTGCCGAAGATCATTGAACTCCCAAACCCGGCGATGAAAAGTTTCCCGATATCCCCGGTCGTGTATCCGTAGTGCTGATATAACGCGTACACGTACGGACCTTGCAACCAATCTCCAGCCATCATCAAAGAATACACGAACAAATAGTTATTTCTGAAATTCAAGAAGGACGAAGGCATTTGCGTCTTTTCTTTTTGGGTGAACTTTTGGAACTCCATCAGAGCGCAAAAAACAGCCAGGACGCTAAACTGCGTCCAGTAATACGCTTCCATTTTCTAAGAATGAACGGTGTAATGAGGCAACTTTGGTTATTGATATTTTGAGATTGTTCTTCTTCTTCGGCAGTGAGAAAAGCACGACGAAAAGAGAGAAGAAGAAGAGAGCTTTAGTCGTAGCTGTCTTTTTTTCTGAGGATGGACGAATTTTGGGTTTTAGCAGAAGGACGAGCGAAGAGCAGAAATTTCTGCAGAAAAGGCAAACTCTCTGTTTGAAAATTCAAAACTGAGCTCCACATAAAATCAAATATCACCATCCTGGTGGACGAGATGGAAGACGACTTAGACGCCCTCATCGACGATGAGAACGAGATGGAGGAGACGTACATCGACGAAGACGAGGAAGACATGGCGTTTTTAGCGGAACAAGCCTTAGACGACGATGAAGAAAACGCAGGAGGTGCAACGCAAAATCCGCCCGGGACGCAAGATTTGGATTGGTTAGAGAACGAAGCAAATGGAGGTGCAACGCAAAATTCAAATAAACGGGGCCCTTCAGATTTCGAAAAGAACAACACTGAAAATGATGACGACGATGATGGTGACGATGCGGAAAAAGCAGCGGCAAAGAAAAAGCGTTCGATAAACCCGACGCCATCTTTAACCGAGGAAGAACTGGCGAAAGAATTGGCGGAGAAGAAACGAAAGCAGCAAGAGTTGGAAAGGAAAGAACGAGAGTTGGAGTTGGAACTTTTGAGATACAAATCCGTGGCGAGAAACGCTCCGCCTTTGTTGACTTCAGCCGAGGCCGTTTCGGCGGGATTTAGAGTCATCAGCGTGACTGATCCGAAAGATTCAACGCACAGAGTGTATTTGAAAGTCGAGGAGCGTCCGTTTGGGGAGTTGGATGGCGATTCGAACGATGAAAATGATGTTTTGTTGAGCGAAAACCAGCTGGCGCGAAAGAAAGGAAAGAGAGGTTACGACCACGCTCGGGCGACGATCAATCGCATTCACTTGTTAAATGAACCCATTAACGACATGTTGATGGAAATTGAAGAGAAGAAATCAGCCGCGTTGGCTGCAAGCTTGGAAGAGCAAGCGAACAGAGAGAACACGATGCCGACGGAGGAAGAGATGCGAAGCGCAGAGGAAGAAGAGACGATGAGCGTGGAAGACTTCGCTGAGATGCAAAGAAAGAAGAAGAAAATTATAGAGCTGAAAGCAAAGATTGCCAGTGCATCGTGGTTGACGAAATATGCGCCGAGAAAGTTTACGGATTTGATTTCCGACGAACGATCGAATAGAGAGTTGTTGAGATGGTTAAAAATGTGGGACAAAATCGTGTTCAACAAAAAGACGCCGGATCAAATGATGAATCATTCAATTATTAATCCGTCGGTTATGAAGGCAAGCAACGGCCAGAATAGAAATAACAATTACAACAACAACAGCAGCAAGTATCAACAAAAAACGGAAGAACTTTACGATGCGTCGGGAAGACCGATAAAGAAAATAGCTTTGGTTTCTGGCGGTCCTGGCTCTGGCAAAACTACGCTCGCGCACATCGCAGCGAAACACGCAGGGTACAGAGTCGTAGAAATCAACGCTGCGAGTACGCAGAAATCCACCAATGGTCTCGTGGAAGCCGTAAAACAAGCCGTAGAAATGCGCTCGGTGTTGGAATCGATGAAGGGAATCTCCGTTTCAACAAAGAGTGATAGCCAAAATGCAAGGCCAAACTGTTTAGTTATCGATGAAATTGATGCCATATTTGGCGGAAACGAAGGCAAAGGTGCCATGAGTGCTCTTCTGAAACTTGCAAACGGAACTTTAGGCGGCAAGAAGAACTCGAATGGTCCTCTGAATCGTCCGATTATCCTCATTTGCAACGACATGTATTCGGCAGCATTGCGACAGTTGAGAGACGCATCGAAGCTCGTCAGGCTGCGTCCGCCATTGGCGGCGAGAGTCACCGGTAGATTAAGAGAAATTAGTTCGAAGGAGAAAATTTCATCCGATCCAAGAGCGCTCAGTCAGTTGGCAGAGACGTGTGAATTAGATATTCGCGCGTGTTTGAATCATTTGCAATACAAGTCTCTCGCGAGAGGAAAATTTACCATGGCGGATGCTCCTATTTCCGGAGAAAGTAAAGACGTTGGGGCGAAAGCGTTAGAAATGATGCGCGATGTATACAGAGGTAGACATGCCTTCATGGAGAAGACGTATCCGGGACCGGCAAAGCATTTCAGCTGGATGTATGATAGACTTGAAACATTTGGAGATGACAATTTATTGTTGGAGTCTACTTTTGAAAATCTTCCCAGCGCGAAGCTTAATGATTCAACGATGGAAATGTTTGCTTTGGCGTCAAATGACATCTCTAACGCAGATGTTTTTAAAAGTTCAAAACTAGCAAACTCGACGGATTATTTCTACGGTCAAATCGCTTCCGTGCACCATCGCGCGAGCGGTTGTAGTACCATGGATTCCGTGGAGTTTCCAAAAATCAAAACCGCCGAGAGAGAATTGCAAAGGAAAAGAGAAATAACGAAGGAATGGATGGAGAAAGCGAAGATCGATTCGCGATCTATTTCAATGCGCAATTCTAGTTCAGTTGACGTGTTACCATACGTTCTGACGATAATAGCTCCCGACGTGGGCAGAGCTGCCGGGTATGATTTCATGTCGCAAAATGAGTCGGAGGTGTTGAAACGGGCAGTCGACGTGACGCGTTCAGCCGGTTTGACGTATGCGAAAACATCGTCAAAAGGTTCATTCGATAGAAGCACGTACAGTGCTGGTTTACAGCTGCAACCGGCGATTGACGAACTCGTAAAATACGGATGTGGAGTTCCTGGAATGGTGTCGAAACCAATCTCTGCTAATGGTGCTGCGATTCGCATGTCTCGCGAGGAATGGATCGCACAACGAAACGCATTGAACGACGAAAGAGACAAGTTAAGAAACGAAAAGCTCGTCGACCGACGCGAGCTCGGTCCTAACGCCCGAGAATTGGTCGCCCGAGAAGTAACCATGGACGAAATCCGCGAACGCGCGAGAAGCTACAATCCCGAAGGCGTATTCACACCAGAAAAAGGAGGCGAACGAGGCGTCGAAAAGAAGCAGTTTACGAATCAAAACGTCGTAAACCTGCCTCAGTCTGCCGCGTACGACGAGATGAAGAAAGCGAGCAACGCGAGACTCGAGCTTGGCTTTTCCGGCGGGAACAAACACAGAATAGCCGCGAGTACCAAACCAAAATCTTTGACGACAGTTGGCGTGACCAAGTACAAATACAACGAAGGCTTTACGAACGCCTTGCGAAGAACGGTGTACATGAAAGATTTATTCCCGGGAATGGTAGCCAGCAAAGATGTAGAGGAGGAAGAAGGGGAAAAGGAGGAGGACGAGAAAGAAGCAATCAATAATAAGAATAGAGGAGAAGAGGCGATGATGGTTTAATAGTTCAATCGAGTATTTCGTGCTTTTTTTTTTCTTCTTCTTCTTCACAGATTTGCAAAGAGGAGCTTCACTTAAGAGAGCAAGAGGCGGGTCTCACATCTCACAAATACACATAATAAAGACGACATGCTCGCACAATCTCGATTCTTCTGTGCGCCATCGACGTCTTCTTCCTCTTCCTCTCATCGCACTCAACACACTTTATCGAGCAGAGGAGGAAGACGTTCTGGCCTTCGAGATGAACAAAAACGTCACCCGAAAGTCCATCAAAGAAAAAAGAAATGTACCCACGCGGCGTTGGCAAACGCAGACATTGAACGCGCTCGAGGAGGTGATTTTCGCGAAGCTGCAGAGTGCTTCGTTGACGCGTTCTTCGTCGACGGTAAATCGAATCCAGACGACCGAGAAATCGGCTCTTTAGAACGCGCCCAGGCGTCTGATTTATCCAAAAGATACTCAAATGCGAAGAAAGGGGCGATGTTCATCGTGCGAGACGACGAGACGTGCGATTTGATGGCGTGCGCTGGGGTAGAGTATCGACGATATTTGGGCGATTACGACTACGAAAACGTTCCGGAAGACGTTGATAGATTCGCGCTCGGGTCTTCGATAACGGTACCGATTATTGCAAACCTGGCCACCTCTCGAAAGGCTCGAGGGAAAGGCTACGCCAAGGCGTTGGTGAGAGAGTGTGAAAAGGAGGCGAAGAATAACGGTTTCGAAGAGTGCGCTTTAATTGTAGAAAGCACGAATAGTAAAGCTCGTTCGTTGTATAAAAAAATGGGCTATAGAGTTGCGAAAACGCTGAAAGATCAAAATGCGTTGAAGATGCAGAGCGACGGAAAAGCGAGAGTCGTGAAGGTGACCACGTTGCTAATGAGAAAGAGTTTACTCAATCAAAGACAGAGCATCGATTTGGAGAGTCTCGTTGTTCCAATCGGTGCAGTGGTAGCTTTATACGCGCTCAGTGCTAACGACGACCTTCGAGACGCCATCTTTGGCTTTCTCGGCACTTCGTAAAATAGTGTCATGAGAGGAACAACATCGCGACGACGAACTTGAGATAATAAGAAAGTGTGCGTACACTGTGGTGATTTTCATCTGTTTCAATATTTATAATTACGTTGTTAATATATTAATCTTTCCGGAGGCAATAATTCCCCGGAGTAGCTGCCTCTAAAGAGCTAAATTTATCCTTTACTTTAGTTTACTGTACGTACGTTAATCGTCGTCTATTTTCTTTTTATTTGTTTATTTTCTTTCGTGCTGCGGCTTATAGCGTATTTTACTCGTTCATCGCCATCATCACACCTCAATTTTCTTCTTTGCTCTTTCTCTCTTAAAGTCCTCCAACGTTTTGAACTTGGTTTCCATGATCTCTTTCAAGTCGTCTCTCATGGTTGGTTTCTCTGGGCCTTTGTAGTAAAAATGGAAAGCCCAAAACTTTTCCAAGCCGTAGAGCGATCCACTTTCGTAATCTCTTAACGCATACTCTTCAAAATCACGATATATCGCAGTTCGAAAACGTGCTTCTAAACCGTACGAATAGAATCTGAACAAGCATTGCAACCCGTAGTGGTGGTTTGCTCGGGCGTCTTCCTCTGCGAGGCGGCAGAACTCTTTGTACATCTTCACGTTGAAAGTTTGCCTCAAAAAGTAACTCCAAAATCGAAACAAAGTGTTCATTTCTTCTGATTGACCACAACCAACTCGCTTACGTTCCTCGATGCAACGCTCGTGGAAAGCTTTATACTTTTGCTGCTTAAAGCCATTCTCTTCTAACAAAGCGTGCGACACATGAGAAGGCGAGTCTGCTGATCTTCTTTGCTGCGCAGCTTGATGCATTTGAGAGCCAATTTTTGGAGAAAACGAACCCATCAACCAGCCAATGTCTTCGCGTTGCGACTGTCCATCTTTAGGAAGCGATGAAGGGAAAAAGTTCGCCGTATCTTTCTTCCACGAGCCAGTGACAGAATTTTTCACCGGTGTCGACATTGCCGGCGTCGCGCCTGACCCAGTAATCGGTCTCGCTGCAGAACTCCCCGCGGTACTTCCCGGCCCGTGACGGGCTCCCTTCTGAGTGACAATCATAAGTCGGCCAACATCAGCGTCGTTCATATCATCCTCTTCGTATTCGTCGTCGGTATTTTCGTCGTCGGACTCGTTGTTATTGTTATCGCCAAAGTCTTCGTCCATCTCGAAATCGTCCGCCTTTGTCGGTGCTGAAGTCGCAGATTCTACTGCTGCCGCGTTGCTATCTGCTGATTGCGGCACGCTCGCTGATCCATCGGCAGATAACAACCAGTTTCGCCATTGATTGCCACCGACTCGAATCGCATCCTTAGCCTCGTTAAATTCAATCACCGTCGACCCTTGCAACGCTTCCGATAACGCAGTCGGATCAGGAGTAAGCATGCGCACTCTGTTGAAGGCGCCAATCACAGAGAGAGCAATCCAACCTTCCGTCGGGTCCATTTTTTGTCTAAGGAATAAGTCGCGGCATAAGTTATCGACCGAGAAGTAGTATTCAACTTGTCGCTTCAACGCCGCCAAAACCTGAGCTCTAGTCGCTACCGGGGCTGCCATATTCTGTGGATAATATCCATAACTTTGCGGCGGCATACCCCTTCCCCGCAAGGGATACCCTTGGGGCATGTAGCCAACGTTGTATGGCTGTTGGTTAAATCCTCTTCCACCGTTGTTAATACTTCCTCGCCCTCTGCCGCCTCTTCCTCTACCAGAGTTATCGTTGTCGCCGCCTCCTCTGCCTCCTCCTCCTCTTCCTCTACCCCCGCTACCGTATGCATATTCGCCGCTGTGATCTGACCCGATGGATCCTACAGAACCGTTTCGACTGTGTCTACCACCACCTCCAGTTCGTCCTCGTCCTCGGGCTTTAATGTTCGTATCCACACCGCCGCCTCTGCCTGGGCCGGTTCTTCCGCCCGGGCCGGTTCTTCCGCCCGCGGGCGCATTCGCCGGTCGATTGTTGTTATTGGTGTTGTTGTTGCTGTTCGCATTCGGATTGGTATTATTGTTATTGTTATTGCTGTTGTTATTGCTGTTGCTTTGGTTGTTTTTGTTTTTGTTTTTGTTTTTGTTTGCTTCGCTATTTTCGCTGTTGCTGTTATTATTTGCATCTTTCGGCATCGCATTCGCGCCGTCCTCGGTTGATTTCTGATTCTTTTTCGAATTCGAGTTTGAAGCGCCTTTCGTTCCGTTCTCCGCCGCTGCTGCTCTCAATAACTCGCTCTCTGCGCCAGTAGGCACCGCGGTTTCATCTCCTAATGACGGCCACACCACAGTTTCCGCGACCGCTGCAGTCGGACTCGACCCGGGCGTCCCTCCCCCGAGTTTCGCTCCTCCCCACGCCGGTTTTGAAGGGGCTTCCGCCGGCACTAAGTTCACCGGTTTCTCCTTCTTATCTCCGCCTTCTTTCTTGTTCTCGGAGGAGTCTTTATTATTAGCGCTATTGCTATCGTTGTTATTTTTATTCTTCTTCTTTTTGCCCGAAGATTTATTGTTATTGTTATTGTTTGAACCCCCCGAGGAAGCTTTGTTGGAATTGTTGTTGTTGGAATTGTTGTTGTTGTTGTTGTCTTGTTGCGAGGACGTTGTTTCAATCGTATCATTTAACGTATCCTCAACTTTCTTCTTCCCGCCGCCGAACAAGGACGCGAACGATGTCACGGCCGCAGCCGCCATGCTCCCAACAGTCGTCGCGGTCGATTGGCCTTCGTTCGAACCCGATTCTTTTTGCTTCTCTTCCTCTGGTTTCCTTTCCGCTGCGCTCAGCGAGACAGCTTGTCCTCCGACGATGTTGTTATCATCTTTCTCTTTTTTCGTCCCTTGTTGCTCTTGGTTGTGTTTTGTTTGATGAGCGGAATTTTGAGCAGCTTGTCCCGAATTCTTTTTCTCGTCTCCTGCACTTGCCGGCGAGCCGGAGGACTGCTTGAGGACGTTAGCCCACGGGGCGGACATTTTTCTATATCAATCGAACACTTTGTCGCGAGAATCTACTCTTTCTCGATGCAATTATCCCTCGCTTCGAGGCGCTTTCCTCGTTTGGATTTACGTTTTCTGTTACGCGAATTTGCAAAAACACCGGGAACAAAATTTTGTCTGTGTTGCAATTTGCGCTTGCTCTCTCTCTTCGCGAAAGGAGAAAAAAAAAAATGAAACGCTCTTTTCTGCCTAAACGGGCGTCTCGCGAACCGTCTTCCTAAGATAACTTTACTCAAACGCGTTCGAAAGTATTCAACGTCTGCGTTTTAGAGAGAGGTACTCGGGATATTTCTACGCGCTCAACACAAAGCACCCCGATAAAAGTAAAGAAATGTACTTGTTCAAGGAAAAAAAAGGAGGAAGAGAAAAAAGTTGCTTCGAGCTTTTTGTGTTTTTTTCTTCTTTTCCTTTTGGATTTTATGATTTGGTGTGGATGTGCAAAGAAGAACAATACGAGTAAAACAAACAAAACTATTCAAACTATTCAATATTTCTTTTTACTCTTTCTCTTCCTCCTCGATCGCTTCGCTCTTTTTCGTCTTTTTCATCTTCGTCGCGTCTGCTGCTGCTACTGCGTCGTTCTCCTTGGACGGAACGACTCTTTTTACGCGCTTGACGACTTTTCGAGCCTTGGGAGAACCGCCCTCGTCGGTTGGCGCTTCGACTTTTCGAGAGCCCAACTTTTCGGCTAAGCGTTTAGATTCTGCATCGGAAAGGGATGACGCATTCTTTGTCACTGATGATGCGACTCTTCGAGGGGACTTTGCAGACACTCGGCGAGTACCTGGAGCGACTGGTTGTATCACTCGAGAGGAGGAGGAGGAAGAGGAGGGGGAGGAGGAAGAAGTAGACGGTTTCTTGATACGACCACTCGTCGTCGCACGAAGCGCGCCTGTTGGATCACTTTTCTTCCGTTCCGGAGCCGAAGACGCCAAAGAACGCGAGAAAGATGGAGGAGAAGAAGAAGAAGGAGAAGAAGAAGAAGAAGAAGAAGGTTTCTCGAAATCCATACCATACGGGCTGAACGTAGTTGACGACGGCTTTGTGTCAGGGGTGTTGAGTTCCGACATGAAAACGTCCGCTCCCAAATCTCTCAGAGACGCTTGTTCTCGCGCTCCAGCAGTCAACTGCTTCATGGTTAAACCAGCGTGCTCGTAGAGAAGATTCGCTATGTACTCGCGTCTGTCTCTTTCTGGTGCCGCCTGCCAAGTGAACCACGGTATTTGAATGACCGTCCATCCTTGCTTTGTCAAGATAGCCTCTCTCAAGTTATCGCCACCGATCCGAACAGTTGGACGGTTTATCGAGTAATGGGTCGGCCCATCGGCTTCGATACAAATTTTACGACCTTTCAACGCAATATCTAACGAATACAAGCCACCTTCGGTGAGGAATTCGAGCTCGTGAGGGACACCCATTTCCGACAGTGTCGAAGAGACTTCTTGATGAAACCCAGAAATCGTCACGCACGTTCTCGTGACTTCCATCCAACTCTTCTTCGCCTCGCTTTCCAACTCCGGGTATATTAATTTCCCGAACGGGGAAAGGATCTCGTACGCAAAATGAGCCTGATAAATTTGATTTAAGGACATTTCCCCCTTGCTCCCTCCTCCCGTCACGAAACGATAAGGATGATCCTTATCGGAATATTTGTTAAACTGTTCAATGTCAATCGTCGCTATCTTTTTACGAAACACATCAAAGATATCTTTTTCCTCGATAAATCCCATATTTGCAACTGCCCAAATACAAGTCGTTAACGATTGGGTGGTGGCTTGATCCATCTGCCGTATCATCGCTTGCATGAGTGCATACACCACGTCTTGCGGAATATTTAAACCTAAAATCGACCACGACCATAACATTTGCGAGATCCCCTGGACTGTAAATTGGTCATTTTCGGCTTCCATTTTTGCTCTTTTACTCATTATTTCCACGAAATCATCGTTTGGTAAATACGTTAAGAGCGCCAAGCTTCGCATGTAATTGACAATTGGTTGCGTGCAATTTTTATTCTTCTGGTGTGGATCGTACGTCACTTTAAGCCATTCGGTCATTTCGCTCAACACGTGTTCGAAGTACCTTCCTTTGTCGTTCGGATAGGCACCAATTTCCGCCATTCCGTAGAATGTATTCACGAATACCATGATCGTAAGCGTATCCTCTGTGTATTCATTTTTGAATTTCGTGGACTCGGATGTATCGTCTGCGTTCCACTTTTCTTTTACCATAGTACATCGCGTTTGTAGTCCCGCGAGATAATCCACAAATTTCTGACTCGGTCGAAAATTTCTAAACTTTGTGTACGCCCAGAATGCGTTGCAATTTTCCACCGTCGAGCGGTTATGTAAATCATCGTCCCATCTGCTAGTCATTCGTCGTAAAAACTCGTGGTCTGGTTCGTATTCCAAGCAAGCGTAGGCCCAAAGAGTATTTGAAATGCCTTGAATAAACATCGTCTCAATTTTTGGTTCGATCATATCTTCGATTCGCTTGAGTAAACCGTGCGGTAGTGTGTAAACTTCACCGAGGCCTTGCTCTCTTAACGTTGCGAGAGCCCAGAGTATATTCGTGAGCGACTGAACCGACCACACTCTTGGATCGTTGAATAGGTTCTCTGTCATGCTGTGAAGGAACATGCTCGCAAGATCTTTTCCCATGTCAAATCTGAGTTGCGCACACGCCCACAAAATATTGGAAGTTTCTTGCGTCTTAAAGTTTCCAGCACCAAAACCATACGCTGAAGTCGTGCGAGGTTGCCCTAAATGCATCGCTATACCTTTTCTAAACGCTGCTTCAGTTTCCGGCCGAAGCTTATAACCAAGTGTGCCGTACGACCACAGACAGTTGGCGACACCTTGGGGAACGTAGCCTTCCATGACGTTCAAGTTCAATCTTTCGATGGCATCCAAAAACTCAGCTCTGATACTCTGCGGAACTTGCTCCGGAGGAATACCCGAAAACAAGTCTTCCACGTTATGATCATCGCGTTCAAAATAAAGCACCTTTTCATCGTCGACAGCATCTTCGTATTTACCCGAAGGGCTCATGATCGTGAATGCCCAAAGCACGTTCGAAACGTTTTGTGCGGCAAATTTCGCGTAATTGTTCTCTTTTGCGCAGTTTATGTACTGTCGCAACAAAAGTGTGGTAAATTCGTTTGCCTGCAACCGAGTTTGCACGCCGCAGTGCGCTAGCCCCCAAAGTAGATTCGAGTATTCGCGGCTCGAAGGCGTTCCGTACTCGAGTGCAAGTTCTCTCAAGTCGTTTGGATCGTTCGATCTCGGTAGCAACTCTTCAATACGCCGAATCAACTTTTGAAAGTGTTTGTTCGCCAAAATGTTCTGGCACGTGCGGATGAGGGTTTCGTTCGTTGCAAACTCGTCCTCGCCTTCGTCGCCACCTTTCTCCACTAAACTTCTCGAGTTTGGATTTACTTCTGTTAACGAAATCGGTTTTTTGTCGCTAGATTTTCGAAGATATTTGCTATCGCGAACAAAAGTCCCACATTTGTGAGCAGCCGTCGCGCAGTTCACCACGCTAAATTTGTGAACGTTACCGTTGATGAAATTCAGCAACGCTTTCACGTTTGGTTTCAGTTTTAGCTTTTCGTTTTTATCTATTATAGATTTTCTCGTTTCTTTTTTGTTATTCAGTCTGCCAGTTTTTCTTCTTTTCTCCTTTATTTCGTCACGAGTGTCCGCGATTTTTTTATTCGGCGGTGGTTGACTCGAGCTTTTCTGCCGAGTGGACGACGACGACGACGATGATGGCGAAATTTTCCGCGGCAATCGCTCGTTCGAAATATCCCCGTACGCCCCGCTCGATTCTACTCGTCGCTGCACGTACCTTCTCGCGCTGACCTCCTTCTTTTCCTCTGCGTACGGTTTTCTTCTTCCTCCTCGTGGACTTTCGTCGTTGCTATTTTCACTCGTTTTTCTCTTCTTCTCATCTCCTTCTTCTGTACTACCACCACCGGAAGAGGAGGAATCGCGTATCGCGCGCGTCCTAAACGTTCCCAGGAGATGGCAACGCGTTGCTCTCAAATCCAACGATGCGTTCCTTCCTTTTCTCCCGTCGTCGACAAAGTCTTCCGCGCCTAAAACAAACCGGAAACGACGCAGACGATGATGATGATGACTCACGCACACTCCCCCAATCTGGGTACGTCGTGCAGGTTGGAAACGAAACGATTCAGACGACGACGACGACGAAGCGTGCGAAGAGGACATCGCCCTCGTCGTGTTCTGCCGTCTTTCCGTTCGCGTGAGTCCTATGTTGGTAGTACTCGATGATGATCTCGTTAGTGTTCTCGAAGACGAAGACGAAGACACCCCGGCGAGCACACAAGCGTTCTTCGCGTGAGAAGGCCGAGAGAAGCCCATTCCTATCAACGGCGAGGACGCATTTTGATGTTGAGACGACGACGACGACGACGACGACGTCGTCGTTGCCGCCGCCGACGTACCGCGCAGCAGCAGCGCCGAATGAAACATCTCTCTGTCCGAGAAAAGAAGAGCAGAGAGAGAGAAAAGAGACGCTCACCAAACGCGCTCGTCTCTTTCTCTTGATGATTTTTTTTATGCCGTTAATTTCAAGCGAGAAACTCAAGCAAAGAAGAGAAGTGATACTATGTGCGCGTATGTACTTCATCAGAAGCGAAAACGTGAAGTCAATTCAATCAATACGTTTTGATGTTTTGGACAATTTTCATTTATAACAAAGCTTTATATATCTTTCGAAACTCTCTCTCTCTTTCTCTCTCTTCCCATCTCTTTCTCTTTTACTCTCCTCTCGCGGAGCGCGTTCTTATCTCTTCCGTCAAAAACGCGCTCTTTCTGTTAATCTCCACGCATATACGCGCGCGCTTCTTCTCCTCCCTCTCTCTCCCTCTCTCACTTTTAGCTATTCTATTTGTTGTTTTTGATGACAATGCAATGATGTTTTTCGCGCAGCAACACTTTTATTATTCTCTTCTTCTTCTTAATAACTTTCGTCTCTGTCCAAACGACCGAGATAGTATTGCAACGTGTTCACCACCAACTGCTCCATATTGTCGTTCAACGCCTTTCCGTGGTACGTGCACAACATGGTATCCACAGCCGCGGCACCAATCGTGTCGATTTCCGCTTGGACGACGTTCAAATTCAAATCCTTCAACACGCGAACAATCTCAGACAACAACCCCGGTCTGTCCGTAGTTTCAATCAACAACTTGGACTTGGTCCCGTTGGAGACGGAGGTCACCGTGATTCTCGTCGGCACAATTTGTCTCTTCTTCTTCGTCGGAGTCACGTATTCGGTTTCCGCATCGTCTGCCACTTCGTACGGCTTTGAGTTTCTCGCTGTTTGCTGCACAAACTCTTGCGCTTCCGGGTGATAATAGCACATAGTCGTCAACACCGTTTGTCTCAAATCCTCCAATCTCGCCGACGCCGTAATCTTCTCCGAACTTTGGTGGTCCGTCACGTAGAAGCGGTTTTGGTTGCTTTCCGTAATTTCCGCTCGGGAAATATCCAAACCCAAATTTCTAATCGCTTCGCAGGTATCCGCGAGCTCCCCGAGTTTGTCTCCAAACTCAATCTCGAGGATAGTCGCCAACGGGTCCGACAAGTTATCGATGATAACTTTCGGGACGACTTTCTTCGCTTCGTCCGTCGCCGAAGCGCGCGTGACGACAACGCTCGCTCTGCGGGTCGTTTTCGACGTCGATGTCGTTCTGTTTGTTATTATTGTTTTTGCAGATTAATTTAAAAGAGAGCGATCGATGATGTCAGTATTATGAGCTGTTGGTATTTTTTTTTCTCCTTCTTCAGCTGTTAGGGCCCTCTTTTTTTCGTCTTATCTCAAAGAAAGAGGCACCTCTTTCTCTCCCTCGAGCGTTCGACACGTCGAAAAAATCGAACATTTTCAGGCGAGAAAGAGAACAAATTTTTTTTTTTCGACGAGGAAACGACACGCGAGACACGACCTTCTACTCTCTCTCTTTACTCTCTCCTCTTTGAAGATCGCACTCTCACAAAATCGATCATCGACTCGATGATCGGGCGGGTGACCACCCAATGCGAAGATCTTTCGCGTTGTTCGAGCGAGGACGACGATCATCATCATCGTCGAGATCGACAACGACGAGAGAGAGTAAGAGAGAGAGGAAAAGAGGAAAGAAAAAAAAACATTCGGAAGCGACGCGAGAGACGAAGGGGTCCAAAAACTCGTGAGTCAGACACATTTTCTTCTCTTTCATGAAATTTTTCGAAGCGCTTAAACGAAAACGTACCTCGCGCATAACCCAACAACCGGGGCGCGCGCGCGTGCGGTAGCAGCGTGCATGGTGTGTGTGTGTGTAGATGTGAAAATAGAACCCGTGAAGGTTGCGTGTGTCGTCGAGTGTGTCTTTATAATAAAAAGCGTCTCTTTGGAAATTTTCTGGCGATAACGCAAGAGTGTTGGAAAAAATCTCATCTCGTAATCTCGAACGGGAGAGAAAAGAAAGAGAGATGGATGGTCTTGTGCCAAGTCTCTCTTATTACAACAAATTTCTAACGAGTACTAAAAAAATACAAACTCTCTCTTCGTGTTTGACGGAAAACTAATACTCTTCATCATCATCATCATCGTCGTCGTCGTCCCAGGCAGATGAAGTGTTCGTTTTTCCACCACCACTACTCCTACTACTCCTACTACTATCACTACTGTTGTTACTGCTATTATTATTAGTATCCTCGTCCTCGTCCTCGTTCATGCTCACCGCGAACGAGGACAAGTTCTCCACGTCGTCGGCTTCGGACATTATTTCGTCGTCTTCTTGAGATAAACGCATGTATTCCACTCGTGCAAATCGATCCCACTCGGTTAAGTGTTTCTCTTCTCGCTCTTGACGAATAGTAAACGGATCTCGGGTTTCGAATAAGATGAATTTGTTCAGATTGAACAAGACGTTGAACGTGTTCCCACTCATGGGCAACGAGCGCACCATGTCCTCTAAAGTGATGAAACCTTCAATCTTTGGTTTTATCATATCCGTCAATTGGCACACGATATCCTCGAAGAACACTGGTTCTTGAGCCAAGCACTCCATTCGTTGCAATTGCTCCTCGTAAAAATACGCTAAATCACCGCTAGATAAGAACCCGTCGTTATCGATGTCCACGCACTTGAACCAATATTTAATGGACAAGTCTTGAGATTTGTACTCTTCGGATAGGACGAACCAAACGAAATCTTCGTATCCCATTTTACCAGGAACGCCGGAAGTGAATGGCTTCACGCTTTCCGATAAAACGCGATCGACGATTTTATACGTCAAAGCGTGGTTCCCGTATCGCAACAAATCGTCTCGGTCGATTAAGAAATCGTGGTCGGTATCGAGCTCCCAGAATTTGCAATAAATCACGTAAAAGTGCTCGTAGCTGAAAAATCTCAAGACTTTGTTGATATCCTCTTCGACTTCGCACTGTTTAAACGCGCTGATCAAATCGGATTTCTTCAACTCTCTCAACGTCATTCGACCGTTCCAATCTTTATTTACCGTGTAAAAGATTCTATATATGACGGTTTCTAAATATCGATCTTGAAACTCCGCCGTGTGCTTCAAAAACTCTAATCCCGGATGAGTATCGAGCAACGCTCGAATAACTGATCTGAAATCGTTTTGCGAGACGAAATCGCCTTTTTGCTTCGGATCTTTCAAGACGTTGTAAATCATTTCCGTCTCGTCGTTATATCTCGACAATGTTTTCTTCCAAAAGCGCAAGAAGTCATCTCTTTTGATTTGAGTCACGTCTTCCGAATCCTCTTCTCCAAAGTCATCTTCAAAATCCTTCATTTCCGTCGTATTCGCTGATTTTGTAGACGATACCGACGATGTCGGACCATCCTCTACTTTACTACTGCACATATCCGTCGCGCGTTTCATAATCAACGGGCCAAAATAACTCGGAATGCCGATGAATTCTCTCACCAAACTCGAAAACGCTTCTTTGCTCAAAACGCCCGGCGTTTCGTTATGCAAGACGTCGTTGAACTTTTGCGTAAATTTTTCCATAATCTTTGCCGATTTGATCTCTGGAATCCACTTCTTGTTCGGGAAGAAGAACTGAGGAATCAAATAGTTCGGCGAAGGCGAAATCGCGGACGATAATGACGACGAGGATGCAGACGAATGAGAACTCAACGCGCCGTTTCTTTGTCCACCTCGGCTTGGACTCAAACCTTGTTGCTGTTTTGCAAACGGCGTCTTATTCTCCAAAATCAACGGTGAGGACTTTTGATGTTGCTGTTGCTTCTCCACTACGTTCTCCTTCTCTGCCTCCAAAGCTAACTGTTGCACGGAACTCGTGATTGTTCTCACGCTAAAATCTTCGCTATCGTCGCTCTCCGGGATATCAAGAATCGGCAGCTCCGAGTCGTTCCTCTTCTCCTCGTCGCGCGAAGAAAACGACGACGTCGATAAACCCTCACCAAACTTCAACTGCTTCTTTTTACTCTCTCTCGTCGGCGACAACATCGACCCGGGCGATTTAATCGGCGACTTTGGCGGCGACGCTGCCGTAACGCTCGACTTGGTATAAAAACTACTCCTCGTCGGCGACTTCGGCGGCGCGAGGTTGGTATTGTTTTTGTTTCGAACCGGCGAACCAAACGGAATCGACGACGACGACGACGTCGCATTCGCCGCTTCTTCTTCCTCGCGAAGAAACGCGTTCGATATCTGCATCACAGAAAAAAACAGAGAAGAAGAAGAGAAGAAATGTGAGACGTTGTTGAAATATTGAGAGCGTTTTTGAAAAATATCAGGCGAAGAAAACGAGAAGAGTCGTCTCGATCCGATGATTTTTAAAAGCGACTCGGCAAAGAAGAGAGAAGCGTAAACGTACCGCGATCCGATTGTTCGCCTCGTGGACCCAGTGTAAGAAATATTCTTCCATCTTTAACTTTGAGTTCGGGCGCAACGGCGTTTGAAGCATCATTTCGACATCCGTTTCTGTTTTAATAATAAGAGAGAAAAGTCAGCGGTGGGGAAAAGTCAAATGTGTCGAAGTTTTTAAAATCAGCGAGATTTAGTACTACTAATGCGCTCAAACTCAGAAGAGTTATAGAGAGAAGAAAAAGAGACGCGTACCTTTCAAAAGACTGGCGGCGGACGAAACCGTCGTCGTCGTCGTCCCGCTCGTGGTTCTCTTTCTGCTCTCTTTGTCCATCCTCGTCGTCGTCGTCACGGACATCTTTTTTTTTTGCTCTAGATTTCAAACAGCCGTCGTCTCTCTTCTTCGTCTTCTCTCACTCACTGGATGCCACCACCACACGTTTATAATAATAAAAGTTTTCGCCTAGCCTCCTCGTGCGCGTTGTATATTATCCGTTTAATACTAACACGCGCCTTGCGCTCGACAGTAGTAGGAGTAATGCTCTCTCTATTTCCAAGCGCCACGCGGAGGAGTGGTGGTTCAACTTTGGAGGAGAAGTTGGCGGGCTTTTTTCCTCGAGAAAGAAATTTTTTTCTCAAACCTTAAACCCTAAGCGCAGACATGGCGAAGAAAATATCGCAAAAACCAAAAACGCAACTGTAATTTCCAAACACACACACACACAGAAACGCGCTTAAACGCTTTTCATACAACACGCGCGAAGAGAAATACGCGCATTTCTCGCTCGAAAAGGACGGAAGAATACTTTCTGTCTTTGTTTTTCTTTGGTGTATTACTCATACTCGATACAAACTTTGCTTCTTTAGCGCGCGCGTTTAGCGCACTTTTCGGAATCGAAAGAATTTACGGACCGTGCCCTCACAGCACGCTTTTACAGAAGTGACTGTACATTTGTTATACCACTAAAAGGAGAAGAAGAATGATAATAACGAACATTTCCAACGCGATTTTGCGAAACACGCAAAACTTGGCCAAAGTGTCCATTTTTGGCGGGTTTGCGTACGGGTTTATCCAAACCATGAAGAGTGGAGAGAGCGCGCTCGTGCCCACCTCGAGATGGGTGTCCAGTCACGTTTTATCGTCCAGTCAGCACAAAGGAGGGAAGGAGGAACGAAATAGTGCGGGAGAAGAAAAAGCCGAGGAGGCGACGGTATTACGACGCCACCACCACCAAAACGATGGACCGAGCAGCAGCGTTCGCGGAGAAGGAGTGGAATCTTCGGATATCGAGCGGCGGAGAGTGAACGCGTCCGTGGCGTGGAGCAGCATGAGATGAGATACAAAACTATCTCTTCTTGCGTGTGTAATTAACGCATGTAACAATAAAAAAAAAGGAAAGAGAGAGAAAGGCATGATGAATATGTGATGAATATGCGATGAATATGATGCTGTTTTCTGCGGAGCTTACTTTCTAGATTTGTACATTATACTACCTAATATACTACTACTCACTACTACTGCTAGTAAATACCTTTTCTTCTTCTTCTTCTTAATTGTTTTTCTTCCATATCTTCATCCCGTTTGATATGCCGTAAACTTTCGCCAACGAAACGACGAACAAGATTCCACCTAAGACAATCCATAAAAGCCACCATAAATCATCCGCGGCGATTGCGGCAACAGACACGACTAACTGCACGAGTTGCATCGGGAAACCAAAATTTAAGAAATCTTTAAACACGTATCCTCCAGGGCCGTAGACCATCAAGTTCGTCTGGTACCCAAACGGCGACATGAACGACGCCGAGGCGCCGAGCATGAGAAGGTAGGACATTTTGAGTAACGATATGTTGGCTTCTGCAGCTGCTTCGGCGGCAATGGGAAACATTAAAGCCGCGGCGGCGTTATTCGTGACGACGTTGGATATCAAAAACGTCGCCAGGTAGACGCCAACGAATAAGCCAATCTCTCCAGTATTTGTCGCCGTTCCCAACTTCACGAGCTGTTCGGCCATAAAACTTGCCACGCCGGAATTTTGCAGCGCTTTAGATAAACCAAACGCGGCGGCGATGGTGATAATGACGTCCCATTTGATGGCATCTCGCGCTTCTTGTTGAGACAGCGCGCCCGAGGCAATCATGACACCAGAAGCGAAAATTGCGGCGACTAGTAAACTCATCACGCCAAATGTATATAAAGCAATCATCGCCACTGCGCAGGTTATGGCCGGTACTAACAGGGAGAGCCGCGGAGGTGCTGAATCCTCTAAGATGGAAACCAAAGCAAATCCTTCTCGAACTAAATCTGGGCCTGCGTCTAATAGTAACACATCTCCAGCGTGCAACACAACCTCACCCATTTTGGCATGGACTCTTTGGCCTTCACGATGAACTGCTAAAACAACTGCGTTGTAACGCGTACGAAACTTCATATCTCTGATACTTTTCCCAACTAAAGGCCCGTTTTTAGCGACGACGGCTTGAACAAGTCTTCGGTCCTGATTTGAAGACGATAGTTTGGATGCTTGGTCAGAGCCGAGCGTCGTCAAGCCTGGGATTTTTCGAAGGGAAGAAACTGCGACCGCCGATCCCGCGTACCAAAGGATGTCACCGGGCTGTAATTGCTCCGTAACATCGATGGTCAACTCTTCTTGTAACACATTGCTAGCATCGTACACGCCGCGCTCGATAGAGACGAGGAAAAGTTTCGGCAATGTTCTCAATCCGGCTTCAATCGCGCTCTTTCCAATGAATTGCCTCGCTGTGTCTTCAATTTGTACGCCGATCAAAAACTCTTTGGCGTCCTCGCCCAACTGCGCGACATCTTCCCAGGGAATATCAAAATCAACTTTACATCTATCTAAGCCGGTTAAATCCTCGACGTTCATCTCCATGTTGGCAACCGCGGTGAGTTCGTTCCTCAACGCTTCGTTGTATTCGGCGTCCTCGTTTTCCTCATTTCCGCGTTCGACATCTAAAACCGCCGTCGTTGTCGTCGGTAAGTCGTTCGAGCTCCGGTTTCGTCCCGAAGAGTTGAGTAAGTTATCGTGGCTACTTCTTCGACTATTTGAGCCGCTTCCTCGCCCTCCTTCTTGCTTTGCCTTCAAAGCTGCGTTCCTGGCTATTTGTTGCAACGTCACCAAAGGCGAATCTGGTCTGACCTGCACGACTAAACCGTCGTTTGCTTCTAATCGAACGTCTCGTAACTTTCCACTCGTTGCGCGTCCGTTCCTTTGAACAGCAACGATGGCACCACCGTATGTCGCGCGAAAGTCGACGTCTTTTACAAACTTATCCACCAACGTCGATCCATTTTTCACCTTGCATCTCATAACCATTTGGCCTCGTTCCTTTTGCGCTTGGGCGCCAGTGGGCGCCAGCATCGCTTGCACCACAGCTCGAATCTCTTCTCTCTTCGTATCAGGATCCAGCGCTACTATTCTCCATATAGAGACAGAGCGTCCCCCAACCGCGCTTGCTTCGCTGTGTAAACATTGCACTTTGAGACGATTGAGACTCTTGGAGATGTCGTGTAATAAACCAGGTCTATCGGCTGCGCTGATTCCAAGTACCATTCGCGTGTGATCGTCTTCGGATGCGTCCGGGTCTTTCTCCACGGAAACTAAAGCTGGGCCAAGTGCTACGTTCATCTCCGCAGCTGAAACGGAAGCTTCAGCGCCTCCTATGGTATCGGACGTATCGCGACCATCTCTGTATAGATGCGCGGCTTTGTCTCTCCCGTCAATAGCTTGGGACCGCGCCAATGCCTGTAAATCGAGAATTTCTCTCATCGCTTCCGAGGAAGCAGTCTTCGATATGGACACCACATTTTCGTCAGCAGTCAAAACTTCCGATGGCGATGAATCGTCGTGGTCGTCGTCTTCGTGCGTCATCGCAGTCAAACCGTGGTCGCTACATATGCTCCCGAGAGATTCAATCAATCCGGTAAAGTATAAAATGTCGCCTTGATTAATGATGAATTCGGGCCCAACCGCTCGAATCAAACTTCCACTTCGTCTCACCGAAACGAGGTATAAACCTGGCAAACCTCTCATTCCACTCGCTTCGATAGTTCTCCCCACCGCGTCCGACCATGGCGTCACCTTTGCGCCAACGATAACGTCCTCGTTATCGTTGTCTCTCTCAGCTCTGTTTGCTTGCGAAGACGATCCGGTTCGTCTTCCTCTTTGCAGATTCCCACCCGGCAACAAATATCGAGAAAATATAAGCACATACACTATTCCGCTAAATGCTACCGGTACGCCATACTTTCCTAAATCAAAGAGGCCAATATCCACCTTCTCAGCGCCTACTTTGTCTTTATTCTCTTTCGCCCACGTCTCCAACATCCCGGCGACGACCAAGTTTGTCGACGTCCCGATCAACGTGCACGTCCCGCCTAATATAGAAGAAAATGACAGAGGTATTAAAACTTGTTTCTTCGATATCCCATTATTCTCCGCCCACCGCTGGACGATAGGAATCATGACTGCCACCACCGGCGTGTTGTTCAAAAACGCCGATATAATGGCGATTGGAATCATCAACCGAATCTGCGCCGACGCAATCGTCTTTGGCTTGCCTAAAAAGCGGCCCATGTACCAATCTAAACCGCCCGTGCTGGATATGCCCTGCGCGACCACGAACAAAGCCGCCACGGTGAGTAATCCTTCGTTGGCAAATCCTTGTATGCCTTCTTCCACCGTGATTACTTTCCCGGTTATTAAAAGTGCGAGGGCGGCACAAAACAGTAAATCAGATTGCACGTAGTCTTTCACCAAACACACGAAAGAGATGGAGACGATGAAGACGGTGTACCACGGTTGAAAGTATCCATTGCCGCTCATTATTATTACGGTGTCGATCGTCGATGTTTCTTCTTTGCGTTCATTATTTGTGTGTTATGATGATTCTGTGAGTGTGAACAAGCGCGTCACAGATAAGAGGAAGATTCACGCAAAAAGACTTAGTATTTTTACACATCTTCTTTTTCCGTTCACTACTACGATGTCTATTATTATCTCGGTCCTTTAGTGCTCCCTTCGCTTTCCTCCTCCCCGTCGTTCTCGTCCTCGTCGTTCGGAGATAACAAACCTAAACTCAACAGCATATCTCTAAACATTTCGTCTCTAGCTAAAACCGCTTTCGGTTGGCTTACCATGTTCCGTCTGAACTTATCGCTCGTCGCCAGGTTGATCCACGCGGCGACGATTTCATCCTTGATCTCCAAGGCTAATTTGGTTTCGTTTTCATCTCGGACCATTTTAGCGAACGAACTCGTGATGGTGTCCCACAAAGCGACAGAAATTTCTCCGGATTCGAAGTATTCGCGAACGAATATGCCGCTGACGTCTTCCGCGGTGACTTTTTGGCCTTTCTTGCTTGCCTCCGGGTACTTGGCCGGTCGAAACGCGCAGTCACCAAAGATGTCGACGGATAATTTCAACGTCTTTTCGAAAAGTTCAGTCATCTCGGTCGCTTCTTTTGGCAACAAATCTTTGTTTTCTCGCATTTCTTCGTTCAACCAGGACTTGGCTGGCAAATAAAACCCGCTCGGAGTCGTGCGTTGCATGGTGAAAAATCGCAAAATCAACTCTCGGTCGCGCATTCTCAAATGTGGCATTTTCGATCGATTCGCAAACAAGAAGCTTTCGTTCAAGGTCAACTCCTCCAACAAATCCGTATACGCGCCTTGATAGATGCAATTCCTCAACTCTTGTTCGTTCAACTGCGTCGCACCCATGTTCAACCTCTCAAAAACCTCAAACACAAAATCCGGTTGCGACGTCTTGGAAATCGTGTGCACGTTCAACGGGTAATCCAAAATAATCTCCTGGAACGTCTCGTTCAACTCGTCGAACGTCTTCCCGTTCAACTCGTGATAAACCTCCAACCCACTCAACTTAAACGCTTGCCCGCCTGGAAACTCGTTCTGCACGAACGACCATATCGACGTCAAGCGCTGCTTCCCGTCCACGACTTCCAACTTTCCCGATTTCACCTCGTGGAAAAACATCGTCGGCACTGGAATGTTCAACAATAAACTCTCGATTAACTTCGACGCCGTCCGAACCGTCCACACGTACTCTCTCTGATAACTCGGTCTCAAATCAACCTTCCCTCGGTTGATTTTATCGATGATTGAGGATACGGTAAAATCAGATTTCGATATTCTCAACGCGTCTCTCGTGGTATCGCGAAAGAGTTCCGCCGCCGCGTCTTCCGCGGAGATGTCTGTGTCGTCCTCTCTCTTCTTTTGCGAGGAGGAGGAGGAGGAGGAGGAGGACGACGACGATTTCGCGCGCAGCGCTTTCGTCGTCGTCTTTGCCGATGATGATGATGATAATTTTTTCTTCGCCTTAAAGTTGTTGTTTGCTTTTTTTTTCAAAGCGCTTCTGTTCTCCTCTTCTTCCTCCTCCTCCTCGTCGGCTAACATCTCCCACAGAGGCTGTTCCGACGATACGTCGTCGTTTTTATCGTCGTCGGTTCTCGTCGTCGTCGTCGTCATCACTTTTGCAGAAGCATCAGATTGGTACTCACCACCACCATCATCGGAAGAGGTGTCTTCCGCCTCTAACAGTTCGTCCCATAAACTCTTGTCCTCGCGATCTCCCAACAAGGAGGCTTTTGGAAGGATTTCGACCCCGCGTTGTTTGGAGGAGATTTTATTCCTTCGTCTCGCAAAAGTCAGAGAAGAAGCTTTCTTTTTCGAGAACGAAGAAGAGGAAGAAGAGGAGACGAAGGAACTTTTCGTCGTCCTCGTCGTCGTCGCGGTTTGTTGCGGAAGCGCAAAAGTCGTCGTCGTCATGGTATTAAGAGAGAAAGAAACTAAACAATAAGTGTAATCAATATCAATACTAATGGAGAGAGATATTTGCAGAAAGGAGCAGTTTTTTTTCAAATTTTGGCGCCAAATTTTTGGGCGAAGAATTTAGAAAAAGAGAATTTCAGCATCAACTAAGTAGTAGTAAAACTACTTTTCGAATGCGAACAACGAGATGAGATGAAGATGAGATGTTTGATGACGAAGAAGAGAATAATCGAGATGATTTTACTCGTATAAGTATACCATGTCGTGACTACATTCTCTGCTCATTCTTTTTTACGACTAAAATCCGTCAAATGAGATCCCTTCCTCTGCGTTTTCGACAAACACGCGACCGAGGCCGACGCCGGTGGATAAGTCGCACTGGACTATTTTACCAATCGCGGAGGAAGAGGCGTATCCGTTTTCGCGAAGTTTTTGAATGCACTCAGTCGCTTCGTTCGCTGGAATCGTCGCGAGCATACCGCCGGCGGTTTGTGGATCGAATAAGAGTGGATAGGCGGAGAAATTTTTCACGTCGTCGATGTTCGCTATCGCTCGGTTTAACCGCGCGTTGGACTTTTGGAGGCTACTGGTGATGCCGTTTTGTACGCACTCGACGGCGCCGTCGAGTAAAGGGAGTGAACTTAAATCAATAGTGGCACCTGAAGTGGCGCTGTCTTTGATCATTTCGTGAAGATGGCCTAAAATACCAAAGCCAGTGACGTCCGTGCACGCGGTGGCGCCGTGGAGGAAGAGAATTTCCGCCGCGCGTTTGCTCGGTTGTCGCATGCTTTCTAAAGCTTTTTGGACGTCCGAGGCTTTCGCTCGGGACCGCATGTCAGCTGCGAACAAAGCGCCGGTACCGATTGGTTTGGTTAAAACGAGAACTTGACCGGATTCGACGCTCGTTTTCCTCAAAATCAAATCTTTTTCGACTTCGCCGGTGACGGAGAAACCGAGCGAGAGTTCCGCGCCTTCGCCAGAATGGCCGCCGCCAAGGGCACACCCGGCGTCGCGCAACGCGTCGCACGCGCCAGACATGAGTTGAAACAACGTTTCTTCAACTTCCGATTCGATGCCAAACGGGACGACGACAGTCGCTAGCGCACTCACGGGGTCTGCGTTCATCGCCCACACGTCGCCGAGCGCGTGGACGGCGGCGATTTGGCCAAACACGTACGGATCGTCGATGAAACTTCGAAAAAAATCAACCGTTTGGACAGAAACTTTACCAGGAGAGGTTTCAACGATAGCCGCGTCGTCACCTGCGCCGAGCAAAACGTTCGGATGCGTTGGAATCGGTTCTAATCGTTTCATAACTCGCGATAATATCGTGGAGCCGACTTTCGCGCCGCATCCGCCGCATCGCATCGGCGTCGCTTTAATCGCATCTAGCGCCTCTTGTCCGGCGAACGCGGCAACTTTGTTCGCTTTAGCATTTAGCGCGTTCTCCTGCTCTTCGCGTTCCATTTTTTCCAGCATCTCTAAATTCGGTTCGTACATTTTCATCCACTTTTTATCGATTTTATCTTTCCACCGCCACAATCTTTCGCCGACGGCGGTATCGTGCGCGCCCCAAGATCGAGATCCGTACGACGCGATGGCGTGACCGTCGCCAGTGCTAATGAGCGCTAGGCACGTCTTTTGCGGCGTGAACGGGACGACGTTTTCTCCAACGCACCGTCTTCGTAAGTTCTCTGCTAAAGGCGGACCTTGTCTGACGGCGTACACGCCCGCTTTTGGTCTCGGATGTTCGACGTTGTTACACACGTCGCCAACCGCAAAGACGTCTGGAATGTTCGTCGATTCTAAAGTCGCTTTAATGTTTACGAACCCTTTTTCATTCAACTCTAAGTTTGTATTCGTACGCAGCCATTTCTGCGCTTTCGCATCCGTGCACCACACGCACTCGTTAAAACCGAGTTTCTTCCCAGACTCTAAAGACAAACTCGACTCCGCCACTTCTTCGACGCCGTCGTTCTCGTACACTTCAAAGTTTCTCGCTTTCAAAGCCGCTAATATTTTCTCCCGCGCAGATTTTCCGTGTCCTTTGAGGACTTCACCCCTCGTCACGAGCGCGAACTGATACGGCAACGCAGCGTCGGAGGAGGAAGAGGATGACGACGTCAGGCCAACTTCGCTGGCGAACCTTCGCTCCATGGCCAAAGCGAGTTCCACGCCTCCGGCGCCGCCGCCGACGACCACCACTCGAAACCGTTCATCTTCTTTCCTCTTCTCATCGCACAATTCTTTGAAGTGTCTCAGAACGGTCTCAAACCTCGTCGCAAACGTCCCGATTGGTTTCACCGGCGTGACGAGAAGCGCCTCTTCTTTCGCGCTCTCGCTCTTCGCCGAGGCTTCCGACGGCGAATTCGAGGACGACGCCGCTCCCGGCAACATCCCCGGCGTAATCCCAACATCCAAGCTGCACACGTCGTACTTCACGCTCGGTTGATTCTTTAACAAAACTCTCTTACTTTTGTCGTCGATCCCGACGCACTCGTCGTGTATCAATCGATGTCCGCCTTCGCGGCATAACTTCCCCAAGTCCACGTGACACTCCTCGTACGTGTACTTCCCGGAGACATTTCCGGGAAGCATACCGCTGTACGGCGTCATCACGTCTTTCGCGACGAGCGTGATTCTCACGCCAGGTTCTGGGTGCATGGTGAAATTTTTCAGAACGAAGACGTGCGAGTGTCCGCCGCCGACCAGGACGATGTCTCTGATGATTGTTTGACGACGACTTTTCATGGTGGTGGTGTTTGAGTTGAGGGCGGCGGCAGCGATGTTTCCAATCGATGATGGTTTCGTACGACGATGACTTTTGGATCTCCCGCAAAAAGAGGACGAGGATGAAAACAAAAACGACGACTGCTTTTCGCAAACTTGTTTTTGTCGCGCGAGAGAAAAAAGAGTTTTCGTCGTCTGCGCGTACATTTGTGTGGAATGCATCGATGAAAATACAAGCTCGTGTCATTCGTACTTGTCTTCGAGATACAACGCGCATCTCTCATCTAAAAGTCTAATGAAGTATATCATCTCTATCTCTACCTACCTACCCCCGAGCATTCTCCGAATGACAAACCTGGCGACGTTTTCTAACACTCGGAACGCGACACCGACAATCATTCGAACGCCGGCGGAGCGCATCCACGTCGCGGCGACGGTGGCGAGCGCCGCGAGCGGACTCAAGGCGAGCGGATTGTTGTGTTGATTCTGTCCGCCGTAGTCGTACGATTGTTCTTCGCTCCCGCCACTGTATTGCTGTTGAGTAGTATTACCACCACCCGCAGAAGATGATCTTCTGACCACTCTCCCCGCGTTTGGTCCGCTGATGACTCGCTCCACAATCTCTCGCTTCCCGGTTCGCATATCCGTCGACGTGACTCGAGAAACGACGTTTCCGTTTTGATCTTGGAATCTTTCTTCGCTGTAACTCGCGCCAAACGCTGCCGCACCTCTCGTCATCGCTTGCATCCCTCCGAAAACGGCTCTCGCTAACTCTTCTATGTCTATGCCGTCGAAGCCGGGAGGCGCGCCGGCGGGTCGCCCACCTCTCCGGAAATTTCCATACGGCGCGTACCCGCCGCCGTTCATGCCGCCCGTGGATCCCATAGACCCTCTCATTCGCATTTGGCGTTCAAATTCCCTCACGAAAGCCTCACCCGTGGTCCCAAACACGTCCCTAAAAATTCTATCCGCATCTTCTCGCGTAAAATCATCGCTTCTTCTGTACGTGTACTGTTGCTGCTGCTGATTATATTGTTGCTGTTGATATTGTTGTTGCTGTTGTCGTTGCGCCTGTCGGTACCTCCCGCTCGCGCTCGCGCTCGACGCCGATCCGTACTCGTAACTTTGTCGTTTCATCGGATCCTTCAACGTCTCGTACGCTTCGCTCACTTTCTTAAATCTCGCCTCTGCTTCCACTCTTTTCTCCGGATTTCGATCTGGATGCCATTTCAACGCTTGCACGCGATACGCTTTTTTCAAAACTTCCTCGTCTGTCGTGCCTCTCGGGACGTTTAATATTTCGTACGGGTCTGATGAAGAAGATTGCATCGCGCGAGTGGAGGTTTGGAATCCCCTACTCGTCGCATTTCTCTTCATAAAATCTTCAACGACTGGCCCACCACCACGAATACCTCGTTTTATACTCTCATCACCATCGGCGGTCGTCCTCGCGCGATGATGATTGAAATTTCGACGACGACGCGATGTTGTCTCGAGTGTTGTTTCCCGACAAACTTCGCTCACAGAATCTCGTTTTCGTTGCACTTGTTCGGACGACCACCCAGAAGCTCGAACGCGGCAGAAACTGCAACACCTAATGCTCGTCCTGGAACTCGTGCTTCTCGTCGTTTTCAGTAAAGAAGAGCTCTCCCGCCGAAGAAGAAGACGAAGCGTCTCGCGCCTCCTCCTCATCTCTCTCTCTCTCTCTTTTCCTTTTTTGTTTTATGAAGAAAACGCGAGAGAAATCTTTTTTTTCTTTCGTCGGCTGCTCTTTTTCCTTCCTCGTTGAAAAAAAGGTCCATCCTTTCTTTAAGCGAGGAGCGTTCTGAGACACAAGTTTTTTAACAAAAAGAGATCTTTTTTTCAATTCATGCATTTTTGTGGCAAGAAGCGAGTACTTCTGTGTTCACAAAATAACGGCACAAATAAACTCTACTAAAGTTTGTATTTATATACACATTATTACATTTACCGGAAGATGACGACGACGACGAGGATAACGAGCGGTAATAATAGTCGCAACTTTTTTGTTGGAAACAAAGTTCCTCGCGGGGTGTGTCGCAAAACTCTCTGTCGTCGCGCTCTTCTTCTTGGAGAAAATCATCATCGAACGGTGGTGATGATGATGATGATGAAAAAGATTAGTACGAGAGTTGAGAGGAGGAACGAGAGAAGCAGGTTCGGCTGCGTTCGAGTAGCGGCGGCGGCGAGGAGTAGTTATAGTGGTAGCAGTAACGACGACGACGACAAGAACAACAGTAACGGCGCGACGACGACGAGAGATGAATTATTGGAAGAGATTGAAAAGTTAAAAGCTGAAAACGCAAAGTTGAAGATGTTGCAGATGCAGTTGGAGGATGTTTCTTTGCCTTCTTCTTCTTTGTCTTCTTCTTCTTCGAATTCTTCGAAGTCGACGACGACGACGACGACAACAATAAAAACAACGAAAAAAGCCGCCGTCGGCGCGCTTCGAACCGATCCTAAGAGTGAATCTGAAATCGAATGGCCGTTACCGATTACCGCGGAAGGATGTCCCGTAGGCGAGGAAGACAAGAAACCGTTCTGGGAAACGAGACCGAAGAACGACCCGGACGAACTCTTTGAAGGAAAAACGGCGACGGAGGAAACAAACAGACCGAAAAAAATTGCGCACGTTACGGCAGAGTTAGCACCGCTGGCAAAAGTTGGTGGATTAGGCGACGTGACGCAAGGGTTAGGTCGCGCGATGAAAATGCAAGGCCACGACGTGGTCATCATCTTGCCGTTTTATCAATCGCTCGACGCGAACGAGATTTTCGATTTAAAACACGTGATGGATTTTGACGTACCCAAAGGGACGAAATGGGACGGAGAAAATGTCGTGTCGATGATGAAAACGTCCGCGTATTCGGGAAATATCGGCGGGTGCGACGTGATTTTATTGAAACCGCACGAGGAGACGAATTCGAACATTTTCAAAGGCGGGGCGATTTACGGCGGGAGTTATAATGAGCTCGAAGCGTATTTATATTTCTCCCGAGCGAGTTTAGAATTTTTGGATAAATCTGGAAGAGACCCGGACGTGATTCACGTCCACGAGTGGCAAACGTGCGCGGTGCCAATGTTGTATTGGGAAGAGTACCACGGGAAGACGAGTTTGAACAAAGCGAAAATTGTCATGACTATTCACAATTTGGACAACACCGGAGAGTGCCGAGAGGAGGAGTTTTTCGCGACTGGCGTGAATGGAGAAAAGTTTAACGTTATCGAGAAAGCGTTGGATGAACGAACTATCGGACACAATCCGGAAAGAATGTGTTTAATGAAAGGTGGCGTCGTGTACTCGAACAAAGTCACGACCGTTTCGCCGACGTACGCGAAAGAAACTTTGGACGGGAACGGCGGCTTCATGTCCAAAATTCTAAAAGCGAACCAAGAAAAGTTCTCCGGCATTTTGAACGGCATCGATTACGATTTGTGGAATCCGGCGTTAGACGCGACGTTGCCGGCCAATTTTGCCCCAGGGAATAAAATGACCGAAAACAAAAAGCTGTGCAAAAAATACTTACAAATCGGCTTGGGATTGGACGCGGACGAAACAAAACCGTTGATCGTGTGCATCTCGAGGTTAGTTCCTCAAAAAGGCATTCACTTGATCGAACGCGCGGTCACGCAATCCGAAAATAACGGGAATCAGTTCGTGTTACTCGGCAGCGGCCACAGCGATGGTGGTTTCAAACGAATGGCCAACGAAGAGTTTTCCCAAACGAACTCGTCCAACGTCCGATTGATGATTACCTACTCCGACGCGCTCTCTCGATTAATGTACGCCGCCGCGGACTTTGTCTTGGTCCCTTCAATGTTCGAACCGTGCGGTTTGACGCAAATGATCGCCATGCGCTATGGCGCCTTACCCATCGTCCGTTCTACCGGCGGACTCGCCGATACCGTCATCGATTGCGACGCCGACCAAGAAAACGGCAACGGCTTTGTCTTTTACGGCGCCGACGACCAATCCTTAGACGAGTGCATTCAAAGAGCCAACAAAACGTTCCAAGACCGAAAGAAGTTTCACGAGTTGCAAGAACGCGTCGCCAGAGTCGATTACGGGTGGGAAGCGAGCGGTAACGTCTACGCGGAGTTGTACGAGAGTTTGTAATTAAAAGACACACACTGTTGATATTTTTTGCATGTTATTGCATCTCATAACTGTCTGTACTTTATCCAAATCTCTTCATTTACTCATCACTTATTAACAACCGCTTTTTACGGCGGATTTTCTTTTCCGATGACGACAACGACGACGACGCGCGCGGCAGCTTTGATGAGCACCACTCGCGCCTGTTTGTTCCTTCGCAAGTCTTCTTCGAAAACAACGACGAGAACGAGTGGAAAATGCACATCGCTCTTAAAGGGGAGGACTAATCTTCCATTTCAACGAGGAGGAGGAGGACAACGACGACGCGGGAGTGCGCGAGGAGGAGTGCGCGGGAGTGCGTCGTCGTCAGCTGCGACGACCGCTGATGTTGTTCGTAATAATAATACTAACAACAACAACAGAGTGAACATTCAACCATCGTCAGATGCGAGGAAAATCCACCTCCCGACGTTTGTCGCCTTGTTAGTGGACGTCGCTGAGGACGGGTGCGATATCATTCGAGAGGTGACATCGAGAGGCGATTTGGCGGTTAAAGACAAAGGCGGGAGCGAAACGTTGGATAAAAAGTACATCATGGACGCGCAAACGGAAGCGGACAGACAGGTGGAGATTATGGCGTTGAGACGGATTACGACGTTCGCGGGCGGGAGGTTGCGCGTCGTCGGCGAGGAATCGTACGAAAACGCGTTAGAAGGCGAGGCGGAGTGCGACGACTCGACGTGTTTTGCCTCGTTCGATGAGGAAGAGGAGATGATGAGGAAAGAAGAAGGGAACCATTACGTAGATAAAGATATCTTAAAAGAAGTTTTGGAGGCGAAATGGCCGCCGGCGATTGCGTCCGGGGAGATTGACATTTCCAGAGTGAACGTGTACGTAGATCCTTTAGACGGAACGAACGAATACGCGAACGGGGAAAGACCGGCAGTGACGGTCTTACTTGGTGTCGCCGTAGATGGTGTCCCAGTAGCTGGGATTATCGGGCAACCGTTTTTTGGTTGGAACGCGAACGTTAACGATTCGAAACATTTAGAAAATTTGGGCAGAGTCGTCTGGGGCGGCCCCGGCGCCGGGTGTAAAGGTCTTCGAGTGGACGAGACGCAAAAAAAACTCGTAATGCCTCCAACAGGGCCGCACGTTGTTTGCTTGAACAGAAACATACGCGACGAGCGCCAAGCACCGGTCATGGAACAAACAAAATCGGAAGTCGCCGTCTTAGTTTCCGCGACTGGGTATCACTATTTGTGTTTGCTGGAAGGCAGAGCGCACTCGGCGATGCTGTTACGGAAAGCGAGTAAAAAATGGGACACGTGCGCCGGAGAGGCGCTGTTAAGATCCGTCGGTGGTGCAGTCACCGATACCGTTGGTCGACGATATAATTACGATTGCGACATGCCGGGCGTCCCGAACGTCTGCGGCATGGCGGCGTCGATCGATATCGATTTACACTTGGAGCTCACGCACTCGATCATCCAGAAAGAAATCGAAAAGTTGGAAAGTTTGTACCCTTACGACGTGGAGTGTTCGTCGATTAAACAACCGATTTTAAAAGAAGCGTACAGAAAGAATGTCGCGTTTAAAGCCTTATCAGTGGATGCCGGTGGTGTTCTCGTCACGCCGGCCAGAGCGGTCCACGACGTCTACGCCGATCACGCCAAAACGTACGGCTTTTCCGACGTCACGCCCGAATCTGCCAAGAAAGCGTTTAAAAGCGTCTTTTCCACGCCTCTGAGCGAAAACGAATTGCGGTACGTCGGCGACGGACGCGAATCGTTTTGGAAAAAATGCGTCTTTGCCGCACTAAACGTCGACGCGTCTAACGAAGACTCTTTAAAACGAGGCAACGAGTGTCTCGACGCGCTCATGAAATTTTACGAACAACCCGAAAATTGGGCCGTCGCCCCAGGTGCCATCGATGCCTTCCGTCGCTTGCGCTCGCGAGGCATCAAAGTCGTCGTCACCAGCAACTGGGACGACCGCTTACCGAACATCTTAGAAAAATTAAACATCATCGACGAAGTCGACGCGGTCTACTGCTCCGCCGTCGGCGGTTTCGAGAAACCTCACCCGAACGCGTTCAAACGCTCCTTAGCCGCCATCGATATCACCGACAAAAATGACTTCAAAAGCGTCGTACACGTCGGCGATTCCGACGTCAACGACATCTTCGGCGCCCAAAACGTCGGCATCGGTTACGCTATCAAATGGGGCGGCGACCGAGAGAACGCTCGCGTAACCCCGGCGTTTGATTTCCAAGAGTTGGCGGATGAAATGATTGCCAGCGCGTACGCTTTTGCAGACGATTCGAAGACCACTCGGCGGTACTTTTTTTAAAAGTAGTAGTATTGCGTGTGTAGGTGTGTGTATATGTATATGCATATATATATATACGTAGTTCAAATTGTCTCACGTAAGTTGTCTTTAACTGTTTTCGTACTACAACACATTTATTATTATTAGGTGTTTGCTCTTCGGAAAAAAAGTTTTCATTCCCTCGTTTTTTTTGAATTTTTCCTCAAAAACACTTCGCGTATTTTCTTCTTCTTCTTTACCTTCTTCGCGCGTTTAACGACGACGACGACACCCGAGGACGAACCCCAACCGCGCTGCTCAAAAACGTTGAGAACAACTTTAAAGTGATTTAAATCAGTATCGTCTTCTTCTCATGGTGGCCAAGAACAAAAGTTACGAGGAGTTTTACGAGGAGGAGGAGAAGAAGACGAGTTTTACGAGGACGAAGAACGAGGACGAGGTTTTTTACGAAGACGACGACGAAGAGTTTTCGACGCCTCCGAAAGAACAACAACACGGTAGTTATGTTCAAGAAGCGATCGTGTGCGTGCACACGCTCGTCCACCGGTCGAAGGTAGGCGTCGTCGTCGGTCTTCGCGGGAGAACGATATTTGACATCGAGAGAAGAACCGGAGCGAGCGTCTCTATCTTGCGAGAAGAAGAAGAAGAAGAAGGAAAAGGAGAAGGAGAAGGAAAAGAGGAAAGAGTAAAAGTCGTCTTAACCGGCACGGCGCAAATGTGCAAAGAAGCGGCGAAAATCATCGAAAGCATCTCAGATGGGAAGATTATCGACGAGAAGACGACGACCGAAAAAGATGGAAGGAAAGAGACGTACGGACGACGATCGGTATCCGTTTCGAGAGCGGGAGATGGTGAAAAGCTGCTGCGCCCGCTCGAGAAAGCGTTTTTAGGGTGGACGAGGAAAACGGGAGAAGAGAACGAGGACGAAGATTCATATTCGAGCGGAGAAGAAGATATTATATCCACGGAAGACGGAGAGAACGACGACAACGGCGAGGTAGAGGAATGCTCGTTTAACCACCATCACGCGACGACGACGACGGCGATGACGACAAAGCATCGAAAAACACCGCCCCCGTACGAACGAGACGCGTCGAGGTTCTTCGGAACGCTCTCGACGGCGACAGTGCGAATCCCAGACGCCAAAGTGGCTTTAATTATCGGGAAACAAGGCGCACACATCGAGTTCTTACGACACATGACCGGTTGCTCTTTGAATATGGCGAGCCAGGTTGTGGATGTAGGGGACGTTTTTTTGAATAAGGACGAGCGCGTATTCAAGGCGGCGACGAACATGGCCGAACGCGTTTTGTTGATCGAGAGCACTTCGTTAACAGATGTGGCCAGGTGCGTCGCGCTCGTGGCTGATATCGTCGAAGGCACCTTGTACTTACAATCGAAAAAATCTGGAGGAGTTGGATTTTCGTCCACCGACGACGACGCGATGCCATATATGAAGGAAATTCACGTCTCCATCCGCGAATACGCGAGCGTAATGACGAAAACGACGTTTCGCGTAAAAACGAAAGCGAAAGAAGTGAAGCGCACTTTCACGTTTTCTTCTTCTTCGCAACAACAACAACAACAACAACAACAACATCAACATCAACAGTGCACGTCTACAACTTCTTCGCAATCGAGACGCATGTCCACTTCCTCCTCCCCGGAACGGCGTTCCTATCACCAAGAGAACCGCCAGCATCGAGTGCGGCAAGAAAACGAACAACAACAGCACTATTCCTCTTCCTCGTACTACGACTACTACGCAAACCCTCCTTCATTAAAGTTTGATCCAATAACGAACGAGTTATTAGCAGTCGTACCACCTCACGTTGTTTCTGCACCGCCACCACCATCAATCAACGTAGTAAACGTCGACGAAGACAACTATTTTTGCGAAGACGACGAGTCCGACGCGTACAGCACCGACTCCGATTTCGCCGCGTGAGAGAGAACGCGCATCGACGAACGAGAGAAGCGCGCGTTGAACGCGTATATACATACACGAGAAAGAAAGAGAAGAAAAACACAAATCTAACAGACAATGTAATGAACACACACACACACACACACACACACACACACTACGCAAGAGAGCATACACTACCACAAAGTAAAGTTCGCATTATTATTTCATTATTATTATTATTATTACGTTCTCGCTCTATATAAACTAATGATGATAAAACATCCTCGCTACGTTTGAATCCTCGTTCTCTAACTCCAACTCCATATCCTCTCGATCGTGCTCGTCGTGATGACGAGCGTGGTGAGGATGAGAAGACGACGACGAAACGCGATCGATCCCATCACCATCACCACCACTCCCATTGCCACCACCATTCGTCCCTCGCCTTTTTTTCTTCCCAAACATCACGCGCGAAAAGAACCCCTCGCCTTCCTTGTAAATATGCTTCGTCTCGCTCCCAATGTAAGGAAGGACTTTCCTGTGCTTATTGTGTGCGGCAACGATCGCGGATAAGTAGAGATAAAAGAGCACGCTGAGGATGAAGCTCATGCAGAATATCCCCCTAACGTGTGTTTTGTGCGTCGCGTGATTGAAAGAGAGCAGAGAGAAGAGTTAGTAAAGCGCGTTCATAATCCTTCCATTATATCCACAAACGGATATCTTTTTCCACGCGAGAATAAAAAGAATACCATCAAGTCGTAAACGTACCTGTATCGTCTCCTCTGTAACCTCGGCGTGACCGGTAACTCCAGCCCTCTTTTGCTCAACCCTTGCACTTGGTTGATCGCGTGTTCGCTGAACTGGAGCATGGACGCGGACTTTCGCATCTGGCCTCTCGAATTCGTATTCGTTCCGGCTTTGTTGATGATGAGAATGGTCTCCCCGTTGTTTTGTTGTTGTTGTTGTTGTTGTTGTTGTTGTTGTTCTTTACTATTATTACTATGACTGAAAATGGTGCTATTTTTAGATGACGACGTCGGCGATGGCGTGGACGAATCCGACGAGCGCGTCCGAACGTGATGGACACCACCGCGTTCGGACGAAGAAGAAGACATCTCTGCTTCTTTTTCCACACCTTTTATCTGACGGTTTCCGGGGGAAAGTCAAAGACTGCACAAAAAGCGTTATTAAATCTCTCTCTCTCTCTCTTATTATTATTATGTCTAAAAACAAACGCGCTTCAATAGCGTTGGAATGAGACTGTTGTTTTTATTTTTGTTGTTGTTGTTCTGTCATTAAAGACGCGTAAAGAGAGAGAGAGGAGAGAGGGAGATGACGAGCGACGATGCTTTTATTCCGAATGCGAGTGCGACGACTGCTGAAAAGAAAAGAAGGTTCGATACCATCGACTTCACGACGACTACTACCACGAATACCGCGTCGTCCTCCTCTTCGCATTTATTCAAAAGAGGCGGCGCCAAAGCGACGAAATATTCCGAACTTCTCGAACGCGAGAAACCAGACGCGAAGTTACCCACGAGAGAAGAGCTGAGAGTGAAAACGACCGAACAGTCCAAGGAACAGTTCGATCTGCTCGTCTCCGCGTGGTCGAGAGAACGGAAAGCGTCGACGAATAACATCGCGGTAGCAATATGGGACGAGAAGTTGAAACTGGCGAAAGTGGTGAAACAGAAAGGGAAGTCTTTGTCCAAGTTTGGGTATTCCGCGGCGGCGTCGAGCGGGGCGACAAAAGAGACGGGGGCGAATGCGGCGACGGTGACGACGACGACGTTTGCATCGTCCGCAGATAACGGTGGAGGGGCGGTGTATTTGTTCCCCGAGGAAGTCGCGTTCTTAGTGGAAACGGAACGGGTGTGTTTGTTTTGGCAAGCTCGAGGTAAAGGTTTAGAACCGGCGTCGGTGAAAAGCATACACGAGATGTTGGAGGAGTGCGGGGTGTCGATGGAGACGTACGTGACGTACGCGCAGTTGTGTAGGATTGGGTACGTGGCGAGAAGATTCGGGGCGCCGTGGGTTGTGCCTGAGCGAGTAAAAGCGAACGCGAGGAAGAAGAGAGAAAATGAGACGTACGTTCATCGGATAATGGCTGGGGAAGGGGAGTGGGTGTTTAAAGGGGTTGACAACAACAACAACAACAACAACAACGACGACGACGACGACGACGACGACGACGGTAAAATGGAACTCGACAATCATACCGTAATCGCTGAGAGCAAGGAAAGAGACGCAGACGCAGCGATGGAAGAAAAAGTAGAAATAGACGACGACGAAGCGGTAGAGATTGTTCATCATCCGGGCACTCGCCGGTGGTTTCATTGGTCCGGTTCAAAACACCACCCGTGGTTAGGTCCGGAAATCCACGCTTCGTACGCTCAAACGCAAAAGGTCAAGCTAGAGGAAAGAAGAAAGCGAGAAAAGGAGAAAGAAAAGCTTCGACGCGAGAAAGAAAAGCAAGAATTGATGAAAATGCGCGAAGGTGGGGGTAAATGGCCAACCTTTGACGTGTGGCGACCGAATGGAAATTTCAAGAAATCAGGCCCGGGCGAACCGGACTTTCGAATCGCGGTATGTTCCGAGAGACCGCCGCATGGCGAAGAAGCGGAACTCTTGTGGAAACGCTCGAAGAATGTCAAGATAAAAATCGCAAACGTGGAAAGCGGAGCAATTATGCTGTTTGATCTAGAAGCAGGTTTAGCGCGGTAAGATGCCAGAGTGCGCGCATGCTAAGTTTTAGTTGCATTCTAACATATTACTACTAGAAATAAATCTATTCGTTTCGCCGTCGAATGTAAAGTTTTTCCCGTCAATTCTTCGCGTGACGGGATTGCCGATATAGATGTAACTCCATCCCGAGCGTTGACCTCGTTTTACCTCTGCGAATATATTCGAATCTTCCTCGACAATGCGTAAAGCGCTCATGTCTCTTTTCGCCGCGGTAAACACGTCTTGCCTGGTCATAGCTAAAGCAGAATCTTTGGCGCCCAAATAGCGAGCAGCATTCTTCTCGGAATTCATTTCGCTCACGAACGCGTTCAAAAATCGCACTCGCGCCGAGACTTCTTCTTCGCTGAGATGAAAAGAAGAAGAGGTGGAAAGTTTTTCGATTTCTTTTTGCGCGTCTTTGCGAACGAGATTTTCAAGTCGAGTGCCTAAAACAGCATCCGCCAAAAGCTTCCGAAGCTGAGGCGCGAGTCTCGCTAAAGATATTACATACCCAGAGACGTACGTTAGGTCGTTTTCAGAAAGCGCGTCGAAGGTTTCTCGAAGCTTTGGCGTGAGCTTTGCGCACGAGTCCGGCGTGAGTGCGTTTAACGTTCTCAGAACGTCTCTCTTGACTTCCCTCTCCTTCTTCTCGTCGTTGTCGTCGTCTGCTTCTTTGCATTTTTGAGTGGATGTTGGAACGTTCACTACAATTTTGCGTTTGCCGCTCGATCGCTCTTTCCCGGTATCTTTTCTCGATTTAAACCTTTCGAACGCGAGCAGTTTGCACGCGTCCAAACTCACTTTTGCAGTATACGCCGATGTAGTTATTCGACACGGGATACCTTTCGCGTGGTACAAATCGCACCCGGCTCTCAACAAGAGTTCTTTGACGCCTTTCCCGCGGAACTTTGGGTTCACAACTAACCGATTCACGACGCAAAATCGTTGCACTTTTGAGGCGTTCAGATTATCGACGACGTTTTCAAACTGCGGCGGCGCTTGCTCCGTGTGAAAGCTCGCGTATCCAATCAGATTTCTTTCGTCGTCATCCTTGTCGTCGTCTGCTTTACCGACGACTTCTAAATACACGCCGTGAAGAGTTGGAAGAGAAGTCACGTAGTGCCATCTTTTGAAATCATCGTAGCGTTCTCTCGTCGATTCGACAACGACGAAAGAATTACTACCATCGTCGTCGCTTCTATACTTCTCTCGGTTATCGCGAAAAAGGTTCGAGATATCGTTCGAAACTTCCAAGAGCTGCTCTCTGACTCGTAAGTGCACGGATGGAAAGTAATCTCGAGTGTCCTCCTCCTCCTCGTCTTCCTCGTCGTCTGCCGCTCGAAAAAAGTGAGACGACGAAGAAGATACCATCGTCAACGCGGTTTCATCTTCTTGAAACGTCATCCCACTGTTTTCCGCGAACGTTTTCGCCAACCGTTTCACCTCTGCTCGCCATCCTACTTTCTCGCTTGCGATACCGCATCCCCACTCAAACGCGTCAAAACCGTCGCCGCTATGAGTATTCCTCACTCTCAACCAGTCCTGTCTGTTTCCGTTCGTTTTCATCACCGGAACTAACTTCTCGTGTTCGATAATCATCGCTATCGTCGTCGTCGTTTTTTGAAGATGTTGTTTTCGACGTCGTCGTCGTCGCAGTAAACTTAAACACAGTTGAAACACTCGCAAGAGTTTAACTCCGGCGCAGCCATCACCTCCCGCCAAAAGTACAATTTTTTTAGTTTGTTTACGACGCTCAACTTCTCCTTCTTCTTTTATCCAGCGCAATAAAATCTCCATGAAATGTTTCAGGGAGGATTTATCGCGCAAAGGAGACTTGCCTCGCCAACGGTGCGTTTTGATGTTATCATCATCATCATCATCATCATCATCGTTACAAGAAGAAGAAGAAGAAGAAGAAGAAGAGCTCTTCCCAAAAACGACCACTTCATCCACTCTTCTTTTATCGCTCTTCTCCTCTTCCTCTTCCTCTCGAAAATCAACCAAGAGCACTCTCTCGTCCTCAAAGTCGTCGTCCTCGTCTTCTTCCTCCTGTTGCTGCTCCTGTTGTTGCTGCTGCGACATTTACTCTCTCATCGCATTCGACGTGTGATTTTTTTTTTCTAACGAACTTTTAAAATTTTTTGCCATTTGTGGTGAAACTTAAAAATCGTTCGAGAGACTTTTTCTTCGAAAAGTGGTGAAATTTGGCTTCTTTCAAGAGTGAACGAGCAAAAATAAACGACAGAAAAAGAGCCGCGCGAGAGATTCGATATTCTCATTCATTCATTCATTGCACGAATAGAGTATTATTATTATTATTATTATTATTATTAAGTATTATTACACACGCGCACACACACGAAAAGCGATACACATGAAATAATGCTGGCAGCGGCAGCGGTGAGCGCGTTGTATAATAATAATAAAAAGATAAACGAAGAGAAGAAAAGAGACGGGGAAACGATGATGATGATGATGGAAGACAACGTGCATCGCATCGAGGACGTTGAGAAAAGAACGACGACGACGACAATGACGACGATGAGAGCGCGAAGGCAAAAACCAACCAGAGAAGAAATGCTGACGAGGAACGGCGCGTGGGAAATTCTGGACGCCCTGGACGCGCGCGAGAAGAAGAAGGGAAAGAAGAAAAAAGACGCGCTGATGAGATTTTTAGAAGACTTTCGCGCGGTGCACACGCTCGCGCGAGAGGTGTTGCCAGAGTGCGAAACGAAAACCGCGACACTCGAACGCGTCGAGAATCCCATCTTTTTGGCAAAGGCGGAAAAAAAACCAAGCGTGTATGTGCAACGATTTAAAATCGATACGACGACAACGACTGGGATGGTGGATAACGACGACGACGCGATCGAGGAAGAGGTGGAGAGAGCGGTGAGGAAGGCGGTTGGGTTGAGCGCTGAAGAGGAGGAGGAGGAGGAGGACGAAGCGCCGTGCGAAGTGCGCGTGCTGGAAACGTCCGAAGGCGTCGTCGCATCGTCGTCTATGGATGCGGTTATCGTTGTCGTGGACTTTCGAGAGAAAGAAGGATCTGTTCCAAGCGTATCGTTTGGAAGCGACGACGACGAAGAAGAATATGAAGAAGACAACGAAAAGACTAAGAGTACCATAAAAAAAGAAGAACTTTTCGAAGGTGGTATCGTGAAACCAGATCTGGAAACGTCGTTGAAAGAGTTACATCCGTTCGCCATCTCTATCCGACAATTATCCAAACGAATCGGTGAAGACAACGTGTTTTTAGTCGTCACGCACTGCGGCGACGACTACGTCGAGAAAAGAGACTGGTGCGAGTTAATCGACGTGCCGCCAGAGAACGTGACGTTTTGCCAAAGCTCGTTCGTGCACGCGCTTTCCGAGGATTACAACAAAAACAAATCGAACAAATCGAGCGCGACGTACGTGGATATTCCAGACCGTCTCGTGGAATGGATCGACGATTGGAGAGAGGAAAGAGGGAAGTCGCTACGAAGCGAGTTTCAACGAGAGAGAGAGACGGTGCATTTCTTCGCCGCGCTGAAAGATGCGTATTTTATTCCGTTCGAAAAGAAAAAGAGTAAAAAAGAAGATAGAGAAGATGAAGAAGAAGAAGAAGAAGAAAAAGAAGAAAAGAAGAAAGAGGAGTTAAAGGCGTCGACGAAGCGAGTGGATGATGAAAATGCTGCCTCGGCCAAAGACGGTACCGCCGTAGATTCTGCGGTGGCGGCTAAAGACGATGACATTTCCAAGAAAGTCATCGATAGTCACTCGAGAGTTGCGTTGAAAACAGTCTCTGCGTGCTTCGATCGCGCCATTGAAGGCATGGGTGCTGGCGTCATCAGCGGCGCACCCGCGATGGCGGCGAAGTTCGATAAGAATTACGCGTCCTCGTCTGACAAGATGATTACGCGCAACCAGCTTCACTATTTCGTATCCAAATACGCCGTGGCGCAATATCCAGCCGCGTTTATCCTCGCTTGGGCCATTCCCGGTCCGTTGATGGCACACCCGGTGCATTTATCCAACCGATTTCGCATCGCTCTGTGCTTCGCCATCGTCGGAGGACGCGAATATATGAACATGGAAACAATCGCCACGACGTTGGCGCTCGGCGCAGGGGCGGATGGATTGGCCGTTCTGAACGCATCTTTTGAAGAAAATGATTTGGAGAGACAAGAAAATGACGACGACGACGAGGACAACGACGATGACGCGAGCGATGAAAGCGGTGACGACGACGAAGTTCGTCGCGCCTCTGTCAAGGTAGAAAAGGAAAAAGAAGAGGAATCCGCGGAGGAGAAGAAGGAGAAGAAGGAGAAGAAGAAGAAGGAGATACCGCTTCCGGTTCCAAAAACGAAAGAAGATGAAACAAAACATGAAAAAGGAGAAGAAGAAACGAAAGCAAGCAGCAGCAGCAGCAGCAGTAAATTATTAGCGTCCTTCACGGAACGAGTCAACGCCGCGTTGAGCGCGATTGAAACGTCCACATCTGAGCTCCGTCAAAATGCCGAAAATGCCATCAAGGACGCGTTTACCATCGCCGACCGAACGGTGGCGAAAGCGGAACGAAAAGCGAAGAAACTGACGCGCAAATCGCTCAATCGAGCTTTGGACGACGGGTTAATCACGAGAAAACAGGCTTTGCAGATGAGCAAAGGTTTCTTCCGAAACGCTTTTTACGAGTACGTCGTCAGAGACATCTCTGCTTTGATTTGCGGACCGAGATATTTATTGTTCACGCAGGCGGATTTGACGCAAATTGTAAACTCGTCGATGACGTTCTACGTCGCCGAGGCGGCGTGTAAAACGTTCTTACCGGACAGATTCAACCACAAGGAGAAACTAGAAATCGATGGTGGTAACGCTTCGGCGACGGGGACAACGACGCTTTCGGCGAAATCGCTCGCGGAATCAGAGGCGGGGATTAAGGCGAAGGAGTACTGCGACGCGGCTTCGGAGAAATTCTCCCAAACCGCCGAGTCTGCAAAGCAAACGGCGGAGGCCGCGAAAGTGAAAGCGCAAGAAGCGGCGGCCAGAGCGGCGCAATCCGCACACGATGCCGCCACGAGGGCAGCCGAATCTGCGCAAGAAGCTGCCAGAGCGGCTCAAGAGAACGCGCAAAAGGCGAAGGAGGCGGTCTGGTCCTACGTGTCCTCAATTTCTTCCTCGGTCGCCGCGGCGGTTGCCAAAAGCGACGACGACTCTGACTTGATCGATAAGAGTTTAGATCCAAACTCGTACGCCGCAAAGTTGGTCCCGCAAATTCCATCGTACAAACTTGCCGCCGCTTTTGGCGGTCCCGCGATGAAGAAAGCGTTGGCGTTCAACCTTCCGTCGCTTCTCGCCGACGCCGATTGTCGAAATTTGGGTTTCACCAAATCCGTCTGGACTGGGAACTCGAAAGAGTTGGACGACTTGTTCGCGAAATACGACCAAGAAAAACGCATCCGCGCCGTCGCTCGCAAAGCTTTAGTCTTATGTCTCCAATCTTCGAACAAGAAAAGCGTCGCCGAGGAGCTCAAAAAGTGCGGTTTGATGCAAAGCGAGAAATCAAAAATGCACTTAAAGTTGGAAGAGCGACAAAAAGAGCACAAAAAAGAAAGCAGCAACAGCGCGGCAACCTCACCCACGTCAACCCCTCCTCCTTCTCACTCCACCGCCTCCTCCTCCTCGTTGGTATTCGCCAACGTCCAGTTACCATCGATTCCTTCCCCTTCCAGTCTCTTCGCCAACTGGGGTCGAGGAGGAGGCGTCGGGTCGAAAGAAACGACTGCGACACTCATCCCTGCCGCTACCGACGGGAAAACAACTGCAAAAAAGGACGGCGACGACGTAAACGACGACGAAAAAGACGCTTCGCCGAAATCGCCCATCGCCGTTGTAAATCGCACTTGATGCTACGACCAACACTATTTATTTATATATGAATGTATTGAGAGCGCTCGCATTAACACTCTTGAACATTTTGAGTATTTTCCTCGGATTTTGATGAATTTGTCTACTTTTTCGAAGCACTTCTTTTCCTTCAGAACGAGACACACACTTGAGATGGATCGATCACTCAACAGAAACAACATCTTTAACGGGTTTGAAGAAGAAGAAAAAGAAAAAGACGACCAATATCATCATCATCATCATCAGGTAGGACGACGATTCAGACGACGACGAAAAGCGAAAGCGTCTCTTTTTCGCGAAACGCGTTTAAATAGTAGTGTCTTTCGCATCATCGTTTTGGATTTAAATTTTCAAAATCTCTGCGCTCGTCGTTTCCCCCAAAATCTCGGTTCTCTAGAGGTTTACTTTATTACGCGCGCGCTGCAAAAGAAGAGCGAAATTCGCTTTTCCGCAGCATTATGATCGTCCTTCATTGTATTCTCTTTCATACTCACTCGCTCGCTCTCTCTCTCTCTCAGATGAAACAACAACAAAAAACGCTGTCGGAATTCAATAAAATGCCTTTGATTTCTTCGAGCAAGGGAAAAGAGGAGACACAGAAGGAAGCGAAGAACGCCTTTGCCGCTCCCTTTAAGCGAAAGAATTTTTCTTCCGAAGAAGGAGGAGACAGGGAAGAGGAAGAGGAAGAGAAGAAGAGAAGCAAAGGAAGCGAAGAGGGAGACGCATACGGCGAGGATGAGGATAAGAACACGCCGCCGACGAGAGCAGCGCCTACCGCGCGAGAAAGAACAACGTTGAAAGAGACAGAAGAGGACGATGACGACAATGAAGAAGCGATTTTAGGGACAGATGTGAAAGGCGAGAAGAGCGAGCGGATTTCACCTATCGGTATCGATAAGGAAGAAAAACCGGACGTGGAAGAGGAGAAGGCGAACGAGGAGAGAGCCGCGCGGGAGGCGAGCAAAGAGGCGACGACGACGACAACGACGAGTGTTGGTAATACTAACGGTGAAGAAGAACAAAGGAAGATGTCGGTGTTAGAGCTCCACTTCGGGAAACGGAAACCAAATCCTCCGAAAGAGCTCAAGTACGACCAGAAACCGAAAGAAATGGAACCAAATGCGAAGCCGTTGCCGGAGGAGTTGGAGGAGTGGAAACAGTTCGCCGAGCAACAGTTGGCAAATTTGGTGAATTTAATGAGACAGAAAATAATCGATTGTTTTCACGTGAGAATAGCGATATCGGTGATGATGATAGCCTGTCCAGCGAAAGAGTTGAGAGAGGTGCTGAAGGATTTAAGAGACATGAAAGTGATTGGAAATACCATGCGACCGTATTTGATTTATTTGAGAGAAATTTTAGACGGGTGCGGCGAGAAGTATCGAGATAAGTTAGACGCGGACATGGAGTTTTCCTCCTCGGATGAAGACGAGTCTTCTTCGAGCGATGACGACGATGATGATGACGACGAGTCGGACTCCGAGGAAATTCCTGAAATCACCCGCGGCAATGGCCCGCTCGCCACGACTGCGCAAGTTCGCGACGCTACAAAAATACAAGGCTGTTCGTCCTCCTCGGAGGAGTCCGACGGCGACAACGACGAGGAAGATGATAACTCCTCCTCCTCCTCCTCTGAAGAAGAAGAAGACGTGATGAAAAAACCTAAATACGACCGCCAACGATGCCAACTCTTCTCTAAATTCCTCGGTCGTTTCATGATTGAAAACAGAGTCCAAGAGCAAGTCGAAGCCGCTCGCCTTCTCCGCGCGGACGAGTGTCGAGAGTTTTCCAACGAAGAGTGCGTCCAGTTTTTAGATCTCTTGCAGCGACAGGGGAAAATCATGATCGACGGGCCCATTATTCACGTCATATAGTCATAAACAGGATCTCATCGAAACGACTAAAGTAGACGTTGTTGTGTATTATTATTATTATTTCATTTTGCATCAAAAGGACAAAAGGACTGCTTTTTTTTTCATTTCTTTCCAAAAAACAGACAAAACTCGTCTTCATAAAAAAAAGGGTCACTCACGCTTTATTTAACAGAGCTTTCTTTCCGCGTTTTGTATCCTCACAACACACACACACACGCACACACACGCACGCATTCGGTGAACACACCGTACTCTTTGTCGTTGTTTTTATCGCGTTACTTTTTTATCATCGTCATCATCATGCCGACGGTGAATTTAAAAAGAGACGATTTGTTCCAAAAGCTCGGGAAAACGTTCACCGAGGAAGAGTTTGACGAGTTGTGTTTCGATTTCGGCATCGAGTTGGACGAAGTGACCACGGAACGGGAGATGTCGAGCAAGTTTTTAGGAGTGAAAGATACCAAAGAGGGAGGAGACGGTGGTGGTAAAGAAGAAGAAGAGAACGACGCGGTTATTTATAAAATCGACATCCCGGCGAACAGATACGATTTGCTCTGCTTGGAAGGCATAGCGAGAGCGTTGAACATCTTTCGCGGGCAACGATCGACGCCGGTGTTTCGAACGGTCGAACCCGAGAACGGGCAGGAGAGGTTGCGAGTGAAAGTGAATAAAACGGTGAGTTTAGTGCGACCGTTTATTGTCTGCGCGGTGTTAAGGAACGTCACGTTTACGAAAGAGAGGTATAATTCGTTCATCGATCTGCAAGATAAATTGCACCAAAATATATGCCGAAGACGAAGTTTAGTCGCCATCGGGACGCACGATTTGGCCAAGATTGAAGGGCCGTTTACGTACGACGCGAAACCGAAAGAGGAGATTGAGTTCGTGCCGCTGAAGCAAACGAAATCGTTTCGAGCGGATGAGTTGTTGGAACACTATAAAAAGAACGACCAAAAATTGAAAGCGTACGTGCCATTGATCGAGTCGAGCGCGGTCGCGCCGGTGTTGAAAGATAAGAACGGAACGGTGCTGTCTTTGCCGCCGTTGATTAACGGGTCGGTGAGCGCGATCTCGTTGGAGACGAAAGACGTGTTCATCGAGTGCACGGCGACGGATTTGCACAAGGCGAAGATTGTATTGAACACGGTGGTGACGATGTTTTCCGAGCACTGCGCGAAACCGTTTCAAGTGGAACCTGTAGACGTGGTGGATTTTATGGGTAACGAAAGGAGTTATCCGGATTTTATGACGCGATTCGTAGACGTGGACGTAGATTACGTGAACAAACGAATTGGAACCGAAATTGAAACGAAAGAGATGGCGGCGTTATTGTGTAAAATGCAGTTGGCGTCGAAAGTCACCGCGGAGAAGACTTTACGAGTGGAAATTCCACCGACGAGATCGGACGTGTTGCACGCGTGCGATATCGCCGAAGACGTGGCGATTGCGTACGGATACAACAACATTAAACAAACCATTCCGAAAGCGTCGACGATAGGGAAAGGTCAACCTATTAATCATTTTAGCGATTTGGTGAGAGAGGAAATCGCGAGAATGGGCTTTTCCGAGGTGTTGACGTGGATTTTGTGTTCGCACGACGATAACTTTAAAAACGTGCGAAGAGAAGATAACGGAAACTGTGCCGCAATTGTCGCGAATCCTTCCTCGATCGACGTGCAAGTGGCGAGGAGTTCGTTGTTGCCGGGCGTTTTGAAAGCGTTGGGGGCGAACAAGGACGCGCCGTTGCCGGTGAAACTCTTCGAGGTTGGTGATGTCGTCGTCATCGACGAGAACGCCGACGTCGGGGCGAGAAACTCGAGAAGATTATTAGCTTTACACTCCGCGCAAACGTCTGGTTTAGAATCAATCCATGGGGTGTTAGATAGAGTCATGCAAGTGACTGGAGCGGCGGGGTCGTTTGAGCCCGGGCCGGGAAACGCCGGCTACGAGTTGATACAAACGAGAAACGAGCCGACGTTTTTCCCGGGAAGGCAAGCGACGATTGTTCGAGACGGGAAAGAGATTGGCGTGTTTGGGATCGTCCACCCAGACGTTTTGAAGGAGTTCGATATCGTGAATCCGGTTTCGGTGTTGGAATTAGAACTTGAACCGTTGCTCGAGAGAACGCAAGAAGCGATTGCCAAAGGGGGACATTAATTTAACGCATATCAGTTTTTACGCACGTGTTATTAATTTATAAGGTATTTAGTTTCTTAGAATCTGTCTGCTATGTTTCTGTTCTTATTTTTGCTTAGTATTATAGATGGAGCACGTTTTACGTTTCTTCTTGTTATTGTCTTGGCGTTGTTGACGTCGAAAAAATCACTTCTTCACTTTCTTAGTTGCTCTGCCCGTTCTAGTCATCATCGTTTTCTCCGCGATCACTTGCTCTTTCGATTTCTTCTCCTCTTTTTCGGCACTTTTCGGCGTCAAGGCGTGAATTCCAGGCGCTAATCCTTGCTTCGCTTGCTTCTCTCCCGTTCCTAAAGGCGATGAATTATTCGTAGGAGTAGCAGCGGCAGCGGCGGCGGCGGCAGCGGCGTTTGCAACACCAGCGGCAGCCGGGGCAGCACTTCCTCCTCTCGGTCGTGCCGGAGAAGATCCAACCATACCACCAACGCTCATCGCCGCTTGGCCTTTGCCGGCTTGCGGCTGGTAACTTCCCATTCTATGAAGTTGCGGCACCTGAGAGGGTGAGATTTGCTGAGCGGCAACAGCGGCTACGGCTTCCGTTTTCGAAGCCGCGCGAGCCAGCTGTTGCTGTTGGACGTGCGGCGGCACCTGTTGCATGTGCGGCTGCTGCTGAGCTTGCATGGGAACACCGTTACCAGCCATTTGCATTTGACCTTGCATCTGGTGTTGCGGAGGTTGGATGACGCCAGTGGGATATTGCATCCCTGGCTGCTGTTGCATCTGCATCTGTTGGTGCTGCATTTGTTGTTGTTGTTGTTGTTGCTGCTGATGCTGCATCTGCTGTTGCTGCATCGGATTCATCGCTAAGTGCGCCAACTCTGCCGGTGATTTCAATGGAAACATCTTCACGCAATCCTTCCAGCTCTGGTGAGGTTTAACGCGCTTCTGTGGATCCATGCCGACGCGCTCCCGTAACGCCGCGCGACGAATCTTCGCGTATGAAGAGCACGAGTGCGCCACCGCTTGGAAGTGCAATCTAGCCGTTTCATCCTCCAACGGTAACGATCTTGACATAACGACGCGAGCGGAACCCTTGTCCAAGTTGAGCGCGGCGAAAGCTTCCGGATCGTTCTCCAACTCAACCGCTCTCGTGAGCTGTTGAAAGCGCCATCGGCACAGTTCCGGACGACGATACGAGCCTTTCAAGCTCGCCGAAGCGCCAAACGCGTCGGCCACGAGTGCCCAATTCGAGCCAAACTCGTGGACGATGGCACATAAAAGCGCATCTTCCGTCGCTGTCCACGGCTTCGCGGCGCCTTTTCGTTCGCCCGCGGCGGCAGCGCCCTCTTTTTTCCCTTTCTTGTTGCCGTTCTTCTTGACGCCAAACTGCTCCTCCATCCCCGGATGAAACCGAACAAACTGACCTTTCTTATTCTTCTTACGTTTCCCATTTTTGTCGACGACGTAACCTTCTTGGTCGAAGAAGTGACCTCGTGCGGCAGCCGCGGCGAAGAAAGCGCGTCTGCGCTCTTCGGACGGCGTGAGCTTCCCGTCTGGACCAGAACCAGCTGCGCCTTTTTGGCCACCTGCGGTTTTTTGCTGAGCGCGTTGGTGGCTTTCTCTCGTTCTCTCACGATCTTCCCACTCTCGAAGTCGCCTTTCGTACTCGGCAAACTTGTTCGCTTCTTTCCCGATGGCACTCTTTTCAAATTCGTCGCGAACGCTTTCGTACGCGTCGTACTGCAAAGCTGGAAAATCAAAGAAGAAGTCCTCGGCTGCGTCTGATTTCTCGTCGTCGTCGTCTTCGCCATTCTTACCACCGCTGGACATGGACTGATCGTCGTCCTCGTCTTCATCATCGGATCCTTCTCCTTCTTTCTTCACGGCTTCGTCGTCTCTTTTGAAACTCTTCAATCCGCGCATGGTGAGCTTCTTGTTCATCGAGTACGGGGCAATCAAAGCGTCCAGATCTAATTCTAATCCACCATCATCCAATTTAAGATCTCTGGCGTATTGCGCGCGTCGTAGCTCTCTTTTCTCCGGACTCGACAACATGCCTTCGGTGTCCACGTCTGTTTCCATGTCTTCCGCATCCGTATCTTTACCGGTGGTATTCCCAGAAGGAGGAGGCTCCGGCGTCGCGTCTCGTTTTCTCTTGTTCCCTTTTCTCGTTGGTTGTTCTTTCTTTTCATCTTTTTGTTTACCTCTCGCAGCCTGTCTACCTTTACGACCTCCACCTCTCTTCGTCGTTTCTTCGTCGTCCTCTTTCTCTTCGGCTTCTTTCGCGTCGACGGCTTGTCGCACCGCTTTCGCCTTCTCTAACGAAGCCAATCGGTGCAAATACTTAACCGCCCACCTTTCTATGCCTTTCATGGAACTTCCACGAGGAATCTCCGGCGTTTTTGGATCAAAACTCACGAGGAACATCTCGTCATCGTCTCTTTTACTATCTTCGCCGTACCCAGTCACGTCTGTCAACGGCGTACTCACATTTGTCGGCGGCGTCGACCGCGCTGAATTCGTCCTCGTATTCGCACCTCCGTCGTCGCTTTTTGGCGTTTGTGGATCGCTTCCACCGCCCCCACCACCCGCAGCGGCGGCGTTGACTGCTGCTCGATGTAACCTCTGACTCGTTTGCGCTTGCGCCGACGAGTGTAATCGAAAATTCGTTTCCCTCTCCGCCGCTTCCAACGCGAACCGTTTCCCGCCGCACCCGAGCTTTGCCAGCTCAGTCGCTTCGGGTAATTTGACCTTCTTTGCCTCTTCCCAACGAATCTCCCAAAACGCGCTCACTTGTTTCGCCACCTGCCTCGCTGCCTTGGCATCTCTTTGATTTCTTCTTTCGTTCGCTCCCACCGGCACGCCATTGGCTACCCCAGCCGTCAGCGCCACCTGCCTCGCCGCTTCCAACTTCCAATCTCTCTCCGCCGCGAAATCTCTGGCCAGCCATTTCATCTCCGCCATCACGTACGACCAATGCGTCGCCTTCCTCTTCTGCTCCCCTTGCGCCGGCGCGTTCGCTTTTTGCGTTAACAAGCGCACCTTCTCCTTCACCAATTGCGCTCGAGCGATGGCCATGTTCTCGTCTTTAATCCTCCGCTTCCGCGCTTCGGGCGTTTCCACTTTTCGTTGATTCGATGTCTTGTTATTATCGTCCTCCTCGTCGCCCGAGGAGGATTCGTTGTTGTTTTTGTTGTCGTCGTCATCCTCCGATTCTTTTTCTTCTTTTTCTTCTTCTGATTCTTCTTCTTCTTCTTCTAGTTCTTTATCGCCGCTCTCGGACTCCTCCTCCTCCTCCTTCTCTTTCGCATTCGCATTCGTGGCGGCATTTCTGGCCGAGGCAGTCGTCCCGCGTCCTCGATCTCGAGCCATAATAATAAAAAAAAAACTCTCTCAAAAGTACTTTCTTCTCTCTCTCTCTCTCTTCTGTTGTTGCAATCTAAAGCGATGATGATGTGACGATCCGTTTGATGATATGATGTGTGTTCAAATTTAAATTTTCTCTTAATTTTCTCCTCTTTTTCCAGTCCTGGACCACGACAGAGCGGCGAGTTTCTCTCTCCGCCAATGAATCCTCTTTCCGATCAAAGAAAATTGAACACAAAATTCTCTCTCTCTTTTACTCTCTCTTTCAGGATCTCTTCTCTCGCTCTGATCGTACCTCTCCGTATGGTGGTCTCCGACGTAAACGACGACAGAAAGAACACAAAGCACAACACAGAGAGACCTCTTCTTTTCGTTTAAGAGAGAGAGGATGAGAGAGGGTCGAGTTCTCTCTCTCTAATTTTGCGGCTCGAATTGAGGCGAGCGAGCACTTAGGTCAAAAAAATGCACCTCGAACGAGAGGCACTCTTTTTGAAAATTAGGGTTTAAGGTTTCAGAAGAATTTTTTTTCTCTCCTCTTCTTGCACTCAACAACCACCCCAGAAAGAAAGAAAGAAGAGTTTTGCATCGTCATCATCGCTCTGTGTAACGCGCACTCTTTTCTCTCTCTCTCTTTGCGCGTTACGACGACACAGACGCGCACACACAACGCGCCCTTTTCCTTTAAAACTCTTTCCGCTGCTCGTGTTTTTTTGGGAGAGAGAGAGAGTGAGAGAGAAAAATATCTTTTGGGTTTTTGAGCACCACCGCCGCGAGGAGTACCACACGGGAGTACCGTTGTTTTGATGATGATGATGATGCGCGAATAAAAACCGTCTCTCTGATATGGTAAAAACGACGACGACGCGCTCGTCTTCGTCGTCGTCGTTTACGTCGTCGTCTGAATCGTCGTCGTCGTCCGATGACTGCGACGTGAACGACTCGGAAGAAGACGAACGAAAAGTGCCTCTCTCCGATGAGAGGATGATGACAATGATGATGAAGATGGAAAGAAAGCTGAAAAAACACAGCAAACGAGTGCAAAAAGATATTCAAAATATCCTTTCGATGGCAAAAAGTCACGCGAACGCGCACGCGATATCGACGAGAGAACACATAAACGTGCATTGGGAAACGACGCATATGTATTGCGAATCTATAGAGAAAGCGGTGGATTCTACGGAGGATTTAATGCAACGCGTGGTGTCGGTGGCGGCGTTCGCGGAGAAGTTGAGAGCGCTGGCGAAACGGACGAAAACGCTGAGGATACAAGCGGAAGTTTTGGAGAAGATGTGCGAGGAGAGAGGGATACTCGTGGCAACATCGGGAGGGAAGAGAGGAAATAATAACACGTCGTCGCCTCTAAGTCATGGTGGTGGCGGCGGCGTTCTTTCGTCGTTGTCGCCGTTGCGTTTTTTTCGATCCGGATCGGCGTCGCCGAAGAAGAGGAACACGCCGCCGGCGTCGCCGTCTTCGAGGACGTCGAGATCGAACGACGTTTTTGCGACTTCTCCTTTCGCGAAAGAAGACGACGAGAGGAAGAAAGAAGAAGAGGAGAGTAGATCGTCGATGACACCAGAAGTACAAACTCGACCACCTCTTCCTCCTAAAAATCTTCCTTCTTCATCATCATCCCCGACGCCGTTCGACCCTTCCAACATCATCGCCTCCGTCGTCGAACGGAAAAAGATCGAACGGTTAGCCGAGTTGCGCGAAATCGAACGCGTCAAAGAAGGTAAATACGGCGTCGTCACCCCGTACGAAAACTCGTCACCGGCGGAGACGCCGAAAGGAGGCAAATCATCGAGTTTCGAAGAAGAGTACGAAAGAAAAGAAAAAGAGGTCAAAGTCGCTCTGGACGAAGTCGTACACTCGCTCGGTAAGATGTAGTGAATAATAGCGCAGCAGATAATAGAGTAGCGTCCTAAGAAGAGAAATGGTTTGCACATTATTAATCGATTTTTAGAGAGTAGAGAGAAAGAAGAGACTAAAAATCTCGTCACATTAAAAACACGCACATTAAAAACACATTCTTCATCTCTTTAATAATAAGTGAGAGAAAAGATGACGACGACGACGACGACCACCTCGAAGCTTTGTTGTTCGTGGTGTTCTCGTAAAAGTCGTTCTCCCCAAAAATCAGCGGCAGTATCGGCAAAAAAGGCGTGGTCCAGCGGTGACCAATTCGCCGTCAAAAACGGGGAAGCATTCGCATTCGGGAAGAAGAGAAGAAGAAGAATGAATACTACTGCACGCGCCAACAACGCCGCTGATACTACTGATGAAGATGCTTTTGCCGACGTGAATACTCAGAAGAACGCAGTATCGTCGTCTGAATCATCGTTATCGTCATCGCTGAGAGAATCTCTCGCGAAAGAGTTATCCGTGCTCCTTTCCAAAGTGCATTTGGGGGCTCCTCCTCTCACTGCGCAGGAGAGTTTCGAAGCGCGCAAAAACAGGCTGGAAAAAGCACTCTTGATGGCAACTTTATTGGAAAAAGAAGAACACGATGATCATAAATACGACGACGAGAAAAGGACGACGGCGATTCAGACGACGAAAACATCGACATTTTTGTCACGGACGCGTACTACGAATACGAAGACCAACGACGACGAAAACGCTTTAACGGAAACGATAGCGCGAGAATTAATCAACCACGACGTGCTCGGTCGTTACATGAACGAGATCGCTCGATTCGCGTACATTCGTAAAACTTCACACTCAGGCGCGGCGTCGCGGCGACGAGCGAAACGGCCGAAAGATCGAGCGAGCAACCAGAAGAAGCCGAGGCAAGGGTTGACGAGAGAGGACATGAGGAGAGAGCACAGGAGATGGTGCGCGGCGTGTCAAGTGTTCGTGAAGAAAGAAGACGCGTTATCGGTGACGAAAGTTTTGAATACCGTCGTCACATCGTCGTCTGAATCGTCGTCGGGAGAAATTTCCTCGGAATCTTCCCCTTCCTCGTCGTACGCCGATTTCATCGAAGCGACCACGCGAAAAGAACGCCGGTGTAAAAAAGAAAAAACAAAGAGGAAACTCCTCCCGCACGCCATACCGACGCCGACGTACAAAATCGTCGCATTCGATCACAAGAAAAGCTCGAAATCCAACCCGCCGCCGAACGGGCGCTCCATGTTCGTCTGCCGCCGAGTGTGCTGCGTGAACATGTTGAACGCGAAACGCGTCGCGAGCAACTTGAAGTATAAAATGCCCTCAAACTCGTCGTCCAAAAAGAATAGCGACGATAGCAGCAGCAACGCAGACAATAGTAATAGCACCGCCACCACCACCGCTTTAGAAATCATGCGCGACCTGAAACTCTTAGCCGAACGAGCGGAAAGAGACGACGGCGTCGATTCCTCCGGGTGGAAGTTGCGCAAACCGAACGACGGCGACAAAAACGCCAAAGGTCGCCATCCGCACCGGTGGACCGAACCGCCCACGTGGGTGCAATGAAATGAAGTGAAATGAAAAAGAGAGGTGATGAGGTACTCCTCTTCGTAGATACTCTCTTTTTGCGAACAACCTAGAGACGAGAAAAAGAGAATAATGTGTGCGACAACAGAGAGCGTTCACATTTCTTAATAAGAGAGTCATAAATCAGGAGGAATTTTAAGACGAAAATCCATCACATTTTAGCACAAAACACGCGCAAATATTACTACTTTACTACTCAATGTCTTCTCCTTCTTCTGCTAAACTTGTTCGAGTTTCCTCGTGGAACGTCGCCGCGATCAACGACAACCCGTTCGAGTATTACGTGACCATCGACAGCAGCAACAAAAGCGACGTAAACGACGACGACATTTCGGATGAAAATGGAAACGATGATGATGTGGACGCTTTGAGAAGAAGAAGACAAAGAAGAAATCAGAAAAACTACGAAAAAACGATGGAAAAGATCGACGAGAAGTTGATCAAAGCGCGCGAGCACGAGGTCAGAGTGAAAGATATTCTCTCGAAAGAGATGTTGCTCGACGTGAAGAGAGAAATCATGAACATGAAAATCGACGATTCTTGGACGGAACTCGAGTGCGATTCGGCGATGGAATTCTTCGAAAAACACTTCGCGGAGAGGAAAATTTTGAGCGATTTTTTACTCGACGGCGACATTGGCGCGAAACGGTTGTGCTCGATGCCGGATCGACTGACGACGAAGAGCGAAAAGGGGAAATGTCGTCCGTGCGTGACGACGTCGTACGCGGATGTGAGCGTGTTGAGCGACGACGCGAAATGGTGGCGAGCGTGGTTGGCGTACGCGTTCGACGAGAAGGACGGCGTCGCGAAGCGGTTGAAGTTTTTAGATAACAAAAAGTACCCAGCAATTACGGACGAGGAGGTGAAGATATCGAGACCTTTGCAGATGTTTTGTTTGGCAGCGTTCGATAAGAGTTTGATACGGTTGATTGGCGAGGCGGATGCGAATTGGGCGGAGACGAAGAAGATGTTGGTGGACGCGTTGGTAGAGAGGAAAGTGAACGCGACGATTGATATTTTAGAACGAGTGGCAAAGGAAGGGAGAGAAATCATATGTTTACAGGAAGTGTCGGAACAAATGCGAGACGGAATCGCGAAAAGCGAGGTGTTGACGGAGAAATTTGATTGTTTATCCGGTCCGGATTTCGACGCGACGAGGAATCAGAATTCCATCGTCTTGGCGAGTAAAACGTTTTTCGAAAGCGGCGTGTGGGAAGTCGTCAGCGTGAATAAAACGAAATTGCCCGCAGGCGTCGCCAGCGGTGATTTGTGCGTCGTTCGCGAGGTCAGTTTAGAAGAAAAAAAGGACAAGGACCGAAGGAAACCGTTCGCCATCGCCTCTTTCCACGGGGACACGAACGGGTTACAAACCGTCGACGTCGTCAAAGCCGTCAACAACGAATGCGGTGATAGTTCTGCGCTAATATTCGCTCTCGACGCGAACTGCCACCACGATGATAACAAAGGCAAACGCCTTTCGGTCGAAACCATGTACGGCTCCTTGGCCGCGGAAAATCTCCAAAACTGTTGGGGCGACGAACACGCGCTCTGCCCGACCACCACTTGCAACGCCCGCTCTTTCCTCCAACCGCAATTAAACAAAGCCGTTTTTTACAAAGAAAAGTTAACGAGCAAACTGGTCGACAGACACCCGAAAGATCATCTGTTCGTTTCCTCTGGACAGTTCAAGGTGAATACGGAAATGTCCAAACGCGTCAACGACGCTTCCGAAGACGCGTTCCGATGGGTAGACGACATGCCTTTCCCGACGCTTTCGTTCCCGAGCGATCACGCGTTGGTTTCCTTTGAATTAGAGTACAACGACGCATCTTAGTGTGGTAGCTTTGTTTTGTTCTGTGTGCGCGATTAGATAGATAGATAGATGGTAGATAGAGTAAATGTGAGTTTAAATGTTCCGTACAAATATCAATATTCCTTTATTAAAATTCGTCGGCATAATTCGTCCCCGCCGCCGCGCGTAAAGACACGCATACGCACAAAAAATGGGCAAAAAGAAGCTCGCCTCTTCCTCGAATTACGACCAAGATGAGAAATTTAAGAAGTTTCCGTTCTTCCAATTGCCTTTCAACAACAACAACATGAACAACAACAACAACAGAGAAGGGAAGAAGAAGTCTTTCCTTTCCAATTTAAAAGGCAAAATGGACTTAAACAAATACAAAGAAAACTTAATGGCAACCGCGGCTGGGAAGATCATCGCCGGCGCGGCCTCTGGAATTGGTTCCATGCTGTTATTTGCGGCGGTATTTAAAGTCGTCTCCGCGAAAACCGCGGAAACGTCCGACGCGAAGAAAGAGGCGAATAAATTAGACATCGAAAGAAAGGCACGTTTGGCGGACGTGCGAAGACAGTTAGCGGGTCCTTTGAGAGCGTCTGCGATTGAGTTGCACGAACGGTTGGAGGATATCTTGTGCACGCCTCCGAGACGAAAATCGCAACTGGAGAGAGTTCCGCAACCGGTGAACTTCTTCGCGCTGCACTTTCCGGATGATCCTTCGGATTGCGTCAACTCGACGTTGTTTCGAATATGCGCGTATTTAGAAAAAGTTTTGCAGTTTAATCACGGGGTGCACGTGGAAGGAGTTTCAGAGGAGGACACGTGGCAATATCTTCTCGATAAGAAGCTCGCGAGCATTCAAAGAGCGATGGCGAGCTCGATTCCGAGATTTGATGCGGTTTTGAAAGGGGAGAGGTTGACCGAGGTGATCGCGGTGATGGTGTCGAGGGCGATGGTGCAATACGACGACGACGGGACGGCGGGGGCGTCGAAGTTTGTAGATAGTCTAGTTGGAGAAAAAGAGGCCGAAGATTTAGCAGATGCAGTGGCAAGGTACAGAAAGAGAACTGCGGCGATTCATCGCACGGATTCGTTGGGCAGGTCGCAACAGTTGTTCCCGGAATTCGAGCCGGCGACAAATTTGAAAGAGCGAGATTTCTCGGCGAGTCATTTCGAGTTTTCGAGAGAATACAGATGGCCGATGCGGTTTTTCGAAGATCATCAAATTGCCATGGCAGAAATATTTGCAAGCATACGGCCGAAATCAGAGCAAACGCAAACGATCGGCGGCAGGCCGCAGAAGGAGATTGAATACATCGCTTTCGTGGCGAAGATTGAGGAGGCGTTGGCGTTGGAATCGGAGAATCCGCCCGGGTCGATGCGTTCTAATCCATGGGTGCACTGGATGCTTCCGGCAAGAAGTGAAATCGCGCGATACGCGAGTTTGCAAGCGCAAAACTTTAAACTGTTGAGACGGAGAGAGATGCGTGAGTTGACCGCGGCTCGCGCGAGGTTGGTGCAGTTGTCGAAAGCGTTGCAAGATCTCATCGACATGTTGTACATGCGCTTCGATCACCCGGCGTTCAAAGTGAAATCGAGAGACGACAAGTTCAAACACTTGAAGCGTTTGGAAATGAAGAAACGACAACAGGAAAAGTTTAACAGACAAGCCTCGGCACGAGCGCAAAAGTATTGGAAGATTATAGAGGAGTACGTGCCAGTCATCGCGAGGAACCATTCGTTAGAGGGTATCGATAGGAAAGGCGAGCGGCAGCCGTGGAAGTTTCAAATTCCATTTCGGAAGGATTCTTACGAAATTCCAACGAGAACGGGTTGGGAAATTGTTGTCGCGTCAGTTGGAGTCGGTTTTGCTATTTTGCTTCCGCCGTTGTTGTTGCAATCAGTCGCGAACAAGGCGGTGAAGAGTCCACGAATTCCTCTTTCGGAGTGGTTGCAGAAAACGCCAAAAGAGTTGATGATCGCGGCGAAGAAATCCTCTTCTTCAGCCTCTAATAATAATAGCGGCAGGAAGAAACAACAGTCGAAACCAAAACCTAAGGTAATGGTGGAGGAAGAGATCACGTATGTAATCGCGAAAGATGACGGAGAACGAGGAGAATTCTCATCCGGGCTGCCACCGGCTTCTTCATCATAATAGCGCGCATGACAAGTATGTAAAGACAAGGTACATTTTGCGCTCAAATACAATTTATTGACTACTTTTTGCTGCTGCTATTGCTACAATTGCTACCATTGCTATTACTATTTTCTACTACTCTGCACTTTTGCTTTCTCTACCGCCGATATTATCGCATCGCTGACGCAATACCACTCGCCCCACTGGATGACGCCATTCTTATCTTCATCCGCCACGTTCGCCAAAGCTTCCATCTTTTCCGTGATTGATTTGCTCGCGTTTCGAAATCCAGCCATTTTTATAACTTCCAAAGACGCGACTTCAAATTGCGCTTTTGTCAAGTACGGAAACGGAAACGTCTCGTCCGGTGGTGAGCAATGCTTTTTGAAGACGCTGAATGCGACCGCATCGTGTGAAATTGCGTCGCTGTCCAGTTGCGAGGCGTTCGCGAAGGAATTCTTAAATCCGAATTGCGCGATTTGTTTCTGCAAGTCTCTTTGTAAATCCGCGAAGATGGAGTCTATGGAAAAGTCACCCCCGTTTGATTGATTATCGCTCGTTTCAAAACCCTTATTCTCACTGACAAGAGCCGAGGAAGCTTCCATCGCGAGTTCAGTCGCTAACGCGTTCAGCGCGTCCATGGCGGAGAATGTATTTTGCGCGCTCTTCCGCGACGGTTCTCGTAAAGCCTTCGAGCTCGCAAAAGAGCGGATGCTACCACCACTTTTTAACGGGCTATAGTCCACGCTCATTCGCGCCGTACCATCAAACGACACATCAACGTCGTCGAAGTCGTACGATTTACGTAAAACCGTCGGAGTTGTCAAAGCAAGTCGAATTTCGTGACCACAAATTACCGCCGACGCGTCTTCGAGAATTTGCGAAAGAAATGCCAACGCAAACGCGTGGACGTTACTGATGATTTTCTTCAACGCTTCCGGTTCGATTTTAATTTCCTCAGTTATGGAATCTAAAGCTTGCCAATCGGGACGAAATCGACGTATTTTTGTGTAATCGCGCGGTGCATCTTTTGCCACACGCGTTCGAATCTTTACCGTGCGGCTTAAAATACTAAACTCAACTTTCTGTGTCGTCTCCAAGAACGCGTCCAAGAAGAGCTCGAAACAGTTGGCGTATAAAGCGCGCTCGACGTCGTCTGGAATGGCTTGAACGTTATACGCGGCATCTGCGAGGAGCCAATCGATAAAGGCTTCCACACTTGCTCGGTTTATAGCGTTTCTATTACTCGTTGTTGTTGTTGATGTTGATGATGATGATGACGACGATAACGATGTGGTCCTTGTCTCTCCATTCTCCTTGCCCTTCGCGACGATAGGAGTCATGTTAAACCGTTCACGAAGAAAAGTGAAAGCATCGTTAGTGCTATCAGAATTCATCGAAGTTATTCCTACGACGTCGTTTGTATATTCTTCTTTCCTTAATTTCAATTTCTTATCGTCGTTCTTCTTTCGTATGACTTGTATCGTAACGTCCATGCCTAAAAATTCCGCAATCACGCTCGGCGCATTCAAGCCGATTTCTCCTAAAATGCCTTTAATAATGTCCACGTAGGTTTTCCTTTCCAGTTCCGGGGTGATAAACATTGGCGCCACGGCTTTACGTCGCGTCATGAAATCGTCCGCCAAGGCTTGCGCAAGCTCGTCTGCATCGTCCGACGACGACGATGATATCGTTTTTTGTTTGTTCCTCTTCCTTTCGTCTTCGTCGTATTCTTTCTGATCCTTCACGCGAAGATTGAACTTCACCGCGTAATCGACGTTTGGGAGAGAGACTTCGGAGTCGATGGCTTCGCACGCCATCGCAATGACTAACCTACCCACATCTCTTTCGAGCTCCGGGAAAAGTATACCAATCGGTGGAATTTGGAGTTCTTCGATGACTTTACCTAAACGTTCGTCCGAGGCGGTTTTGGCGATTTGAATCGCTCGGCTTCTTCTCAGCGCCTCGCGGCGTTCGCGGAGCGAGGTGTCGTCTCCTTCCTCTTTCACCTGTTCGCGGACATCGAAATAAAATTCCGCGTCAAAAATTCGCGCGGAGAAGCTTTGCACGCCGGATTCGAGGAACAGCGTACCGGTTCTCGCCGCGATGGATAAAATTTTCTTTGACATTTTCTTCTCCATCTTTTGCAACAGTTTCGACGTCGCGCTGCTATTTTCGCCGTTGTTGTTGTTCGTATTCTCCACCACTTCCACGACAAACTTCTCCAACTCGTCCTCTTTGCTCCCTTCTAACGCCCCGTACGTCTTTAGCCTCTCCGAATCTTCCCCAACGAATCTTCTCTGCACGACCAACGGATGTCCCAACACCCTCGCGTCTCCGCTCAAGACGATATCGTCCAAAGTCTCAAACGCGCCTTCCAATCCTTGCTCCAACGCTTGCGCGTATACCCTCGTCTCTATACACTCCGGCACAATAGGTACGTCGTATAAATCGTGAATCAACTTTGCGTAATCTTTCAACAAACTCCGAAACTGAGGATCGTTTTTCGCAGTTCTCGTGATTTTCGGTGCATCAAACGCGTAAAAATTCTCCTTCGCGTACTCGAACACCTCTCGCAGTGTACGCCACCGGTCCTTCATAAACACCGGGATCGCTTTCTTCATGCGTTCGGTCGTTTTGACGACGATATATACCGCTTGAATAACGAATACAAACAATAACGCGAGTTTTTCGTTTTCGCTTTTTGCGAATGTCTTCGCCGCGTTTTGTACCGTCGCGTTCCCTCGTTCCGTACGCGAAACCTCTCCTTTTGCCACTTTTCCTCCCTGTTGGTGTTGTTGTTCTTCTCTTCGTCGAGGATTTGGAGGACGAAGACGGTTCAGAAACGCGTACGCGTTGGTCTCGCGCCTCGTCTTTCTCCCGCGAGGAAAACGGTGATGAAAAACGCCCCTCAGTACGTTTCTGTTACAAAGAGAACGATGTTTGGACGATGACGATGAAGACCAACAAGGCTTTGACGATGCTTTCGACGAAAAGAGCGACTTTTGTCCTCGCCTTGTTCGTCCTCTCTCAGAGCATTGCGACGATTTAATCGTCTGAATCGTCGGCGAAAGCGTCGTCGGCGAAAGCATCATCAATCACCTCACAAAATGTGGGGGGAATGTCTTCAGAATTTCTCTCTCACGACATTTGGTCTCGTTTAGCGGCGGGAAGGATACAGAGAGAGAGAGAGAGACAAAACGCACAACGCGCACGGGAATAATAACGATGAAAAGAGCACAAAACGAGACCAAAAACTTTTCACGACGAAAACAACAGTGGTGGTAGTTTTAAGAGGTGAGACGCGCTCGAAGGATTAACTTCGGTGGATACCCCAACGTCTTCATAAGACGGGGAAATTTACACGATCACCGGGGAAAATCCCCGCGCGTTTGAGCAGAGAGTGCTGGGCGGAAACGTCGCTCCCTTTCTCTCCGGAAGTTCTCTTTTGGAGTGGAAGACACTCGCGATCTTTTAAACAGTCATTTAATCAGTCCGGACGCAACGGATGACACAGAACGGGGTTTACTCTCGAGCTGACGTCTCTCTTTCCTCTCCTCAGTACAAGACATACACAGGGTCGCGCATCGCATCAAAATCTCATCTGCGTTTGTCAACGCTTTTATATCATCACGCGTTCAAATATGAGATCTCTTTTCTTTCGTCGTCGAGTGTTTGGGCGGCTTTTATGAGTATCTTCTACCGCGCGCGTTTGTATGTGTTCGTCTCGAAACTATGCTTTTGCGGGTCTGCGCTCGCTTTACTATTCCTACTACTACTACTACTACTACTTCTACTACTGCTACCACTACTGCTACTACTACTAAACCGCATCAAACGACGCACCAATTGTTGTTCCGGCGTTCCGAATTCTTTCATCGCGAAAGTTCTCCACCGCTTTGTCAAAGGTCGAACGTCTGAGTTTCATCGGACACCGGTCGAAGCGGGCGTCCTCTTTTAAGACGTCTCGAGCAATTTCCCACGCGAAAATTGCATCCTCCTCGTCCGCAACGCCACCTACGGATTGCGACAACGCGGAAACTGTTTCTCGGCACAACTCCGCGTATCGTTGCAGAGAATTTGATTTGAACTCCAACAAGAACGCATCGAAGGAGGCGACCATGTCTGCTTCCGAAAGAGGTCCGCCCGAGGAAGCGCGACCGAGCGGATCTTGGGAGAGTAATTCGCGAACGTCATCGATCGTTTCCACGTCATCGATCGATTTTATGGATTCCGCTAATAACGTTTCGAACTGTTTCATCGCGTCGCCTTTGTCTTGATTTCTTTTCAGCTTTTTCAATCGATATTCGTCGTCTCGTTTCTTTTCGAGTATTTCGCGTTCGCGTTTTTCTCGCGCGATTTTCTCGCGCTCCAGTTTCGACTCTTTCGTCGTCGTCTTCGTCGTACCTACTGCTTTTTCAGCTGCGTTGCTCGATAACTTCACCTTGTACTTATTAAACGCGCTCCGTCTCTCCGGCATCGTCGCGAAACATTCAAACGCATTTTTATCCAGCTTTCTGAGTTTCGGCATGTCCCTCTCCCATCGAGAGTGCTCGTTGATTTTCGCCTTTTCGCACAGCGCGAAAAACACATCCAACGCTTTACTCTTATTCGCCGCGTTAAAGTTTTCGTTCATCGTAATCTCATCACTGGCAGTCGTCAAAAGTTTTGGCGATGCATTATTCGTTTTTGGTTCTTCTTCTTCTTCTTCTTTCTCTTCGATGATAACGGCGCTCGCTGCAGGCGTCGTGGTCGCTCGTCGCGGCGGATCGAAAGCCGGTTCCGCTTCTGCTTCTCCCGTCCCCGCCGCAAAGGCTGCTCTTTGATGAAATTGTTCTTTTCCTTCTTCGTTCTCGTACGCGTCCGGGTCAAACTCGATGTCATCATCTTCTTCTTCAGATTCTTCTTCTTCTTCCGTCGTTTCGACAGCCTTCTCCTTGGAAGCAGCCTTTTGCAAAGGTTTCTCCCACTGTCTTTCTTTCGTCTCTGATGAATCGTTTCTGAACCAATACGGTCGAGTCAACAGATGATGTTCCACTCGGTACCACTCTCCCTCCTCGACATCCTCTCTGAATATTTTGACGACTTCATCCTCGTCCTCGTCCTTCGTCTTAATCGTATTCTCGTCGTTCCGGGGGGGAATCCGCCAACGGGATCGTTTCAAGACGACGTCGAAATAAAACACCTTCCCCGTCTCCTCGTCGACGTACTTTCGGTACCGGCTGTGTTTGGACGAAAACATCCCCGACATTTAACCCCAAATCGAGAAAACGGTCTCTGTCGTTTTAAAACCTCTTCTCTGCGCTTTGAAATGACTTTCCGGTGTAATGGAGAAAAACCTTGAAAATGCATCACAAAACAGACGCATCAGAGAGACACATCAGAGAGACGCGGAGAGACGCGCTCCTTTTCCTGACAGAGAAGAAGAGACCAACGAGGCGTTGAGAGAGTCACGAACGACTGTAAACTCTCTCTCGTGAGCTCTCTCTCAAACGCTCTCGCTCTGTCGGTGCAACAAAAACGGAATTCATTCTTTCATTCGGGGAGTCCTTTTCATCATCATCAGAACGCGCTCCCGTTTACGAAGTGTACCTCTGTCGTCTGTCTGCGGGAAAGAAAAGACGCGCGAGACCACCAAAAACGCGAAAGGAAGCGCGCTCTGTGACAAAAGTCAATCATGTCCTCCGCTCTGGTGCGCACACCGCGTTCTTCTTCACCCGCGAATTCGTTTTCTTTTCTGTTGTGTCTGCGTTCGAGGGAGGAGGAGGAGGTCTTTCGAGAGGACGAAATACGCGCTTTCGCGCTCAATCGTAATTTTCTTTGACGATCGGTTCATAACGGATGATGATACTTTTCGATTTCGACGTGTGTTATGTAGTACTCTCTCTTGTTTCGGCGACGATGATGCGAGCGCGACTGACTGACTTCTTCTCTTTCTTCTTTGCGCGGCGGTCTTCTTTCGCTACGCTTTAATACTACCACTACGTATGAATAGGCGCAATCCGCGGGAAGGCTGAAAGTGTGTTCGTTATTCTGCGGGTGCGGGGCGTTTGATTTCGGTTTGGCGCAAGCTGGGCACGAGATTATCATGCAAACCGAGGCGGACGATTGCGCGCGAGAGGTGTTGACCAGTCGTTTCCAAGGGATTTTTCAGCCGACGCACGCGTCTTCGGTGGTGGAGTTGCCGGAAGAGACGGACGTGTTGACGTGTTCCTTGGGTGGGGTCTCCGGGAGTAGTTTGATAGGACACAGTGAAAATGAAGGGACAGTGTACGACCACCAAATCGGGGAGTTGGAGACTGGTTGGCGAGAGAGTTGGTCTTCGAATTCGGTGCAATCGAAGATGAAGCAGGTTTTACGGTTGGCGAAGAATCGGTTTACCGGGAGGTGCGTCCCGTGGGTCGTCGTCGATTGCGGGTCGGAGAGGATTTTAGATACCGCGGATGAAGGGCAACCACCGATTATTGCCGAGTTAGTGAGAGAGTTTGAGCAACTTGGATTTCGATGGGCGCACCGAGTGGTGCAACCAACCGCGTTTGGTATCCCGGACGATCGAGGACGGTTAGTGTTTTTAGCGAGTAGACACGGCGACCCGCGAGAGGTTTTGTTAGTCGACGAAGATACGACGACGAGTAGCAACATGAATTCAGCCTCGGATTTAGCTTCGCAACGAATGAATAACAAAAACGCGCCGACACTTTTTGCCAGGTGTGGATTTACCCTTTTGGAAGACGAAGACGAGGACGGAAGTCAGTTTCAAAGAGCGACGCCGAAATACAAAGCGTCGACGATTAACGTGTGCGCGGACGCGAGGCCGGATAGAGACTCCGTCGTGTGTTCGGTTGATGGTCAATTAGCGCCTCTAGACGTATCCGATGCGGAAAGTTTACAAGGTTTGTTACCTGGGTGGACCGTGGTGTCGCCACCGGGCGTATCGAGAACGTCAGAAGCGGTCGTCGGCGAGATTCTCAATCGATGGCGCGCGTTGAGCGCGACCGGAGGGTGCGTTCCGTTAGCCGAATGGATTGGACGACGATTGTCAGATCCGTACGGAAACGGGAAAGGGTTTGATTCCAAACGGAAATCCGCGCAAAAATTCCCGAAATGGTGCGATGGGAATATAGTCAACGCGAACGAGATCAACCCGAGAGATGTGAGATGGGCGACGACGACGGGCGCGAATTCGCTTTGCGCGCAAGAAGCGGCGGTAGCTGCCATGACGGCTTTAAATAACAGCAACGGCGAATTAGGAGGTTTCAAATGGCCTCAACACGCGTATAACATTGGTCACGGCCGCGTTTCGCATCCGATGAAACGCATTCCGAAACCAGAGTTTTTGAAACATCCGGAAGCGAGAGAGAAGACGGCGTTGAAAGCGTATTTACGAACAACTTTGGAAAATTGCGCGGGGATGAATAATAACCCGGGCGGTATCGAAGGGTACATTCCAAGAGAAGTGATTTTAGCGTGCGTTCGAGCGACGAGAGAGGCTGGCATGGCACCGCCGCCGCCGTTGGCCGCATTGGAGAGACAGTTTGGCGGCGCAGGGAAGGAAGTCGCGCCGCCGGCGTCGAGAATACTAGCCGGAGCAGATAGAAAGAATTTGACTGGATCGCACTCGGAACGAGACTTGTTGGCGGCTGAAACGCTCTTAGTGACAACCACAGCCACTGCTTCTGGTGTAGCCATTCGAAACGGCGGCGTGGGGTCGAGAAATGGTACCGACGTTCTCAACGTCGCCGGTGGAAAACGACAAAACGGCGCTGCGATGAATAACAACGATAACAACAACAACAATAAAGAATCATCAAAGCGACAAAAGTCCTCTCTCAAGCCGATGGGAGCAGCTCCAGTTGAGGAGGAAGTAGTCGAACCAGACGATGGGTCGTTTATCGTCGCGGGCATTCGCATGATGAAACCGCGAGAATCGCAAATCGTCTGGGCGAAATTGCCGGGACATCCGCATTGGCCGGGATTACGAGTGGACGAAGTGAAACACGGGGACGTCGTTCCAAAAGCGGCGAAGCAAATGCAAAAGGATGGGAACGATGTTTGCGTCGTATTTTTTGGCGAGAAATCGTTTGGTTGGTTACCAGAAACCTCCATCGTCGATTTTGAGGTTGGTTATAAACAACATTCGCACGCGCCGGTGAGAGGAAAAGCGCGATTTCTAAACGCTTTGAAGTACGCGAACGCGGAGAAAGAGTTACGAAAGAACGAAGCAAAGAACGGATTGGCGAATGGAAACGTAGGTGGAAGAGCGACGACGGTAGCAAATGCTGCCGCCGCCGCCGCTGGTCCCAACGGCGCGCTCGTTCCTCCGGCCAACCCGATGGGCGCCGTCGAACCGATCGATTACGAAGCCGTCGAGAGGAACAAAAAAGAGGTCGAGAAAGCCTTATCAGAAGGTCGATGCCCGTGTAAGATGTGCGAAAACGTCAAATCTATCCGCGATGCCAACCCGGAAACGTGCTTGCGCTTGCGATGCATCTCCGCGTCCACTTCGGGTAAAACCGGCGCCAAACTCGCCTCCCAAGGAGGAAAAGCGGTCGGTAAAATGATCTCCATCCTTTGGCCGTTAGATGACGCGCGGTACATCGCCGAAGTCATCTCCTACGACGCTCGCGAGTTGAAACATCTCGTTCGGTACGTCGAAGACGACGTTCGAGAATACGTCAGCTTATGGGAAGAAGACGTCCAATTCGTTCGCAGCGGAGTATTGGGCGAACAAACATCATCGCAGCAAGTTGGTACGACTGCCGTCGTCAAAGGCGAGGAAGAGTTGACCGGCGTCGATTTGTTGCTCAGTTTAGGCTCGTAATACATAGTACTTACCATCTTCTCTAGTTTAGACTGTACTTGTATTCATCAGAAAGAGAAATCACAAAACACAGAGAACTCCCCCATAAAAATTTCACACATAAAACATGGGGAACGGCCCGTCGAATCTCGCGCGCACGTTCTCCGAGGACATCGGAGAGGTAAGAGAGATCATTTTCATCGTTTGTCTCGTTTTGTCTTCTCGATACTATATAATACTTCTCTGTATTCTCTTGTGTGATGATGAACGAACTTTTGTATCTCAACTAACTACTTTCCGTTTTTATCTCATCTGTTCCCCGTAAACGATGAAAGTTCTTCGGCGTGCACACCAGCAACACCAACCGAGGAGGACGCGCGACCACGACGTCGAGAAACGACGACGAGGACGACAACGGCCCACTCTCAAACGAAGGCGCGCTTTCCGCCAAAATCATCGGCGCGTTACCTTTGGAAAAAGTGGAAACGAAAAGGTCCCTCGAAAACAAAACGGTGAAAGAACTCACCGCAGAGGTTAAAGAGAACCAAACGAAGAAATGCCCTCGCTCGAAAACAAAGTTTGAAGGCCCGTACCCTCTCGAAAAAGCAGAACTGGTAGATTTTGTGTTACACTTAAGAGGCGAACCCGTGTGTTCGGTGTGCTTCGACCAGTTCGAGGAAGGCGAATACGTACGAGTGTTGCCGTGCGCGCACAGGTACCACATCGAATGCGTCGATCGATGGTTAGCGAGTAAATCGATTCGGTGTCCCGTGTGTCAGCACCCAGCGGACGAACGGTGATTACGAACAGTAGCAATAGCTTCATTCCGAATAGTTTTTAATAGCAGCGGTAATAATAATAAGAGCAGCGTTTGTAAATTATGCGTTTTGCGCATCGCGAACTCTCTCACGAAATCAACCATATCGGAGTCACGTTTGGTCGACATTTTAAATGCGCGCACAACATATTGACATGATATAAATAAAACGCGAAGAATGTCATCGTCAGAAATAAACGACGACGACGACGACAAGAAGAGGAAGGATTTGAAGACGACGACGGAAAAGAAAGCCTCTCACTTCTCTCGCTCGTTCTCCGATTCCGTCCGGCATTCCTCCGAGCAAAAGCGCAAACAAAACTCCAATTTGTTCTTGATAAACCTGCTCAGGTTTCGCGGATTCGGAGGCGAAGACACGGGATTAGGAGGATTAAACGAAGAAAAAAGCGTTCGAGACGTCCGAAAATTCGTCCACCGAGGGAACAAAGTCGGCACCGTCGTCGACCACGCGCGAGAACGCGTGGTGAATACAGTCGGGAGAGTGCTCGAAGTTGGAGTGAGAGAGAGTTTAATTGAAGGAGGAGAGAAAATACGCTTCGAGAGGAAAGAGTTGGCGAGAAGACGCAAATCATCATCGTCATCTTCTTCTTCATCTTCGTCGTCTTCTCCTTCTTTTAAAGAGGAAGAGAAAAACGTCGTCTTGCCGGCGTTTTCGTTCATCGCGCACGAAGCGAAAGAGTTTCGGCGGCTTCGCGCGGCGTTTGGGTTGAGCGAGGAGGAGTATTTGAAGTCGTTTAAAGGTTTGGACGGCGTCGACGACTTGGAGGACGAGAAGACGAGTTTGAGAGTGATTGGGAGAGCAGATGCGGGCGGGAGGTCTGGGGCGTGGTTTTTTTGCACGGAAGATGCGAGATTTCTGTTGAAGACGACGACAACAAAGGAGAAGAACGTTTTGTTGAAACGTTTGAGGAAGTATACGGAACACGTGGAGAAGCACGGGAGGAACACGTTTTTGCCGCAAATTTACGGGTGTTACTCGATTAAAATCGGGAAAGGGAGAGGCACGTACAAGACATTCTTGGTCATCGGGTACTGGTTCGCGACGCAAGTGAAGGTCGGAAGTCCTAGGTACGATTTGAAAGGAAGCCGGTGTAAACGGACGGCGAAAGAAGATCCGACGAAAGAAGTGGAGTTGTTGAAAGATAACAATTTCGTGGCGCACGAGGAGAGGGATTGCGTCAGGACGTTGCGGCGCAAAACGATCTTGGAAAGTTTAAAGAGAGACGCGGATTTTCTGTCGAGCTTAGGGTTGATTGATTATTCGCTGTTGCTAGGGCACCACAACATGAGATCGGATTCGGATCTTCCGTCGTTGACTAACGTTTCTAAAAAAAAGACGTTCGTGAAATCCGCGTCTATGTTCGGGAGGGTAGAGAAAGGGGAAAAAGACTCGGAGAAACACGTAACAACACGAATGAAGACAACAACGCCGCGAACGTTACCATCTCTCTCGAGTAGCGGCAACGAGCCGGCTTTAGTTGGAGACGAACAAAGAGTCAATCAGCTGCGATTCGCGAGAACGCCAACGGGGGTAGCTTTCTTCGGCATCGTCGACGTGCTCGCCGAATGGACGACGTTCAAATGGTTCGAGTGGTTTTTCAAGAGCGCATTGTTTTGCGGGAAGAGAGACGTGAGTTGTCAACCGCCGAAAAAGTACGCCGAGAGGTTTAAAAAGTTTATGGAAGAGCACGTCATCAAGGAAAGAGAATAAAAGTTTGTTTGTGTATGTGTACTGAAAGAATTTTATTATCATTACTAGAAGAGAGTATGTATGTTGTTGTAGCTAGTTATTAACATGTATCGGCTCTTGTCATTACGCTCCATTCAGTAAGCGTTCAATGGCCGCGCTAACGTTTCCGTTTGTGGCCACCAAAGCTCTCACGTTCTCCGCCGGATCGAAGAAACCCATATCGTTGAGTTGCGAAATCTGCGCCGCGTAGGCCGTTTCCGGATCCGCTGGCGGCGTCACCGATGGAGGCGCTCCCATTCCTCCGAACGGCGATCCCCCGAGTCCACCACCAGCAGCACTCCCCCCCATGACGCGCTGCAAATGTTGCATTGCCTGCAAAGTTTGTGGGTCGGCCAACGCTCGAAGAAACTCTGGATTACGCATTTGTTCCGCGATTTGCGGTTGTTGTCTCAACATCGCATCAAATTCCGGATTTGACCGGCGAAGATTTTCGAGAGCGTTTGGATCCGATGCGATTTGTGACATCGTTTGACTGAACATTTGCATGAGCGCTGGGTTGTTCTGAATCGCTTCCATCTGGCGTCGCATGGTTGCTTCGTCCGGCATGCCGCCGCCTATATTTAAACCGCCGAATCCTCCCGAACCGCCTAAACCCGCGAACGGATTTTGTTGTTGAGCTTGGGACGTTGAAGCACCTGCGGTCCCGGCATTTGCCGCAGCCCAAGGATTCGGTAACGGCGCGTCCGAGTTACCACTAGACGACGCAGCACCGAATAAACTTGCAAACGGGTTCGCATCCGCAGCCGCCCCGTTGTTGGCGGCCGCCTCGCTATTTTGACTATTTTGTATCGCGTTTTGCAACGGCACCTCCACGTTTTCGTACATTCTCCTCAACGCGTTAAACCCTTCCGGATGGCTCTCAATATTCGCAAGCGTCCGATCGGTTGCCGCCATTTGCTCTCGCATTAAATTCGGATCCCTGGACGCTCTCAGCGCCCTCGATATGTTTTCCGGATCCTGCATCGCCTGCCTCAACTCTGGATTCGCGTTCATCAACTGTTGAATCTGCGGGTTTTGCTCCATCACCTGCATCATCGGTCGTAAAACTTCCGGGTCTTGCATCGCTTGCTCCATGAACTGTCTCACGAACGGGTCGTTTTCAATCGCCCGAATCTCCTCCGGCGTCGGGTTCGGCATGCCGCCCGCTCCGAACCCGCCGCCTCCAAACATATCAAAACCACCAGAACCACTCGCTCCTCCTCCTCCTATACCACCACCACCTAAAACGCTGCTGTTAAACAACGTCGCAAAATCCGGCGCTTGCGCCGTTCTTTGACTCGCGTTCGCGTCGTCCATCCACGTTCGCGGCGGTGTCGGTTGCCCACCACCACCACCTTCATTGTGACTCGCCGGAGGACGACCACTACTTCCCCCGCTCGTAAGAGATGGTGATTTCTTCGGCGCCGATTGCACCAAATGCACCGCGTGCCCTTCCCCAATCGAACACTCTCGTATCGTTTTCTCGTCCTTCAAAACGTGTCCTTTGTAAATCAATCGAATCGATTCCTTTTCGGATCCGAGCGTCGTCGCCAAATCGGCTTTCAACTCGGCAATCAACTTTGTGAGTTTGATATTTTTCATCTCCAGTTTTGGATTTGTGGATGTTTTCACGATGAACGATATCGTCGTCTCTTTGTCTTCTTCTTCTTTTCCTCCTTCGCTCATTCTTTTTTGCGCGCGGTGTGTGATCTCTCGTTCTTCTTCTTCTTCTCGCTTCTTCTTGCTTCTGTTGTGTGCGTTTTTTCTTCGATCTTTTTTTTTTTTGTTTCTTAATATTTAGGGGGTGTTAAACCCTGTTATAAAACCGCCCTCTTTCTTTTCTCTTTCCCTCCTCTTTCTTTTCCTCTGGATAAAAGAGACATCGAGACGACACAATTTATAGACACGACGCACAGAGGAGTTCGTTTCAAAATGTTGTCGACTTCTTTTTCCTCGGTAGTTATTCCAACCAAGGTACGTTTCTTTCTTTTGTTATTGAATGCGTTCGTTTGTGTGCGCGTTTGAGAGGACGTTCGCGTCTTTAAAGAGAGACCTCTTTTTCTTACGCGCGCAATTTTTGCAAAATGTTGTTGCGTCGCCACCCTCTTTTCTCTCTAAATTTTTGCCGACGGCGAACAAATTAGAGAAGAAAAGGACGACGACGACAAAAGGAGACGAGATGATATTACATATTCTTTGGTGATTTTACGCTCGAGTATTCGTCAAACATACGTTTGAAACGAGAACGGCCGCGACGTGCGCTCGCGCGGGTGGTTTCCGCTCGTCTTTCCGGAAAAGGAGGAGGAGAAATCGTCGCTCGGAAAACCTCTTTTTTTTGTACGAAAAGGGCACTCGAGAGTTTTTGGATAAAGAGGATGAAAGTACTGACACAATATGTTTTCTTTTCTCTTTCAGGCGTCCGCGTTCGCTCGCGGCGAGAGTATAAAAGCCTTCAAACCTAGCAGCAGTAGTAGAAGACACCAAAAACAAGCCGCCTCTTTTGTCGTTCACGCGGCGGCGTCCGGGGAAGCCGAGCGGTTGCGCTTACACAACTTGAGCCCGTTGCCGGGGTCGAGAAGAAAACCGATTCGCAAAGGTCGCGGTTACGGCGCCGGCCAAGGCGGGACGTGCGGGTATGGCATGAGAGGTCAAAAAGCGAGAGGTGGTAGAGGCACTAGACCGGGTTTTGAAGGCGGTCAAACGCCAATGTACAGAAGGTTTCCAAAATTGAAGGGCATCGCCGGCGGCATGAGCGCCGGGAAGCCGAAATTCGTGACGGTGAACGTTTCCGATTTGGCGCAAGCGTTGGCGGATTCTAAGATCAGCGCGGGCCAAGACGTCGATTTGGACACGTTGAAGTCGGTTGGTTTGATCAAAGCGACGGGTTACTACAGAAACTTGCCGTTGAAGGTGTTGGGCGACGGGGAGCTTTCGCAAGGCTTGAAAGTCAAGGCGGCTGCGTTTTCAGCCTCCGCGAGCGAAAAGTTAGCCGGCGCCGGCGGGGAGGCCATTCTCGTCCAAGGGAAAAAACCAAAGTGGAGTCGGGAAGCGCACGAAGCCGCGCAGGCGGCTGCTGCCAAGTAAATTGAGAAGAGAGAATACGTGTTATTTCTTGAGTTGTTTATACTATACATTAATTAGTTCATATTATTATTACACATATACACAAGGTTGTCGTTCGTTGTTGTCCTCCCTATTATTGCGAAAAGACCACGTCGCGTTCGTCGACGCCGTCCAACTTCATTTTATTCCTCACCGCCTGTTCTGGCACGCCCAAACGTAGCATCTTGTGATACTTCTCGTGCGCTGGATTTACACGTATTCGTCGCGCTCCTTCTTCTTTCTTTTCATTGCTAGTTTGTGCGTTTCCGTCCTCGCCTGCTCTCGCACCTTCTTGTACCAAATGCGGTGAAAATTCACCATCAGGAGGTTCATCTCTCTCCGCCGACGAAGGCGGGAGAGGTGGTGGAGGCGTTTTCACAGCCTCTCCTTTCCCTCCTCCTTCCTCCTCCTCATCAAATCGTTCTAACTTCTTCTCCAAAAACTGTAAACTCCGTTCCATCGTCTCCATCTTCGTTTCGATTTGTTCTAACCCGCGTTCGCTTCTCGCTCGAATCGCGTTTAAATTGTTCGCGCAATCGACCGCGAACGCGTTCACGCACGCGACGGTAAAATGGTCGTTTACTCTTTTGTCGTTTTCATCGTTGTTTTCAACGAAAGTCTTCTTCGTCTTCATGTGGTTTTGAGCGCGTTTATGTTCGTTGCATCATTCGCATCGTTTCCTTTTAACGGAAAAATTCAAAATCTCTTTACTTTTTCTCGCGATACGAGAATAACAATACTCTCTGATACTAATGTCCGGCATCGCTCTGGAAAACCAGCGCGAAGTGCGCTCGATCGTGACCCGTAACCAAAACGGCGCGCTCGTGAACGCGAGAGATATCGCGCAAAAATTTACGGACGTGTTTGAATGCGAAATCGGTGCGATCGTCACCGCGCTCGTCAAAGAAGGAAACGACGAGGAACTGAAGAGCGTAGAAAACGCAATCGTCCGGGACGGCGGGAAACTCGTGCTGGAAGCGAAGAGGTACGAAATGGCGATGAGCGATTTAGAGCGAGGGTACGCGGGAGTCGCGAACGAGCAGTACCCGTTCGAGGAGAAGACGAGAGATTTAATCCAACGAAACCGGAACCGAGTTGCGAACGCGCCCGAGGCGAAAGTGATGGAGGAAAAATTTAAAAAAATGGTCGCGAACGCCAAAGGCGAGGATAACGGGGAAGGGTTTATCATCACGGACGAACACGGGAACGTCGGTGGAAGCGGTGGAAGTGGTGCTATTTTGAACGCGAAATGTCCAATCGCTGGCCTTCCGTTGAAAGATTTAATAGAGCCGGTGGAGGACGCGGTTGGTATAGTGTACGAGAAGCAAGCGGTGTTGACGTTTTTAGGGAGAGAAGGTAAGAAGAAGTGTCCGGAAGCGATGAGGAATCACGTGGTCACGAAAGAGGAGTTGAAGGTGAGCGAGAAAGTGATGAGGATGAAACGGATGGGGGAGAGAACGAGAGAGGCGAACGTGGATGAGATTATCAGTCCGTAAAAAAGAAGAGCGCGGAAATATTTGCATCCGAATTTTGAGGAGAAAGGGAGAAACGTGTATAATAACATAAAAGCACACGACGTAACAATATACTTTAGCAGAAGTAGTGGTACTATTTACTGATGTGTTGTAAGAAGAAGAAGAAGTAGAAGACGAAGAAATTTGTTCATTAAATGTAGTACGGGATATTACACAAAAATAAAAAGGGATGACATACTCACTCTGCTCTTATTCTTAGTAAAGCCCGATAACTTTCCACCACGCGCCGCCGACGACTGCCCACAAGATAAAGTTAAACGCTCCAACAATCGCGCCAAGACGGAAGTAATCCTTCAACTCTACGTAACCGGAACCAAAGTACACGGCAGATTGACCGCTGGCGTAGTGCGTGATGGCGCCGAACAAGTTGGTGTGAAACGCCATAGTTAAACCGGCGAGCATCGGCGGGACGCCCGAGGCTAACATCATGGCCAAAAATGCCGTCGATAACGCCGCGACTTGCGCAGTTTGCGAGGCAAAAAAGTAGTGAATGGCAAAGTAACTGACGTGTAAAACCAAGAATACTTGCGGCCACGCCAAGTTCGCGGCGGTTAAAGCCGCCGAAACTTTCGTCGCGATGAATTGAATAAACCCGAGTTCGTTCAACTGCGCGGACATGCCGATCAACACGGCAAACCAAACGAGCGTATCCCAAGCGCCTTTTTCGTTCAAGCAATCGGCCCATTTAATAACACCGGCAAATAATTGCATAGACATGCCAAACATGGCGGAAATCACCGGGGTAATCCCAAACGGTTGGAAGATCCAGCAAAACACGGTGATGCTCATGGTGATAACCACGGCCAATTCGTCTTGCGATAACGGGCCGAGTTTCTTCAACTTCTCCTTCGCCATCGCGGGAGCTTCTGGCGTGTCTTGAATTTCAGGCGGGAATAGCTTATACACCAAGAGCGGCGTCAAGAGTAAACCGAGAATGCCCGGAACGCAGGCGGCTTTGAACCACGTGATCCACGGGTTCGCGATGACGATCCCCAACCCGGCGGCTAACTTTAAGGACAGCAAGTTTTGCGCCGCAGCCGTCATGCACAAAGCGGACGAATGACCAGAGCATTGCAATTGCGTTTGCATGAGAAATGAACCCATCTTCTTTGCCGTCGGTCCAGGTTCAGACCCGTTACTTTTGGCCAACGAAGAGATGATGGGCAAATAGACGCCGCCGGCTCTCGCGGTCGTCGACGGCATCGCCGGCGCCAACACAGCTTCGGAAATGCTCAACCCGTAGGATAAACCGAGCGTAGACTTACCGAGCTTCTCGACAAACATAGTCGCGATGCGATCGCCCAAACCAGTGGACACGAATCCTCTGGCAAAGAAAAATGCCAAAACAATCAGCCAAATGACATCGTTCGTCATCGCGCCAAACGCTTGCGCGAAGGTCAACGTCTTCGTCACCACCGCCGTGGTCAATCCAAGAAACGCCCACGCACCGACCGGTAACGGAGACAAAACTAAACCAGCGACCGTGGCTAAGAAAATAGACAGCAAATTCCAGGCTTGCGGGACCACCCCGTCCGGTCTCGGAACGACGAAACAGACGAATAAACCGAAACCGACCGACATCGCCGCTGCTTTCAAATTCGCGCCTTTCCAAACAAACTCCGACGAGGCAGATTTCGCGCTCGGTGAAGTCACCGCGGAAGAGGAGGAAGCTTTCGGAACGAAGCGCGCTTTCCTCGTCCCCTTCGTCGTCTTTGTCGTCGCCAAAGCCTTCTTCTCGAGAAGATGATGACGAGAAGTTTTGGATATGCCATCATCGTCCCTGAAACTACATTTCCGCAAACCTTTTTGAGCGGTACAGTTCGAAGCAGCGGCGGATCGTTTCGAAGATGGTCTTCTCGTCGAAACTTTAAAATTTGCGCTCGCACGCGTCGTCGTCGTCTGAATCGTCGTCGCGCTCATCGTTGCGTTCGTTAAAAGTACGCAATAATAATAATAACAACAAACAACTTTTTGTGGGGTAAAAAGTTGTTAAAAAAGGCCACGTGTTTGGGTCAAAAAATAGGGCAAAAAACCCAAAACCTTTCCCTCTCTCTCATTCATTTCATCGCGCGTAAAATTCAGCACAAAGAATAGCCCTCTTGATATATACATACACGTCGCGATCGAAAACGAACATGTTTGCATCCACGACCGCATCGACGCACATTTCGTGCTCGCAAATTGCGAAAGTTTCTTCGGCGCAGAGGAAGTCCTCGAACACGCGCATGGCATCCTCGGCGACGTCTTCCTCCTCCTCTTCGTTTTCGTCGTCGTTCGAGACGAGACGATTTATGAAATTGAATGTCGCGAGAAACGTGCGAGAGGCGAAAGGCGCGAACGAAAGAGGGATGGCTCTTTTAGCGAAAGCGACCGCGGAGGTACGAATTGAACGTTTTTTTTATACGTTTAGTGCGCAGAGATGCGGGAGAGACGACGGTGAATTCAGAAGAGGAGGCTTTTTTTACGCGTAAAAACCTCCTTTTCTCCTCGCCGGCGTCTCGCTCTTGTCACCAAATTTGGGGAGCTTTTTTTTTTCTCGCTCTCTCTCGAAGCGATGACCAACGAGCAGCGACAAAAACTCTCCTCCGTCCGCGAGTGAGCAGACGTTGTTGCTTCTCTGTCAGAGTTGTTACCGCGTGTAAAGCAGCCCGTCGGGTGAAAGAAGAGCGGGGTACATTCTCACCATCGTGTGAATTTTTTTTGCCTTATCTGAAAAACATCTCTGACACTCTTCTTTTCTCTTATAACTCATACCACTAATAAAAACAGGCTGCTGAAGTCGTCGCAGAAAAAGAAGCCGTGTGCTACTTGAGAAACGTCCACATGTCTCCGTTCAAAGTCCGCAGAGTGTTGGATTGCATCCGCGGTAAATCTTACGAAGAGTGCTTGATCATGTTGGAATTTATGCCGTACAGAGCGTGCGAACCGATTTTATCGGCGTTGTTCTCCGCCGCGAGCAACGCGAAGAACAACTTGGGCATGAACAAGGCGAAGTTGTACGTTTCGGAGTGCTACGCGGATGGCGCGGGGACCATGAAGAGATTCCACCCGAGAGCTCAAGGTAGACCGTTCCCGATCAGAAAGAGAACGTGCTCGATTACTTTGAAGATGAAGGAGCAAGATTAAATTCGTCGAGGAGATGACGACGACACTCTCGAGAGAGAAGAAGAGGGAAAAAGAGAGAGAGAGAGAGATAGAATATGCAACACTATTGAATTGTACTTAGTTAGCTTACCACACGACGACGTGTATAAATATGAATCGAAGAACACACACAACACACATTATTATTACGAACTTCAGCGCGAAGCAAAACTCTCTCTCCTCTTCCTTTTACTACTGTTACTACTCCTACTCCTACTCCTACTCCTACCGTTGTTCCTTTCGTTTCACGACGATTCAGACGACGACGATCGCCATAACCACCGCTTCTTCTTCTTCATCTCTCTTCGCTCCTCTTCCTGCTCCTCTAATAATCTCCTCCGCTTCACGATGGCCTCGTGCACGTCTTTATCTAATTTTTTCCTCCCTTGCGTCACCGCGTAGTAATACACGCCTCCGCTGAAACAGAGCAAAGAGGACGCGATGAGGACGTTGCCCGTTCTCCGCGTCGACGCGTCGAACGTCATTTCTTTCTCTCTTTTGTCTTCTTCTTCTTTATCTGTCTTCTTCTCACGGGTTGTCTTCGTCTTCTTTGATAGAATACTATAAAGTGATGACGACGACGGTTTCAGAAATGTGAGCGTTTTTTTGAAGCGAATTCTTCATAAACGCGCATAAATAAGAGCGCATAAAGATATAAAATCGTTTCCAAATTCACCCCTCAAATCGCGATCGATGATGAGAAAATAACGACAGAGCGTGAATTTGCGCTCTGATGAACGATGGCACGTTCGCATCCTCGCTCGTTTATTGCGTCGTTTACGTCGTCGCGAGATTTTCGGATGATTTGGAAAGAAGAGAGAGGTAACGGCCGCCACCGATTCTTTTTTCTTTTCATCTCTCTCTTCTTTCTTCTCAACGATTAATGCGGAATGATCGAGTACTTACTGCCGCCCCAGTCGGAGAGACATCAATGTTGTCGTGACGATTGGTTTATTATTACAAAATGGCTGACTGCAAAAAGCTTTGAGAGCGAGAGACCATTTCGAGAGAGAGAAAAGATTTGATTTTGTTTTGATTTCGCAGACGTGGTATTATTATATTGCCGTGATGACAATTCGGTTAACCCAGCTCGCTTTGAGCCTCGGCTTTGAAGAAGACTTGTTCCAAACTTACACGACTTTTATGACTGAGCAATATACGATTTTATGATGCGTCTTCGTCGTCGTCTCGTCGTCGCGCTGTTTGGGCGTTCTCGCTGACATTTTACTCAACCGTTTTCATCTTCTGTATTATTATCATCGACAACAGAGCAATCAGAACAGGTTCATATTTAGTAGACATATATGTGTCAATTTTACGCGTCCGTGGCGAAAATGCCGCGTTTATCCTCTCTCTTTGCGTGTGTGTGTGTTTGTGTAGTTTGTGCGAGTCTGGTTCGATGTGCGCGTCGTCGCGACAAAGTCTCAAACTCTTTTACATCGACATCATCAAAATCGCAAAAGGATATCAAGGAAATGAGGATTTCTCTTTCCCCAATTGATCGACGTTGAAAAGAAACCGGAGCGCTAGGTCGCCACCTAGCAATTCTTGCCAGAATTAACTGATCCTTGATATTGTTTGCATCGTATTCCTCTCGCCAGATGTATACGAATGATGTGGTGATGTTGGTAAAAGATGAACGAACGATGATTGCGCTCTCGCATATCGAACGAGTTGAAGAGAGATGCTTCAATTTTTGCACATACAAACGCACGCACACATTTTTCTCCTTTCGCGCTCTACGTCGACTTTATTTTTATGTCTTCTTCCATATGTTTATAACGCTTTCTATTTCCACAGAGAAGAAGAAATACTGCCTCGCGCGAACGAGAGATATGATGAAACAAAGGTAGGAAACTCTCGAGAGGTCAAAAAAACTCGCGTATGCTTCTTTTAGTTGGGCGGCGTTCAAATCCTATGAGTGTTAGCCCCGTTCCCTTGAAGCGAGAGTAAATGTAATCGTTGGAGTTCGAAGCCCGACAGATTGCAGGTCCTGAAGTTCTCGCTATCCGCTCGACTAAACTACACGACGTCGTTGCGGACTCAGATTTCAGAAATCTTTCAACCTCTTGTTCGATTTTTTTTTGCGCGCGCGCATTGGTGAGAGAGAGAAACAGACAGAGAGAGACACAGAGAGAGAGAGAGAGAGGAAAGCAGAGATATGCGCGCTCGTATTTTCTCGGGGGGATCACATCAGGCAGCTGTTCACGCTGCTCAGTGCGTAGTTCGGCGTTCGAACCCCCGTAGAGCGATTCGTTCGCATTCTGAGTTCTCGCGGCGACATTTCTTACTAACTTGGTGCCCGTGCGTTTGACTCTGGAAACCGGACGTACACTCTCTTCTTTTCTTTTCTCTCGCGCGAAACGCCACTGCATCGAGCTCTACATCCCTCTCTCTCTGTCTGGAACTATTTTGCGATGACGAAAGAAAAGAGGTTTCTTTTAGCGGTTTATCAAAGCCGAATGCAATGAATAAACCCAAGAAATAAACGACTTCTCCTTCCGCCGAGCAATTGATTCTTCGTAGATAAAGACGGGATGATGTGATGCAATGTTGCACGCGTGTGATAAAGATCTATGATAGAATACATTCCTATGCGCACTGCGAGCGGGGGTCAGGGAATCCGACGCTTGCGTCGGGCGAACCTTCCTTGGTCAGCCCCCGTGACGATTCGTCGTCGGCGTGGCGCTAAGTTCGCGGTTCGGCCGCAGTCTGAGATCTTACTTTCCTCACGCGTTGATGTTGTTTCTCGCGCTCGTTTAATCGTTTGATTGCGTTAAAGCAACGACTAATAACGCCTCTTCTTCATATTCTTCTTTTATTCTACACACAGAGATGGATAGATCTTACATAGACAGATAGAGAGCGAGAAGCGCTCGAAAAAGCGGTTGAAAAACACGCTCGCACATTACAGCTCGATGATGAAAGAAAAAAACAATTTTGCGCGCGATGACGATAATCATACATTGTTTTCACGACGGTCTTCCTATCGAGGATTCATCCTCATGCCGAACGATGTGCTAGTACTCTGAGCGCTCAAATAATAGTTTTACTTCTATGTGATGTATTTGCGTTTAACAAGTATTTCAAAAGTTGTTTTACATTCCAATCAATACACACACACACATATATGTATATATTACGGACACTCCAGCGTCATCTTCGTCGGATCTCCACTCACCGGCGACACCCCGTCCGCGTTCGCGCAAATCCCCATCAACACGTCCTTCCTTATGATCACTTGCGACCAGTCCGAATCGTTCGCCTTCACCGTCTCCAAGTTACTCGCGCCCGAGACGATCGCGTTCGTTAAATTCGCCCCGGTAAAGTTCGTCTTCAGCAAGTTACACTGTCCTAAATTCGCGTTTTCTAAGTTCGCTCCCGTGAAATCCGCCTCCTCTAAGTTCGCTCCGAATAACGAGATCCCCGATAAGTTCGCCCCTCGAAAGTTCGCTCGTTTTAACGACCCTTTGGTGAAATACGTTTGCGTTAAATCTTGGTCGTGGTAATCGAAATCGTCGCACGCGTTCGTCGCGCACTCGGACGTTTGCGGGATGGCCATTGCATATTCTGGTTGAAAAAGCACCCCTCCCCCTACTACTTGCGAAGCGAATGCGACGGATACGCACAAAGTTGTCGTTGCTTTCGTCAACTTCGATGATGTCGTCACGTCGTCGTCTTCATCTTTTCCCCGATTACGAAACGCACAGACGACGTGTCTTCTTCCTTTTAGCGTCGCGGTGGTCCTCCTTTTCGCCGCAAAAGAGGTAAAAAGAACCGACTCTGACGCCGATGCGAAGAAAACCATTAAATCCTTTGTTTTATGTGTATATTTATGCGACTAAAGTACGCGTAATGCGAGACGTTTTTATGAGGCGAAAAGAGCATTTTTCCCCACATTTAAGAAGCTTTGAGAGACGGGCAAAAGGATGACGACTGACGGAAAAGAAGACAAAGACAGCGCGGGAACGGAAGAAAACGAGGACGAGTGTGTCGTCCTTAATGGAATACAAGGAGAAGAAGGCCTCGCTGCTCCTCCCGCGACGACTCAAACGCCCACATCGATGACGCGCATTTCAGCTTGGAGCCGTCACGGAGACCAAACGACAACCGGAAAAGGAGGAGGAAAAGGAAAAGAACGAGAAGGACGTAACGACGACGAACACAGAACGAACGAAGCACAAAAGTGTCATCAGATGGAGACGACGGGGATTGAGACTTTCACCGGAGATGGAAGCAGTAAAAAGAAGAAAAAAATCGCCCTGTTCTTTGGCTACAACGGGGACGGATATCAAGGCATGCAACGAAACCCAGGCGCGAAAACGATCGAGGACGATTTAGAGTCCGCGATCGTCAAAGCAGGAGGAATCGCGGAATCGAACAGCGGGGATTTCAATAAAGTGCACTGGAACAGAGCGGCGAGGACGGATAAAGGCGTCAGCGCGGTTGGACAGGTGGTGAGTTTTAAGTGCATGAACGCGGACGACGGGAACACGGAGACCATCGTGAGGTTGATCAACGAACATTTGCCGAGGGGAAAAATCGTGGCGTTTGGAGCGACGAGGGTGACGGGAGGGTTTAGCGCGAAGAATCAGTGCGATAGGAGGAAGTACGAGTACGTGGTACCGGTGAGAACGTTTGATAGGAGGTTTCCGAAGAAGAGGAAGCGGAACCCCGTGGACGGCGACGATGAAAACGGTCACGATGAAAAGAAGAACGATGAAAACGCCCCAAATGGCGAAGGATTAGAAGACGAAAAAGAAGACGACGAAGAAAACAACGATACCCAAGAAGAAGAAGAACCGTACGTCTTCACCGAAGAGGAACGAACAAAAGTGAACGACATTTTGAAACATTTCGTCGGCACGCATAATTTTCACAACTACTCGACCAAAGTCGATTGCGACACGCCGCAAGCGCGTAGGTTTGTCATTTCGTTCTCGTGCTCGATGCCATTTAAAATTCAAGGCGAAGATTTCGTGAAGTTTGAGATTCTCGGTCAATCGTTTCTGTTCAACATGATTCGAAAGTTGGTCGGAATGACCGTCGCGGTCGCGCGAGGCTTCTGCGACGTGAGCGATTTGTTATTCGCGCTGAGGACAAAACAAAGAGTCAACACGCCCATGGCGCCCGAGCTTGGATTATTTCTCTGTGAGTGTCAATACGACGCGTATAACAAGCGCTTCTCTGCCGAGCGCGAACCGTTGCGCTTGGAAAATTGGCGCGACAAAGTCGATGCGTTTAAACACCAAACCGTGTATCAACACATATACGACCGCGAATACGTGATGAAAGACAACATGGGCGAATGGATCCGTAAATTCATCAGCGACAAGAACGGGTTTCGAGAGCATTACGATTTAGCCATGCACCGCGCGCTCTTGAAGGAGGAAAAGTTGGCGCCTTTGAGCACGAAGAATTCTCAGAAGCAACGCGTGAATAGCAGTCAAAATCAACAAGGTGCCAAAGCGTCGCCAAACAAACCATCATCATCCAAAGGAGGAGAAGGAGAAGGAGACGTCACTACTAAAAGTACCGACGACTCACAAGCAGGAACAGCAGCATTAGCAGCAGCAGCAACGACAACACCAACACCAACAAAACCAGAGGAAAACGAAGAAGCTTTGCTCCTCCTCGCGGCGAACGCCGCCGCCGAACGCGTCGCCAAAAAACGCAAACTCGAACTCGAAAAGCAAGAAGCGCGCAAGCGAATCGAGATTGAAAAACAGGAAGAAAGAGTAAGAAACGGTTTTGTCGTCGGTAAAGTCGAATACGATGAGGACGAGATGAGCGATTAGGTAAGAATAGTACTAAAAGAATATATATAATACGCTACTCCTACTACGCGCTTCGTCTCTTTCGACGCGACTCTTTTCTCTCCTCTTATACAATTACGTACGGCTGTTTTTCCGTTCAAATGCAACACAAAAAACTCTCTCCACAACACACGACAACACCTCGCTTTGGAGAAGAAGAAGGGAGACGCGCGACAGCGAGAACAACGCGATAAGACAGAAGACGCAAAAGGGTTCTTTTACTCCTCGTAATAAATCGAATACGAGTACGAATACGAGTGCGATTAAGATATGTTTCGTTGGGGGAGCCGAAAGGCGAAAAGCGTTGATGTCGACGATGATTTTGACGAGAGGACGATGGAGAACGTTGGGATTCCGACATCATCGACGAGAAGAAACGAGAGAAGAAGCAAACCGAGAAAACCAGAGGACGACGACGAGAACGAGAGAAATAACGCCGCCGATGCGTTCAAGGCGAGGAAACCTCCGAGCCGAGCGCACATGACCGACGAAGAGTTGGTGAGAGAATGGTACGCAATTTTGCCCTCAATGTATGTGACTTATTCTAATTCTTATTCTTATTAGGCCGTACCTCACGCGAAAGCAAGTGGAGGAATACAAAACCATGTTCGACGATTTAGACATCGAAAGCGACGGACGAATATCCGCGGAGGACATACAGGAGCGATTGCGACAGGTTGGGTCGTTTAAAACGATCAAACAGATAAAGAAGAATCTGCGGCGATACGATTCGGACGGAAACGGGACGTTGGATTTTTGCGAGTTTTTGACGCTGATGTTGCACGATTTGAATTTGAGCAATCCGCAGGAGACGTTAAGGAGCGTGTTTTTGACGTTTGACGAGGACACGGATGGGAAAATTACCGCGGCGGAGTTGAAGAGGACGATGGAGATGGTTGGGATTCCGGTATCCATGCGGGAGGCGAAGTTCGTGATTCAAATGGCGGATCGAGAAGGCGACGGGGAGTTATGTTACGATGAGTTTGTAGATTTCGTGTTAGGGGCGGATCAACACGAGAAACCTGGTGCGGAAGGAATAACGAGCGATGCGGAAAAGGCGACGAAAGACGGCGCGGGCGTGGAATACTTGGCGCCGAGGTTGCTCACCACGCGATTGGGGCAATTTTTTAGCAGATCTTCGGCGACGGAAACAAACGACGGAAGAAAGAGCGCTCGACGAAACGCTCGACGCGGGGGGGATTCGGGCGAAGAGGAGGTGTTATCGGACGAAGAGAACGTTGTTTTAGGTTAAAATGTGCGGCAACGCGTGTAAACTACAAAACTATTATTATTACAACATTATCATTCGATCTTCATCTTCTTCTTCTTCTCTCGTCATCGTCCAAAATCCTCCTCCTTCTCCTCGAACGACGACGACGCGTAACTCTTCATCTTCTTCTTCTTCTCTCGTCATCGTCCAAAATCCTCCTCCTTCTCCTCGAACGACGACGACGCGTAACTCTTCGGATACAATACAAGAAAAACGTACCACCACGCCGATATCGGAACCGCCACGGCGACCGAGACAAACTTCCAATCGAACGCCAACGTCGGCAAGGACACGCAAAAGACGCCAAAAAGTACAATCGTCCACGGTTGGCACCAAAATGGCTTCTGTGACCACACCGAGGAGGCCGAGGAGGAGGAGGAAGATGTGTTCGCCTTTTGTAGCAAATTAAGTTCATTCAAGTCTGCCGGACTCGGCACGGACGAAGAAGACGCTTCTTCAAAGAAGAACGTCTCGTTCTCGGCGACGACTTTCGCTTCAAAGTCGTCGTCCTCGACATTCTCCTCGTTGGTATTCTCGTTCGTCTCGCTTTCGTTTTCGTTTTCGTCGTCGTTGAAGAAGAACGATTCGTTTTTCGACGACCTGAACGTCGCCGCTTTGTTTTTCCAATTCGTGTTTGTGTGTTTACGACGTAAACGACTCGTCCTGGGAACACCGAAGAAAACGACGCAACGAGGAGAAGAGAGACGACGACGATGATGAAGACCTTTACATTTAAGAAGCGAGGAGGAGGAGGAGGAAGAAAAGGAGGCGGAGAAGGTTGTTCCTGTTTGGGAGAGTGATGGCATGTTTTGTGTGGCAATGTGACCTACGTACAAATATCTAAATACTACGCAAAATGCTAAAACGAGAAGAAAAAGATGAGAAGCATCTTCATCATCGACCGGCTCTGCGGTCGTTATAATTCCACTGTTGTTGTTGTTGTTGCTGCTGTGGCCGGTGCTGCTGATAATTCTGCTGCGGCGGCGGCGCTACATTTTTGGCGTTGGCGTTGTACATCATTCCTCCTCCTTGTCCTCCTCCTCCTGCGGAGGTCGACGAAGCTATCGTCATCATCTTCGCCCGGGCGAGCTCGATGCAGTCCCTGGCGTCTCGTAGAAACGCGTCGATAGCGTCCACGTTTCGAGAACTACTCTCCGCGGTTTCGGCGATTATGATGCACGTGGCGGCGATGCCGGCGACAACCTCTTCAGCGGACATGTTTCGGAAAGTTTCGATGACGTGGTTGATGTTTGGAGGTAACGGCGGGTTTTCGAGCAACGCTTGGACGAGCGATGCGGCGCGACGGGAAGGCTGGATGTCGTACGGTTGTTGGTTTGGTGGAGTTGTCGTTGTCGTCGTCGTTGGTCGAGGCGTCGGTGAATTGGTGATGTTTGGTCGTTTGTATTGTTGTTGTGGATGGTACGGATCCGCTCCGGTATTTAAGTTATACTCCGGCGACCGCTCGCGTTTTCTTTCGTTGTTGTTCTTGTTCTTGTTGTTGTTGTTGTAATCAGCGGTAGCATTTTGAGTCGTCGGTATCGGAGCAACCGCCGAGGGTTGTTTCACCGCCACTTCTCGGTCCCAATCCATTCTCACTTCCCCACTTTTCCTCCCGTTCAACAACTTCTCCTCCCACTCGGTGAACAAACCCTTCAACCGGTCGTAATCCGGCACTTCGCCGTACTTCAACTGCGAAATCGTCCTGGAAAATCCCACCAACGCTTTCGGCAACTGTTTCCTATCTTCGCGAACGGCTAACTCGCACAAATAGTTCGGCACTTCCTTGCAACTCAATTTTTTCTCCCTCGCCATGACTTTATAATTCGCATCTTCGCTCTCGTCCACTCCGACCGCCATCGTTCTTTTCCACGGCAACGATCCGCAATACAACTCGACTAAAATGTATAACAAAGAAAACAAATCATCTCGGGGACTTTGCTCTCGATTTTCCATCGCGTTCGCGCTCGCGTACGTCGTAGTGCCTCTAAACTGCGCGTCCTCTCTTTCCGCGATCACTTTATCCGTCGTTTCGTCCTTATACCGTCTCGCTAACCCGAAATCGATGAGATACGTCTTCGCTCTCTCGGCTCGCGAACCTCGCCCGATGCAAATGTTCCCCGGTTTCACGTCTCTGTGCACGTATCCTTTTAAATGCGTGTACCCTAATGCGTCTATCGTTTGCGCCGCGATTCGCGCGATGGTGATTTCCGAAAATAACGGTCGCTGTTGTTGCTGTTGTTGTTGTTGTTTCGTTTCCGAAGTAGACGTTTTTGGTGTCGTCGTCGTTCCCGCGCCGCCGCTACCGCCGCCCCTCGAATCTTCTTCAACCGAATTGGACGAATTCAACTCAATTTCCCTCTTCAAATCCGCCAGGTTCTCACCAACCAACTGCATCGCGATGAACGGATGTTCCTTCCCTCTCTTCGTCTCAAAAACCCCTTCCTCGTAAATCTCCACGATGCCTTTCCCACCTAGTAAATTCCTCATCGCCATCGCTTCTCGTTTCGTCGTTTTCATTTCCGATTCGATTTTGATCGCGCAAAAGCGACCGGATTTTGTCGCGTTCTCTTCGCCGCCGCCGGTGATATCCACGGCGGAGTATACCTCCGCGAATTGTCCGGAACCGATCTTCGAGTGGGAGTCGATTTTGAAACGGCCGGAGGAGAGGAGGTCGTTTCGTTTTAACATCTTATTTGTGGTAGTTTTCCTCTCCTAAATGCGTCTGTTTTCTGTCCAATTTATGCCGAAAATTCGCCTTACTATGACACGTAAGAGACAACGAATACGAGTACAATACTAAAATAAAATGGACAAAGCGGCGCAATTAGTGGCCGTTCTCGTGTTCCTGGTGTTCGGTTTCTTGTTCGGGAACATATTTCTGTACGTTTTGCTCTCTGTTTCTCTCTGTCTTTCTCTCTCTCTCTCTTAAACTCGCCGATGACTTACTTGAATTTTCCAATTCTTCTCTTCTCTCTCTCGTGTAAAACAACGCGGGATGTGCGACATGTACACATCATATCATCGTCATCATCATTCAAATCAGATACTCTTACGCGCAGAAAAAGTACAACCCTCCGGAAGGCAGAAAACCGAAAAAGAAAATCGGCGCGAAGAAGAAGAAAATGCTGGCGCTGAAAAGCGGCATAAAGCAGTAGACAGTAGAAGTCAAATTGTATAGTACTACTAAATACGGATGTTATTTTTATATCATTATCGGCTGGCGGTTCGGTTCGATTGTTCGACTCTCTCGAGAACGAAACCACTCTCCTTTCCTTCATCTTCTAATTCCTCGAAGAGATATCTGTTTTGTTGTTGTTCTTCCTCCTCCTGAAAGTCTTTTTTGTTCAACTCCCAAGCGCTAAAACCAGCCATGCTTTGCTGGAACATGCACAACCGTTTCCAGTTTTCCTTCTCGAACATTTCCGAGCCGATAACGCCGACGACGGTTCTCTTTGCGATGGAACAATCGCCCAAGGTACAATCTTCCGCGAAGATCGATTCGCAGTTGGCTTCGCACACCGCGTCCACGCCCATGCCGTGCGCGTATAAGCGTCGGAAGCTTTCGTCCGAGAAATCGTCCAAGGCTTCGGTTTCTAAGGTATATTCCACGTGTTTTCTCGACGCGGCTTGTTTGACGTACGACACGGATTTCTCCGGATTAGCTTGCGCGTTGGTTGTGTTTTCGTTTGCAATCCGCTCGTCTCCGAGTTCACCGCCTTGAACGCTCGCGTGCGCGTTGTTTCGGAACAACATCGCCATGGCTTCGTCGTACGCGTCGCGAGACTGGTCGGTAAACCGCGGGTACCCGCTCGTCGCTTGCGCCGGCCTAGACTCGCAGTGGTTCCACCAGTACGTGTTCGGTAACCGCATTTCGAGAGCTACGTCTGAATATTTCTCTCGAATAGCTCTGTTTGCGCTTTGTAACATTCGTTCCCCGTGTTTCATCAACTGATCGTGGTAAAACGTGAGAAAAAATTGTCCGTAATCCGTCCTCCACGATCCGTTGTCTTGGAAAAAGTGCGAAACCGGGCCGAAATCGTTCACTTCTCCGGCATCGTGCGGTCCAGATTTCCCCCAATCGCTACAATTTCTCTCGTTGGCGTACTCTTGCAACGCTTTTAACGCGTACTTATCGTTCACTTGGAAACTCCCGACCCCCGGGAACACCCACACGTCTTCCGGAAACGCCGGGTACCTCAACTCCCCGTTCGGCCCGGCCCCAATCGTCGCCGTCGTAATCGTCCCGTTCGCGAAATACTTTTCGAACGTGTTCACAAAACTCGCCATAAACTCCTCGTAGCACTGATTGGCCGATCGAAACGTCTTCCCGTCCCCGGTCGGTAACAAACTCTCGTCGCCTTCGGCGAACAAACTTATAACCGCGTTTTCTCTTAAACCAGATTGGTCCATGTAAAACAACTCCGGGTTCCCTTCTTTTCCTTCTCTGCTCGCAATTTCGTGCACCCAAACCGGTAAGCTCGCGGTGCACCCGTCCCCGTCGTTACCGCCGCACTCTCTCGCGTGAAACGCAAACTCCACGGAGACTTCCAACTCGCCCACTTTATCCACAATTGCAAACAACTCCTCGTACGCTTGCCAATCGTACACCTGCGGTTCGTTTTCCACGATCCCCCAGAACACGGTCACGTGTACGCCTCGCACTCCGGCGACTCGTAAGGCGTCGAAGCCGACTTTTAGAGCTTTTGATTTCGTGAGGAAGTTTGTGATGGATATCGCATCCGGGGCGAGACGGCAAAAGAGAGGGATGATTTCGTTTTTTTTCTTCTTCTTTATCGTTGTTCTTTTCGTGTTGTCGTCTGATGTTGTTTGGGAGGACGTTCTTCTTCCGGAAGATGACGATGCGCCTCCTTCTCTCTCCGTCGTCGTCGTCGCGACCACCCGATGACGATCATCGCGTTCTTCTTCTCCGCTACTTTCCGCGCGAACGCAGAACGCATCGTTTCGTTGTCTTCTTCTTCTTCGTTGTCGTTGTTTTAGAAAATGCTGACTGTTCGTGCGAGCAAAAAGCGACGCTTTTTTCTGCGACGCGACGTTCTTCTCATTCGTCGTCGCACGCAACGTCGTCCTCGCGCCGCAGGAACACAAAGCGCTCATATTCTACTCGCGCGTTCGAAGAAGAAAATACCTTCCAACGAAACGCGCGTCTCCTCGTGCCTGTTTTATCTTCGCGTCGTGGTCTCTTTGCGCGCGTACCTCTTATCTGCCGACAATAATGATGAACGTTTTTTTATCGTTTGGTTTTGTGCTTTTCCCGTTCGTTTTTTCGAGAAAAGTATAGGTTTTTCCTTGGCTGAAAACCATCGCCTTCGTCTGACACAGAGATGCACTTTCCTTGTGGAAAGACAACCACGAAAAAAAAAGCAGACGAACGCAGAATTGAAACGACGTTTGATACCCTAAACAACAGAATGTTTTTTTTTTCAGTTCTGTCGCCTTCCTTTTTTAGACCTTTTCTAAGCTTGCGTTTACTAAACAAAACTACAGAGTGTGCAGAGAGTGTGTGTATTTTAAACACATCACAGAGACCATTCGTCTCGAGAAGAAGAAGAAGAAGAAGAGAGAGAAGAAGCGCAGAGTAGTAGTAGTATACGTATAAGAATAATGACCGGAGGAGGATCGTACGACGAGGTCGATCTGGAAGACATGGATTGGAACGAATCGCTCAAGGAATTCACGTACTCGTGCCCGTGTGGGGACATCTTTCGAATCACGTTAGAAGAGCTCAAAGACGGAGAGGAAATCGCGAGATGCCCGTCGTGTTCGCTCGTGTTGACGGTGATTTACGACCCGGACGAGCTACCTTCGATAACGAACGTTGAAGCGGCGACGTCGGGGACGACGGAGGAAATTGCATAGAAGAGAGAGCGCAGGGGTGAGTGCTTTACTTTAGAACACATTAGCTGCCGCGCGGAATGCGTTGTATTATAGAATATACGCGATAGAAGAAGAAATATACATAAGAAGAAGAAGAAATCATACATTATTACATAGTATATTAATCAGCTTTGATGTCGACGTCGGTGCTTCGCGCGAAGCGTTTGATGCGCGTCGTCGGGAACACGCGCGGCGCTTCCTTTCGCCGCCTCGTTCGCTTTTCCTTCTCTTGTTCCGTTTCTTTTTCTTCCCCGTCGTGACTCTCATCGTCGCTATTACTACTGCTACTGCGACTACTTCCGCTATCGCTATCGTCGTCGTTAAAGTCGTTAAAGTCGTCGTCTTTTTTTCCCGGTTTTGGCGGTAAGGACTCAAACTCCACTCGATGAATAAACGCGACGAACGAGCTCAAAACTAAGCTCGTCAACATGACCACGTAAACGCTCAAAGCGGACGTGCTTTTCTGCGCGTAACATATCGTGCTCGTTTCCATGCGCACGATGAAATCGTTTTTTCCATCGTCGTTGCAATCCAACACTTGAGCGCGAGCGATGGGCATGGACGGTAAGAAAATGGTGGCAATTTTCGTCCCGGACGGGGAGACGATCACCGCTCTTTTCGATCCGACGACCAAGGAAGCCTCCGAGGTGTGACGGCGTCGACTTTGCTCGTTAAAGAAAAGACTTCTTTGCGATAAAAAAGGTGATGGTGCCGTTGGCGAACCACCACCACCACCACCACTGACGTCGTAATCTGTTCGGTTCGTGCTATCCTCATCGCTCGAGGAGACGACGACGTTGTGCGATACGCCGTGGTGTCGATGGTGCGTGCGAAACTTAAACGTCGCCAAAGTTGGAACGAATCGATCCATCTCTTTCGAGTCGTTGTTGTTGTTTACATCAGAAAATAAGTCGTATATGCCATCTTTCGGTGGTCCATTCACGTCAATCTTCCAACTCGCGCGCGTATTTACCATCCACCTCCTCGTTCCGTCTTTCGCGTAACACGTCAACTCGCCCCGGGAGTTTAAAAACACCGCGTCTTTCGTCGCGCGACGGAAAGACCTGTCTCGTTCGCTCTTATCGTCTCTGCGCACAATAATTGGCGTCAACACGTCCACGTCGTCTTTATTTTTGTTTCTCAAGTAAAAATCGCCCGAATTTTGTTGTTTCTTGTTGCTCTTCGCTCGTTGTCTCGGCGTGCTCTTCATGGAACTTTTCCTCGTCGGTTTACAAATGGACCCTTCGAAGACGGTTTGGACATCTGGTGCGCCCGAGGTGACCGAGGCCCAACAACCGGGCGAGAAGTTGTCCATTGCGACGTCTGCGATGTGCGCGCGATGACCTCGAGCGTCTAAATGGTCGATGGCCCCGTCGCCGTTGATATCCGCGTGGTACCCGGGATGTTGCAACGCCAGCTGACAAATCAACTCTCCTGTGAACGCGTCGAGAACTTCGACGCCGTCGCGATGGTGCGCGATGATTGCGTTCTTGATGTTGTTGTTCGAAGACGACATCATGTGTTGGTGATGAAACCGGCGGTTGTGATAATCTAACTTTTCGCGTTCGTCGTCGCGGTGGTGCACCGCGCTCTTGCCGAGGTTCAAATAAGAAAAGCCTCGGGAAAGTAAACTGGAGAAATCGTTCGTTTTATCCGCCACCGCGAAATTCGGGTCGCGAGATGCGGCTTTCAAGTTGGTCGTCGCGGCAGATGTCGCGAGCGGACCCGGGTCTCGTCCACCGCGCGCTCTTTTTTTACGACCGCCGAACGAGGAGGACGTTTGCTTTTGACTCTTGCTAAACGGCGCCGAGCGCATTCGCGTATCCTCCGCGTCTCTCCACGCGTGAGGGAGGGCCTCGGCTAACGCAGACTCTCTGTACGATCTACAAATTCCATCCGTTTTCGATTTATGCTCTTCTATTTTCGTCAAGTGCGAATCCAATCGAACTTCGTGCGCCGGCGTGGTGGTTCGTAAAAGTTCCGCCGGATCGGCGACGAAATCTGAGGCGACGCGACGCCAGACGAGTTCACCACTTCTCGCGTTAAATGCGAGATATACAAAAGCCCCGTTTTGGGAGGCAAACGTATCGTTGTCGTCTTCAATGATATCTTCAACGCCTTCCTCTTTGAATTCGATCGTTTCGTCTCGTCTACCGCCTCGATGCATTGAAAGCATCTCGTCGTCCTTCAATTCTCGTTCGTACGCTTCCATGCCTCGCTCGTAATCTTCTCCCTCTTCTCCTTCTTCGTTTTGATACTTCTCGTACTCCACGCGCCCACCGACGACGACTAACCCGTCCTCGTTCTCCCCTTTTGCAGAAACGACCGTCACGGCAATCTCTTCCACTCTCATCGAGTCTCCTCTTCCTCCTCTTCCTCCTAGATGATGACGATGATGCGCTTTACCGCTAAACAGCGCGTCCCTCGCCGACCGCTCCCACTTCTTCTTCGCGTTGTGATCAAACGTCATCACTTGCAACTCTTCCGTCACCGCCACAAATATCGCTTTCCGTTTAATCATCACAACCGTTTTACGTCGTTGTTTACTCCCTCTCCCACTCCCACTCCTCCTCCTCTTCGTCTCGCCTCTTCGTCTCGCCTCCGGTCTCCCCGCCGCGAGCGCGATAACGCGCTTCCCTCCGTGCTCTTCTCTCATCCGATGCGTCTTACTCTTCTCGTTCGTTTCTCGTAAATCGACCATTTTTAGAAGTCTCAAGGTGTTCTCGTTCCCTACATCTTCATCTTCGTGCATTCCGTTGTTCTTTGTCTTCCGTCCTTTTCCTCCTCTGCTGCTTCCGTCGTAAATTCCAATCGCGTTGCTTTTGTCGAACGCGATCAAGGTTTCTTGCCGTCCGTCTCCGTTTAAGTCGAAGAAAAGCACCGGTAAGCGCGGTTTTGGTGAAGACAACGAAGAAGAATCATCGGTCACAATCTCCCATTGCTTCACGAACGACGTCCCGTTGAACGACCCCGCGCTGTTACTATTGCCGTTGAAAAAAAGACAACGAAGCGACGCGACGCAAAAAAGAGAGAGGACGAGGACATCTCTCGTTCTCAGCGCAGACGATGTTGACTTTTGTCTCTTTCCTTCTTTTCTTCCCATCCTCTCTCTCTCTCTCTTACTCTGTGGACTCTGTGGACTTGTGGTTTGTAAGGCCGTCGTTGAATATTTAGGGTGTTAAACCCTACCTTGGCTGCCGATGCATGTCTTCTCTCTGACGGGATCGAATCGTGTCGACACATCAGTAAACGCGCGCGACACGCGACGCGCAGAGAGAGAGAGAGAGCGCACTGAGAGAGACGAGAGACAGAACGCAATGGCAGCGGCAGCTTCGAGCAGACGACGGACGAGTACTCGTTCGAGGTCCAAGAGCCAGTCGCCGATTCCAACACTTCCCGAGGAGGATGAATTAAAGGACGACGGGGGAGACGACGCAGCGGAGACCAACGAAGGAAAAAAGGAGAAGAAAAAGAGCGGTT